>Ga0209023_10000741_pt1 | contig 47123 bp, 37 predicted proteins | sample LakOneMetagenome_FD_187468 | JGI IMG/M metagenome (GOLD analysis project Ga0209023, IMG submission 187468) | Freshwater and sediment microbial communities from Lake Erie, Canada (SPAdes) (version 2) | ecosystem: Environmental > Aquatic > Freshwater > Lentic | place: Lake Erie, Canada...
TTTTTATCATAAGACCTCTGACGTCGAAAATTGCAAGTATTCTAACGATAACAGATGCGTCAAGGTTCGGTAAAAGTTGCAAGAAAGTTGGCAGCGGCAGTTGGCAGTCGGCTGGATGTCATTGACTGCCAACTGCCTACCGCCACTGCCTACTTCTTTTTTATTACTTCGAATTCGAACCGCAACTCTTTGCCCCGGATGATGTAGCTGAGATATTGCTCCCAGAATTTGCGCAAGAAACGCAGTTTCGGCGCTTTTTGATCGAGATTGACGACGAACTGGATGCCGAGTATTCGCCACAGATTGAGGAGCGAGACGTGGCATGACACCGGTCTTAGCTGGACCTCGGTATAGAAATCAAAGACCTGACGGCCGGCCATGAAGGTGTTGAACGTATACGAATTAATATGATTGCGGTGCGTGGGGTCGTTTGCCCAGTCGGGATTTGTGTAGTGCGGCGTCAGCAGCTTGATCCGCCCGCCGTGACGCGTGACGCGATAGAGTTCGGTGATAAACGCCATCACGTCGGGAACGTGCTCGACTACATGATTTGAAACGACAAGGTCAAATTCGTTGTCGGGAAATGGGTACGGCAACTCGCCCAGATCGTGGATGACATCGGCATTCGTGCGCGGATTATTATCGAGGCCGATCGCACCTTCGGTCTTGTTCGCACCGCATCCGACATCGAGTATCTTCATATTCGATACTGTTTTTACCACACAGGCACATAGATCACATAGTTCATTAGGATGATGAGCGATCTAAATCTGTCTATTTGTCCTACGTCTCTATGTGGTTCGATCGGAGTTTACGCTCGCTCAAGTAGAAATGCCATAAGAGCCTGGCCGCGACCGAGCGGAAGGGACGCCAGCGTTCGGCGATCTCTATGAATTCGTCCGAGCCCGGGCGTTTGTCGGCACCTGTCAGTTTTTGATATGCGGCGTGCAGAGCGATATCACCGCGCGGCATCACGTCCGGCCGGAGCATCGCCATCAGCAGATATACATCTGCGGTCCAGACGCCGATGCCTTTTAGTTTGACGAGTTCGGCCTTGACCTCGTCGTCGGGCAAAGTATGCATTGAGTCGAGATGGATATGTTTGGCGATGACTGCTTCGGAGAGATGGCGTGCATAGGCAGTTTTCTGACGGCTGAATCCAATTATCTTGAGATCGGCATCGTTTATCGTCAAAAACCGCCCGGGCGTTACATCGCCCAGATGAGCGGCGAGTTTGTCATAACACGCCTTCGCGGACGCAAGTGAGACCTGCTGTTCGAGAATAATATTCAGCAGCGTCGCGAACCCCGTCGGCCTCGCCCACAGCGGCGGCGTGCCGTAGGTCGCGTGAACAAAACCCAGCCGCTCATCCATGATCGCAAGTTCGCGGCAGATCGCGGGCATATTTCGTTCGCTGATAGCTTTGATTTTTGTCATTATGCGAATACAATTGCCGCCAAACAGATATGGATATTATCCCGAAACTAGCCACCTCGCTCAATCGCCGGGACTTGCGGCCATAGACAAATATGCGCATTAAGCCGTTCCGCTGCTTCTGAAACAGATGGCAGCCTGCCCGACAAATCAACTGCCGATGTACGCAGAAAGGGCGGCTGTTACGCTAGAAAAAGAAAGTAAACGAAGAAGAATACTGAATGTCATGCGAAAAATCGCTAAATAGCGGCTATGAATGGCAAGGCCCGATATATCTTTTGCCAGGCTAAGCCCAATATCTGACAAAGCGGAGCTGTTAGTTTGCTAAAAAGATCAGAAAATTCTGTAAGAATAGGCCTTATTTAGTAAAGAAGATCCCTAAATTATAGAAAAAAGTATCGCATTAGCTAATAAAGTCTTTAAATTAGTGGAAACTGAGGATTTCTTTGCTAATAAAATGCTGATCTTTGTTGAAAATGCCCGTTTTTTAGCTACGAGCGTCATTGATTTCGACAAATAAGTTACTGTTTTAGTTAAAACGGCCGCTTAATTGATCAAAACTGAACCGGAATTTCGCATTAAGCTCACATAAATGGCAGATTTTTGATCGAGTTTTCGGATTTTGCCGCAGGACATCGGTAAAGTAAACAAAATATGAAGGTTCGGCACTCCGCAGCTCTTTATTTTGCCGCTCAAGGATTGGGCGTGATCGCTTGGTGGGCGGTGCTTTATTCTTACCCTTCGACACGTCAGTATTTTTCACTCGAAAGATCGTCGGAAACCTCGCTCATGGCGTTTTGGCTGGCGGATCTGTCGTTTCTGGGGATCGGTTCCCTGTTAACGGCCTGGCTTTGCTATTACGGTCATGAATATTCACGTATCGCCGCGTGGTTTGTAACGGGGACAGTCAGCTACGCTTCCGTTTATTGCCTTGCGTTCGCCTTTATGACCGACATGGGCTGGCTCGGTGTGACATTGATGTTTCCTGCGATGATCTGGAGCGGCGTATTTGCGGTCGGCTTGTCGTTTGAAAAGGCAATGTTTCGCGAGGCATCAGCAACGTCGACCAGCTGGATATTGTTCAAAACATTTGCGCAGATAGTTGTGGTCTGGTCGATCATTCTCGTTGTCTTTCCCTATCTGATAACCATAGTTGAGGACAAACTCGGGATCATCCGATGGCAGTTTCAGTTCCAAACGCCATTGGCGGCAATTCTGTTTGGGGCGATCAGTTCGCTCGGTGTATGGGGTTCGATCGTAATGTCCAAGATCGGAAAAGGAACGCCGTTGCCGCTCGACCACGCCAGGAATCTCGTGATTCGCGGCCCATATGCGTTCGTTCGTAATCCGATGGCCGTTTCGGGCGTTGGGCAAGGTTTGGCGGTTGCCTTGTTTTTAGGCTCGCCGCTTGTCGTGCTGTATGCGCTGATGGGGTCGCTGGTCTGGCAGCTGATCTTTCGGCCACTGGAAGAGGACGATCTAGCCACGCGGTTCGGAGCCCCGTATGAGCAATACAAAAGAGCCGTGAAGTGCTGGATACCGCGATTTCCGGCATTTTCAACTGTGCAAGAAGATACCCAAGATAAATGATCTGCGAGGTTTGAATGCAAGAAAAACACTATCGTAACTGCAATCTGTGCGAAGCCATCTGCGGCGTTGAGATCACGCACGAGGATGGCAAGATCTTGTCGATAACGGGTGACAAACTCGATCCGTTTTCGCGTGGACATATTTGTCCCAAGGCGGTGGCACTGCGGGATATCTACGAAGACCCGAACCGCCTGCAAATGCCGGTCAAACGCACGACGGACGGTTGGCAAGAGATCGGCTGGGACGACGCTTTTGACGAGACGGCGAGGCGTTTGAGGGAAATCCAAACGCAATTCGGACGCGACTCCGTTGCTGTTTATCAGGGGAACCCGACGGTTCACAACCTAGGCACGATGCTCAACAGCCGCGATCTGTTGAAAGCTCTCGGCACAAAGAACAATTATTCGGCGACCTCGGTCGATCAACTGCCGCATCATTTTGCGAGCTGGGCGATGCTTGGCCATCCGTTTTTGATCCCGATCCCCGATATCGACCGGACGGACTATTTTCTGATCCTCGGAGCAAACCCGCTCGCGTCGAACGGCAGCTTGATGACTTCGCCCGATATCATCAATCGACTTAATGCGGTCAAGGAACGCGGCGGCAAAGTGGTTCTGATCGATCCTCGACGAACCGAAACAACGCGTGTCGCCGACGAGCATTTTTTCATAAAACCATCGTCCGACGCGTTTTTGCTGCTGGCGATGGTACATACGTTGTTTAGCGAAGGTCTGGTCGATCTCGACAAATTGGCCGATTTCACCGACGGCGTTGAAACGCTAAGGTCGGTTTCTGCGGAGTTTACGCCGGAGAAGGCCGAGGAAATGACAGGCATTCCGGCCGGAGAGATCATTCGTTTGACGAGAGAATTCGCGAGTGCTGCGAGTGCGGTTTGTTATGGTCGTATAGGGCTTTCGACGCAGGCCTTTGGCGGGCTTTGCCAGTGGCTGATCAACGCAATAAATATATTAACGGGCAATTTCGACCGTGCCGGCGGAGCGATGTTCACCGCACCGGCGTTTGATCTGCTGCAGGTGGCGAAAGGCGGAGATATCCATGATCGCTGGCAAAGCAGAGTGCGAAATCTACCCGAATTTATGGGCGAACTGCCGGTCTCGTCACTTGCCGAAGAAATGCTCACGAAAGGTGAAGGCCAGATCAAAGCTTTCGTCACAAGCTGCGGAAATCCCGTCTTGTCTACGCCAAACGGCGGTCAACTCGACCGTGCTCTCGACGGACTCGATTTTATGGTGTCGATCGACTTTTACATCAACGAGACCACGCGGCACGCCGATATCATCTTGCCGCCCGCGTCCAATCTCGAAAGCTCGCATTACGATGTTATATTCAACACTTTTGCAGTTAGAAATACGGCCAAATATTCCGGCCCGCTTTTTGCCAAGGCCGAAACGGCTCGGTACGATTGGCAGATATTTCAAGAATTGACTGCCCGGCTGACCGGTGATCTGGAAACGATGAAGCCCGAGCCGCCGGAGTTGAAACTCGGCTTGGGATTGCAGTTTGGCAAGTATCAGATGTCGCTCGACACGCTAAAAGCGTCGCCGCACGGTATCGATCTGGGCGAATTACAGCCTTGTCTGCCCGCGAGACTGTTGACCGTAAACAAACGTATCGACATCGCACCGAAGATCATCGTCAACGACGTCGAACGGTTAAAAAAGAATTCGAAGATACCACGCGATGGCGAATTCCCTTTCAACCTAATCGGCCGCCGTCATTTGCGTGACTGCAATTCATGGCTGCACAACAGCGAGACGCTGATGAAAGGAAAGAACCGCTGTACGCTGATGATGAATGATGCAGATGCGGGTGATCTGTCATTGGAGAATGGTCAGATCGTTAGTGTAAGTTCGCGGGTCGGTTCGATCGAACTGCCGCTTGAGATCACAGAAAACATCGCTCGCGGCCTCGTCTCGATACCGCACGGTTACGGCCACGGGAGAAAGGACGTAAACCTCGCTGTCGCTGCCGAACATTCAGGCGTCTCGATAAACGATCTGACGGACGAGACAGTAATGGATGAATTGACCGGAAATGCCGCATTCAGTAGCGTTAAGGTGAAAATTACTCTACCTTAAAGCCCGCCGCGGCCGTCGCATTGTCGTACGTCAGCGTGTGTTTTCCGGCTGCGTCCTGATATCTAACGATAAGTTTCCCGTCCGTGACCACTGGTTCGCCGATCTGTTTTCGACCGACCAGGCACGACGACACGACTTGCGATCTGGCGTCGCGGGCGATCATCGCTTCGTCGGCACGGACCCAGATAATGCTGGTAACGAATGTTCCAATGCACGGTGAATCAATTGCCGGCGATTCGGTAACGTTTCGCATTTGAAAGACGAAATAAGCCGAGCCGCCGATCCCGGCTGTGAGCAACTTCGTTCCTTTGTAAGGGTACGAGCCGATGTCTTTTAACTCGTCAAATTTTATGAGTTCGCCCAGGTAAAATTGGCCGTGCCGCTCTTTGTAATCGATCTCGAATTTGGCGTAATCGTCCGAAGTTAAAAGCGGGGTGGTTTGTTTTAGGATGTCTCGCTCGGCCGTCGTTTTCTCTAAAATGGCGAGAACCTCAGCCCTTGTCTGCGATGTGGTGGATTCATCGGCGAGATTCATTTTGAAACGTGTCTGGTAATCCTCGGACCACCACTGAGCGACCTTGCCGTCGTCGATAAATTCGGGCGAATTGCCAACCTCTTTGAAAACCGGCTTGCCCTTGGAAAGGTAAACAAAGCCGCTGACACTGCCGATCCACGCAGTCGCGCTCGGCAGCGAGGCGTCCTGATTGATACCGACCGAATCGAACGGATGTTCGCCCGCACCTTCGGCTCGAAGCTCTTTGCCGTTGAAATATACGCGGTGCCAGTCTTCAGAATTACAAAATTGACCGCTCGCTACGGTCAGAGCTCCGGACTTAACAAATTTCAAAGGATCGTTGCCGCAACCTGACCATTTCCACGTTTTATAATCGAATTCGCGACCATCCTTAAATTTTACCGAGTGCTCTCCCCAATCGTAATCGACGTCCCAGAAACCGTGGTCTTGAAAGTAAAGCTCGCCGTCTTTGACCGTCAGAATGCCGCCGACTGGTTCGTACTGATCTGGAAGACACTTTGCCTTTTCATAACCGAATCGCGTGCCGCAGGTCCAGTCGTCCTCGGGCCTGTAAAAGGCGATGCGGATAACCGGATCGTCCGAGTCTGGCTTTACGTCGCAGCGAAACATCTTCCCGCCTCTTTCAACGCCGGGCGGCGTACTATAAGTTTCGCCCTTAAACGTAAATGTGCATCCGCCGGGCGTCCCGTCACCGTGGCCGATGCCGGGCTTCGGCGCGTAAGTGTTAATCGTTAGTTCGCCTCGTTTTATGGATTCGGTTTTGGTTGTAGAACTGCCGCAAGCCGCGACGGCGAAAAACAGACCGGCGAGTCCGAAAAGGACCGAGAATTTGTTCTTATTCAGCCACGTTTGATCTCTCATATTACTCGCCAGCCCGTTTTATCTCATCGATCGACGCTGGATTTTCAAGTGCCGAAAGATCGCCGGGGTCTTCGCCGAGGTAGGCGGAGCGGATAACGCGGCGCATTACTTTTGCATTTCGGGTTTTTGGGAGGGCCGAGACGAAATGGATCTTTGAAGGCGCGAGAGGTTTTCCCATGTCTTTGGCGACGAGAGCTTTCAGCTCCGATTGGAGGGCAAGCATCCTTGCTTGCCGGTCTTCTACGGAAGTTTCACCCGCAAGCAGGGATGCTTGCCCTCCAGTCACAAAAGCGACCATCGCTGTGCCTTTTACTTCGTCGGGAACGCCGATTACTGCGGCTTCGGTGACAAGCGGGTGGGCTACGAGCAAGCTTTCGACCTCGGCGGGGCCGACGCGTTTGCCGGCGACCTTTAACGTGTCATCCGAGCGGCCGAGGATGAACCAATGTCCGTCCTTATCACGCATTGCAAAATCGCCATGGACCCAGATGTCCTTAAAACGCCGCCAGTATGTGTCGAGATAGCGTTCCTTTTCCTGCCAAAACCCGCGAGCCATGCCGATCCACGGTTGTTTGATGACAAGCTCACCAACTTTGCCGGGTTCGACGGGTTTGCCGTCCTCATCGAAAATATCGACATCCATTCCCGGACACGGAGCTGGAAACGAGCACGGTTTTATCGGCAGCAGCGGGTTTCCCATCAGTATTCCGCCCGAGATCTCGGTGCCGCCGCTGTAGTTGATGATCGGGAGTTTCGAGTTACCAACTTTCTCAAACAGCCACCACCACGGTGCAGGATTCCAAGGCTCGCCGGTCGAGGCGAAGATGCGTAGTGAAGAAAGGTCGTGGCGTTGATACGGGTCAGAACCGCCTGCGTCAGCGGGCGGCTTGGCGGTTGTAGATGAAGCCGTCTTGTTATCTCGCACAGCTTCATCATCAAGGTTTATGCCCCCCGCTGACGCAGGGGGTTCTGACATGGCCAGCGACCTGATCAAAGTCGGTGAGATACCAAGCACCTCGACCTTGTGCGTCGCACAAAATTCCCACATGCGGTCTGGGGTTGGGTAATCTGGAGCCCCGTCATAAATACATATCGTTGCCCCATTTATCAATGCCCCATAGATCAGCCACGGGCCCATCATCCAGCCGATATCGGTGTACCAGGAGATCCTCGTTCCCTTGCCAACATCCGTCCCAAACGCCATATCCTGAGCGGCCTTGATCGGAAAACTCGCATGCGTATGAGCGATCCCCTTAGGCTTGCCGGTTGTGCCCGAGGTGTAAAGGATAATAAGCGGGTCTTCGGCGGCGGTTGGTTCGGGATTTCGGTTGCCTTTGTTTGCCATTCCATCAGTTCCGGGGCGACAGAGCTCTTTGAAGTCGAAATAACTTACCCCTGATTGCTTATAGCTGATGGGTTCGGACGTTTTCCTGACAATAAAAACATCGGTGATCGTCGGAGAATTAGCTACGGCTTGTTCCGCGACTTCAAACGCGTTGTAGAAACGTCCGCGTCGAAAGAATCCATCGCATGTGAACAGTGCCTTTGCACCGACTGCGTTCAGCCTACTCGCGATCGCGTCGACCCCATATCCCGAAAAAACCGGAACCGCGATCGCACCGATCCGGTTTATCCCTAGCAGCGCGATGATTGTTTCGGCTGACATCGAAAGGTGAATCCCAATTGCGTCACCCTTCTTAAAGCCTCGGTTTCGAAGACCTGCCGCACACCTCATGGTTTGGATCGCGAGTCTTCGATACCACATTTCTTCGACGGTTCCGTCCTCGTTTTCCCAAATGATTGCTCGTTGATCGTTCACCTCAGTTCCAAGCCACCGGTCGAGGCACATTTCGGTGATGTTGAGGCCGGCGTGAGGGGCTTTTGTTTTGGTCCTGTTTTCAGTTTTCAGTTCTGAGTTTTCAGTTTTTTCGGAAGTGCCGGCAGTTCCCTCCGGTGGCCCCGCAATGAACCATTCCGGGAACTCTATTCCACCCGAAGTATCCAAAAGTCTCGTGTATGGCGGGTCGAATTTTATGTCGAGAAAACGCAAAACCTCGGCGGTGAATGTTTCGACATCATTGATCGAATACGCGTAAAGCTCATCCCAAGTCGATACAGCGACCTGCTGCATAAATTTTGTAAGCTGAGCACGTTCGATAACTTCCAGGGTCGGCGTCCAGGCGATGGGTTGGTCTTCGAGGAGGTTTTGGTCGTTCATAAGAAAATTAGCCACAGATTAACACAGATGGACGCAGATATTTAGGAAACCTAACTCGTGTCGGCTCTGCATCTAAAGGTAGCGGCATGATTAGCCAACCATGCCTCTTAACGAAAGAGATTTATCTGTGCTAATCTGAGTGCATCCGTGGTTAATTTCTTTTCTTTATGAGCGGAAACTCATCTACAATTCAGCTCCCTAACAACCTTTTCGCGGGCAAGACGGCGATCGTGACGGGTGCTTCGCGTGGTGTTGGGCGGGCTACCGCGTTGCGGCTGGCCGAGGCAGGAGCGAATATTGTTGTTAATTATCTCAGCAACGATGCCGAGGCTCTTGAGACGGTCGAGATGTGCAAGAACAAAGGTGTCGGTGCGATCTCAGTTCGGGCCGATGTGTCGGAATTTGCCGGTGCGCAGGAGATCGCAAAACAGACGCTCGAACGCTTTGGCCGCATCGATCTGCTTGTTTGCAACGCCGGTGTCTGGGACGGTGCTCCGATCGAGGACATGTCGGAAGAGCTTTGGAACAAGGTTATAAATACTAATCTTAAATCCGCTTGGGCGATGACCAAGGCGTGCGTTCCCGCGATGAAAAAACAGGCTTCGGGGGCGATCGTGATGGTGTCTTCGACCGCTGGTCAACGCGGTGAGGCGGGTTATTCAAATTACGCCGCTTCAAAAGGCGGCCAGATCTCTTTTACCAAAGCCCTCGCTAGCGAACTCTGCCCGAAGATCCGCGTCAACGCTGTCGCTCCCGGCTGGATCGAGACGGCAATGGTGCGGCCTGTTTTCGAAGACAAGGTTTACGAACAAAGCGTCATCGATTCGATCCCGCTAAAACGCATAGCGACGACCGACGATATCGCCCTCTCGATCTGCTTCCTCCTCTCCGACTGGTCCCGGCACATCACCGGCGAGATCCTCAACATAAACGGCGGCGCCGTACTCTGCGGCTAAACGAACTCGCAAGTTCCAAATTGTGACAATCGGCACAGATTGCGATCCCCAAAAATGATATGCAAAGACTACGTGCAGTAACGCATGTATTTGCATATGAATACCTCTAGCCTCGCCGAATATCAAAATCATTTTAGTGCCGTCCCGACGAGTTCGAGCTATATCGAAAATCTGATCGGCAACACACCGTTGCTCGCCGTGCATTTCCATTACAAAGGAAAACGCCGAACAATATTTGCCAAGGCTGAGCACCTCAACCTGACCGGCAGCATCAAGGACCGCATGGCACTGCACATCATCTGCTCGGCGTATCGCGACGATCAGATCCGGAAGGGAGACATCATCGCCGAGGCGACGAGCGGCAACACTGGGATCTCATTTGCCGCCATCGGGCATGCATTTGGCAATCCCGTGCATGTTTTCATGCCCGATTGGATGAGCAAGGAGCGTATCTCGCTGATCAAGAGCTACGGAGCGGACGTAACGCTTGTCAGCCACGAACAGGGCGGATTTGTCGGCAGCATCGAGCTTGCAGATGCCTTCAAATACGAGCATCGCCGCGTATTTCTGCCGCATCAATTCTCAAATCTCGCCAACGCCGAGGCTCACTACCTGACGACCGGGCCCGAGATCTGGACACAGCTAAAAAAGCTTGGCTTTGAGCCCGATGCGTTTGTCGCGGGCGTGGGCACAGGCGGAACGATAATGGGAACCGCGGCGTATTTGCGCGAAATGAAACCCGACATACAATTGCACCCGCTCGAACCCGCCGAATCGCCCACGCTGACTGTCGGCCACAATGTCGGCAGCCACCGAATTCAGGGTATTTCAGACGAGTTCATCCCTGCGATATGCGATCTGCCAAAACTCGACGAAGTGATCACGGTCTCTGACGGAGATTCGATTTTGATGGCGCAAATGCTGGCTGCTGACCTTGGCTTAGCGGTAGGTATATCATCGGGTGCGAATTTTCTCGGAGCACTGATCGCTCTCGAAAAACTCGGTTCCGACGCGATCGTGGCGACCGTATTTCCTGATGACAACAAAAAGTATCTGAGTACCGATCTGGTTCGCGAAGAGCCTGTAAAAGACGGTTATCTATCGCCGGAAATTGAGCTATTCGGATACCAAACCATCGGCCGTGTCGGACAGGCAGAGTTTCCGCATTTTGATATATTGACCGCTTTTTAAACGGTTGCTAGAAGCGAAACGGCGGAATCTATCGTAGAATATTGCTTTTCGAACTTAGATTCTTTCGATTTGAACGGATTGAGCAACCAGGGCCCGACAGTAATGAAATTTGGCGGCACGTCTGTAGGAGACGTGGCAGCTTTCGAGCGCGTTTTTCATATTGTTTCGACGCAGATCGAGAGCCATCCGGTTGTCGTAGTTTCTGCGATGACCAAGGTCACAGACGCTCTGCTCGCGGCGTTTGAGATCGCAAAGAAAGGCGATTTTGCAGAAGCCATTGCGACGCTCGAACCGCACTTTGACCGGCACGTGGAGGTTTCGCGGCAATTTATTCCCGACGGGCAGCCCAATGCTTTCAATGGCGAACTGGAGTTTGCACGCGGCGAACTGGCCGATTTGCTGATCCGCGTTTCACGGCGTTCGCTGCCGCTGTCGATGCTCAAGGACGCGATCGTTTCGTATGGCGAACAGCTTTCGTCGCGTCTGCTGGCTGAAGTGATGAAAGCCAAGGGCATCAATGCACGTCAGGTAGATTCGCGTCGTTTGATCGTGACCGACGACGAATACGGAGCCGCACAGCCGCTAATAGATGAAACTAACGAGCTCGTTAAGCTCGAACTCGAGCCGCTCATCGTCGCCGGAGAAGTGCCGATTATGGGCGGTTTTATTGCAGCCAATCGCGGCGGCGAAACGACAACGCTAGGTCGCGGCGGTTCGGATTATTCAGCGGCGCTAGTCGCAGCCGCCCTCAACGCAAGCGAACTGCAGATCTGGACTGACGTAACTGGCGTGATGACCTGCGACCCGCGGATCTGTGATTCGGCTCGAACCATCCCCGTTCTTTCATACGAAGAAGCAGCCGAGCTCGCGTATTTTGGTGCCAAGGTGTTGCATCCAAAAACGATCAAACCGGCGGTCGATAATTCAATTCCCGTTCGCGTCTGCAACACGTTCGAGCCGGATGAGATCGGCACGATGGTGCTCGCCGACAGTGCCGAGGCTCCCAACAAGATCAAATCGATCGCACACAAAAAGAACATAACGATCCTCCGTATCTCATCAGCCCGAATGCTCGGCAGCTACGGATTTATGAGTGCGGTGTTTCAGGTGTTTGAACGTTTTCGCACCGTGATCGACGTCATCTCGACCTCCGAAGTGTCGATCGCCCTCACGCTCGACAACACCGCCGAGATCGACAAAATAGTCACCGAACTCGAACGTCTCGGAGACGTAGAAGTCGACCCGGGCTACGCCGTCATCTGCGTCGTCGGCGAAGGCCTAAGAGCCTCTACCGGCCTCGCGTCAACCGTATTTTCCACGATCCGCGATGTAAACGTCGCCCTGATCTCGCACGGAGCCTCGAGCGTTAATCTGACGTTTGTTGTTAAAGAAGAATCTGTCGCGGACGTGATAAAGCGTCTACACAAGGAGCTTTTCTGAGTGCTGGTCACGGAGAGCACAGAGATCTCCGAGACATTGCTCGGTGCTCTCCGTGAGTTCTGTAGCCAAAACAAAATGAATCTATTCGAACTAACAAAATCCCTGATGTCGATCCCTTCCACTTCCGGCGACGAGCAAGCGGTCGGCTTTTATCTGCGTGACTATCTCACTTCGCTCGGTTGGACGGTCGAGTTACAAAAAGTCACAGACACACAGAGCAATGTCATCGCTTATCTAAACGAAAGCCCGCGCGTTTGGCTTTCGACGCATATGGATACGGTGCCGCCGTTTATTGCTCCGACGGAGGATGAGGAGAAGATATATGGCCGTGGTTCGTGCGATGCGAAGGGCATAATCGCGGCGCAGATAACGGCGGCGGAATTGCTTCGTGCCGATGGTATCGAGGATATTGGTTTGCTTTACACGGTCGAGGAAGAACGTGCTTCGACCGGGGCGAAGCTCGCGAATGAACACCCGATCGCGGCGAAATGCGAGTATCTTATCAACGGGGAACCGACCGACAACGACCTGGCGATAGGTTCCAAGGGAGCGTTTCGGGCGAAGATCAAGACGCGAGGCCGTGCGGCTCATTCGGCCTATCCTGAGCAAGGAGAGTCCGCGATCGAGAAGCTGCTGAATATACTTGCGGACGTTAGGAAAACAGATTTTCCAAACGACGAATTCTTTGGCGAGACGACGTGTAATATCGCGACGCTCGACGGCGGACTCGCTCTCAACGTGATCCCGCCTAATGCCGAAGCCGGAATCCTCATCCGCCTGACGACCCCGATGGAAAACGTCAAGGACGCACTCGACACGATCATCGACGGACGCGGGGAGCTCGAGATCATGTCCTACAGCCTGCCGGTCAAGATGCTGGCGGTCGACGGATTCAAACAAAAAGTCGTGCGGTTCACCACCGATATCCCGCATCTTGGCAAATGGGGACAGCCGCTGCTCCTTGGCCCGGGTTCGATACTTGTCGCACATACGAAAGACGAGTTTGTCCTAAAGAAAGACCTCGAAACAGCGGTGGAATTGTATGTCAATCTCGTGAAAAAGCTATTAACAAGCAATCCGAACCTTTGTTAACCACAGATGACGCAGATAACGCGGATAACGGTGGTCACTTCATTCTTATCTGCGTCATCCGCGTTATCTGCGGTTAACAAAGTTTAATATTCTCGAACCTTATGAAACTTGCATTGATCGGATACGGAGCGATGGGGAAGCTGATCGAGGCTGTGGCGGTCGGGCGTGGGCATGAGATCGGATTGATCGTGACGGACGCGGACGCAAATTTAACGGCGGCGGAGCTTTCCGACAAATTAAAAGGCTGCGACGCTGCGATCGAGTTTACGGTTGCGCCCGCCGTGGAGAGGAATGTCGAAGCCTGTATGATCGCAGGCGTTCCTTTGGCTCTGGGCACTACCGGATGGAATGAAAAACGCGCTGAGATCGAGCAAATAGTGAACGAAAACAACGGCGGGCTTGTTTTCGGGGCTAATTTTTCTATTGGCGTGAACCTTTTTTACAAGATCGCAGAGTACGCCGCCGAGGTTTTTAGTAAATTTCCCGAGTACGAGACCTTTATCGAAGAGCAGCACCATTCCCGCAAGATCGATTCGCCCTCGGGCACGGCTCTCAAGATCAAAAGCATCGTCGAAAAGCACATAAACAAAGACATCTCCGTCGCGGCCACGCGTGCGGGGAATATTCCCGGCACACACCGCGTCGGCTTTGACGCGGCGGCGGATCAGATCCTGCTCGAACACACCGCCCGCTCCCGCGAAGGCTTCGCATCCGGTGCAGTTCTTGCCGCTGAATGGATCGCCGGGAAGCGCGGTTTCTACGAGTTTACGGAAGTGATGGACGAGAGACTTAAAACACTAGTCTAAATGAGCGAAAGTACCACAATGTATGTCATCGGCGGCATCTTCATTTTCCTGATCGTCGCCAATTTCCTTGTCTTTTCGATAAAAAAAGAGAAGGAATTCAAGAAAAAATACATGCCGTTCGCCGGAATACTTCTGATGACCCCGATCGTTGCTGTTCCAATACTTCAGTTTTGGCCTTCGCCGATTTTTTTAATACCTGTCTTGGGATTCGGAGTTGTAGCATTCCTCAATCTAAAGCTAACCAAATTTTGCGATCAATGCGGCAAGTTTCGTTACAACCGGCAAGTGTTTGAGAAGATGAACTTCTGTTCGGTGTGCGGAGAAAAATTCGGTGATTAGAGTAAAGATCTGTTGTATAGCTAATGAGCAGGAAGCTGCTTTGGCGATAAACGCCGGGGCGGACGCAATTGGGCTTGTAGGAAAGATGCCTTCGGGGCCGGGGCCGATCGCGGATGAATTGATACGGACGATAGCAGCGTCGGTTCCGCCTCCGGTGGCGACGTTTTTGTTGACTTCTGAGCAGACCGCGCAAGGGATCATCGCGCATCATCATCGCACTAAGACGAATACGATTCAGATCGTCGACGAATTGCACGGTCGCGATTACGAGACGATCCGCGAAGCTTTACCGCATGTGAAACTGGTGCAGGTTGTGCATGTGGTCGGCGAGCGGTCGGTGGACGAGGCGGCGGAACTCGCGGAGTTTGTCGACGCGATACTGCTGGACAGCGGAAATCCATCGTTAGCGATAAAAGAACTTGGCGGAACCGGGCGGCGGCATGATTGGGCGCTCTCGCGAAGGATCGTGGAGAACTGCGGCAATCCCGTTTTCCTCGCCGGCGGGCTAAACGCCGACAATGTTCGCGAAGCTATCGACAAAGTCCAACCCTTTGGACTCGACATTTGCTCCGGAGTCCGCACTGACGGGCTTTTGGACCAATGGAAACTAGAGAAATTCTTCGCCGCGGCACGATAAAATAGCCAACGAGAATCATTTTCCACAACCGAAAAACACCCAGTCATCATGGACTAGAACTTAGTCGCCGCCGACTAGCTTCAGTCGGCATCGACTGAAGACCAGTAAGTCCGGAAAATGGTGCAGTTTTGAACAAAAGTGATCCGGCTCGTAAGGCTATGTGCCGTTAAATCCCGTGGTTGTACGTAGTAGGTATGCGTCTTTCGCTCCAAAGATGTTCCCGGACCGTACCTTCTTGAGGAAAGCGTCGGCTTGGGCCTTTGTCGTCCCGGCGAAGATCGCGATGGCTATTATATTTGTCCCGAGCTTGGTGTAATAGTTGTTCGTTACCGAATAGCAGCCGCGGGCGACAAAGACCTTGTTCCGGAGAAAGCCATACTGAAGTTCATAACGGTCGAAATCCGTTGGCGTCTTTTCGCAGTCACTGTCCTGAGCAATTTTTGCGCTCTTGACGATCACAATGTAGAACGGAGCGGTCTCCGCCACGACGGAACCTTGGTTAAATTCGAACGGAATGTCTTCATCTCTGAAAGCCGCACGTTTTGAACACGCGGCCGAAGGATCGCCGCAGACCGTGGTCTTCGTCGGCTTTTGTCCGAACGAGTCAGTCGGGAGTAGAAACATCACCGCAGCGAACGACATAAGTAAAGTTTTCATAGGTTTGATCTCGCTCTGTTCGGGGAATTATAACACCGATTTCTTTGCGACGGGGCCAATTTGTTCCCTAGCGTAGTTGAGAATATACTAAACTGAAAATATGGCAGGAACGATGAAAATTGATTGGATGAAGGGATGTGCGACCGCACTTGTCACTCCGTTTAAGCGGGACGGGTCGGTGGACGACGCCGTTTTTAGGAAACTGGTCGAGCGGCAGGTCAAGGGCGGTGTGAAAATACTCGTGCCATGCGGTTCCACGGGCGAAGCGGCGACGATGGACGAAGACGAGCGGCTGCACGTTATCAAAATGACCGTGGAAGTCGCCAAAAAACTCAAGGCCCACGTGATCGCCGGAACGGGCAGCAACAACACCGCCGCGACGATAGATTTTACGCGGCGAGCCAGAGAAGCGGGAGCCGACGCCGCACTCGTGGTCGCTCCGTTTTACAACAAACCGACGCAGGCCGGGATGTTCGCTCACTTTTCCGAGATCGCCAAGAGCGTGAAAGGCTTTCCTATTATGCTGTACAACGTGCCTTCGCGGACGGCGTCGAACATTTCTGCCGAGACCACGCTGCGTCTGGCTGAGAAATTCGACAACATCGTCGCGACCAAGGAAGCGTCCGGCGATTTTTCACAGGTTTCGCACATTATCAACGGCCGTCCAAAAGGTTTCACGGTATTCTCCGGCGACGACTCATCCACGATCCCTCTGATCGCCCTCGGAGCCGACGGCCTCGTATCGGTTTGCGCCAACGAAATACCAAAAGAAACGTCGAAAATGGTCGAACACGCGCTAAACGGCTCGTTTCATTTCGCGCGAAAGGTGCATTACAAGATACTTCCGCTCATGGAAGCCAACTTCATCGAAGCCTCGCCCGCGCCGTGTAAGTTTGTGATGAAGGAAATGGGTTTGCTCGAAGAAAATTTACGCCTGCCACTCGTGCCCGTGACCGAAGCGACGCGAAAGATACTGGGTTCGATCGTAAAAGGTTTGAAATAAGATGGACGGCGCTATTTCATTCAATGGCGTGATCGGCGTGCTCATTCTTTATGCTTCAATATTTGTCTTCGCGGTGATCGTTATCGTTAATTTGATCAGTCGTTTCGTCGGAAAAAAGACCGCACCTGTCACGGCAGGACGTCCGAAAAACTGGCTGTTCTCGGCGGTCTTGTTTTTGGCCTTTGACGTCGCGTTTTTGATATTCCTTATGACGCCGCCTTCAAGGCCATGGGAAAAGGAAGAAGCGGTGGCGTTTGACGACCGGATGCTAATGATCTGGATACCTTGCCATCTCGTTGGCTTTTTTCTGATCTCGGGTGTCTTTTATCTGCTCCGGTCGCGAGGCCCCCGGCTCGACAAATTTATCGAGAAACTGAGGAAGTAAACCATTATTTTAATATGGAATTTGACGATCTGAAAAAACCGGGCGGTACGTCGGGCGGTGTGATCGAGTTTTTTGTCGGGCTGGCGATGGCCATTTCCGGTGGATATCTGCTGATCAGCCGGGTGATCGTAACCAGCGGTTTTTGGAATTGGGGCGGGTACAACTCGTTCGGGTTGTCGCTGATCCCGCTTATTTTCGGTATCGCGTTCGTTTTCTTTAACGGAAAGTCGATCGTTGGCTGGCTGCTGATATTTGCAAGCGTTGTCATCATATTGTCCGGCATTTTAATGAATTTGCAGATATATTTTCAGCCGACCAGCCTTTTTAACACGGTGATAATGCTGATACTCTTCGCGGGTGGGATCGGTTTGATCGGCCGCGCAGTTTTTGTCTCCCGTTGATCTTTTGGCCACGACAGGACCTTTATGAGTGACGTCACGATCGATCTGTCCGGACTAATTGCTCTGCTGATATTCTTTTGGTCAGCGGCTCTGTTTTTGGTTGTTGGGATCGTGAATGTTTTGATCGCGAACTTCCGGGGACCTAAGAAAACAGGTGGTGTTAAGAAACATCCGGCGTTCGGTTTCTTTGCCGTTGCGGTAGTTTTAATGGTTTTAAATCTGGTGGCGTTTGGCCTGCTGGCGTATTTCGTCGACGCCAACGTGGATACTTTCAATGACAAACTCGACGCGTTCGCTCTCTACGCGTGGCTGCCTATTCAGATCGTGATCTGGATCGCAGGGGCGTTGATCTATAATAAAATTCGAAAATAAGACATGACTTTACAGGAAAAAATAACCGCCCTTTCAGCTCAGACAGAGTTTTCAGCCGACGACAGGCTCGTTTACGAAGATTTTAAGACCGCTCTGCGGCAGGGCGAGATACGTTCGGCGGAGAAAGACGCGGGCGGAACCTGGAACGCGAACGCGTGGGTCAAACAAGGGATCCTGCTCGGATTTCGCATGGGCAAGATGGTTGAAATGTCTAAGGAAACCGAGACGCTGCAGTTCTTTGATAAGGATACTTTTCCTTTGCGCCCGATGACTTTGGCCGACGGCGTGCGGATCGTGATGGGAGGCTCGGCGATCAGAGATGGTTCGTATGTGGCTCCGAGCGTTGTTGTTGTGCCGCCGGCTTACATCAACGTGGGCGCGTATGTGGACGAAGGAACGATGGTCGATTCGCACGCGCTTGTCGGTTCGTGTGCACAGATCGGCAAACGCGTACACCTGTCCGCAGCCGCACAGATCGGCGGCGTGCTCGAACCGGTCGGTGCAGTGCCGGTAATCATCGAGGATGATGTTCTCGTCGGCGGAAACACCGGCGTTTACGAAGGAACCATCGTCCGCGAAGGAGCGGTCCTCGCCAGCGGAGTGATACTTACACGCTCAACACCGGTATTCGATCTCCCCAATGGCCGCGTTATCAAATCAGAAGGAGAAAATCCGCTCGAGATCCCCGCCGGTGCGGTCGTCGTGCAGGGTTCGCGTGCTGTTTCTTCCGGATTCGGCAAAGAAAACGGCCTGTCGATCTATTGCCCGATCATCGTCAAATACCGTGACGACAAGACCGATGCCTCGACCAAGCTCGAAGACTATCTCCGCTAATGGTTCGTTGCCGTGAAATTCACATCGGCCGCATTCTCAGCGAACAGCACGGACTGTGAATTTGAGGCGAAAGTATATCTTTTCGCTTGGACCGTTATCGTGTAAGTTCCCCACGTCATTACGTTCGGGAAGTGATAATACCCAAACGGATTCGCAAACGCGTATCGAACGTTTCCGCCCTCATCAGTAAGCGAGACCAATACGTGAAAAGCTCCTTTGCCGCTTGCGGCCCGAACGCGTCCTTTCAGTTCTTGCGGCAGCGACGGCCCGTCTGCCATTGTAAATGCGGAGAACGCACTGATGCCGGTCACAGACGCACGGTTTGTGGTCGTGTTTAATGTGGTCGACAAAACTTGTGCGTTGCCGCCATTTATCGAGAAGATCTTGTATCGCTGCTCCAGACCGACGATCTCGGCGTCTAGATACGTCAGGTCAATATTAGCCTGAGTGACGCCGGAATTCGTGGTGCTCCACCAGCGGTTGAGGCGGTTTGCAGGAAGCCCGGCCGCTGCTCCGGAATATCCGCCGGTCTTTGGTTCGACCGTAAACGTTCCACTGCCGGTAATACTCGAGAGATCGAAAGGAGCGTAAACGCCGTTCGATCCGACCGGGAATCGATACGTTCCGGCTGAGTTTACACAACGCGTAAGCGGCGAATTGACGAACGATAGGGTGCTCCCGCCCGAAATTGCTCCCAGACGGCATGACGTGACGTTAACCGGGCCCGTCCCGGCGATCGTTCCGCTGCCAAGATTGAGACTTCCGTTAACGGTGAGGGATGTCAAGCCCGCGATCGTACCGCCGTTGAGGTTAACATCACCGTTAATGACGAGCATTCCCGGCCCGGCCACGGAACCGTTGCTGAGATCTAAATTCCTATTGACGGTCAGTGTTCGTCCGGCGCCGATGGTGACCGTCCGTCCGCCAGTGACGATCAGACTGCTCACGGTCACGTCCGCCGATGTGATCGCAACGTCGGTCGATCCAATGCTGATGCCCGCATTTGCCGGGGGTACCGAACTGCCGCCCCAGTTTGATGCTGTGTGCCAGTCGGTATTTGTCGAGCCGGTCCAGGAAGTCTGCCGCCATCGTGCGAAATAAGGCGACTGGTTACATCCTGCAGTCGTGAACGGGCCGCCGACAAAAACATCGCCGCCGGCCGGTGCCAGTCCAGTTGCCGCAGCATTCAAACCGGTGCCCATCGCGGACCAAGACGTACCGTTCCATCTCGCGATCCGGTCGGCGGGGCCGCCGCTCGCCAAGGTGAAATCGCCGGTCGCTATCAGATCCGGTCCGTCCGCCGCGAGGGTAATTCCTCCAAGTTGCCCAATTGGGCTCGGCAGCCCGTTGCCCAGCGGGGACCATGACGTGCCGTTCCACTTTACGATACGGTTAACTGTGACGCCGTTCACCGTGACAAATCCGCCGGCTACGTAAACATCCGTACCGACGACCGCAACCGAACTGACGCCGCGGTCACCGAGATCGGCTCCGAGCGGTGTCCATGTCGTGCCGTCGTACTTTGAAAAGTAGGCTGGATTGGCAACAGTCGTTGTCGGGATGCCGACGTACAGATCGTTACCCATAAAGCTCATGCTCACGACGGTCGTCGGCAGTATCGCCGAATTTAGCCCGACCCAGGCAGTTCCATTCCATTTGGCGACGCGATTCGCGGTCACTCCGCCCGCCGTTGTGAAAGATCCACCAACGTATACATCCTCGCCACGGGTGATTATCGAATACACAGTGGCGTTCACTCCGGTGCCGAGTGCCGCCCAGGCAGTGCCGTTCCAAACCGCGATATTGCTGGCGCTTACGCCGCCCGCTGAGGAGAAGGTTCCGCCCGCATAGACCTTGTTACCGGCAACGGCGATGGCGTTTACCGATGTGCCAGAGGATATGCCTGTACCGAGTGTCGACCAGGTGTTTGTGAGGCTGTTCCATTTTGCTATCTTGTTCGCCGTGATCGGACCTGCCGTCCCAAATGCGCCGCCGACGTAGACATCGGTGCCAGACACAGCAATGGCGCTGGCGGCTCCGTCGATACCCGTTCCGTCAAACCCAGACCACGTTGTGCCGCCCGTGAGCTTCGCAATGTTGCGGGCACCGGCTGTTCCGCCCCTGGCAAACGACCCGCCAACGACTAGAGAATTTCCGAGTGCAGCCATTCCGTTGATCTGCGGCGTGTTGCTCCCATCACCCGTCACGCCGCCGGAAACCCCGACCCAAGATGAGCCATTCCACCGGGCTATATTGTTAAAGACGTTGGATATCTGGCCTCCGACATACAGGTCAGTACCCACAAATGCTATACTCGAGAGAAAATCTCCCCCCGAAAACGTCTGCATGAGAGTCCATGCGGTGCCGTCAAATTTTCCAACACTCGCACTGTTGGCGCCCACGCGGATCGAGCCAGCCGCGTAAATGTCCGAGCCGGAAAAAGCTATTGCGTTCACGCTGGTGTTGTTCGCCGTGCCTAGCGTCGACCACGACGTCCCATCCCATTTCAATAGGCCCAAAGCTGGGCCCCCTTGAACTAAGGCTATATTTCCACCCGCATAAATTGCGCCAGCATTCGTCGCCAAAGCGCTGACTTGGCCCAGTATTCCTGCGTTTGAAAAGGCTGAGCCGTTCCACCGAACGAGTCCGTCAGCTGGCGAGCCATCGGCAACATTGAAATTGCCGCCGATGAATACATCGTTACCGAGGATGGCAATCGAGAACACGGTATGGGTTCCGCCACCGAGGCCGGTGCCAAGAGCCGACCAAGATGTACCGTTCCACTTGGCGACATTTCGCGATGTAACTCCTCCCGCTCCCCCAAAGTCTCCGCCGATATAAACGTCATTGCCTGAGACCGCGATCGCCTTAACAATGCCAAAAGTGCCAACACCGCTGCCAAGAGAGCTCCAGGAAGTTCCGTTCCACTTGGCGACACCGTTCGCGGGGGTGCCATTGACGATAGTAAAGTTTCCGCCAATGTACACGTTGCCGGCGCCATCATTCACAACCGCATAGACCGTCCCGTTGACCCCATTCGTCGTAAATGTCGTATCCCAGGCGTCACCGCAGCCCGCGGAACGAGCTAGGGTGGGATTCGGGAGTTTGGAGCCGTCGCTTTGGCCGCCAAAGGTGGGGGATTGGCCGTACAGGCTCGATGCTGTCGATACGAGGAGTAAGGCTAACGTAATCAATAAATCGCGGTACTTCTGCAGCTTCATACGTATATTCTCCAAATCAATTAGTCGGATTTTTGGAATGAGGAACTCATCTTAAGATTATCGCTAACCAGGTATTTAGTCAATGATTTCGCGGATTAGGTGGTTCGCCGCGATGAACTGCGCTAAGCTTTGAGAGATATAACAATTTATCTTTAGACATCGCATTGAAATCGTAAGCAAGGAAACAAAAATAAAGATGAGCGATCAGAATTCGGGCGATTGGCTGGGGCAGCGTGCCCATCAGGCGATGATCGAGAACGGTTTTGAGCCGGAATTTTCGCCTGCGGTTTGGGATCAGATGAAGGAGATCCAGAATGCTGGCGAACCGGCGGCTGATGTGTCGATCAAAGATCTGCGTTCGTTGCTATGGTCGTCGATCGACAATGCGAGTTCTAGGGACCTCGATCAGATCGAGTGGGCCGAGCGTTTGCCGAATGGCGATATTCGCGTGCTCGTCGGGATCGCGGATGTTGATTCGCTGGTGCCTTTGTTTTCGCCCATTGACATGCACGCCGCACAAAATACGGTGACGGTTTACACCGAGAGCAAGATATTTCCGATGCTCCCCGAGGAACTTTCGACCGATATGTCTTCGCTCAATGAGGACGCTGACAGACTCGCAGTCGTCGCTGATATGACCGTAAAGGAAAACGGCGATGTGCCGGAGAGTACATTTTACCGTGCTCTCGTTCGCAATCAGGCGAAGCTTTCGTACGAAAAGGTCGGCGATTGGCTCGACAATGGCGGCGAGGCCCCCGAAGATCTCCAGCGTCTGCCAGATCTGAAGGGACAGATCGAATTACAGCGCGAGGCGGCGTTGAGGCTCGCGGCATATCGTCGTGCGAAAGGGGCGTTGGAATTCGAGTCGATCGAATCTTCGGCGGTGATGGAAAATGGCGAGGTCAAAGGGCTTGTTTCGGTTCAGCCCAATTCTGCGAGGAAACTGATCGAGAACTTCATGGTCGCCGCTAATGTCGAGATGGCGGAGTTTCTTGAGGCAAAAGGCTCGGTGTCGCTGCGACGCGTCGTTAAGACGCCGCAGCGTTGGGATGGCATCGTCAAGATCGCCGCCGAATTCGGCGAGCATTTACCTGCCGAACCCGATCAACCGGCACTGTCTCAATTTCTCGAAAAACGCCGCGCCGCTGACCCCGAGCATTTCCCTGACCTTTCGCTCTCGGTCGTCAAACTCATCGGCAGCGGCGAATACGTCGTCGAGCGTCCGGGAGAGGATACCGGCGGTCATTTCGGCCTCGCGGTCCGCGATTATGCACACTCGACAGCACCGAACCGGCGGTTTACCGATATCGTCGTTCAGCGTCTCGTCAAGGCGGTGATCTCGGGCAAGCCGTCGCCGTATTCTGCCGAAGAGATCGACTCGATCGCCACACATTGCAACGATCAGGAAAAGGCCGCCCGCAAGGTCGAGCGGAAAATGCGAAAGATCGTCGCCGCGACCGTCATGCAGAGGCACATCGGCGAGAATTTCGAAGCGATCGTCACAGGCATCACGCCCAGCGGAACATTTGCACGCATCCTGCGACCGCCCGTCGACGGCCGCATCGAGCAAGGCGAACACGGGCTGAATGTCGGCCAAAAGGTCAACGTCCGTCTGCTCTCCGCCGACCCGCGAAGCGGTTTTATCGATTTTGCGGCATACCATTGATGTGTTGCATCCGTAAAATATATTGCTATTTATACACTTTCATGATATTCTGTGACTGCCTGGAATTAGATCTTTGACAACTGGTAGTGCTGTCAAATTTTGCCTGTCTTACACATGTATTATTTTTTTCTAAAACGTGGAATGGCGGCAATAATATTGCCGTAAGTGCAATAAATACAATAAGTTGCAGCGTTCCACCCGGTCTGGAACGCCTTGGAACGGCGAAACGCGAGCAGCCCGGCTAAATAGCTCATTTGTAAGGAGTTGCGGCTTGGCGATAAAAATTGGTATTCCACTTCGTTCCATTAACCAGAGCAAAAGCGTTTCAACTAAACCCGCAAATTGACTAAGATAGAAACAGAGGAACAAACATGGCCGAAAACGAAACAGAAAATAAACCAACATTCAAAGAGAACATTACCGGACTTGGCCAAAAGATCATCGGCGAGATCGAGACGCTAGCCGGCGTTGTAAATGCCGATCCGCTCGCCCAGGCGGAAGGCGAATTCAACGTCGAGGTCGGCGAGATCCGCGAAGAGTTGGAAGACGAAGGCATTGAGGAAGAAAATAAGCGATGATGCCGGCACAGAAGACCAACGGATTTGTTTTGCCACGTCGAATGCGTGGCCTGCAGCCGACGCTTATTCGGCAGTTTTTTGAGCGGGCGTTGCCCGATAGTATCAATTTCGGTTTGGGCGAACCCGATCTGCCGACGCCGCAATTTCTGCGTGATGAGGCGGCACGAATTAGCCGCGACGAACAGAACGGTTACACATCGCATCCCGGTATTCCGGCTTTGCGCGATCTGATCGCTGAGCAATATCCGCATCTCAATTTGCCGCGAACCGGCGTCGTCGTGACTTGCGGTTCGCAGGAAGCGATGACCGACGCGTTTATGTGCGTGGTTGACGAAGGCGACGAAGTTCTGCTGCCGGATCCGAGTTTTCCGGCGTACGATGCATGTACAAGGATCGCACAAGGGACGCCGGTTTACTATAAAATGCCGGCCGATCGCGATTTTGAATTTGATATCGAAAACTTCAAATCTCAGATCACCGAAAAAACAAAAGCCGCGGTCGTGATCTCGCCTTCGAATCCGACGGGCAAGATTCTGACCGAACAAAACCTTCAAGATATCGCCGAAGCGTTGAAGGATACGGGAATTTATCTGATCTCGGACGAGATCTACAGCGACCTGTATTTTGGCGAACAACCGCATTCGGCGAGCGAATATTACGACAAGACGATCATCGTCAGCGGACTGTCAAAGAGCTTAAGTATGACCGGTTGGCGGCTCGGCTGGGCGGCGAGCAAGGATGCCGATATTATGCAGGCGATCCAGGTGCTGCACGGATTTACCACCGTTTGTACATCTACGATCACGCAAAAAGCGTCGCTGCTCGGATGGTCGCCGGAAGCAGAGTCGGCAAAACAGCACGCTCGCGAAATTTACAAAAAACGCGGCGAGTTTCTCGTCGATCTGTTCGAAAAAGAACTCGGCTTACATGCAACGTCGCCCGAAGGTGCATTTTATACAATGCTGGACGTTCGCACGCTCGGCGACGATATTGAGATCGCCGAAAAATGCTTGCAAAACCGTGTCGTGACCGTTCCGGGCGTCGCATTCGGGCAGGAGGCAAGCGGCTTCTTACGAATCTCATTCTGCAATACCGAAGAGAAAATGTCCGAGGGCGTTCGGCGTATGAAGGAGGCATTGTCGCTGTGAAATTTATCCCTTTTGCTCTGATATTCGCGTCCGCAATATTTTGCAGCACGATCCGAAACAAGATCGACCCCACGCCAACGCCATTGCCGACACTCGGTGAAAAGCCATTGCCGACGCAAACGTCATCGCCTACGCCAACGCGTGCCGACGATCCGACTCCAGACCCATCGGCCGCCAATTCGCTGGGAACAACGATTTCCGGGGGCGTGCTAAACGGCAAGGCCAAGTCGATGCCAAAGCCAGAATATCCCGCTGCCGCTAAGGCTGTCAGAGCTTCGGGTAGCGTAAACGTCGAAGTGCTCGTTGATCAACAGGGGAAAGTAGTCACTGCAACGGCAATCTCCGGACACCCCCTCTTGCGGCAGGCGGCGGTCGCAGCAGCTAAGCTAGTCGAGTTTTCACCCACCCTCCTTTCCGGTAAGGCAGTGAAGGTAAAAGGCATGCTGACGTACAATTTTGTTCCCGAGTAATTAAGTGGTTACTTCGGTTTCGAGAGTTTATGAGCAAAAAATACAGAGTTGGAATATTAGGTGCGACGGGCACGGTTGGGCAGCGGTTTGCACAGTTGTTGGATGGGCATCCGCAGTTTGAGATAACGGCGATGGCGGCATCGGACAGGTCGGCGGGTAAGCCGTATTCCGAGGCTTGCGCGTGGAAATTGCCGGGGCAGATACCGGCCGGCGTGCGTGATATCGTGGTCCAGCCGATCGAGCCGCCGATGGATTGCGACATCGTGTTTTCGAGTCTGCCTGGAAATGTCGCACGCGAGGCTGAGGAAACGTTTGCCCGTGCGGGTTACCCTGTTATCTCCAATTCGTCCGTCTATCGCATGGACGAAGACGTGCCTTTGCTGATCGCGGAGATCAATCACGACCACGTCGGTCTGATCGAAAAACAAAAGACCAATCGCGGCTTTTCGAAAGGATTTATCGTTACCAATCCAAACTGTGCGGTCATCGCGTTCGCTCCGCCGTTGGCCGCGTTGCATCGTAAATTTGGCATCGAATCGGTCGTGCTAACGACCTTTCAGGCGATCTCGGGTGCCGGTTATCCCGGCGTTGCGTCGCTCGATATCGTTGACAATGTAATTCCATACATCGCCGGCGAAGAGCCAAAGGTCGAGATCGAAGCTCAAAAAATACTCGGAACGCTGAAGAATGGCGTGATCGAAAAGGCTGATTTTACCGTCTCGGCACAGTGCTTCCGCGTTAATGTGATCGACGGCCACATGGTCTCGGTTCGGGTCGATCTGAAAGAAAAAGCAACGCTCGAAGGCGTGGTGGCCGCGATGCGAGCGTTTCCGTCGCTCGACCTGCATTCATCGCCCGAGCATTTTATGGAGGTAACCGACGAGCCTTCGCGTCCGCAAACACGCCTCGACCGTGACAACGGCAGCGGAATGACGATAACCGTCGGTCGCGTTTTCCCGGACAATGTATTCGACTATCGCTTCGTCAGCCTCAGCCACAACACGGTCCGTGGTGCAGCCGGTGCCGCAGTTCTCAATGCCGAGTTGCTGATCCAAAAAGGCCTGATCTAACACCCTGCCGGTCGGGTTTTCAGCCCTATTGGGCAAGACGGAGATGCGAGATGTTTGGGTTTTGGTGGATAACGGCGGTTGGCGGAAGGATGCTCTGCCATCGGTTATTGTCTTCGAGCAGGCGTTCGATATCGGCGACTTTCAGGGGTTTTGAGAAGAGATACCCTTGGCCGTATTCGCAGCCCAACACGCGAAGTTGGTGATACTGGTGGATGCTCTCGATGCCTTCGGCGACGACCTTTAGGCCGAGAGCTTTGGCGAGGGCGATGACCGTGCGGACGATCTCGCCATTTTCGGTGTTGTCCTCCATCGCACTTACGAATGAGCGGTCTACCTTAAGGAGATCGATCGGGAATTTGTGCAGATAACTAAGCGATGAATATCCGGTTCCAAAATCGTCGATGCTGATCTGCACGCCGGTTTCCTTGATCTGTTTGAGCATCAGAATAGCGATCTCGGCGTTTTCCATGACGGCGCTTTCCGTTAACTCAAGCTTAAGCGAAGACGGGGCGATACCGGTCTGATCGAGGACGTCCTGGATCTGTTCGACGAGGTTAGGGTGTGCGAAATGCTTACCCGACAGATTTACTGCGACGCTAAGCGGTGTTGCTCCGGGGCGTTGTTTCTGCCAGGCGACGATCTGTTTGCAAGCCGAGTGCAGTATCTGGATGGTCATCGGAATAATCAATCCCGTGCTCTCCGAGATCGGGATGAATTCGTTTGGCGGTACGAGTCCGCGCTGAGGGTGATTCCAGCGGACCAACGCTTCAAATCCGACGAGTGACGCCGTATCGAGGCCGATTATCGGCTGATAGTAGAGCTCGAATTCGTTCCTTTCGATCGCAAAACGCAGATCTGTCTCCAACTGCAAACGCGTGACCGCTCGGACGTGCATCTTTTGGTCAAAGATGACGTGGTTTTCGTTGTGATCCTTGGCGTAATACATCGCGATATCGGCGTCGCGAAGTATGTCTTCGGCCTCGCCGTATTTCGAGTTGCCAAAAGCGATGCCGACCTTGACGTTGGTAAATACCTGGCGGCCATCGAGCGTATACGGCTCGGCGACGCGTTTGGCGAGGCGTTCGGCAAATGCCGTCGCTTCGTCTTTCATCAAAAGATCGGTCAGGATAATGCCGAATTTGTCACCGCTAAAACGCCCGACCATGTCGTCTTCGCGGATCATGTTAACGAGGCGTTTGGCAACGTTTTTGATCAGACGGTCGCCGATCGAATGGCCCAGACTGTCGTTGATCGTTTTGAATCGGTTGAGGTCGAGCAGCAGGACCGCAAAATTGACTTCGCTATTATCGCGGCTTTGTTGGAGCAACGACTTGAGTTTGTCGATGAAAAAGTTGCGGTTCGGCAACCCTGTCAAGGCATCGTGATAAGCGGCGTGACGGAAATTTTCGTGGCTTTCCTGTAACGCTTCGCTGCTGCGTTCGAGCTCTTCGACATAGTGTTCGAGTTCGCGAACGTGAGTTTCCGCCTGTTCGGCACGCTCACGTTCAGACTTTTTAGCGTATTCCGAAGGTTTTCGAACGTCGTTCACAAAATGCCGGAATGTCAGATACATTATTCCGAAAAACCCGACGACCGCCGCGAACAGATATATATTGACCTGATCGAGTGCCTTTAATATCAGTCCGGCCATCAGTGCCCCGCTGAGATACATTATTAGCGCATCGACGCAGCTCTTGGTCCAGACGCTGGCAAACGGACGATCCTCTTTGATCGCGGAAAAGATCGATACGGCGACCGAATTTACTAGGAAAAGCGTTATGGCCATTACGGCGAGCAGCCAGACAAAACCGGTTACCTCGCCGCGTTCGAGGATAATATCGAGCGGGCCGAATATGAATGCGACAACCTGCGACATGGCCAAAACGCCGATCGCCGAGACCATCATATTGACCGCGATGGTGCGATTTTTGATCGCGAGACCCTGACGCTTTAGATTCAATGAGGCGACCGCACTATCGACCACGGCGAGCAGCAACGCGATCTCGCCGCCGTATTTGATCATAGCAATAATGACCAGGGCGTCGGAGATCGTCAGATGGATATTGATGCGCGGCAATTGTATCCGCAAAAAGCAGCTACAGAAAATAGTAAGCAGGCCGAGCGTTATGACGCCGGAATCGACGCGGGCAAACGGATTGCTCACGAGGGCCCATCCCAATGCGAAAATCGCAAGCGGCATCAATATTGCCGTGAAGAGGTTTAGTTGTTTGTCTTTTGTATCCATCGCGGCCAGAAAAAGCCTTGGGTTTCGACGGTCTGAATTGATTCTCTTTGCCCGGACAGGCCTAGTGCGGTGTGCCGACGAATCTCGGCAATTCATATAATACGTTAAACTTTGTTGTTTTACAACACAAATCTTTGTCAAATCGGGATTTTTTTCGAAAGATTTGTCCAATTTGAATAAAAGAACGCCGCAGCATCACTGCTCCGGCGTCCTTTTAGCGTTCGATCACCGCCAGGCGGTTTTCAGTTGTAGGAAATTAATGCATCGCGGTCGTGTTGTCGCCTCGTGCCATGACGATGTTGCTCATTGACGTTGCATTGTCGCTGACGAGCAATCCATCACTTACCAAGAGCCCGTCGCTAACGAGAAGACCATCGGCTATCGGCGAATTGTCGACCATGATCGTATTGCCGAACAACATGCTCGATGAACCGAAGGGCGTGCCCCGAGCGATCGTCTGATAGCCGTTTGGCGAAGCACCGTCGGCCAATACACCGCCGTCGCTGACGAGCAGACCATCACTGACCAGCAAACCGTCGCTGACCAATAATCCGTCGCTGACCAACAATCCGTCGCTCACCAGAAGGCCGTCGCTGACGAGCAGTCCGTTGGCGTAGATCTTTTGGTATTCCATGATGAGGTCGGTGCCCGTCATCGTTCCGTAACCGGCGATGATGCCTCCCGCCCACTGAAATCGCGTTCCGGCGATCGTCGATACGTGTTCGGGAACGTTATTTGTCGTGAGCAATTGCGTGCCGACCGGCGTCGGATTGGGCAAGTCCTGACGCATCTGTCGTGCGACACGGACCGCACCCTCAACGTTAAGTTCACCTGCACCCTGCTCGAGGACGTTAAATCCGGCGAGCGGCTGCGCGGTGTATTCGAGCAGCATCTTGACCATATTCGGGGTCAGTTTCGGATTTGCCTGAAGCAAAAGTGCCGCTGAACCGGAGACTATTGGCGTTGCCATTGATGTTCCCGAGAGATACATCATCGTTACGTCGTCGCTGCTCGAACCAGTCGGACTGACACGCAGGTCAGGATTGGATGCGAGCAAGGCACTGTTCTTGCCGATCGCTGAAACCAGCTTGTTGCCCGGAGCGACGAGGTCTGGTTTGATCAGGTTGTCGTATTTGCGAAGACCGGTCGTCGTATCGGTATAGTACGAACGTGTCGGGCCACGCGAGCTATACGTCGCGATGCCGTCGTCATTGCGTGCGTCGGTTCCAAATGTGTTTGACGCTCCGACCGTGATGACCGACGGGTCGTTGCCCGGTGAATGGATAGCACCGTAGATCTTTTGACCGGCGGCGGTCTTGCCGTTGTTTCCAGCCGCAGCTACAACCACGATGCCTGCATCGACGAGCTTTCTCGCTGCACGGCAAAGCGGGTCGTTACGCCACGTTTCGATCGCCGGCGTTCCGAGGCTGAGATTTACAACCCTGATGTTGTACTGCGAACGGTTCGTGTAGATCCAGTCGAGGCCCTGCAGAAGAGAAGCCGACGATCCCGTTCCGGTGCTGCCGAGCACACGAACGTTGATCACATTGGCGTTAGGAGCCATACCGCGATACTGGAGCAGCTCGGTTCCCGAACCTTTTGTGCCGGCAAGCAATCCGGCCACGTGCGAACCGTGTCCATATGGATCGCGGCTAGTGCTCGAAGTACTGGTATTCGTAAAATCAATATTCTTGACCACACGATCGCCGCCTAGCAGAGCGGATGAATTGATAAACGCACGGTGATCCTCAAAGATCCCGGAATCGACGACTGCTACGCCGATGCCCGATCCGTCGAGTTGGCTCGTTACCGAATTAAGGACACCGCCAACGAGCACCGTATTGGTCATGGAGCGGACCTGAGCGACACCGGTCGTCGTCTCAATGTGGCCGAGCAGTTCGATCGGCTGATCGATGGACAGATGTTTGGCACTCTGCACCGAAGCAATTTCCTCGGCCACACGAACGGGCAGTTCGATGACGAGCATATTTAGGGCTTCGGCACGCGATTCGATCGCGATGTTGTTGCGTTTGAGGACGTTCAGTAGCTGCGGATTGTCTATATCATCCGACTGTAGAATAACCTTAACGGTCCTATCCTGGTCGGCGCCAGCTACTAATTCCCTCAGATCAGGCGAGAGTTTGTCACCTACGAAATCGTCATCGGCGGCACTTCCGAGGTCGATCCTTTCAAATTTGCTGAGCAGTTTCGCATCATCAGTCGCTTCCAGCTGGCTCGCAGACGAAGCCGTGAGCACGCGAAGCTTTCCGCCAACAACCGCCGAAGCGAGTGATTTTGCCGCCATCGAACCAAACATCGGGTTACGTACCGATAATCCGGCAAGATCATCGACATAAAGCACCGAGTTCGTTTCGGAAATGGCCGCCGCGATACGGTTGAATTCGGTTGCAAGAGCCGCTTCGTCGCGTATATTGGAAAATAGCGCGTTCCAATCGACCCGATAAACTCTCTTGCCGCCGGCATTCAACCGATTCGCGACTCCCTGCAGCACGCCATCGCGTGCATAACCGTGTTCATCTATCAGCACCGCACTTTTACCTGTGCCAGATGCGAGCACAGCGGCGGCACGTTTCGAGATTTTCGCGTTGGTGTCGTCGGGCGTCGCGGTTACCTCAAATAGGTAATTCGCAGACTGCGTGACGATCGCGTCCTTGTTATTACTTACGGCCTGCCCGAACGCGATCGTACTAAATACGATCGACAGCATCAGAACCGCCGCAACACCCCTGGTTAGTTCTTTTAATATCATAAGGTCGTTCCTCTTTCCGATAGAGTTTTCTCGACTCGGATCGCGAGTGATCCACGCAACCCTATTGGCAAGGCGTGTGCCATTGAACGATAACCGCCACAACGCCCGTAATTACTGTATTTGGAACTAAAGCAAGTAATATGCGTGATCTGACGAGGGACGGATAATCGGTCAGGTTGATCGAATTGACAGGTCAAATTGAACGAAAGAAAGCCCCGCGTAAAGAAAACCGCCTCCCGCGACCTCTCCCCCGCTGACATTCTGTACAAATTGTCGGAAAGTTTGTACTCACCGGCTGACAATTTACGCTCACCCGCTGACAATCTGTACAAATTGTCGCCCGGTATGTGCTCACCTCGCCGACAATCTATGCTCACCCGCTGACAATCTGTACAAATTGTCGCCCGGTATGTGCTCACCGGCTGACAATCTACGCTCACCCGTCGCCGGATGTGTGCTCGCTGACCGACATTTTATGCTTGCTACTAAACAAAAAGGCTTCTTCTGTCTAGCTAATCTCTTCGACGCTAGCGTGGAGCGTGACGTTAGGATAGGCTTTATGGAGCTGATAACCGGCAAAAATTTCGCCCGGCTTTCGACATTTCATGCTGTTTTCGGCGAAAATGAAATGGTAATGAAACAATATTTCGGATACTCGAAAGGCTCTCTCGTATTATTGGTCGCATTGTTTGGAGCAGTCCTGATCGGATGCCGTCAAGCGGAACGCAATGACGCTCCGCCGCAGCCCGCTGCAACTCCGGCAGCTACTGCGACTCCTGAACCTCCGCAAAACCGGACGATCATTAAATCATCGGGCTGGCAGCTACCGATTCCGTTTCCGAAAGAAGATAAGAAGTATCACGCCACGACCGTCGTTATCGAAGGGCGTGGGCTCGTCAAGGTGTTAAATAGGCCGTTCTTTCCGCCGGAGAAGCTTATGGTGAAATTTCCGAAGTGGGCGGGCGATGGAGAAGTCGAATACAAGGTCACGCAGATCCTCGAGATGACCGACGAGCGCAAAAAACCGTACTGTTACCAATTCTTCGCCGAGGCCGACACGCCCGTCTATTCAGGCACTACGACTTACCTATCATACCGCGACGACGACGGCGACGGCCTATTCGAAACGCTCGGCGAAAGCTGCTCGGTCCCTGCGTGGGTCAAATAATGAGGACGTCGGCGTTAATCTCAGTCATTGTCTCGACGCTCGCGGCAGCGTTTGTTATGAGCTGCTCGCAAGCCGAAAACAAAAACGCGATCCCCAAACCAGCCGTCGCACCCACGCAAACGGCAGCACCAACTGTTTCGACACCTGCTCCGCCAACCGCGACGTCGATCGTTTCGAACGCGGCCGCGACGCCCATGCCCCGACTCAAGAACCTTCCCCCGGAAGGCGGCGACAAGCCAACCGCAGCGGAGTTTGACGGCTACCCGTATTCCTACAAAAAGGACGGCGAAAAGACCGTCGCGACTTTCGCCCCCAAACTCCTATCGTCGGACAAAGACACCATCACCGGTGCGGTCCGCGATGTGATCTATCGCTCTTACCGCGACAAGATCGACTCCGCTCCAAGTATCGAAGGCACCGGCTCGGCACAAACCATACGCATCGCTGGCACCAAACACCAATACATCATCGTTCCAAGCACCGACCCCACCGGCGAAATCCATTCGCTCATCATAACCCGCCTAAACTGATCGAAAGGTTGCGCATTTTCCCTTTCGACATTTATGGACCTATTTAGTTATTCCGACCTGCGTCAACGCATAAGCGTAGTCGAACGCGACCTCTTTCAAACGGTCGTATCTGCCGGATGATCCGCCATGTCCGGCGCCCATGTTGGTCTTCAGCAAGATCTCGCTTTTGTTGGTTTGGAGTTCGCGGATCTTGGCGGCGAATTTGGCTCCTTCCCAGTACGGGACCTGGCTGTCGTTTAGCGAGACCTCGATGAGCATATTGGGATACGCCTGTTTTTTGACGTTGTCGTAGGGCGAATAGGTGACCATGTAGTCCCACGCCTTTTTGTCGTCACGCGGGTTGCCCCATTCGACCCATTCTTCGGTAGTCAGCGGCAGATCTGCATCGATCATCGTGTTCATAACGTCGACGAACGGTACCTGGGCGATCGAAGCTTTGTACAGTTCCGGAGCTTGATTAACGACCGCTCCCATCAGCAAACCGCCGGCCGATCCGCCTTGAATCACCAAACGGTCGTTTGAAGTGTACTTACTCGAGATCAGCCATTTCGAACAATCGACGAAATCGTTAAAGGTGTTCATCTTTGTGAACATACGTCCGGCATTGCGCCATTTTTCGCCGAGTTCGCCACCGCCGCGGATGAGTGCGATGCCGTAGATCATCCCTCGATCGACGAGGCTCAACCGGGCGGTCGAAAAATTGGGCGTCATCGAAACGCCATAACTGCCATATGCGTAAAGCAGCATAGGCGATTTGCCGTCGAGCTTAGTCCCGCGTTTCATCATGACGAGAATCGGAACCTTGACGCCATCACGTGCGGTCGCCCAGACACGTTCGGTGGTGTACTGCGATTTGTCGTAACCGCTAGGGATCTCTTGCTGTTTGAGCAGGGTCGATTTGCGCGTAGCGAAGTCGAACTCATACACCGACTGCGGCGTGATCATCGACGAATAGTTGTACCGCACCGAAGGCGTGCTGTACTCGGGATTCTGACTCGCGGCCATTGTGTAAACGCTCTCTTCAGTCGGGATGCGGATGGACGCGCGCTTGGTTTTGCGGTCCATCACGCGAAGATATTCGATTCCATTCTCGACCTCGCTGACGACGGCGTAGTCTTTGAAAAATTCAACGCCTTCGATCTTGACCTCGGGATTGTATGGAATGAATTCCTTCCAATTCTTTTCCGAAGGATCGCTCGCGACCGCCCTCATCACTTTGAAATTCTCAGCGTCGTTATTGGTTGTGATGTAAAACTCGCCCATGTCGTAATCGGCCGAGTATTCATGGCCTTCGCGGCGAGGGGCGATCACTTTCCAATCGCCGGTCGGTGTGTCGGCGGCAAGGTATCGGTATTCGCGACTAGTTTTGGCAAATGAGCCGATAAACAGCATTTTGCCGTCACGCGAACGGCTGACACCGGCGTTGAACAAAACGTCTTTTTCTTCGAATATGAGATCGTTAGTGTCGGTCCCGACCGTGTGCCGCCACATTTTGTCGGAGCGTTTCGAAACGGCGTCTTCCTGACCGATAAAAAGATATTTGCCGTCGCTCGACCATTCTGTCGAAGTCACGCGTTCGACTTTGTCAGGCAGCAAAGCTCCGGTGCGGAGATCTTTAACGTGGAGCGTGTATTGACGATATCCCGTGGTATCCGTCGTGTACGCCAGCAGATTGCCGTCGTCGCTCGGGCTGAAATCGCTGATCGCGAAATATTTAAACCCCTCAGCCATCGCATTCTGATCGAGCAAAACGACCGCGTCGCTGCCGTCCTTCGACTTGCCTCGAAGATATGTCGGATACTGTTTGCCTTCTTCGGTCTTGGTAAAATACCACCAATCGCCTTTTTTGTAAGGCACGCTCGTGTCGGTCTGCTTGATACGGCCGAGCATTTCGGTGTACAGGCTATCCGCAAATCCCTTGTGCCGGCCCATGAAAGACTCGGTGTATTTATTGTTGTCATCGAGGTATTTGATGATCTCGGGATCCTTTTTATCATTGCGGTCGCGCAGCCACGCGTAGTTATCCGTGATCTCGTAGCCGTGGATCTTCAACACTTTAGGAACTTTCTTTGCAATAGGTGGTTTCATATCTTGGGCAACAATAACGACGTTGCCGATCACAATAACGATAAAAAGAGACGCGATGCACAACAATATTTTGAACATTCTAAACTCCTGTATGTGAGACAATTTCTGTCGCTTATTACGTCCAATTTTACGGCTTTGTTTCGGATTGTACAAAGGCGAGGGCGACAACCGTCCACGATGAGCGTACACTCAAACCAATGCCTAAATACGATGTCTATATAGTATGCGACCAATGCGGCCAGCCTCATGCGGTGAATGTAAAGCTCGATCTCGACGAAGGCGGCCTTGACCGCACGCCCGTTGCCGACGCCTTCGAAGGAAGGCCGCTGCCGTCCGTCATCACATTTATGCAAACGAACAAATACCGCTGCCCGCACACCAAACTCCTCTTCTCCGCCGAAGACATCGGCGACGCGATACTTTTCGCGAAATAGATGGCGTTAAACAATATTAAAAATTCTTGACCTCTCGATTTGCGGCGTAGTAAACTGAAGTTACTTGCCCAGTTTTCCGGTACCGTCCCAGGCATTCGGATCCTGTATTACGAGGTAGAAACCGATGTTTAATTCCTTTCGTCGCAGCGTACTATTTACGTTTGGTCTGGCCGTATTCTTTTCATTTTTTACACAAAGTGCAAATATGCAGAGTAACGTTTCGCCAACCGCAACGCCCGATCTCGGGATCGGAGCAAGCCTCAACGGCGCTCGGCCTTTTCCGGATAATAATGCGTGGAACATGGACGTTTCGCGGTTTCCGGTTCATCCGAACTCGGCCAACCTTATTGCGAGCATAGGTGCGAACACGGGTTTGCATCCCGATTTCGGCACATTTTGGCAAGGTGCACCTATCGGTATTCCGTACGTCGTAGTCGCGGGAACGCAGCAGCCAGTTCCGGTTAGTTTTATCTGGTGGCCTGAGCAGAGCGATGCGGGTCCCTACCCGATCCCGGCAAATGCTCCCGTCGAAGGCGGCCCGGCGTCAGACGGCGACCGGCATGTTTTAACCATCGACCGCGACTCGTGGAAGCTATTTGAGACGTATTATTCATTCCCGGTCAACGGCGGTGCGAGTTGGTCGGCGGGCAGCGGTGCGGTGTGGGATTTTCGTTCAAACAAACTCCGCCCGCTCGATTGGACCTCGGCAGACGCGGCCGGTTTGCCGATCTTTCCCGGCCTTGTGAGGCGTGATGAGGTCGTGCAAATGGCCGAGATCAGGCATGCTTTGCGCTTTACCGCCGTCACATCGCGGACATCGTACGTTTATCCGGCAACCCATCACGCCGGCAGCACTTCCAGTGTAAATGCACCGCCGATGGGACTTCGAGTGCGGCTCAAATCGGGATTCAACATCAACAATCCAAATTTCTCACCAAACGTCCGCGTCATCCTGCGTGCGATGCAAAAATATGGCATGATCCTCGCCGATAACGGTTCGAACTGGTACGTCTCAGGCACCCACGATTCGCTGTGGAACGACGACGAATTGAGCGTGATGAGCCAGGTTAAGGGCTCCGATTTTGAGGTCGTCCAAACGCCTGGCCATTTATTGATGCCGCAAAACGACTATGACGGCGACGGCCGAACCGACGTTTCCGTCTTTCGCCCGTCCACCGGTATCTGGTATCAGCAGCAGACAACAAATGGTTTTAGTGCGGCTCAGTTCGGCACCTCGACGGACGTTTTGACGCCGGTTGATTTCACCGGCGACGGGAGAACCGACATCGCGGTTTGGCGACCGACGAACGGTTCCTGGTATGTGCTACGAAGCGAGAATTTCACATTTTACGGTGCCGCGTTCGGCACGAATGGCGACATTCCTGCGCCCGGCGATTATGACGCCGACGGCAAGGCCGATCTCGTCGTTTACCGTCCTTCGCAAGGACTTTGGTATTTGCAGCAATCTTCCGCCGGATTCAGGGCGGTTCAGTTCGGGCTCGCCGAAGACAAGCCTTCCGTCGGGGATTTTGACGGCGACGGCAAGAGCGACATCGCGGTTTACCGGCCTTCGACGGGTTTTTGGTATCGAATAAACAGCAGCAATAATTCATCGTACGCCGCTCAGTTCGGATCGCCCGGCGACCGCATCGTCCCTGCCGATTACACCGGCGACGGCAAAGCCGACATCGCCGTCTGGCGTCCGTCAACCGACGTCTGGCACGTTCTCCGAAGCGAAAACGCCACATACTACGCCGCCCCTTTCGGACTCGGCGGCGACACGCCCGCACCCGGCGATTACGATGGCGATTCCAAAGCAGACTTCGCAGTCTTCCGCCCCGGCACGCAAAGCATCTTCTACATCCAGGAATCCACCACCGGCTTCACCGCCATCCCATTCGGTATCGCCGAAGACAAACCAGCGGCGGCAGCGTTTGTTTTTTAGATCAGCCACAAATTGCACGAAAAAGCACGAATAAGGAATTCCCTTTTCGTGCTTTTTTCATCATTTGCATTTCCGAATTGATCTTTAGTATTTAGTTTTCCCCGTCCGCTCTGAGGTTGGGTTGCTGAGAGTTTCGAACGTCGTTCGGTCTGCGGCAGCTTTTTCTTTCATTTTTAACCTGTCGTAGGCTTTCGCCCTGTCTTCGTAGCTTAGAGCAAAGTTGGGATCAAGTTCGATTGCCTTCGAATAGTCGGCGACCGCATTCTCATATTGCCCGAGATTACGAAAGTACAATCCCCTAAAGTGGTAGGCTTCGTAGTATGTGGGGTCGACGTCAACCGCCTGATTCAGGTCATCCAATGATTGTCTTAGGTTATCTTGGGCGTAATAAATAAACGACCTGTTCAAGTAGAGCTTCGAGCGACAGCGGCTGGCCTTGGTTTCTAAGAGCTTTTGACTGATAAGCTGGAGTCCGATATCAAAATCTAGATTCGCTTTTGCTTTGGCCTTACGACCTTGCAATTCTAAACCGCGAGCCCAATACGCATCGACGTACTCAGGATCAAGCGAGATCGCCTTTCCAAAATCCTCAACTGACGCCAACGATTCCCCTCTAATCGATCTAAGCCTGCCACGCAAATAGAAAAGCTCGGCACTGTCGGGATCCAGTTTTATCGCCTTACTATATTGAACTACAGCCCAGGCATACGAGGATCGGTGGTCAAATAAATAACCTGAAAGACGATAAGCCTTAGCAGAGTTGGGATCTAGTTGAATCGCCCGATCAGCATCTTTCGCCGCCTCGTCAAAGCGACCGAGTTTGAATAACTTCCACCCCCGCAAAATGTATGATTCGGCATTCGTTGGCTCCGTCTTTATCGCCTTGTCATTTCGCGCAACATCCTCAGCTTTAGCCGGTTTGCTTTCCATGCATTTTGAGGATTGTCCAAAAATAGAGTTGCTCAGAAACGATAGCAGACACAGCACTAGAATGCGGAAAATTAGAGCGGATTGTCGGGAGATCAAAGTCATCTTACGCCACATTGTAAGCGGATTGACTGACTTTGTAAACAAAATATATGTGGAGGGAATGGAAATGAAAAAAGCACGAACCGGAATCTCTCCTGGTTCGTGCTTTCTTTATAAACGTGAACCCAGTCGCTATGGCACCCGGTTCTGACAAAACCTATCCGTTTCCGCGTTCGTGGATCGCGACGTATTTCAGATCGCGTGCGCCGATGTATTCGGCTCTTGGGCGGATGAGTTTGTTGTTGTGGTATTGTTCGAGGATGTGGCCGGTCCAGCCGGAGATTCTCGACACTGCGAAGATCGGGGTGTACATGTCGAGGGCGATGCCCATCATGTAATAGGTCGAAGCCGAGTAAAAATCGACGTTCGGATGCATCCCCTTTTTCTCGAGCATTAAGTTCTCGATCCGCTGCGACATGTCGAACCACTTCGATTCGCCGGTCTTTTCAGCCATGTGCTTAGAGTATTTACGCAGCCACGTTGCACGCGGGTCTTCGGTTTTGTAAACGGCGTGGCCGATGCCCATGATCTTGCGTTTTTCTTCAAGGGCCTTTTCGAGCCATCCGTCGATCGCATCGACGCTGCCGATCTCGATGAGCATTTTCATCACGGCCGTATTTGCACCGCCATGCAGCGGTCCGGCGAGGGCGGCGATACCGGCGGTAACGCAGCCGTACATATCGGCCAGCGTTCCGGCGACAACGCGGGTCGTAAATGTCGAAGCGTTGAGTTCGTGGTCGGCGTGAAGGATCAGGCAGACGTCGAACATGTGTTCCTCATCAGCATCAGCCCGCTCGCCGCGAAGCATATAGAGAAAATTCTCAGCAATACTGAGCGAATTGTCAGGAGCAACCACGTCCTTACCGTTACGAATGCGATCCCAGGCCGCCGCCAGCGTGCCGATCTGGCCGGTGATCTTTGTTGCCGCCTTTGTCGCATTTTCGCGGTCGGTGCCGTGGCCGTCCTTGTCAAAAAAGTCCAGCGTCGAAACGGCGGTCCGGAGCACGTCCATCGGATCCGAATCTTTCGGAAACTGCTTCATCAGTTCGATTACCTGTGCGGGAACGCCGTAATTCGCTCGTAATTCGGCAGTATGAGCGTCGAGTTCGCTCTGGGTCGGTAATTTGCCATTCCACAGAAGATATACCACTTCTTCAAATGTCGAATTCTCGGCCAGATCGTGAATATCGTAGCCCTGATAGATCAAAATTCCCTGCTCGCCATTGACGTCGCCGATCGAGCTCTGTGCTGCGACCACGCCTCGTAATCCTGCTGCCGCTGCTGCTGTCGTTTCTGTTCCTGTACTCATTTCTATTCCTTACAAATCTAACGTTATTGCCAAACTAATATCTTACCGAAGCGCGATTTTAGATACAAGCCGCGTCGCAGAAATTGGAAAGACCAATGGTCCGGCATCATTCAATAGTAGAAAGAGCGGCGCCTGCGAACAGCACCGCCCTTTTTCAAAAACGCCGAATACAATTTTCGTTATTGGGCTTCGCCGATAAAATCCTCATCCGCGATGTCGTCGGTGACAGTTACGACTCTGGGAGTAAACTGCAAGATCTTTGAGGCCACCCGCAAGACGTAGGTTTCTCCCGCCCGTACTCCCTCCAATCGATAATATCCAGCAACACCAGAACTTGTCCGGATCACGCTACCGTTGGAATCTGTTATGGTTACGACCGCGTTACGCAGACCCTTTCCGGTTTCCGTCAAGATCCTGCCCGATATTGAGACGTTCGCCGCACTCGGCCCGAAAACGACGAACCGGTAGTTGGTGATATTTGTCTCAACCCCGTCCGTTGCCGTGATCGAAAAATCATATGTTCCCGGTGTAGTCGGCATTCCCGCAATAGTGACGACCGCACCCGGTGATACTCCGGGGCCTTCGTTTAATGTTACACCGTCGGGCAGTGCACCGCTGGTTACGGTATAGCTAAATGCTCCGGCGTCCGGCGCGATCATGAAATCATATGCAACATCCACCGCTCCGTTTGGCACTGACGCGATGTGGGCTCCGCCATTTGGCGTATTGTTGAGCTCAAATGCACCGATGTCTACATTGTCCACACGGGCAGCTCCGCGTTGGTCCGTTGCGGGAGCATTCGTTGCGCTTCCGTTGTTAACCGCCGGGGAGGTAGCAGTCAGAGGTCGAGTCAGCGTGGTGCCGCCGTAATAGCCCAAAGGAGCAAGCTGCGGATCTAGTACTCCGACCATCCCAAGATCTTTAGCGGCCCGCTTTTCGTTCTTCGAAAGAGTTAGGATCCCGCCCACCCAGTCTGTATTGCCGTTTGGCGTTCCAACCGGAAAGACGAAGTCCACGCCCTGATCGTCTCCGATCAAATTATTGCCGTTTGTGCTCAAAGACACCTTACCGGCGATCGCGATGTCCGGTCCGAAACTGGTCGCGGTATTCGCGGCAACGATCGTATTCTGCATACTGATCGATCCACCGCCAAATTCTGTACCAAGGATTATACCGCCCCCATCGCCCGCGGCGGAGTTACCGGCTATCGTTGAGTTTTGAATAGTGGTTGAGGCTTGGTCGGTACACAGAGCACCGCCGTTCCCGCTAGTCGTGAAATTGCCCGAAAACGTCGAGTTAACTATAGACAAGTCGCTTCCATTGTCGTTTATGATCGCGCCGCAACCGCCTGAGTTGTTATCTGCGAATGTCGAGTTTCTGACCTCATTGCTCCCTCCGCCGTTCAGATATACACCGCCGCCAGCGTTGCTGGCAACATTGCCTTTTAGCGTTACAGAGTCGAGTACCAGAGATCCTGAACCGACAAAGATGCCTCCGCCGTATCCGCTGGGCCCGGTCCCAAATCCGTTTCCTTGTTCCATTGTGATACCGGTGATCGTGACCGAACCAGCAGCGTAAACACTAAAGATCCGGTAGCTGCCATTGCCTGAGATCGACAACTGATCCGCTCCAGGCCCTGTGATCGTCACGCCACGGAATAAAGCGAGGTCGTCGGTCGTCAAAACAATTGTTCCAACGACATTCGTTGCAAAAGTAATCACGCCATCGGCACAAGTGTCGAGTACCGCCTGGCGCAGAGTGCCTACCCCACTATCGCCGAGATCGCTAACCTCGATTGCCGCCGAGCACGAACCCGAGCTTCGCGATTCTTTCGCAGATCGCGTGGTCTGTGCCGACGCGCTTATCCCGCCCGAAACGAAAATTCCCGCCGTCAGGATGGCTACAGCCATAAAGGCCTTTGTTAAAAATGATCTCTTGCTGTCTATGGAAGTTGTTCTCATATTTCCTCTTTATTCTTTGACCCTAAAAAATGGTCGGTGATCCTTATTCTTGCAGTTGATTTCTAGCATGGTGGAGCTATGCTTACGGTTTCCAATTGCAATTTGAGAACCGGAAACGTAGAAATTCTATGTCTCTGTGTAATAAGGGTTTAGAGTGTCAGAGATTTTTGAAGGAAATAGATCAGAATTGTCGTGAGGCGTTTCGCCCCACAATATTGTCCTGCCCGCGCCCATTATCGGCTTGCAAGTGAAGGCGGTTTATCGCGTGATCACTTCGTAGTTTTCATTTCAGTGAGGGCTTTTCTAAACGTTTCGCTCTTCATCAAATTCTTAAACGAACTGTCGGTCGTCGGTTCCGGGACCTTCTCGCCTTCGAGAACATTATCTTTGTACTTGTATGCGAGACGAAGGTTTTCAATGGCTTTGGCTTCGTTATTTTCCTCCCCATATCCGCATGCATTGTTGTAGTAGAAAAGCGGATAGGTCGGTTCTTTCGAAATTCCGTATTCGATCGTTTCACGAGAGTTTTTGATGTCACCCGAAATGCCGTACGCGAGCGAAAGGTTGTCGATGAGGACAAACCACCACTTTTTCTCCAGCTTTCGCTCCTTTTTCTCAATGGCGAGTGCTTTGACATATAGTTCGATGGCCTTTTTGTAGTCTTTGGCGGTGTATGCCTTGTTGCCTTCCTGGAAAAGGTCCATCGAACTCCCTGCGGCCGTATCGGGCTTTGCCGAATTGGCGGGCTTGTTAACTTCGGGTCTTGTGCTGTTATTTGTCGCCGCCTGTCCGCAACCGAGAACCGCCATCATTGCCGAACCACAAATAAGTAAGGAAAGTTTGTTCATCGTGAATCTCCGATATCGAAAAGATCTGATTTGAGTAGGCCCATCCTACCACACGCAAACCGCCGAAATCGATTTAAAATAGATTACCCGCGAGGGGCGGCCGGTTCCCAAAGGAGAACCAAACAGAACCGCACCGCATCTCGCGGGTAAAAGTTGCTAGAAAGAATAAGATGACTCTAGCCGTGCAATGGTTCGCTGGACGCAAAAAAACTACGTAGCCATCCCAGCAACTAACAACCTATCTGATCTGGCTTTCGTAGCTCGTCTTTATCCGCAACTGCTGATTGCGGTTGAGACTGACGTGTTTGCCGCGTTGGATGACGACCGCACCGACGCCAAATGCTGCTCCGACACCCGCACCGACCGCTGCACCGACGGGTCCGCCTGCGATCGCTCCGATGACCAGTCCGGTTCCGGTCGCTGCACCGACTTTGATGCCGTCGTCTTTGAACGAACTCTTGCCGATCGCCGTTCCCTCTGAATCGACGCGTTTTACATTGTCGCCTTTAACCGGCATCACCTCGGTCAGGACGGCACTAAAATTCGACCAGCGATTATCTGTCAGGATGATTCGGTCGAACGAGAGCGAAAGCTCGCTGCGGCGTTTGATGCGGCCGGGTTTGGTCACTTTGCTGATGCGTCCCTCGACTGTCGCACCCGCGATCTCGGCGGGCGAGACGATCTTGGCGGTAAATTTGTCGCCCTCACGGCTGCGTTCGGTGCTGATATCGGTCTGCATTTCGAGCATCAACTCCGTTTCACGCGGAATAATGATCACTGCATCACTGACCGGCTGATAGGTGGTTTGCGTCGTGACGGCCGCTACCGTTTCGGTGTTCGGACTGGTATTGACATTCGAATTGTTGCTCGTCGTCGCGATGACAGTCTGATTTTGGTTGGTCGTGTTCTCGGCAAGATTATTTGTGATCGCACCACGCATTTTGAGATCGGTCGGAAGGTTCGATTCGAACGACCGTTTTTCAAATCCGGTGGTATATCCCGACTCGAATCCCTGCTGATAGCCATCGCGATATTCATTCATCGTGCCGTAGTCCTTATTATAGGCACGATCGGCCTTGGTATATTCGGCATGACGCGTAAAGCTCTTGGACAGGCTGTCGATATTGTCGCGGTAACCGGCCATGTAGCCGTCCGAATAACCGGTGCGGTAGCCGCGTTGAATGGCGATGTTCAGATCCGTCGTCTGTGCAGAAGCGTTTGTCGTCAGCATCATTGGCAAGACCACAATGCTTAACGAAAGTCCCAGAACCACTATAAGTAGATGTCTGCTTAATCTCATTTTTTCTCCTTTGTTTTAGCCGGTAACGGCACGAAATGTAATAACCGCTAGTAGTTATACATTATTACTTTAGAGATTACAAGAGGTTTTTTCGCTAAACTGAATTTATTTTTGCATAATATTCTAAATAACTGCTTAAGTACGTAGATGGCGGCAGAATTGCTAGTCTTGGCTGACTTACCGCAAAAAGTTTCCAATCGTTGGCAGAGTCACCAAAGGTCAACCCTAAATCAAAAAGGCAGTAAACCGCTACGGTTTACTGCCGAAATACAGCTAGAGGAGGAACAGCTGCGTTTAAAAACTCTTGCGGAACAAATACGACATCCTGATAAAGAACGTCCGACTGTTGCGTTCAAATCCCGGCTCGTTCTGCCCCGTGAGCGGGCTAAAGCCGTTGTAATTGAAATTGTCGTTATAGCCGACGTAGAACGCCTTACCCGGGCTCGGGTTCCAGCCGAACAACACCTGGCCGCTCGCGTTCGACTGGAGCGTATCGTAATCCCATCGGGCACGCACATAGATGAACCGCGTAAATTGATACGTCGAACGCACTGTAAAGATATTAGTGTCGTACGCTGTTTTATTACTGTCGTTTCGTTTGAGACTGCTCTTGGTGTAGTTCATCGAAAGACGCAGCGGATCGACCGGTTTGTACTCAAAGCCGACCTCGGCGTCAAATTGATAGCCTTTGCCCGGATCGAGCTGCGGCGGTTCGGCGAAATTCGGATACGGATTATGCACCGGATCTGCCTGATAGGCATAGAGAGCGTTGATGTAATTGCGGTACAGCGGGCTATTCAGATATGAAACGAACGCCGGGCTCGCACGCGGATAACGGTCGCCGCCGCCAAAATCGTAATCAAACGAATTGAATATCGACCCGACGAAACCATACACCGACAGTTTCTTGTTGATGGTCTTATTCATATTGACGCTGAAATACGGTTGTGTCGCCGAACGCGTAGGATCGCCAAAGAATGCACCCTGCTGATTGGTCAGCGGATTGCGGTTCGGACCAAATTCGCTCTCGTATATTTTTTCATACTGCAATCCGGCCTCAGTGTAAATGAACATGTTGCCCTGCAGGTTGAAGTTCATATTTCCGCCGACCATCGCCTGCTGGGCACGGCCCTTCCAGTCCATGCCAAACCGGGCAAACTGATTCGAATTGAGGCGAATGAGCGTGGCTTTCGGGTTCGATTTGGTACTAACGCGGTTCGCGAAAAAGAATGTGTTCGAATCGGTCCGCCGCGTAAAGCCTGCGTCCGCTCGATAGTCGCTCGTCCGGCCCGAAGCCTCTGCGTACCAGCCGTGACGGTCGGTCGTGTAATCGAGACTCCAGTAATAGCCAAATCCGTTGCCCGTACGGTAGCTGGCACGGTCGGTGTTTGGATCGTAGAAATTTTTTCGTGAGTGCGTCGCGAGGGCCTGAAAGGTCATCACCGTCGCCGGATTTAGCTTGAACGTACCGTCAAATCCGCCGGTGAAATTACGGTTCCTCGGGAAGATTCGAGCCGTCGCGAAAAAACCGATATTGTTTTCCTTGCCAAAATCCTGCTTTAGACGCAACACGCTAAACAGTGCGTTCTTGTCGACCAGATCTTCGATCGCACATCGGCGTTTATTGTTTGGCGGATCAAATTCCCGTGCTCGCTGGCAATTGATCAGCTCACCACGTTCGTCCTGGGAGTAGTTTCCCGGAGCGTTGTCGGAGGCGGCGAGAAAACCAAACGTCGTCGCGCCGACCTTGCCGGTAAGCTTCGCCGCGAAATCGGGATCGACTATCGTTCGCGAATAGAACGGCTGTAGCGGCGAATTAAAGATGTCTTTGCCCTCAAGAAAGAACGGCCGTTTTTCCTCGAAAAATATCGGAAATCTCTGATTCGCCGACACAACCGGAGCATCGGCTTCGATCTCCGCAAAGTCGGGATTGATCGCCGCGTCGAGCGTGATGTTTGGCGACAGAGTATATTTCAGGTTGACGCTCAGATCTTCTTTGATCGGGTCGTTTACAAACTTGCCCGGATCACGTACGCCGATCGGATTAAAGATCGGATCGTAACCTCCGAGCTGGGAAAAGGCCGAATTGGGCAAAGTTCGCTTGCGGCTGCCGGTCTGCGAAACCGTGATACTCGGGACGATTTCAAGCGTACGTTCGTATTTGATCTCGTCAAGGCCGGTGATCTTACCGTGCTTGATCAGGAAACCAGAGATGTTGCGGTCATCAGGCAGCCATTGGTCAAATTCGTCGTTGAGTCGATCGATATTCCGTGCGGTATTAAATCCCCACATTTTGCCCTTCCCCGCGCTATATCGAAGCGATTTGAAAGGTATCTTGACCTCGACCGACCAACCCCAATCTTCGATCACGCCCTTCGACTCCATGATAATATCGACGGAGAAATCGGCACCACGGCCTTCGGTAAATATGCCGTCCTGCTGAATTCCAAGCGGGTTAAATCCGAGCACGTATGCACGCCGGTGGTCGTCGTA
>Ga0209023_10000743_pt1 | contig 47070 bp, 46 predicted proteins | sample LakOneMetagenome_FD_187468 | JGI IMG/M metagenome (GOLD analysis project Ga0209023, IMG submission 187468) | Freshwater and sediment microbial communities from Lake Erie, Canada (SPAdes) (version 2) | ecosystem: Environmental > Aquatic > Freshwater > Lentic | place: Lake Erie, Canada...
AATCCGCGCCGGTCAGAATAAAAGCATGAATCGAGTCCGGACAAGCCACTGAATGTTTAAAACATTCTCTGGCATGCCAGAATTCGCATGAATTATTTTCGTGTGTCGGATGAGTTATTTTCGTCTGTCGAGAAAAGCCTGCATGTGACGCTGCGGCTCACCGGTCAGGAAGGACTTTCCAAACACACCGACGCTCAGATTGACGGACTCTGTCAGCGGCAGTTCCTCCCATTCCCGCAGGAGAGCTTTCTGGCTTCGCATTGCTTCGGGGCCGCACTCCGCGATGGCCGTTGCTGTCGCTGTGATGGCTTCGTCGAGGTCTGCTTCTGCGACGACCTGATCGACCAGCCCCCAGTTGAGGGCGGTGGGTGCGTCGACGGTTGCTGCGGTGAGGATCAGCCAGCGCGCGCGGCCCCAGCCGATCAGCCGGGGCAACAGCGCGGCGTGAATGACCGACGGGATGCCGACCTTGACTTCCGGCATCGCGAACTTCGCGTCCTGCGACGCGATGCGAATGTCGCATGCCGCCGCGAACTCAAGTCCGCCGCCGAGACACCATCCGCGCAACCGCGCGATCACCGGCGTCGGAAATTGCCGCACCGCTTCGCACACGTCGCGAAGCCCGGTGATGAACTTCTCGGCCGACGCCTGATCGAGCTTTGCCATCTCCTTGATGTCCGCACCGCCGATCATGCTCTTCTCGCCGGAGCCTCTGATGATGAGCACGCGCAGGTCGCGATCCTTGCCAAGCTGTTCCAGTCCCTCGCGGACGCCATTGATCACCGCCGAGTTCATGATGTTAAGCGGACCGGCGTTGGTGATGGTCAATTGTGCAATGCCGTTGCCGCTGCGGGTGACATGGCAATAGTCGTTGATTGGTTGCATTTTTTATAAAGCCTGACGGTTGCGGGGAAGCGGTGAGAGACCGCGATGGTGCGCGATCCGTTATCGGGCGTCAAATCCGTGCATGGCAGCCATTTTTGCGCGAAAACACGCATTCCTGCAGACGGATTGTGATATTATATGATCCGGGACATCTGATGAGGTCGCGATGCGCTATTCCAAGGATCATAAGGCCGAAACCCACGAGCGGATCGTGAGGAACGCGTCGATGCGTCTGCGTGAGGGGGGCGCGGCAAGCCTTGGGGTCGCCGACCTGATGAAGGAAGCGGGCCTGACCCATGGCGGGTTCTACGCTCATTTTGCCTCTCGGGATGCGCTGATCAGCGAGGCCTTTGCCCACGCGATGCAGCAGACCACCGGACGGTGGCGCAGGCGCGCCGAGCAGGCACCGGAAGGTAAGCGTCTGGCCTCGATTGTGAACGGCTATATGTCCACGGAGCATCGCGATGACGCAGGCAATGGCTGTGCCTTGCCGTCGCTGGGCGTGGAAGCCTCGCGCGCCAATCCGAAAATCCGCAAGGCATTCGTGAACAAGCTCGAGGAAATGATCGAGGTGATCGCGGAACAGTTTCCGGATCTGTCTCCCAAGGCCGCGCGCCGCGAAGCCATTGCTGTGATCTCGACAATGATGGGGGCGATGATCCTGGCGCGCACGGCAGGGGCCGGAGAATTCTCGGACGAGATCCTCAGCGCCGGCCGTCACGCTGCGCTGCGGGGTGAGGACGCGGAAAAACCGCGCGCGAAGAAACCCAAGGTTCAGGCGAAAGGGAAAATCGAGGCAAAGGCCGGGGCCTGAAACCCGGCATTGTCTCTTTGCATTGTACGCCACCGTGCTGTGCGCAGAAGCCGGTTCCTTATCCGGTTGTGGCAGTGCTAGAACCCTCTAAACATTCGCTTTTGGAGGATACGCATGCGCACGATCGGTCATTTTGTTGGCGGCAAGCAGGTCAAGGGGACGTCAGGCCGCTTTGCGGACGTTTACGAGCCGATGACCGGCGAGGTTCAGGCCAAGGTTGCGCTGGCCTCCAAGGCTGAAGTTCGTGCCGTGATCGAGAACGCCAAGGCGGCGCAACCGGCATGGGGCGCGACAAATCCGCAGCGCCGCGTCCGCGTGCTGATGAAGTTTCTGGAACTGTTGGCCAAGGAAAACGATTCGCTGGCCGAGTTGCTGGCGCGTGAGCACGGCAAAACGATCCCGGATGCCAAGGGCGATATTTTCCGCGGTGTTGAAGTCGTTGAATATGCGATCGGTATCCCGGAACTGATGAAGGGTGGCTATACCGAGGGCGCTGGCCCCGGCATTGACAGCTATTCGATGCGCCAGCCGCTTGGCGTCGTCGCCGGCGTCACGCCGTTCAACTTCCCGGCGATGATCCCGATGTGGAAGTTCGCACCGGCGATTGCCTGCGGCAATGCGTTCATTCTCAAGCCTTCGGAGCGTGATCCCGGCGTGCCGATGCGCCTTGCGGAACTGATGCTTGAGGCCGGTCTGCCGCCGGGCATTCTCAACGTGGTCAACGGCGACAAGGAAGCAGTCGACGCCATTCTCGACGATCGCGATATTTCAGCTGTTGGCTTCGTCGGCTCCTCCGATATCGCGCAGTATATCTACTCACGTGCAGCCGAAACCGGGAAGCGCGCCCAGTGCTTCGGCGGCGCCAAGAACCACATGATCATCATGCCCGATGCTGATCTCGATCAGTCGGTCGATGCTCTGATCGGCGCGGGCTATGGCGCGGCTGGCGAACGCTGCATGGCGATCTCGGTTGCCGTTCCGGTGGGCAAGACCACTGCCGACCGGCTGATGGAAAAGCTCATTCCGCGCGTGGAAAGCCTCAAGATCGGGCCGTCCACCGACGAGAGCGCGGACTTCGGTCCGCTTGTGACCCGTGCCGCGCTCGAGCGCGTCAAGAACTACGTCGATATCGGCGTCAAGGAAGGCGCGACGCTGGCTGTCGATGGCCGCGGCTTCAAGATGCAGGGCTACGAGAACGGCTTCTACATGGGTGGCTGTCTGTTCGACAACGTCACCAAGGACATGCGGATCTACAAGGAAGAGATCTTCGGGCCGGTGCTCTCGGTGGTGCGCGCGAATGATTTCGAGGAAGCGGTGGCGCTGCCGTCCGACCACGAATACGGCAACGGCGTCGCGATTTTTACGCGTGACGGCGATGCGGCGCGCGAATTTACCGCGCGCGTCAATGTCGGCATGGTCGGCGTCAACGTGCCGATCCCGGTGCCGGTGGCTTATTACACCTTCGGTGGCTGGAAGCGTTCGGGCTTCGGCGATCTCAATCAATACGGCCCTGACTCGGTGCGTTTCTATACCAAGACCAAAACGGTGACGTCGCGTTGGCCGTCAGGTGTCAAGGAAGGGGCTCAGTTCGCCTTCCAGAGCAAGTAGAAGCAGGCGCTCGCCATGCAATTCGCCCTGACCGAGGATCAAATCGCGGTTCGCGATATGGCGCGCGAGTTTGCCGCCGAGAAAATCGCGCCGTTTGCGCTGAAGTGGGACGAGGAAAAATTTTTCCCCGTCGATGTGATGCGCGAGGCGGCAGCCCTCGGGATGGGCGGCATCTACATTCGTGACGACGTCGGCGGCTCGGCGCTGACGCGTTTCGATGCGGCACTCATCTTCGAAGCGCTGGCGACGGGGTGTCCGACCGTTTCTTCGTTCATCTCGATCCATAACATGGCGTCGTGGATGATCGACCGGTTCGGATCGGACGCGCAGCGGCACAAATGGCTGCCGCGTTTGTGCACCATGGAACTGATCGCAAGCTACGCGCTGACCGAGCCCGGAGCGGGTTCGGACGCCGCAGCGCTTTCAACCCGCGCAGTGCTCGACGGCGATCACTACGTTCTGAACGGTCAGAAACAGTTCATTTCCGGCGCCGGAACCAGCGACATCTATGTCGCCATGGTCCGCACCGGCGGCGAAGGAGCAGGCGGGGTCTCAACGCTTGTGATCGATCGCGATACGCCGGGCGTGTCGTTCGGTGCGAACGAGCGCAAGATGGGCTGGAATGCGCAGCCGACCCGCGCGGTGATCTTCGAGAACGCGCGTGTGCCTGTCGCCAATCGTCTTGGTGAGGAGGGCATCGGATTCAAGGTCGCCATGGCGGGTCTTGACGGTGGCCGCCTCAACATCGCCGCTTGCTCGCTTGGCGGCGCGCAATCGGCATTGGATAAATCGCTTGCCTACATGCAGGAGCGCAAGGCGTTCGGAAAACGTCTCGACGAATTCCAGGCATTGCAGTTCCGTCTCGCCGACATGGCCATCGAACTGGAGGCCGCACGCACGTTCCTGTGGCGTGCAGCGGCGGCGCTGGACCGCAAGGACCCCGATGCGACCATGCTCTGCGCCATGGCCAAACGTTTCGGCACCGACGCCGGTTTTGAGATCGCCAATCAGGCGCTGCAACTGCATGGCGGATACGGCTATCTGGCGGAATACGGTATCGAGAAGATTGTCCGCGATCTGCGCGTGCATCAAATTCTCGAAGGGACCAACGAAATCATGCGCCTCATTGTGTCGCGCAAGCTGATCGAGAGCGCCCGATGAGCGCGCAGGCGGCGATGAACGAAACGCCGGAAAAGGACCTGATCGCCTGCCGCGAGGGTGCGGCTGGTATTCTCAGGTTGAATCGCCCGAAGGCGATCAATGCGCTGACGCTCGAGATGACACGCGAGATCGTCACCGCGCTCGATGAGTTCGAATCCGATCCCGGCGTATCGCTGGTTCTGCTCGAAGGCACAGGAGAACGCGGGCTGTGTGCCGGTGGTGACATTCGCGGTCTTTACGAAAGTGCAAAAGCGGGCGGCGACCTCGGCCCCGTGTTCTGGCGCGAAGAATACATTCTGAATGCACGCATCCCCGAACTGCCGAAGCCATATGCTGCCTACATGGATGGCTTGGTGATGGGCGGCGGTGTCGGACTTTCCGCGCACAGTGCGCATCGGATCGTGACCGAGAGGACCAGGATGGCGATGCCGGAAGTCGGTCTCGGTTTCTTCCCGGATGTCGGCGGAACGTGGCTCTTGTCGCGCGCACCCGGTGAAATCGGAACATACTTTGCCCTGACGGGCCAGAACATGAGCGGCGCGGATGCGGTTTATGCCGGCGCGGCGGATGTTCTCATTGACACGAAGAACTGGCCGGCGCTGCGCGATGCGCTGACCAACGCGCCACTGAACGCTAGCGCGGCGGACATTCGCGGAATTCTTGCGCGCTATGCGGCTTCCGATGTTCAGGCGCCGGTGGCTGTATATCGCGCGCAGATCGATCGCGCGTTCGCGCACGATACGGTGGAAGCGATCGTGGCAGCGTTGAAAGAAGACGGTTCGGATTTCGCGCTGGCGACGCTCAAGGCACTATTGGAGAAGTCGCCGACAGCGCTTAAAGTGACGCTCGAACTGCTGCGCCTTGCCCGTAAGTCGAAGTCGCTCAAGGAATGTCTCGTGCGCGAGTACAATTCGGCGCTGGCGGTTTTCACCAGCGCGGAATTCGTCGAAGGCGTGCGCGCCGCGATCATCGACAAGGACCGCAATCCGAAGTGGTCTCCGGCGCGGATCGAGGATGTCACGCCTGACATTGTCGACAAGTATTTTGCGCCGAACCCCAAATATACGCTGGTCTTCCCGGACTGATCTTTAGAAACGAACGATAACGAGGGCAGGAAATGGCAAACATCGCATTCATCGGTCTCGGCAACATGGGCGGTCCCATGGCCGCCAACCTCGTCAAGGCCGGGCACAAGGTGACGGGCTTCGACCTCGTGCAGGCGTCGAAGGATGCGGCAAAGGCCGATGGCGTCAGCATTGCTGCGACGGCGCTCGACGCCGTGAAGGGCGCGGACGTCGTCATCACCATGCTGCCCGCAGGCAAGCATGTGCTGACCGTATGGAAAGAAGTCATCCCGTCCGTGGGCAAGAACACGCTGATGATCGATTGTTCGACCATCGATGTGGAAAGCGCGCGGTTCGCGCATGGTCATGCCCTTGAGCACAATCTTCCGTCGATCGACGCGCCGGTGTCCGGCGGCACGGGCGGCGCGAAGGGGGCGACACTCACATTCATGTGCGGCGGCACTGACGCTGCGTTTGCGGCGGCGAAGCCTATTCTGGAAAACATGGGCAAGAAGGTCGTGCATTGCGGCGAGGCCGGTGCGGGGCAGGCCGCCAAGATCTGCAACAACATGATCCTTGGCATCTCGATGATCGGCGTGTCCGAAGCCTTCGCGCTGGGCGAGAAGCTCGGTCTGTCGCATCAGGCGTTGTTCGATGTGGCGTCCACGTCATCCGGTCAGTGTTGGTCGCTGACGTCCTATTGCCCCGTGCCGGGTCCGGTTGCCGCGTCTCCTGCGAATAACGACTACAAGCCGGGCTTTGCCGCAGCGCTGATGCTCAAGGACCTGCGCCTGTCGCAGGAAGCCGCAAAGGCCGCCGGCGCGGCGACACCGCTGGGTGCCCATGCGGAGAGCATCTACGATGCTTTTGAGAAAGCCGGTCACGGCGGAGTGGATTTTTCCGGCATCATCAAGCATCTTCGCGGGCTGGCGAAATAGGATTTCTTGATGACCACATTCCGGGACGCGCGCTCTTTCCTGCTCAAGCATCGGACCGACTACGACAAGGCTGTCGCGGATTTTCGCTGGCCCGATGAAAAGCAGTTCAACTGGGCGCTCGACTGGTTCGATGCGGGATTGGCCAGCGACCCGGAAAGCCGCGATCGCACCGCGCTGTGGATTGTCGAGGCTGCTTCAAACACGGAGACGAAGCTCTCGTTCGCGGAACTGTCGCGCCGTTCCAACCGGACTGCGAATTTCCTCCGCGATCTTGGCCTGAAGCGCGGCGATCATCTTTTGATGCTGCTCGGCAATGTGGTGCCATTGTGGGAAACCATGTTGGCTGCCATGAAGCTTGGCGTCATTGTGATTCCGGCGACCACGTTATTAACGGCGGACGAACTCCGTGACCGTCTCGATCGCGGCAAGGCGAAAGCCGTGGTTGCGACACAGGATCAGGTGGCGAAGTTTGAAGGTCTCGGCGGCGAAGGCTTCACCAGGATCGTGGTGGCGGCGACCGCCGAGCATAAAGGCTGGCGCAGGTTCGAGGACGCAGCCGGTTATCCGGATACGTTCACGCCGGACGGCGTGACGAACGCCGACGATCCGATGCTGCTCTATTTCACATCGGGCACCACGGCGAAGCCGAAGCTTGTCCTGCACAGCCATCGCAGCTACCCGGTCGGCTCACTCTCAACGATGTACTGGCTCGGACTCCAGCCGGGTGACGTGCACCTCAACATTTCCTCGCCGGGCTGGGCCAAGCATGCATGGAGCTGCTTCTTCTCGCCATGGAATGCAGGCGCGACGATCTTCATTGTCAACCAGCCGCGCTTCGACGCAAAGAACCTGCTTGCGACGGTCGCACGCTGCGGCGTGACAACGCTCTGTGCGCCGCCGACGGTCTGGCGGTTGTTCATTCAGGAGAAGCTCGCGGACTACAAGGTCTCTGTGCGCGAGGTCTGCGGCGCGGGCGAACCGCTGAACCCGGAAGTGATCGATCAGGTTAAGGCAGCGTGGGGACTGACTATTCGCGACGGCTACGGCCAGACTGAAACGACAGCGCTTGCTGGCAATTCGCCGGGGCAGGTGGTGAAGGTCGGGTCCATGGGACGGCCGATGCCGGGTTACACCGTCCGTGTGGCTGATGCTGACGGGAATCCGGCCAAAGAGGGTGAGGTGCGTCTGGTGCTCGGCGCGGATCGTCCCGCCGGTCTGATGCTTGGCTATCAGGGCGAGGACGGCATACCGAAAGGCGCGGATGGCGACGTCTACCAGACCGGCGATGTGGTTTTCCTTGATGACGACGGCTATCTGACCTTCGTCGGTCGCTCCGACGACGTGTTTAAATCCTCGGACTACCGCATCAGCCCGTTCGAACTCGAAAGCGTGTTGCTGGAGCACGAACTGGTGGCCGAAGCTGCCGTGGTGCCGACACCGGACCCGATCCGGCTCGCGCTTCCGAAGGCGTATGTGTCGCTGGTGCCGGGAACGACGCTGACGCGCGATACGGCTTTGTCGATCTTCAAGTATGTTCATTCGCGTCTTGCGCCATTCAAGCGCATCCGCCGGATTGAACTCGTGACAGAGCTGCCGAAAACGATTTCGGGGAAGATTCGCCGCGTTCAGCTTCGCCGCCTGGAGCATGATAACGACCGGAATGATGCGCTCCGGGGACAGGAATTCCGCGAAGAAGATTTCCCGGAATTGCAGGCGGCTGCGCGATAGCGGGCCGGACAACTCCTTTCAGTCTCCGGTCCCTTGAAATCTGTTTGAAACAATGTGTTGGCGGCGCTGGAGAAAGCCTGCCTTGTGCACCTGCGAGCAAATTTCGCTTGGCCGGGCCTCCGATCTGTGGAATGTGCCAAGCCAGTTCGAATTGGGCGGGAGATGGCCGATGGGCGCTGCGATGGATCGCGAAGACTTTGTAAAGCTGGTGGGTCAGGAACTCGGTGTGTCCAACTGGATCACCATCGACCAGAGCCAGATCGACGCTTTCGCTCATGCGACAAACGATCACCAGTTCATCCATGTCGATCCGGAGCGCGCCAAGCGCGAGACGCCATTCGGCGGCACGATTGCGCACGGCTTTCTGTCATTGTCCGTCCTGTCCGGGCTGGCCTATGAAGCCATGCCGACGCTGAATGGCGCGGCGATGTCGATCAACTACGGTTTCGACAAGATCAGGTTTTTGACGCCGGTGCGCGCAGGCAAGCGTGTCCGTGCCCGTTTCGCGCTGGCCGACGCGACGATGAAGTCGCCGAAGGAACTGCTGGCGCGCACCAATACGACGCTGGAAATCGAAGGCGAGCCGAAGCCTGCGCTGGTGGCGGAATGGCTCGGCATGCACTTCTTCTCATAACTATCTAAGGAACGATCATGGCAATCAGATTCGATGGACGCGTCGCGGTTGTGACCGGCGCAGGTGCAGGCCTCGGGCGCGCGCATGCGCTTGGCCTTGCGAAACTCGGCGCAAAGGTTGTGGTCAACGACATGGGCGCGAAAACCGACGGGACCGGCGGTTCGGCGTCGCCTGCGGAAGCGGTTGTCGAGGAAATCCGCAAGGCAGGCGGCGAAGCCATTGCCGATGGTTCGGATGTCTCGAACTTCGAGCAGGTCAAGGAGATGGTTGCCCGAGCCGCGATGAAGTGGGGCAGCGTCGATCTCATGGTCGCGAATGCCGGAATCCTGCGCGACAAGTCGTTCGGCAAGATGGAGCCGGACGATTTCGCCAAGGTTATCGCGGTGCATCTGACCGTCACCTACAACTGCTGCAAGGCGGTGTGGGACGGCATGCGCGAGCGCAACTATGGGCGCATCGTTCTCACGACGTCATCATCGGGCCTGTTCGGCAATTTCGGTCAGGCGAACTATGCCGCAGCGAAGGCCGGCATGGTCGGTCTGATGAATGTTCTGGCCGAAGAAGGCCGCAAGACCAACATTAAGGTCAACACCATCTCGCCGACGGCAGCAACGCGTATGACCGAAGGCCTGATCGGGCCGGAAATCCTTGCGCTGATGAAGCCTGAATCCATCACGCCTGCCGTTCTCTATTTGCTGAGCGAGGATGCGCCGACCCGCACCATCATGGGCGCTGGTGCAGGCTCCTTTGCAGTCATCAAGGTGGTCGAGACTGAAGGTCTCAATCTGCCGCAGGATCAGTGGACGCCGGATGCCATCGCTGCGAACTTCGCCAAGATCGGTGACATGTCGACGGCGCGCGATCTCGGCGGCGCGTTCTTCCAGACCTTCAAGTATGTGGAGCAGGCCGCGAAGGCAGCAGGGATCAAGCTGCCGAACATGGGCGGCTGACACTTGAACATCGCCGTCATCGGTGCCGGTCCTGCGGGGCTGATGGCGGCTGAAGTTCTCGGCGCGGGCGGTGCCCGCGTCACGGTCTATGACCGTATGCCGTCCGTGGGCCGTAAGTTTCTGATGGCCGGTCGCGGCGGCCTCAATCTCACCCACAGCGAACCGCTGGACGCGTTTCTCTCACGTTATCGCGAAGCCGCGCCGCATCTGCGCGCGGCCATCGAGGCATTTCCGCCAGACGCATTGCGTGCCTGGAGCGAAGGCCTTGGTCAGCCGACATTTGTCGGTTCGAGCGGGCGCGTCTTTCCGCAGGCCATGAAAGCTTCGCCATTGTTGCGTGCATGGCTGCGCCGTCTCGATCGGTCCGGCGTTCAGTTCGCTCTTCGTCATCATTGGGTAGGTTGGACTGAGAGTGGCGAGTTGCAGTTCGAAACGCCTGAAGGGCTGGCGTCGCCTCAACCGGATGCCACGATTATCGCGCTGGGCGGTGCAAGCTGGCCCAAGCTGGGCGCAAATGGTGACTGGATCGACTCGTTGAAGGCCAAAGGTATCAGCATCGCGCCTCTACGCGCAGCCAACAGCGGCTTTCGCGTCGCATGGTCCGATCTGTTTCGCGACCGTTTCGAGGGGCAGCCGCTGAAAGGCATTGCGCTCTCGTTCGGCGGTGAGACTGCGCGCGGCGAGGCGATGATCACGCGCGAGGGACTTGAGGGCGGGGCCATTTACGCGCTGTCGGCTCCGATACGTGACGCGGTTCTTGCGCACGGCGAAGCCGTTGTTCATCTCGCATTACGGCCCGATCTAACGGCATCTGATCTTGTGGCGCGTTTCAGCAAGTCACGGCAGAAGCAGTCGATGTCGACTTACTTGCGCAAAGCTGCTGGTCTATCGCCGGTCGCGATCGGCTTGATGCAGGAAGCGGCGATTGCCGAGGGGGTGAATCTGTCGGCGATTAGACCTGAAACACTCGCTGCCTTCATCAATGCCGTTCCGGTTCAACTCACGGGCGTTGCGCCGCTTGAGCGCGCAATCTCCACGGCGGGCGGCATTTCATTCGATGAGATCGATACGCACTTCATGCTGCGCAAGCTGCCCGGCGTGTTCGTTGCCGGGGAAATGCTGGATTGGGAAGCGCCGACCGGCGGCTATCTGTTGCAGGCATGTTTCGCGACAGGTGCGGCAGCAGGAAGGGGTGCGCTGGAGCATTTGAGACGCTAAGCCCCGCTCTCGATTTCCTCTCGCAGCATTTCCAGTTCCAGCCATTTTTCCTCGGCGGCATCGAGTTCAGCATGCGCTTTGGCAATGGCTGCGGACGCGGCATCGAATTTCTTACGATCCTTCGTATAGAGTTCGGGGTCGTCCAGCAGCTTCTGTTGCTTGGCGATCTCGGCCTGAAGTTTTGCCATGGTCTTCGGCAAGGTTTCCAGCGCGTGTTTTTCGTTGAAGCTGAGGCGGCGTTTGGATGACGTCGCTGGAGTGTTGGCAACAGTTTTCGTGGCTTTGGTCGTTTCAGAACCTGCCGCTGCCTTGATCGCCTTTTCCTGCAAGTCCGCGCCGCGCTGCGCGAGCATGTCGGAGTATCCGCCGGCGTACTCAACCCACTTGCCGTCGCCCTCAGGGGCGATCACCGATGTCACCACGCGGTCGAGAAAATCGCGATCGTGGCTGACGAGAATGACCGTGCCCTGATAGTCGCTGAGCATTTCCTCCAGCACATCGAGCGTTTCAAGATCGAGGTCGTTGGTGGGTTCGTCCAGCACAAGAAAATTCGAAGGTTTCGCCAGGGCACGCGCCAGCATCAGCCGTCCGCGCTCACCACCGGACAGGACTTCGAGCGGAGTGCGCGCCTGTTCGCTGGCGAAAAGAAAGTCTTTCATATAGCCGATGACATGCTTGGGCGTGCCATTGACCATGATGCTGTCGCCGCGTCCGCCGGTCAGCGCATCGGCCAGCGTGGTTTTCGGATCGAGGCTTTCGCGATGCTGATCGAGCGTCACCATTTCGAGGTTAGCGCCGAGGCGCACCGTCCCAGTGTCCGGAGCATCGCCGCCGGTCAAGAGGCCGATCAGAGTTGTCTTGCCCGCGCCGTTAGGGCCGACAATGCCGATGCGGTCTCCGCGTGTCACGCGGGTTGAGAAATCATCGATGATCCTGCGTTCGCCGTAGGACTTTCCGATGTGTTTGGCCTCGATCACCAGCTTGCCCGAGGTTTCGGCTTCCGATGCGGCAAGGTTTGCCTTGCCTGCGGAGCCGCGATAATCGCGGCGCTGCTGCCGCAATTCGAACAGATTGCCGAGGCGTTTGACGTTGCGCTTGCGCCGGCCGGAGACGCCGTAACGCAGCCAGTGTTCTTCCGCGACGATCTTGCGGTCCAGCTTGTGCTGGTCGCGCTCTTCTTCCGCCAGCACTTCGTCGCGCCATTCCTCGAACCCGCTGAAGCCTTTTTCGATGCGGCGGGTTTCGCCTCTGTCGAGCCAGACGGTGGAACGCGAGAGATTCGAGAGGAAGCGCCGGTCGTGGCTGATCATCACCAGCGCGCTGCGGCGACTTGCGAGTTCGCCTTCCAACCATTCGATGGTGGTGAGGTCGAGATGGTTGGTCGGTTCATCCAGCAGCAGGATGTCGGGTGAGGGCGCCAGCACGCGCGCCAGCGCAGCGCGCCGGGCTTCGCCGCCGGAGAGATTGGCGGGGTCTTCCGTGCCGGTCAGGCCGAGTTGTTCGAGCAGATACTGCGCCTGATAATGATCATCGCCCGGATTCATTCCGGCTTCGACATAGGCCAGCGTGGTCTTGAAGCCGTCGAAATCCGGCTCCTGCGGCAGATAGCGGATGGTTGCGCCGGGCTGCACGAAGCGGGTGCCGCGATCGGCTTCGACAAGGCCCGCAACGATCTTCAGCAGTGTCGACTTGCCGGAGCCATTCCGGCCGATCAGGCAGACGCGCTCGCCTGCCGACACCGCAAGCTCGACACCTGCGAGCAGCGGCGTGCCGCCGAAGGTCAGCGCGATGTCTTTCAACTGGATCAGGGGAGGCGCCATAGTGTGGAGATACTCTTACTTCTGTTGCGCGCGCTGGATGCGGCGAATGGTCTGGTCGAGCGCCGAGAGGAACGCGGAGCGGTCGCGCGGCGAAAACGAGCGCGGCCCGCCGGTGACTTCGCCGCTGGAGCGCAGATCGGTCATCAGGTTGCGCACCGCCAGCGTCATGCCGATGGATTCTTCCGAAAACGGCTTGCCATTGGGTGCGATCACGTCCGCGCCGGCCTTCACGCAGCGCGCGGCGAGCGGGATATCGGACGTGACGACGATATCGCCTTTTTGCGCGCGTTCCGCAATCCAGTCATCGGCCGCATCCATGCCGCTGCCTGCCGCGATCCGCTCGATCAGCGGATGCTGAGGCACGCGGATGAAATTGCCCGCCACCACGCTGACGGGCAGGCCATGGCGCTCGGCGACGCGATAGATCTCGTCCTTCACCGGGCAGGCATCGGCATCGATATAAATGCGGGTCATGGGGGCAGGTTTATAGGTTTGTTGGCGAATGTTCGTCAGGCGGATGCTGGTAGCCCAGACCGGGGAGAATAGCGAGTGGAACGCGCAGCCGTCGTAAGGGGCATGCGCAGAGGTGGCTTGTTTTGGCTCCAACGTTGCGTACCATTGTTTCAACTGATGTAGAAAATTCGAGGAAACGATGACCGTTCTCAAGCCTTACAGCGTCGACGCCTACAATCTCGCTAAGAACTCCGAGAACAAGATGCATGACGATTCGGTCGCGCGCCGGTTCGGGTTTCAGGGCGGATTGGTCCCGGGCGTCGATGTGTTCGCCTATATGACCCACATGCCGGTGGCGAAATGGGGCCGGGCATTCCTGGAGCGCGGGCTGATGGATGGCCGCTTCTTCAAGCCGGTCTATGACGGCGAGACCGCCGTGGTGACAGCCGAAGAGATCGACGGCGGTCTGGCGATCAAGGTGGAGAGCCGCGGCGAACTGTGTGCGAGCGGCACGGCGTCGATGCCATCCGATGCGCTGAAGATTTCGCTCGGCGATTTCCCGAGCGTTGCGGTTGTCGGCAAGATCGCTCCCGCCAGTGAAAAGACTTATCGGCCTGGCCAATGGCTTTCGATTCCGCCATTCACGCTGGGCACGCAGGGTTCGGCCGAATATCTCCGCGACGCGCGCGAAACCGATCCGCTCTACGCGAACGAGAAGATCGTTCACACCGGCATGCTATTGCGGACCATGAACTGGGCGCTGATGGAGAATGCCGTTCTGGGTCCATGGATTCATGTCGGCAGCACCATCCGGTATCTCACGGCAGCAGGCGTCGAGGACGAACTGACCGTGCGTGCGAAGGTCACCGGCAACTACGACCGCAAGGGCCACAAGTTCGTGGAGCTTGACGGCATCATCGTCGCGAACGGCGATAAGCCGATCGCGCACTGCCAGCACATTGCGATCTATCAGCCGCGCGAGACCATGGCTGCGTAGATTTTTCTGCCGATCTCGATTATCGCTCGAAATCCATCTCCGGTCGTCCTCGCCCGTGCGGGGACGACACCGCATATGTGGCAACATCCCGAGTCCGTGCAGGGATGACATCATATGCAGCGCAAATCGTGCGTCTGGCCTTACGCCGTTTTCGCCTTTCGCCCGTTCTGAATCGCGCGCCAGACTTTTTCCGATGTCAGCGGCATGTCGAGGCTGGTCACGCCTTCTTCGGACAGTGCATCGAGCACCGCATTGACGATGGTGGCGAGGCTTCCGGCGCAGCCGGCTTCGCCGCAGCCCTTGGTGCCAAGCGGATTCGAGGTTGCAGGCGAGGGATGGTTGCCCAGCGTCATGGACGGGATGTCGCCCGCACGCGGAAGCGCGTAGTCCATGAATGATCCCGTCACGGGCTGGCCGTTGTCGTCATAGGTCACGCATTCCATCAGCGCCTGACCGATGCCCTGTGCAACGCCGCCGTGAATTTGTCCCGCGACGATCATCGGATTGACCACGGTGCCGAAGTCGTTGACGCCGGTGTAGCGGACGATGCGGACGATACCGGTGTCCGGATCGATCTCGACCTCGGCGACGTGGCAGCCATTGGGAAATGTCGATGGAACGCCCTGCGTGGTGTGATCGACATCGAGCGAGGCGGGCACGCCCTCCGGCATTTTTGAATCCCGCAGCCTGGTCGCGATGTCCATGATGCCGATGCGGCGATCGGTTCCGGCAATGGTGAATTGCCCGTTGGCAAATTCGATGTCGCCTTCGGCGGCTTCCAGCATGTGAGCCGCAGCCTGCTTGCCTTTCTCGATCACCAGCTTCGATGCTTCCACGATGGCCGTACCGCTCGCGGTGATCGATCGCGAGCCGCCGGTGCCGTTGCCGGTGTGAACGATATCGCTGTCGCCCTGTGTGAGTTTCACCGCCTCGAACGGTACGCCGAGTTCACTCGACAGCACCTGCGCGAACGGTGTTGCATGGCCCTGACCATAATCAAGTGTGCCGGTGATCAGCCGCACCGATCCATCGGCTTCAAACACGATCTTGCCAAGCTCTGCACTCGGCGGCGCGGTGATTTCGAGATAGGAGCCCACGGCGATGCCGCGCAGCCTGCCGCGCTTGCGGCTGTCCTTCTTGCGTTTCGCAAAACCCGCGAGGTCGGCCTGCTCGACCGCCTTGTTGAACACGCCGGGAAAATCGCCGCTGTCGTAAGTGAGGCCGTTCGCTGCCGAGAAGGGAATATGCGCAGGCTTGATGAAGTTGCGCTTGCGCAAGGTGAGGCGATCAAGGCCCATTTCATCGGCGGCGCGGTCGATCAGCCGTTCCATGAAATAGTTCGCCTCGGGGCGGCCCGCGCCGCGATAGGCGCCCATCAGCGTCGTATTGGTCAGGACGCACTTGATGTCCACGCCGATCAGCGGCGTGCGGTAGACGCTATTGATGTTCTTGGCGATGTTGAGCGAAAGCGGCAGCGGCGCGACGCCGGTGATGTAGGCGCCGAGATTGCCGTAGCCGCGAACCCGCACGCCAAGGAACGCGCCGTCGGCGGCGAGCGCGAGTTCGCAATGCACGTCCTGCGCGCGGCCATGGCTGTCGGAGAGAAAGCTGGTCGAACGCTCGTCGGTCCACTTCACTGCGCGGCCGAGTTCGCGCGCTGCATGGAGAATGCAAATGTATTCGGGATAGTTCGTGTTCTTCATGCCGAACGAGCCGCCGACATTGCGCGTGCGCAGATGAACTTTCTCGGGCGGAACGTTCAATGTCTTCGCCAGCGAGAGGCGATTGCCCGCGACGCCCTGCGTCGGCACCTCGATGGTGAAGCGCTGGGTTTTCTTATCGTAGCTCGCAAGGCCGGCGCGCGGCTCCATGGCGACGACAGCGAGGCGGGTGTTGACGATGTCGAGGCGCGTGACATGCGCGGCGCTTGCAAATGCCGCATCAAGCGCGGCGTCGTCACCGGAGTGATAGTCGAGCACAACATTGGAAGGGATGTGATCGTAGAGCAGCGGCGCACCGGGCTTCGCAGCGTCTTCCGCGCTGGTGACGGACGGCAGTGGTTCGATATCGACCACGACCGCTTCGCCGGCATCGCGCGCCTGTGCCAGCGTTTCGGCAACGACGAATGCGACCGGGTCTCCGACAAAGCGCACCTTGTCGGTCATCAGCGGCAGGCGGTTGGTCTGCAAGAGCGGGGAGCCGTCGCGGTTTTTCAATGGCAGGCCGACGCTGAAAGGCGCGTATCCGGCGAGATCCTTGCCGGTCCAGACACCGAGTACGCCGGGCATTGCCTTCGCGGCATCGATATCGATGCTCTTGATCAGGCCGTGGGCATGGCTGCTGCGGACAATCCACGCATAGGCCTGGCCCGGCAGGTTGATGTCGTCGGTATAGGTTCCCTTGCCCCGGACCAGCGTGTCGTCTTCCTTGCGCCGGACCGGTTGCCCAACCCCGAATTTTTGCAGTGCGATATCGTTCTCGGCCGAGAGTCCGGATGGATGATCGAGCATGATGAATCCGTTGAAACAGATGATGTGGCGCGGGAAATAACGGCGTCCCGGCGCATTTTGCGGGGCTTGTCCTGAAATATGTCAGCAAAACCGGAACCGCAATGTCCGAAAGGACATGCTCCGGTTGCGCCGCCGCCGCACGCTGTTAGACTTTGTTTGAACAGAGTTCGCGGCGCGGGATTCCGGCGTCGCAGAGGGTTTTGCATGACTGAGGATGTGCGGCTGCACGACGGTTCCGGACCGTCCGTCAGCCCGCCACCAGCGATGGCCGACGAGGCGCATGGCCGCGGGGACACCCGCGTTCATGGCGCTGCATATGCTGCGCTTGATCTTGGCACCAACAATTGCCGCCTGCTGATCGCGCGTGTCGCGAACGATGGTTTTCGTGTGATCGATTCCTTTTCGCGCATCATCCGGCTCGGCGAGGGCATCTCCACCACGGGCCGCATCAGCGAAGCCGCGATTTCGCGTGCGGTCGGCGCGCTCGGGGTGTGCGGGGACAAGATCCGCGCCAAGGGTGTGAGGCGGCTGCGCACCATCGCCACCGAGGCGTGCCGGGCCGCCGACAACGCCGACGCCTTTCTCGATCTGATCGAACGCGAGACAGGCATCAAGCTCGAAGTGATCGACCGCGAAACCGAGTCGACGCTCGCTGTGATCGGCTGCTCGCCGCTGCTCGATCCCAAGGCCAAGGGCGCGATCCTGTTTGACATCGGCGGCGGCTCGACCGAAGTCGTGCGCATTGAACGCCCCGCCGGGCAGCCGCATGCAGCGCCGGTGAAGGGCCCGTGGGTCTCGCTGCCGCTCGGCGTAGTCACGCTGGCGGAACGGTTTGGCGGCATGAATGTGACACGCGAGTCCTACGGCGCGATGGTCGACGAAGTGGCAGGCCATCTCGCGCCGTTCGCTGCACAGCATGGTCATGATCTCTCCGGGATGCACCTGCTCGGCACGTCAGGGACCGTCACGACCGTGGCAGGAATTCATCTTGGTCTGACGCATTACGACCGGCGGCGCGTGGACGGTTTGTGGATGAACGACGCGGACATGGACCGCGCCATCGCACGGTTGCTCGACATGACCTATCAGGAGCGCGCGCGAAATGCCTGCATCGGCACCGAGCGTGCCGATCTGGTGCTGGCCGGATGCGCCATTCTCGATGCGATCCGCAAGGCATTTCCTCTGCCGCGTCTGCGGGTGGCGGACCGCGGCCTGCGCGAGGGCATGCTGGTCGAGATGATGCGGGCAGATGGTGCGATGCTGAACTGCTGAATTGATTCACGCCCACGGCGGAAACGTCGTATGGGATGCGTGAACGCGTTTTATCCGGATCGACCCAATTCCATGGCGAAAGACACCACCGGCCGGCTGCATGTGACCGTCAAGACCGGCGGCAAGCGCAAGCTGTCGTCAAAACTCTGGCTGGAGCGTCAGCTCAACGATCCCTATGTCGCGCAGGCGAAACGTGAGGGCTTCCGCTCGCGCGCGGCCTACAAGCTGCAGGAGATGGACGACAAGCAGCGCTTCCTCAAGCGGGGGCAGGTGGTGGTCGATCTCGGCGCAGCGCCCGGCGGCTGGAGCCAGATCGCGGCCAAGCGCGTCGGCGCGCTGGACGGCAAGGATAAGGCGAAGGGCAAGGTGATCGCCATCGACCTTCTGGAGATGCCGGAACTGCCCGGCGTGACCTTCGCTCAAATGGATTTTCTCGACGATCATGCACCCGAGAAGCTGCGCGCGATGATTGGCGGCGGCGCGGATGTGGTGATGTCGGACATGGCGGCGAACACCACGGGCCATCGCAAGACAGATCAGTTACGCATCATCGGTCTGGTAGAGAACGCGGCGGCCTTCGCCTGCGAAATCCTCAATCCAGGCGGGACATTTCTGGCGAAGGTGTTTCAGGGGGGCGCCGAGGCCGACCTGCTGGCGCAGCTCAAGCGCGACTTTACCAGTGTGAAGCATGTGAAGCCCGCCGCCAGCCGGCAGGATTCATCCGAGCGTTATGTGCTGGCGCTGGGGTTTCGGGGCGAGAACGCGCTGTCACAGCGGGTTCGTTAGCCCAGCTTCTGATCCCGCGCATCGTGAGTGGATTCCGCGGCGACGGCTTCTACGGCCTGTGGGGTCGCCACCTGCGGAATCCTGTGGCCAGAGATTTCGTGCCCGGCATCCTCCGGCAGCCTCCAGAACGAGAATGCCGAGAGCGCCGACAGGATCGCGACCACGATGAAGGCGGGCCAGAAATCGTTCGCGCCAAGCTCCGTTGAATGATTGGCGGCCATGGTCGCCTCGACCGCGAAGGCGCCGACCGCAACGCCTGCCGAGATCGCAAGTTGCTGATTGACGCTGACGAGGGTTGTTGCGCGGCTCATCTCGGCGGATGTCACTTCCGCATAGGCCATGGTGTTGATCGCCGTGAACTGCAGCGAGCGGAAGAAGCCGCCGACGATCAGGATGATCATGATCAGCAGCAGGGGTGTTGTCGGCGTGAACAGCGCGCAGGCCGCAAGGAAGAACGAACTCGCCACCGCGTTGATGGCCAGAATGTTGCGGAAGCCGAAGGTGCGGATGATCCGCGCCGCGAGCGCCTTCATGCCAATGGCGCCGACAGCAGAGGCGAACGTCACAAGGCCCGACTTGAACGGCGAGAGGCCGAAGCCGACCTGCATCAAAAGTGGCAACAGGAACGGCAGCGCGCCGATGCCAAGGCGGTACATGAACCCGCCGGTGAGGCTGGCGCGCAAGGTCTGGTGCCTTATCAGCGTGAAGTCCAGCACCGGCGAGGACGTGCGCTTTGCATGCCACAGGTAGAAGCCCATGGCGATGCCGCCGCCGACAATCAACGCCAGAACGACCTGCCATGACAACAGGCCAAGTCCTGCCACCGAAAGACCAAAGGCGAGACCAGCCACGCCGAGACCCGCGAGGATCAAGCCGACGAAATCGAAGCGCTCGGGATTATCGCTCTTGATCGGGTCGATGTATTTCAGCGCCAGCCAGATGCCGAGTAGTCCGATCGGAATGTTGATCAGGAAAATCCAGTGCCATGAGAAGTAGGTGGTGATGAAGCCGCCAAGCGGCGGTCCGATCACCGGGCCGATCAGCGCCGGCATGGTGACCCACGCCATCGCATTGACCAGCGCGCTTTTGTCGATGGAGCGCAGCAGGACGAGACGGCCGACCGGCGTCATCATCGCGCCGCCGATGCCCTGGATGATACGCGCGATCACGAAATGCGTAATCGATGTCGAGAGCGCGCAACCGATCGAGCCGACCATGAACACGCCGATGGCGGCGCTGAAGACGGCGCGCGCACCGAAGCGGTCGGCGGTCCAGCCGCTTGCGGGAATGAACACCGCAAGCGAGAGCAGATAGGACGTGATCGCCAGTTTCAGCGTCAGGGGGCTCGTGCCGATGTCGGCTGCGATGGCAGGCAGCGATGTCGCGATCACCGTCGAGTCCATGTTTTCCATGAACAGCGCGCAGGCCACGATCAGCGGTATCAGGCGTTCCTTCTGCATCGTCTCGGCTTTGTGGAATACTTTGCGGTCAGGGCGGGCGGCAGGAGCGGGCCTGTCCCTGATAGGCCAGTCCCGGGACAATGGGTCAATAAACTCGTCGTGAAATCGCCCCTGTGGAGAAAAGTGGCGTGTTAGAGGGGCTTTTGCAGATGTCCCATGCGCAAAAACCGCTGAATTCCGAGCGAAATGCTTTGAAACGTCATCCCTTCATGCTATCGACCACCGCCAACCCCATCGATGGGCTTCGATTCGAGCGACGCATATGCGGACCGCTCGATTTTGCACATCCTGAGGTTTTATTGCAGCCACGGGCTGCCGAACGGAGTTGGCAATGGCAAAGCAGTTGGGTCAGGGTATTCGCGAAGCTTTCACATTTGACGATGTGTTGCTGAAACCGGGCCTGTCCGACATTTTGCCCTCGGAAGCCGATGTCCGCAGCCATCTGACCCGCGCGATCCCGCTCAACATTCCGATCATTGCTTCCGCGATGGATACCGTGACCGAAGCCCGCATGGCGATCGCCATGGCGCAGGCCGGCGGCATCGGTGTGATCCACCGCAATTTTGAAGGTGACGGTCAGGCTTTGCAGGTGAGGCAGGTCAAGAAATTCGAATCCGGCATGGTGGTCAATCCGCTGACCATCGGCCCCGACGCCAAGCTGGTCGATGCGCTGACGCTGATGAAGGATTACGGCATTTCCGGCGTTCCGGTGGTGACCGGCGCGGGACCCAATACGCCCGGCAAGCTGGTCGGCATTCTCACCAATCGCGACGTGCGCTTCGCCACCGACCCGGAGCAGAAGGTCTCCGAACTGATGACGCATGAAAACCTCATCACGGTGAGGGAAGGCGTCAGCCAGACCGAAGCCAAGCGGCTGCTCCACCAGAACCGCATTGAGAAGCTGCTGGTTGTAGACGAGCAATATCGCTGCGTGGGCCTCATCACCGTGAAGGACATGGAAAAGGCGGTAGCTTATCCGCTCGCATCCAAGGATGCGCAGGGACGTCTGCGTGTCGCTGCTGCAACCACCGTGGGCGATGCGGGCTTTGCGCGCACCGAACGGCTGATCGACGCAGGTGCGGACGTGATTGTCGTCGACACGGCCCACGGTCATTCCGCGCGCGTGCTGGAAGCGGTCAATCGTATCAAGCGCCTGTCGAATGCCGTGCAGGTTGTTGCGGGCAACGTCGCGACAACCGAAGCCACACAGGCGCTGATCGACGCAGGTGCAGACGCCATCAAGGTCGGCATCGGACCGGGTTCGATCTGCACCACGCGTATTGTCGCGGGTGTCGGCGTGCCGCAACTCACCGCGATCATGGATTCTGTTGAGGCAGCGAAGAAAGCGAACATTCCGGTGATCGCCGACGGCGGCATCAAGTATTCGGGCGATCTTGCCAAGGCGCTTGCCGCGGGCGCGGATGTGGCGATGGTCGGTTCGCTGCTGGCGGGCACTGACGAGACACCGGGTGAAGTGTTCCTGTGGCAGGGCCGTTCCTACAAGGCCTATCGCGGCATGGGCTCGGTCGGCGCGATGGCGCGCGGTTCGGCCGATCGCTACTTCCAGCAGGACATCAAGGACACGCTGAAGCTCGTACCGGAAGGTATCGAAGGGCAAGTGCCTTACAAGGGTCCCGTCGGCAATGTGCTGCATCAGTTGGCGGGCGGTCTGCGTGCCGCGATGGGCTATGTCGGCGCGAAGGACATTCAGGACTTCCACGACAAGGCCGAATTCGTCCGCATCACCGGCGCGGGCCTGCGTGAAAGCCATGTCCACGACGTGACCATCACCCGCGAAAGCCCGAATTATCCGGGCGGGGCATAAGCTGTTTCGTCCCATTTCGGCCTTAACGTCCTGTCAGAACGGGGCGTGCCGCTGTCGCGCGGCGTTGTACCGCGCGTCCGCGTTTCTTTTTGCGGGTTTCCGGATGCGATGAATCGCAGCTTTTCCGGCCGCTATTTTCCCAAAACTCAGAGAAGAACATTATGGTTGATTGGACAGACGACAAGATCGCAACGCTTTCGGATCAGGACCTGAAGAACCTGCTCGCCAACGCAGAGCGGAAGTCAGTCGCGGATGTCGTCGAGAAGTGCAGGGCCGAACTCGGCAAGCGCAATGCGCTCAAGCCGCGCAAGGCTTCGAAGCCGCGTTCCGAACTGAAGGAGTTCGAGCACACGGTGTCAGAGCAGCTTGCCGAAGTCGGCAAGGAAGTTGCCGGCAAGTACGACCTCTCGGAAGAAACCGCCAAGGCGAAGTCGGAAGGCGTGAAGGGCTTCAAGGCGCATCGCCTGCTGGACTCGAAAGGCTTTGCCAAGCTCGGCGGCATGCAGCGCGATGGCTCGGTCGCCATCGAGCGCTACATCTCCTATCGCCGTGGCGACAGCATCGCTTATCTCGGCGTGTTCCTCTTGAAGGATGCACCGGCGGAAGACCACGAGTTTCATGTGATTGCGCCGAAGGCTGTTCTTGAGGACGGCAAGCCGGTCGCCGAAATTCGCCCGAGTGCGACGGACAAGCAGAAGCAGCCTGCTGACAGCGGCCTTGCGTTCAAGGATCTGCCGAGCGCGGCGGCGGCTTTCGACAAGGCGCTGGCCAAGCTCACGGCGGCTTGATCCTTAGAGCTAAGTCTCTCATCTGTTTAAAACGGGAGCGGCATGGATGTCATGCCGCTCCCGTCGTCGCTTTGGGCCGCATGGTCATACGGCGCTCTCTCGGCTAAAACAGTCCTCACGTTCATAAGCCGAGGAAACACCATGTCCCAGTCAGCCAAGCGTATCGTTCTTGCATCCCGTCCCGTCGGTGAGCCCAAGCCGGAGAATTTCCGCCTTGAAGACTATCCGGTGCCGGTGCCGGGAGACGGGCAGATTTTGCTGCGCACGGTCTGGCTGTCGCTCGATCCCTACATGCGCGGGCGCATGGATGACGGCCCGTCCTATTCCGCGCCGGTGCCGATTGGCGGCGTGATGGAAGGCGGCACGGTTTGCGAAGTCGTCGCGTCGAACAATCCCGGCTTTGCCAAGGGCGACTACGTTCTGGCGCACACCGGATGGCAGCAATATGCGCTGTCGGATGGCAAGGGCGTGCGCAAGGTCGATCCGAAGATCGCGCCGATCTCCACGGCCGTCGGTGTGCTCGGCATGCCGGGCATGACGGCCTATACGGGCCTGCTTGCTATCGGTCAGCCGAAAGCGGGCGAGACGGTGGTGGTCGCGGCGGCATCAGGCGCGGTGGGGTCGGCTGTCGGCCAGATCGCGAAGATCAAGGGCGCGCGCGCCGTCGGTATCGCTGGCGGCAAGGAGAAGTGCGATTACGTCAAGAACGAACTCGGCTTCGACGAATGCCTCGACCATCGCGATCCGGACCTCAAGGCGAAGCTGAAGGAAGCCTGCCCGAAAGGCATCGACGTTTATTTCGAGAATGTCGGCGGCAAGGTGTTCGATGCGGTGTTGCCGCGGTTTAACGACTTCGCGCGCATTCCGGTCTGCGGCCTGATCGCCGACTACAACACAATCTTCGGCAAGGATACGCCCACTCCGCCATGGGCGAACACCATCATGCGCTCCATTCTGGTCAAGCGCCTGACATTCCGTGGCTTCATCGTGCGCGACTTCGCGGCGATGTATTCGGATTTCATCCGCGACATGTCGCAGTGGCTGCGCGAGGGTAAGCTGAAGCACAAGGAGTTCGTCACCGACGGACTCGACAGCGCGCCGGGAGCTTTCATGGGCCTGCTCAAGGGCGCCAACTTTGGCAAGCAGCTTGTGCGTGTCGGGCCGGACAAGCTCTGAAAATGAAAAGACCTCCTTCATCCCGCTTTCCAGTGGGATGAAGGAGGTTGAAAATCGTGACGTGATGAAATGCGTCGCGTCAAAAGGCTTCGGTGATGAAATTTGAGGACCGGTGCGTCACAGCACGCGGTAACGGATCGCGAAAGTGTCGTCCGGGACGCCGCGTGCGGTTTCGGTGCGGGTGCCGGACATCACGCGGTCGACCATGTGCCACGGCCCGAACTCATCTGACGGGCTCGGGTTTGCCGGAAGCCGCAGCCTGAAGGCGCGCTGCGCTTCGCCCGGCAGGCTCAGCACCACCATTCTCTCAGCGGTGCGGAATTTCAGCGGAACCGAACCGCGCAGCACGGCGCGGCCGTCCTCCGTCGCGCGCAGGCCGTCATCGATCCGCGCCAGCGTCTGGTTCTGATCGGTCAGGAGTTCGACCTGCGCTTCGCGCTTGAGGTCGGCGGCGGACGCGGCCTTGGGAAGGCGGATTTCGAATTCGACAGCAGGCGCCTTGGCCATCATGCCGAGATGCGACAGCACCGCGTTCCGCAGGCCATAGCCGCCGGTGGCGAGTGCGCCCGTCATCAGAATAACACTGAAGCTGCGCACGGCGATGCCACGGATGGTGCGGATTTCGCCCTTGATGGCGATGGTGAATGCGACCGCCGTGATAAATCCGGCAATGGCCGCCAGCGGGCCGATGACAATGAATGCGGCCAGGTTGTCCGAACCGGTCGACGCCGCGATCATCGCCGCAGCGGCCCAGCTGATGAGCGCACCCAGCACGCCCGCCAATATCGAAATAATGTACAGCATCGCAGCACCCGCTGGTCCGGCAGACGCCGGAACTTGTCCTTTCAGGCATTGGTCGCGGCCGTCTGCGTGCCGGTTCACGGGGAACGGAGACAATTGTCAGCCTGAGAGGGGGCCGCTATAGCGGAGGGACAACATAATATTCCGGGGGGAGATTTCGATGTCAGTTCAGATGGTTCTGCTGCCTGTCTTCATGCTGGTCCTGCTCTCCTTCATCCTGATGTTCAGGATGTTTTCGGTGCGTACGGGCGCGCTGAAGAGCCGGGAGGTACGGGTGTCGGACATTGCCGTCGGCCAGAAGGCGTGGCCGACCAAGGCGGCGCAGGTCAGCAACGCCTATTCCAACCAGTTCGAACTGCCGGTGCTGTTTTTCGCGCTGATCGCCATTGCGCTGCCGCTGCGTCAGGCCGATCTCATCACGGTGTTGCTGTCGTGGGTGTTCGTGGTGACGCGCTACATTCATGCCGGTGTCTATGCGACCTCGAACAATCTTACGGTGCGCTTCTCGGCCTTCGCTGCCGGCGCGCTTGTGCTTCTGGTCATGTGGGTCTATTTCGCGCTCAAGATTCTGCTCGCGATCTGACGGGCGCCAACTCTGAAAGCCAACTATGACGCCTGCCGCGCGGTTGTCCGCAGCCATCGAGATTCTGGGAGCGATCGACGCGCAGCGCATCCCTGCGCCGAATGCGTTGAAGGAGTGGGGCACGGCGCACCGCTTCGCCGGTTCCGGTGACCGTGCTGCTATTGCGGGGCTGGTGTTTGATGTGCTGCGCCGCCGGGCTTCATCCGCATGGCTGATGGACGCCGATACGCCGCGCGCGCGACTACTCGGAATGCTCAAGCTGGAGCGCGGTCTCGACGCCGATGCCGTTGCCGCACTGTGTGACGGCGGCCGCTTTGCACCCGAGCCGTTAACGGATAGAGAGCGCGCCGCACTGACTTCGCGCAGTACGAAGGATGCGCCCGCGCACATCGCCGGTGACTATCCGGAATGGCTCGATCCGCAGTTCGCCGCCGTGTTCGGCGACACGCGGGTGGACGAGGCGGTTGCCATGGCCAGCCGCGCGCCGCTCGATTTGCGCATCAACACGCTGAAGGCCTCGCAGGACAAAGTGCTGGCGTCGATGAAGCATCTCGGCGCGCGCGCCACGCCGTGGTCGCCATGGGGGCTGCGGATCGATCTTGGTGCCGACGCGCGCAATCCGGGCATCCATTCGGAAGAGGCTTTTATCAAGGGCGGCGTCGAAGTTCAGGACGAAGGCTCGCAGCTTGCGGCCTTGCTCACCGGTGCGAAGCCGGGCCAGCAGGTCATCGACATGTGCGCAGGCGCAGGCGGCAAGACACTGGCGCTGGCGGCCATGATGCAGGGCAAGGGGCGCCTGATCGCGACCGATCATGACAAGCGGCAGCTTGCGCCGATCCATGAGCGGCTGTCGCGTGCGGGTATTCACAACGTTGATGTGCGCACGCCGAGAGGTGACGATACGCTCTCCGACATCAAGGCATCCGCCGATCTCGTTGTGATCGACGCGCCTTGCACCGGCACAGGAACATGGCGGCGCAATCCCGATGCGAAATGGCGGATGCGCCCCGGCGCGCGTGAGGTTCGCATCAAGGATCAGCTTGAGGTGCTTGATCGCGCAGCAGGATTGGTGAAACCCGGCGGGCGGATCGCCTACATCACCTGTTCCGTGCTTCCGCAGGAGAACAACGAGCAGGTGAAGGCCTTCACTGTGCGCCACCCTGACTATGCGGTGGTGCCGCCGGAACAGGTGATGTCGGTACTTTGGGACAAGGCGGATGACTTCGCCGCCGCCACGATCCAGTCGGACGAGGGGCTGCTCATGACCCCGCACCGCACCGGCACCGATGGGTTTTTCGTGTCGGTCCTCACGCGCCGGACCTGAACCGGATCAGCCGTGAATGTGGTTGGCTGATCCCTGAACGATCTTGCCGTCGGCATTAACGCGAAGATACTCGCAGATCTGATGTCCAAGCTCGTCGCGATAGAACACGACAACGCTATCCGGGCTGACGAAGGCATTGATCAGCGTGAAATGCAGATTCGGACGCAGGGGGAGGGCACGTCCCCAATAGGCGCGCAGATTGTCCTTGCCGCGCAGCCGCCCGTTCGGATCGAGACCCAGCTTGATGATCTTGTCGGAGACCATCTCGCTGTCCTCTGCGTAAAGCGCGAGAACCTTGTCGAGGTCCCGAGTGTTCCAGGCCGCGATCCAGGAGTCTGCAAAGGCGGTCCGTTGTGCGAGCGTCTCGTCCAGGGCTTGCATGGTTCTCTTCCGTTTTTAATTAGGTCAGTATTATTGACCTAATTTGAGGTAAGTCAACCGGGAGCTTGTTGATGGGTGGATTGCGCAGAACTGCATGCTTTGCCGGGTTGCGACTCCGCCCCCCGTCGCGTATTTCCTGCCCATGACAGCACACAGCCAGACCGCTCCAGCGACGCCCGACTTGGCGGCCGCTCACGAAAAGATTCTGATCGTCGATTTCGGTTCGCAGGTGACCCAGCTCATCGCGCGGCGCGTCCGCGAAGACGGCGTTTATTCCGAGATCGTACCGTTCCAGAAGGCCGAAGCGGCCTTCAAGGCGATGCAGCCGAAGGCCGTGATCCTGTCCGGAGGCCCGGCCTCGGTCCTCGATCAGGACGCGCCATCCGCGCCCATGTCGATCCTCACCGCAGGCGTGCCGGTGCTCGGCATCTGCTACGGCGAGCAGACCATGGCGCAGCAGCTTGGCGGCACTGTCGAGGCCGGTCATCACCGCGAATTCGGACGTGCGCTGATCGAGGTCACCGACGATTGCGCGCTATTCGAGGGCGTCTGGAAGGTCGGCGAAAAGCATTACGTCTGGATGAGCCACGGCGACCGCGTGACCAAACTGCCCGATGGCTTCCGCGGCGTGGCGAAAGCGCCGGGCTCTCCGATCTCGGTGATCGCCGACGACAAGCGCAAGTTTTACGCGATGCAGTTCCACCCCGAAGTGGTGCATACGCCGGACGGCGCGAAGCTGATCAAGAATTTTGTGCGCAAGGTCGCCGGCCTCAAGGGCGATTGGACCATGCGCGCCTTCCGCGAGGAAGCCATCGAGAAGATCCGCGCGCAGGTCGGCAAGGGCAGGGTGATCTGCGGCCTGTCCGGCGGCGTTGATTCATCCGTGGCTGCAATCCTGATTCACGAAGCCATAGGAGATCAACTCACCTGCGTGTTTGTCGATCACGGCATGCTGCGCAAGGACGAGGCCAGGACAGTCGTCGATCTGTTCCGGCATCACTACAACATTCCGCTGGTGCATGTTGATGCGTCGAAGACATTCCTCGGCGAGCTTGAGGGCGTCACCGACCCTGAAGTGAAGCGCAAGACCATCGGCCGTCTGTTCATCGATGTGTTCGACGCTGAGGCCAAAAAGATTGGCGGCGCTGATTTCCTCGCGCAGGGCACGCTCTATCCCGACGTGATCGAAAGCGTCTCGTTCACCGGCGGCCCGTCGGTCACGATCAAGTCGCATCACAATGTCGGCGGTCTGCCCGCACGCATGAACATGAAGCTGGTCGAGCCCTTGCGCGAACTCTTCAAGGATGAAGTGCGCGCGCTCGGTGTCGAACTCGGTTTGCCCGACGTGTTTGTCGGTCGTCATCCGTTTCCCGGACCGGGCCTCGCGATCCGCTGTCCCGGCGAGATCACCCGCGAGAAGCTCGACATCCTGCGCGAGGCCGACGCGGTTTACATCGACCAGATCCGCAAGGCGGGCCTCTACGATACCATCTGGCAGGCGTTTGCGGTGCTGCTGCCGGTGAAGACCGTGGGCGTGATGGGCGACGGCCGCACCTACGAATACGTCGTCGGCCTGCGCGCGGTGACATCCACCGACGGCATGACGGCGGACTTCTATCCGTTCGACATGAAGTTTCTCGGCGAGACTGCAACGCGCATCATCAACGAGGTGAAGGGTGTCAACCGCGTGGTCTACGACGTGACATCGAAGCCGCCGGGGACCATCGAGTGGGAGTAGCCTGACCGCGCTCCGGCTCCGGGTGCGCCGATTCATGTGAGGAGGCTGCGCTGCGCAACATCGACTTCAGTTCATGGCAAAGCCTGCTGGTGACGCTGATCGGCCTTGCGCTGGTGACGCTGATCGGCGTCGGCATCCGTCTTGTGATGATGGTCACGATTCAGCAACGCCGCGAGCGCATGAATCGCCAGATCAACGAGCGATTGCGCGTCCTGATCGCCGCCTACAAAACGCTCGGCGGATCGTTCACCGGTGACCTGACGGTCGATCCCACGCATCTGCGCGATCTCCAACGGCGCAGCAGCGGCGAAGGCGATGCCGCCGACACAGGGGACTCGATAATCGCAGGGTCCGACCGCGCCCGCCGGATTCGCGATGCGGTCGAAACCGCGTTGTCGGACGTCATCTTGCTTGGCACCGAAGAGCATGTCCGTCTCGCTGAGCGCGCGGCACGTGAGCTTGTGGCGGGCCGTCCCGTCCACACGCACGAACTCGTTGTCTCGCTGCGCGACTTTATCCGTCAGGCGCTCGATCTCGACCCGATTCCCTCCGACCTTGCGATTCCGATGCAGGGGCCGGGCCGTCCGTCCGGCAATGGTGGCGGCCGCGGCAAGGGCGAGCGTGACGGCAAAGGCGGCAAGGGCGGTGGCGCAGGAATGGGTATGGGTGGTGGTATGGGCGGCGGCGTTGGGGGTTTCGACGTGGATGACACATCATCGCCGGACCATCGCTGAGAAACGCACGGAAACTCGGAAAGGTCAGGCTGATGGCGCCCGTCAAAGTCGATCCCGAAACAGTTCGCGCGTTCAAGGATGCCGAAAGCTTTTACAAGTGGCTGGCCAAACACCACGACAAAGCCGACGAAGTCTGGATCAAGATTCACAAGGTGGATTCCGGCCTCACATCGATCACGTCCAAGGAAGCCATCGACGTCGTGCTGTGCTGGGGCTGGATCGACGGACAGCGCAAGGGTTTCGATGACCGCAGTTTCCTTCAGCGCTATTCGCCGCGCGGCAGGAAAGGCACATGGAGCCAGATCAATGTCGATAATGTCGCGCGGCTCATCAAAGAAGGGCGGATGACCGAGCACGGCCTGAAGCAGGTCGAAGCTGCGAAAGCCGATGGCCGATGGGATCGTGCCTACAAGAGCGGCAAGGACATGAAAATCCCCGCCGATCTGCAGATGGCGATCGATGCCGAGCCGAAAGCCAAGGCGATGCTTGCGAAACTCAGCGCGCAGAATCGTTTTTCGCTGGCATTCCGCGTTCACAACATGAAGACCGAGGCCGGGCGGAAGAAAAAGATCGAGACGTTCGTTGCGATGCTCAAGCGCGGCGAGACAATTTATCCGCAAAGCAAGAAATAGACGCGGAAGCCTCAATCCGCCGCCGCATTTCGCTTCGGCCTGCGCACCGCGCGCAGCTTTCCGCTTTTTCCGCCGCCGCAGAACAGTTGATCCTTGCCATCGGATTCAAGGCCCGAAACTCCCGTTCCCGGCGGCATGGTGAGCTCTTCAAAAACTTCGCCGCTCTGCGGGTCGATCCGCCGCAGCGCGCTGTCGTCGCCTTCCCATACGCCGTGCCAGAGTTCGCCATCGACCCAGGTGACGCCGGTGACAAAGCGGTTCGATTCAATGGTGCGAATGATCGCGCCTGTCTCGGGATCGATCTGATGAATTTTCTTCTCGCGATACTGTCCGACCCAGAGCGAGCCTTCGGCCCATGCCATGCCTGAATCGCCGCCGTCGCCGGGCGCTGGAATTGTCGCGAGCACGCGCCCGGTGGCCGGATCGATCTTGCGGATGTTGCGTTCGAAGATCTGAAACAGATGGCGGCCGTCGAACGCTGTGCCTGCATGCGCGGGAACATCGATGGTCCGCAGCGGCTTACCGCTCTCCGGATCGAACGCATTCAGCCGGTCGCCGGATGCGAACCAGACATTCTGGCCATCGAAGGTCACCCCGTGAACGTCTTCCGCGCCGGGAAAGGGGCCGTACTCGCGGAGTATCTCGGCTGCTGCTCGTTTCATGGTCTGCATCTCCGTTGCTTTGATGATCGCAACCTAATCACCCGGCAACATGGCAGGGAGTAACAATGTCGTCGTGAATCCCGCCACCGGCGGCGTCATCCAGCGCCGCGCGCGGGCACGGCCGAATGATTGAACCTTGCCGGATTCGGCCAGTGCGTCCAGCGCACGCTGCACCGTGCGTTGGCTGGTGCCAAGGGCTAGCGCGAGTGCCGAACTCGACCATGACTCGCCGTCTGCAAGAAAGGCGAGCACTGCGGCGTGTTCTTCCTCGACAGGTGTCGCCAGCACGGCGACCTTTCGCGCCTCATGAGGGATCAGTGCGAAGCCATCCTTGGTGGCGGCAATGTCGGCCAGCGGGCGGAGTGCTTTCCGGAGGCGTCCGATCTCGACACGCAGTCTTGCGCGGTGCGAGTCATCGGTGTGCCTGGCCCGGAATGCACGCGCGAGCAGTTCGCTTCTCGAAACGTCATTCGGCCATGTCTCGGCCAGCGTGCTGGCGAGGGTGAACAGCACGGGTCGCGTGGCGAGCGGGATTGTTGTGCCTGCGTGCCGGACGGCATAGCGGCATGCGTCCACGACCAGTGTCTTCGATGCAAGAAGCGCTTCGACCTCTGCAAGCAGGAGCGGGCGCTCCTTGCCCTGCGTGATGAGACGCGCGGCGGGCGTGTTCAACACACGCGATGCGCTTTCCACTTCCGTCATCAGCGTGGGAATACGCGCATCGCGTTCGGCGCGTTCGGCGCGCGCAAGGGCTGCCCGCGCATCCTTGACGCGCAGGCGGCGTATCGCAAGTCCGGCAACGGTGAGTTCATGCGCCGCGCGCCATGCGGGCGGCAGGGCGGCGGGATCGAGGCCCGCCATTGCGTGCTCGGCCTTATTGAGATGTCCGATCAGAAGCAGCCGCCGGATTTCGAGTTGCCGCGCATGGGCGGCGTTGATCCGGTCGCCGTGCTGTTCAAGAACCGCGCCGGCATTGTCGAGCGCTTTCGCGGACCAGCCGAGATGACCTTCAATGACATCGCGCGAAACAAGCGCAATCTCCGCTTCGGCAACCACACAGCGTGCGCGGGCAACGGCCTCTTTCGGGCCGAACGCGCGCGCGGCGCGTTGCAAAAGCATCCGTGCCTTGGCGAGGTCGCCAAGCTGCGCCATGGCGAGGCCCCGCAGCGCAAGGGCGGGTGGATCGTCGCGAAGCGCGACGCGGTTCAGCGCGCCGAGCGGATCACCCTTGGCGAGGGCGCGTGCGGCAGCCGTGATCAGCGAGTCCATTGAAATCCCGACACACTTGTCACTCCCGCGCGTTTCCGATCCGGCCCTAATCTACCTCACGACCGAGAGCCAGCAAGCCGTATCGGGAACGAACGGCTGAGAATGGCGATTGAGGGAACAGAACGGAGAACGGGTCATGTCGCAAAGAACTGGAGCTACCAGAACAACCGGAGCGCTACTCACGATCGACATGCCGCCGGTGGTCTCACCTGCGGAATGGGAGGCGGCGCGTGAACAGATGCTGATAAAGGAGAAAGCTCTCACGCGAGCGCGGGATGCGCTGGCTGCCGAGCGGCGACGTATGCCTTGGATGGCGGTGGAGAAGACCTATCAGTTCGATGGACCGGACGGCAAGCTGAGCCTGCTCGATCTCTTCGATGGCCGCCGCCAGTTGATTGTCTATCGCGCATTCTTCGAACCCGGCGTGCACGGCTGGCCGGACCATGCTTGCATCGGCTGTTCGCTCGGGGCCGATCAGGTCAGTAATCCTGTGCACCTTCATGCGCGGGACACCACGCTTGTCTATGCCTCGCGTGCGCCGCAGGCCGATATCAAACGCCTGAAGGCGCGCATGGGCTGGCAGAAAATCCCGTGGGTGACCATCACCGACAGCTTCGATGCCGACTTCGGTGTCGACCAATGGCACGGCCACAACGCCTTCATCCGCGACGGCGACCGCATCTTCCGCACTTACCTTATCAACACGCGCGGCGATGAGGCGATGGGGACTGTGTGGAGCTATCTCGACATGACCGCGCTCGGACGTCAGGAAGTGTGGGAGGATTCACCGCCCGGCTATCCGCAGGACCGGACCTACAAGTGGTGGAATTGGAACGACAGCTATGTTCCGGGTGCTGCGCCCGATCCGAAATGGGTCGCGGTGTCGGACGCGGGCGAGGAAGCGTTCCGGAACAAAGACGATTAGTCCTGTCGACGGCATGACTGTGCGATTGCAGGAGGGTGACATGGGCAATGTTCTTGCCGACAAGCACGCCACCGTCGCGGAAGGTCATGGAGCAAGGGCTTTGTCAGGTGCAGCCGAGTGGCTGCATCTGATGGCCGCGCCGACTTTTGCGATCATGGCGCTGGTGACTGGCATAGGCACCGACGGTGCGATGCCGATGCTCTGTTCACAGGTGGTGTCGCCACTTGGAAGCATGGCCGCGATGTATGCCTTGATGAGCGCGTTTCATGTCGCGCCTTGGCTAAGGCTATTTTCAAAGCGCCGGATTGTCGTAGCAAATAGCTGACCAATCCGTGATTGGAATGCGCTGACTGGCTCGGGTATCTTGTGCAATGTCACGCATCAAGAGATGCGCAGTTAAGGACATTATCGATGACCAACCCGACACGGCGCGCGTTGCTGATGAGTGTAGTTCCAGCGGCTGCCGCGCTTGCGATGTCTCGCTCCGTATGGGCCGCCGAGTCCTTGCCGCGGATGACCGTAACGCGCGATCCCGCATGTGGCTGCTGCGGTGGTTGGGTCGCGCATGTGAAGGACGCGGGTTTTTCGGTCGATGAAATTGCGTCCGATAATGTCGCGCCGCTCAAGACAAGGCTCGGCGTACCGTTGGAGCTGTCCTCGTGTCACACCGCTGAAATCGGCGGCTATGCGATCGAGGGACATGTGCCGGCGGATGCGATCAAGCGTCTGCTTGCCGAGCGACCGCAGGCAAAAGGGCTAGCCGTCGGCGGCATGCCGACCGGCTCTCCGGGTATGGAAGTGCCGGGTTCGCCGTCCGAGACTTACGATGTCGTTCTGTTCTCGGCTGACGGGCAGCGCGTGTTCGCACGCTATCGCGGCGCGCAGGTGATCTGAGGTGCGATAAAGGCACTTTCCGGCATGAGGGGAAATCCCTCATGTGCGCCCGGTGGGTCCGCGCCTATCTTCATCAGGCAGTCAACGCCAGCGATGGAGAGAACCATGGCCACCCAGACATCCGAAGACAAGCGTCCGACACCGGACGCGGCCGAAAACAACGCCTTCTTTCCTTCTCCGTATTCGCTCAGTCAATTCACGTCCTCAAAGTCCGATCTCGATGGCGCGAACTATCCGAATGCCTATAAGGGCGGGCGCTGGAAAATCCTGATGATTGCCGCGGACGAGCGCTATCTGCTGACGGATAACGGCACGATGTTCTCGACCGGCAATCATCCCGTCGAAACACTGCTGCCGATGTATCATCTGGACAAGGCCGGTTTCGAATTCGACATCGCCACGCTGTCGGGCAATCCGGTCAAGATGGAGCTGTGGGCATTTCCGAAAGAGGATGAGGCGGTCCGCAGCATTTACAACAAATATCTCGATCAGCTCAAAAAGCCGCTGAAGCTTTCGGACGTGATCGAGAAGAATCTCGGCGGCAATTCGGATTACATCGCGGTTTTCATTCCCGGCGGACATGGCGCGCTGATCGGGCTTCCGGAAAGCCTCGATGTGAAGACCGTGCTCAAATGGGCGGCGGAGAAGGGCAAGCACATCATTTCGCTTTGTCATGGTCCGGCGGCGTTTCTTGCCGCCGCTGTCGGAGAAAAGGATGGAGACTATATCTTCAAGGGATACAAGATTTGCGCGTTCCCGGACTCGATCGACAAGCAAACACCGGAGATGGGCTATATGCCCGGCGGCCTGCCATGGTTCTTTGGTGAGAAGCTGAAGAAGCTCGGCGTGGAAATCATCAATGAGGACATTACCGGCAAGGTTCATCAGGATCGGAAGCTGATCACCGGCGACAGCCCGTTCGCGGCCAACAATGTCGGCAAGGCGTCGGCCAAGGCGCTCCTCGACGAAGTCGGCAAGGGGTGACCGGCAAAGAGCGGGGCGCGTGTTCCGCGCCCTCCGCTGCTTCCGTTTGAGGTGAGGGGAAATTCCTCATAAGATCGGATGCGTTCCGCTCCTGATCGGAAGCCCAGTCATGGATCTCGCACTCGGCACCATTCTGGCGATTGAGACGAGCGACAGCTTGCCGTCGATTGAGAAGACTGTCCGTGCTGTTGCGCAGCCGCTCGGTTATGACCGCTTTGTCATGTTTTCCGCTTTGCCGTCGCGGGATGAATTGGTCGACAAAATCTACTGGATTGAGGGCGACTGGTTCGGCGACGGGACGGTGATGGACGCTGAAACCTATCTGCGCCGGTGTCCCGTAACACGGCACGCGCTGGACACGGACGAGTCCTTTTTCTGGACCAAGACCGTTTCGGAGCGGGGCGAGAAATATCGCGTGGTCCGCGCACCTCGCGGTGCCGGAATTCATGGGCTGCAGGTTCCGATCTTCGGGCGCACCGGGCTGGAAGGCGCGATGAGTTTCGGCGGTGAACGCATCGACGGGTCGGCACAGACGCGTCTTTTGTTGACGCTTATCGGCGCGGCGGCATTCCGTTCGGCCCGCCGATTGACGGAGGCGCAGGAACGGGAGGTTGGCGGAACTCTGTCTCCGCGTGAGCGTGAGGTTTTGCGCTGGACAGCCGCTGGCCGCCGTCAGGCGGATATCGCAGAAACGCTTGGGCTGTCGGGACGGACTGTTGAAAATCATCTGCGCCGCGCGCGCCTTCGCCTCGGTGTGACAACAACAGCGCAAGCCATTCGATCCGCCATCCGCAGTGGTGAGATCGAAGGGTGACAGAAAGCGCTTTCGAAAAAGCTGACGAATCTACGCTGGAGAAGCGCTGCCCGCCATCTCGCGCGCAATGCTGACAAAGCGCTTGATGGTCGGTGTTGTGTCGCCCGTGCGCCATGTGATGCCGGTTTCGAGGATTGGCGCGTCGCCTGCGAGATCGACATAACGAACGCCAGTGCGGGCGAGGTTGCGCAGCGAGGCGGGCACCAGCGCGATGCCCATGCCTGCAGAAACCAGACTGATGATGGTTTGCATCTGGATCGCTTCCTGCGCGATCCGCGCCTGTCCGCCATGCGCCGTGTAATATTCGGTGACGAGATCGTGGAAAGCAGGTGCGCTCTGCCGCGGAAAAATAATGAGCGGTGCACTCACCACGGGGTCCGGTGCGAGACGATCTGCCGACAGCGACAGCGTGCCATCGGCGAGCCAGCTTTCCGGCACCGCCGCGACCAGCGGTTCGGTGACAAGCGGCAGATAGGAAAGCTGTTTGGGGAGGGCTGCATTCGGTGGAGGGATGACAAGACCGACATGGCCATGGCCTTCGAGCAGGCTGGCGATCTGCACGTTGCTGGTGGCTTCGGTCAGGGTGATTTCGACATTCGGATAAAGCGACGCGTAGCGGCGCACCAGCAGCGGCAGGATGCTGTAGTCCGCGGTGCTGACAAAGGAGAGTTCGAGGCGGCCTGCCGTGCCGTCCCGCAACTGATGTGCGATCTCGGGCAGGGCGTTCACGCCGTCGAGTGCAGCGCGGACGCGCGGTAGCCACTCCGCGCCGAACGGGGTCAGCGCCACGCTGCGTTTGGTGCGCACGAACAGCGGCGCGCCCAGCTCGCGTTCCAGCGTCATGATCGACTGGCTCAGAGGCGGCTGCGTCATGCCGAGACGTTCGGCGGCGCGGCCGAAGTGCAGGGTGTCTGCGACGGTAACGAAATGCCTGAGCTGGCGGATATCCAAGTCTAATACTCTGTGCGACCTAATTTCCTCAGAATAATATATTTTACAGAGGCATGGAACAGCTTTATTGGAACCGTTCCAATCAAGAGGGAACACTCATGCCGGTATATCGCTCCAGAACCTCCACCCACGGCCGCAACATGGCCGGCGCACGCGGCCTTTGGCGCGCGACGGGCATGAAGGATGCGGATTTCGGCAAGCCGATCATCGCCATTGCCAACAGCTTCACCCAGTTCGTGCCGGGCCATGTGCACCTCAAGGATCTCGGCCAACTCGTGGCGGGTGAGATCGAGGCCGCGGGCGGTGTCGCCAAGGAGTTCAACACCATCGCCGTTGATGATGGCATCGCGATGGGCCACAGCGGCATGCTTTATTCGCTGCCGAGCCGCGAACTGATCGCGGACGCCGTCGAGTACATGGTCAATTCCCATTGCGCCGACGCGCTGGTGTGCATTTCCAACTGCGACAAGATCACCCCCGGCATGCTGATGGCTGCGATGCGGCTCAACATCCCGACAGTGTTCGTCTCCGGTGGCCCGATGGAAGCGGGCAAGGTGGTGGTGAAGGGCGCGCAGCGCTCGGTCGACCTGATCGATGCGATGATTGTCGCAGCGGATGACAGCTACTCCGATAAGGAAGTCGCCGCGATCGAACGCTCCGCATGTCCGACCTGTGGCTCGTGCTCGGGCATGTTCACCGCGAACTCGATGAACTGCTTGACCGAGGCGCTGGGCTTGTCGCTGCCGGGCAACGGTTCGGTGCTGGCAACCCATGCCGATCGCGAACGTCTTTTCCGCGAAGCGGGCCATGTGATCGTCGATCTCGCGCGCCGCTGGTATGAGCAGGACGATGTGACGGCGTTGCCGCGCACGATTGCGAACTTCGCGGCGTTCGAGAACGCCATGAGCCTCGACATCGCCATGGGCGGCTCGACCAACACCGTGCTGCATCTTCTCGCCGCTGCGCAGGAAGGTGAGGTCGACTTCACCATGGCCGACATCGACCGGCTGTCGCGCCGCGTGCCGTGCCTCTGCAAGGTCGCGCCGGCGAAGAACGACGTTCACATGGAGGACGTTCACCGCGCCGGCGGCGTGATGGCCATTCTCGGCGAACTCGAGCGCGCCAAGCTGATCGATACAAGCCTGCCGACCATTCACGCACCAACCATGGCCGATGCACTTAATCGCTGGGATATCGGACGCACCAACAGCGAAGCCGTGCGCACCTTCTTCCGTGCGGCGCCCGGCGGTGTGCCCACACAGGTGGCGTTCAGCCAGTCCGCGCGCTGGGACGATCTCGACACCGACCGCCAGAAGGGCGTGATCCGCTCGGCGGAGCACCCGTTCTCGAAGGACGGCGGACTTGCTGTGCTGTTCGGCAACATCGCGCCGGAAGGCTGCATCGTGAAAACTGCAGGCGTGGATGAATCGATCCTGACCTTCCGCGGTACGGCGCATGTGTTCGAAAGTCAGGACGACGCGGTGTCCGGCATTCTCGGCAACCGGGTGAAGCCGGGTGAAGTTGTTGTGGTGCGCTATGAAGGACCGAAGGGGGGTCCGGGCATGCAGGAAATGCTGTATCCGACCAGCTATCTGAAGTCGAAAGGCCTCGGCAAGGTTTGCGCGCTGGTGACCGACGGCCGCTTCTCGGGCGGCAGTTCAGGACTTTCGATCGGTCACGTCTCGCCGGAAGCGGCGGAGGGCGGCTTGATCGGCCTGATCGAGACCGGCGATCCGATCCTGATCGACATTCCGAACCGCATCATCAGTGTTGAACTCGATGACGCGGTTCTCGCGGCCCGCCGTGCGGCGATGGATGCGAAGGGCAATGCGGCGTGGAAGCCGGTTGACCGCAAGCGTGTGGTGTCACCGGCGCTGCGTGCTTACGCAGCGCTCACCACCAATGCGGCGCGCGGCGCGGTGCGCGACGTGTCGCAGGTCGAGAAGTAAGTCGAGAGAAAAAGCTTCTTTGAGCGCCGCTGCCCATGATGGGCGGCGGCGTTTTGCTTTGTGCTGCCGATTATCCCTTGAGATACGCAGCCAGTTTCTCGAACGTCTGCATGCCAAGCTCGATCGCGCCGAATTTCATCACGGCATTGCGTGCCTCGACCGACGGGAAGACCGAAGACTTGGTGAGCAGCGTGCGGCCCATGCCGATGGCCTTGAACGTCGTGACCACCTCGAATGCGTTCGGATCGTTGTCGATGTCCGTGCCGTGACGATAGGCAAGGCGTTCGTTTGGCACGATCTCACGAAACTCCCAGCGGTTCGAATAGTCGGTGCCGTCCGGCCCGTGCATGATGAAGCGAAACAGGCCGTCGACGCGGAAATCCATCGACAGCAACGTGATCGTGAATCCGTTCGGGCCGTACCAGACTTTCAACGCGTCGGGATCGGTATGAGCGCGAAACAGGAGAGCGGGCGGCGCGTCGAATTCGCGCTCCATCGTAATCGTCGGCTGGTCCTCTGGCGCGCTCGCAGAGACTTTAAGAGTTGCCGTCATGTTTCGGAGTCCTTTGCTTGAATGTCTTTCAGGTAGAGGTCGAGCTTGCCGAAACTCTCCTCCCAGAACCGCCGGTACTGGTCGAGCCATTCGGTCGCTTCCTTCAGTGCCTTCGGCTCGAGGCGGCAGGGCCGCCACTGGGCTGAACGCCCGCGCGTGACGAGGCCCGCGGTCTCCAGAACTTTCAGGTGCTGGGAGACCGCGGGAAGGCTCATGGCGAACGGCTTGGCCAGTTCCTGCACCGAGGTCTCGCCAAGGGCGAGGCGGGCGAGGATCGCGCGCCGCGTCGGGTCCGCGAGGGCCTTGAAGGTCATGTCGAGGGCATCGGCCATGGTCGAACTCATATTTAAGTTATTGCTTAACTACAGTGCGGGATGCCTGAGATCAAGCGGAGGCGAGCAAGCTTGCGGTTCCTGCTTTACCGACAGATATGTTCATGATTTGTTCTTTAGCGTGACCGGGGTGCGTATCATGTCAGAGCAGGCGCTGTTTCGTGAGTTTTCCGATTCTGGTGAGGCGCAAACGCTGTTCTTCGCGCTTCTGCTGCGTGCGAGCGACCGGAAAAGGCTGACAGCGTTCGCGCACGGTCGTTGCCGCAGGGAAGCGCTGACTGGAACGCCCACGCCCGGACATCGCTTTCACCTCTCGCTGCACGCCATCGGCAATTACTCTGAACTGCCGGATCGTGTTGCGCGCGCTTGCGCAGCGGCTGCGGCTTCCGTCGATGCTTCTGCATTTGCAGTGGCGTTCGATTGCACAATGACCTTTGCAACCGGCCAGGGCGCAAAGCCGTTCGTGCTGTGCGCGAGCGACGGCATGATGGCATTGGCGCGCCTGCATGAGTGTCTGGGGCAGGCGTTATGGCGCGTTGGACTTGGCAAGCACGTGTCGCGGCGTTTTACGCCGCATATCACGTTGCTCTATGATGAGCGCTGCGCGCCCGAGCGGGCGATCCCGCCGCTGACATTCCACTTCGACAGCTTCGTGCTCATTCACAGCCTTGTTAATCCAAGACGGCATGTTCATGTGGCGCGCTGGCCGCTGCGCATTTCGTGAGTATTCCGGATCATTTGTCGGACAGGCTTTCCTGATATCTCGCGATTTTGGGATCAGTTGGGTCGGTCCATTTCAATTCTTCGGGTATCCATTCGATTCCATTGTGGCGACGATCTTTCAACGGAGTCCATTGAGGATAGTCGTGCGGTAGTTGCCTGCACTCAACACGGATACCACCCGGATCCGAGATTTCGATAATGACGTAATTTCCGGCGTTGAAGTTTCGTAGTTCTGTGCGTTCATACGCGCCGGTGCCTTGCGGGCGCGCCGTAACCGCACGATCGAGAACAGATACGTTTACGCATCGTGTTGCTCCGGCCATCCGTTCCGAAAACCCGTGCAGGTGGCCATACAGATGCAGGAGCGGATCTGCTGCAACATCGGTCAGCTTCGTCAATCGTTCGTGGGTGATGATGACGGTGCGACGGGGGTCGAATGGCGCAATCGTGCGGCGTAGCGCGGTTCGGTTCAGGTGCAGCGTTTGCCTTGCGGCATCGGGTAGGTCGCCAAGCTTTAGAGCGATGGGGTTTTTACCCCACTTTGTGGGACATCCGCTAAACCCGGTGAAAAAGTAGCCGCCGATCTCCACCACATTCAAGTGGAGGTGATGCGCATCGCCCGCGAAGGCTGTCCCATATTCGAGTTCGTGGTCCCAGTTCCCGTACACATAAAGGACAGGGCATTTGAATGTGGACAGGATTTCGAAGAATCGGGGAGCGCAGGCGCTCCCGATATCGCCCGCGACAACCACAGCGTCAAAAGCATTCGGTTCGCGGTCGCGCATCCGGCGCACTGCAACGAGGTTGTTGTGGATATCGGAAAGGACGAGAAGCTTGATGCATAGCTGCAAAGGTGCTGGTCCTTTTGAGCAAGACCATGATCTGGCAGGATAATGGCGGAATCTAACGGATCGCGAATAATTGCCAATGCACATCACAATTTACGGCATCAAGAACTGCGACACGATGAAGAAGGCGCGCGCGTGGCTGGACAAGCACGGCGTTGCCTACAGCTTCCATGACTATAAGGCCGAGGGCATCGACAAGGAGCGGCTGGCGCGCTGGAGCAAGGTCGTGGGCTGGGAGACGCTGCTGAATCGGGCCGGCACGACGTTCCGGAAATTGCCCGAGGCCGACAAAGCCAATCTCACCGAGAAAAAGGCGATGGCGCTGATGCTGGCGCAGCCGTCGATGATCAAGCGCCCGGTGCTTGAGGCCGGCAGCAAACTCCTGGTCGGCTTCAAGCCTGAAAGCTACGCGGCAGGAATCAAGTAGGCCGCTACCGTAGCCGGTCCGATGATCCGGCCGTGCAAAATCCCGTTGGCTGCCGGATTTCCCTTGAGGGGTGCGGCGTTCTGGCGCAGGCTGGTGCGTGCTGCACTACCATCGCACCCCACTTGCATGAGCCTGCCATGACAGTCACCGCCGCCCCGACCACACCGGCTTCAACGCGTACGCCCTGGTACTCCGTTCTTTACATTCAGGTGTTGGTCGCCATCGCGCTCGGCATTCTGATCGGGCATTTCTATCCCAATACAGGCAAGGCGCTGAAGCCGCTCGGCGATGGGTTCATCTCGCTGATCAAGATGATGATCGCACCTGTGATCTTCTGCACGGTGGTGCACGGCATTTCCTCGATGGGCGATCTCAAGCGCGTGGGGCGAGTCGGCCTCAAGGCGCTGCTATATTTTGAAGTCGTCTCGACGATAGCGCTGGCTGTGGGCCTGCTCGTTGGTGAAATCATCCAGCCCGGTAATGGCTTCAATATCGATCCGGCCACACTCGATCCGAAAGCGGTCGCGACCTATGTCCACAAGGCGAGCGAGGAGGGAATCGTCGCGCACTTGATGGCGATTATTCCGAACAGCTTCATTGGCGCGCTGGCGAATGGCGATTTGCTGCAAGTGCTGCTGGTCTCGATCCTGTCGGGCTTCGCGATTGCCTTCATGGGCCCTGTGGGTGAGCCCATCGCGCATGCGATCGATATGGCCGCAAAAGTTTTCTTCGGCGTCATTCGCATTATCGTGCGTGCAGCGCCCATTGGCGCATTCGGCGCGATGGCCTTCACTGTTGGCGCTTACGGCCTCGGTGCGTTGTGGAATCTGGTGGCGCTGATCGGCACGTTCTATCTGACCAGCATCCTGTTCGTCCTGCTGGTGCTAGGCGGCATCGCGCGGTTTTCGGGATTCTCGATCCTGCGGTTCATTGCCTACATCAAGGACGAATTGCTGATCGTGCTCGGCACCAGTTCATCGGAAACGGTGCTGCCGAACATGATCACGAAGATGGAGCGGCTCGGCGCGTCGCGGGGCGTGGTCGGCCTCGTGATCCCGACGGGCTACAGCTTCAATCTCGACGGCACCAATATCTATATGACGCTGGCGACGCTGTTCCTGGCACAGGCGACCAACACCCATCTCACGATCTGGCAGGAGCTTGGGATTCTCGGTGTTGCGATCATCACGTCGAAAGGCGCGTCCGGCGTCACCGGCGCGGGATTCATCACGCTGGCAGCAACGCTCGCGATCGTGCCGGATATTCCGATTGCCTCGCTCGCCATTCTGGTTGGCATCGACAAGTTCATGAGCGAATGCCGCGCGCTGACCAACCTGATCGGCAATGGCGTCGCGACGGTGGTCATCAGCCGGTGGGAAGGCGAACTCGACAAGAACAAGCTGCACGAGGCGATGGCGCATCCCATCGAACTCGGCGAGGAACTGGAGCGGAATCCGGCGGCCTAGTTGCGTGGCCGGACTATCCGCGCGTGAGACGCGCTAGACAAACTCGATCGTATCGCCGGGTGCGATCCGTCCGGGGAGTTTGTGATAAAGCTCGCGGTCGATCACCGAGCGCAGGACCGACGCTGGCGGAACATCGTTGGCGCGCATCAGGTTCTTGATTTCAAAGCCGCCGTCCTCGCTGATCGTCTTCAGCGAAGCCAGAACTTGCGTGACGCCTGCGCCATCAGAGAACGGCAGCAGGAGACGTTCGTAGTCGACCGTCCGTCCGTAAATGTCCTTCACCTTGGAGATCGTATAGACCGGCAGGCGTTGCCGGACGCATTCGAGATAGACCGGTATGACGATTTGTTCGAGTTTCGCGCCGAGATACTCGTCAAGAAAGCGGCCTTGACCCGTGGTGCCATAGGCGCGCGACATCCGGGTGCCTTCGCTATCGATCCGGAAACGCAAAACATCCGCCGTACCGATGACGGTATAGGCGACGAGGTCGTCCGCTTCCTCGGCGAGACGCTCCGGCTGATAGTCGTCGAACTTCGGCAGCTGTTCGTGCCGGGCATATAGCCGCAGCCAGACGTTCAAAAGGTCTCGCTGCTTGATCGATTTAATAATGGCCGGACTAGCGCTTTCGAATTCCATGACCGACGTCCTGAGCGGGGGTAAGGAATGTCCTTGCCGCAATCATCGGCTTTTGGGCGAAATTTTTCATGAAGAACCGAACCGGGCGGATGTTAGGCTTAACCGACGGTTTCGCGACATTCTGAAGTTATCCGCATCCGGCCTAGGCTACGGTGGACATTACAGATTTTGCGCGCTACGCATAAACGGTGGGCAGCAATGCGGCTTGCGCATCACTAGCGACCGATACATATTCCCGGCCGGATTGCCGGGGTTCGACCGCCTCGGCTGAACGCCAGGGGCGGCGTTAATAAACGGCTACGCGCGAAATGCCGCGTGAAGGCTGACAGGGGGACTTTGATTGTCTGATGAGTTTATCCTTGAAACCTCTGGTTTGACGAAGGAGTTTGCGGGCTTTGTGGCCGTGAGCGACGTCAACCTGAAGGTTCGGCGTGGAACCATTCATGCGCTGATCGGCCCGAACGGGGCCGGCAAGACGACATGCTTCAACCTGCTGACAAAGTTCCTGCAGCCGACGCGCGGTCAGATCCGCTACAAGGGGCAGGACATCACTGCGATGAAGCCCGCGGATGTGGCGCGGCTCGGGCTGGTGCGCTCGTTCCAGATTTCAGCGGTGTTTCCGCACCTCACGGCGCTGGAGAACGTGCGGGTCGCCCTGCAGCGCCAGCACGGTTCATCCTTCGATTTCTGGCGCTCGAAGTCGGTGCTCGACCAGTACAACGGCCGTGCGCGGGAATTGCTCGAAGATGTCGGCCTCAGCGACTTCGCCAACACGCCCGCGGTGGAGATGCCTTACGGGCGCAAGCGCGCGCTGGAAATCGCCACCACGCTGGCGCTCGACCCGGAAATGATGCTGCTCGACGAGCCGATGGCCGGCATGGGCCACGAGGACATCGACAAGGTCGCCGCGCTGATCAAGCGCATTTCGCAGAAGTACACGATCCTGATGGTCGAACATAACCTCAACGTCGTCGCCAATCTGTCCGACACGATCACCGTGCTGACGCGCGGCAAGGTTCTGGCGGAAGGTGATTACGCCACGCTCACCAAGCATCCGCAGGTCAAGGAAGCGTATCTGGGAGCGGGCCATGAATAATCCCGCAATGAGTAACGCTGCAAGCGCGCCGGTCCTCACGGTCAGGAATCTCGAAGCCTGGTACGGCGAATCCCATGTCCTGCACGGAATGAACTTCGAGGTTCGTCCGGGGGAGGTGGTGACGCTGCTCGGGCGCAACGGCGCGGGCAAGACCTCGACGCTGAAATCGGTGATGGGCCTGATCAACAAGCGGACCGGTTCGGTCGGGTTTGAAGGCGCCGAGCTGATCAAGCTTCCGGCGGAAAAGATCGCGCGCCTTGGCGTTGCGTTCTGTCCCGAGGAGCGCGGCATCTTCTCCAGCCTCGATGTGAAGGAGAACCTGCTGCTGCCGCCGGTGATCCGCAGCGGCGGCATGACGCTGGATCAGATTTTCGAACTGTTCCCGAACCTGAAAGAGCGTCTCGGCAGTCAGGGCACCAAGCTGTCCGGCGGCGAGCAGCAGATGCTGGCGATTGCGCGCATCCTGCGCACCGGCGCGCGCTTTTTGATGCTGGACGAGCCGACCGAAGGTCTTGCCCCGGTCATCATCCAGCAGATCGGCAAGATGATCGCGCGGCTGAAGGAGGCGGGGTTCACCATCCTTCTGGTCGAGCAGAACTTCCGTTTCGCATCCACCGTCGCGGATCGCTACTACATCGTCGAACACGGCAAGATCATCGACGCGTTCGCCAATTCCGAACTCCAGGCCAACATGGAGAAGCTGCACACCTATCTCGGTGTGTAACACACATAAACTTGGTTCAAGAGTGATGACAACGCCGCCTGTCCGGCGGTTTCCAGGAGGAATATAATGAAGAAAACGATTTCCGCATTCATGCTGAGCACGGCGCTGATGCTCGGTGCCGCCAGCGGCGCTCTGGCGCAGGACAAGACGATCAAGATCGGCAACCTGACCGACATGTCGGGGCTTTACGCCGACGTTGGCGGACCAGGCTCGACGCTTGCCGCGCAGATGGCCGTTGAGGATTCGGGCCTGGCTGCGAAGGGCTGGAAGATCGATGTTATCGCCGCCGACCATCAGAACAAGCCGGACGTCGGCACCACGACGACCCGTCAGTGGCTCGATGTCGAGAAGGTCGATGTGATCGTCGACGTGCTGAACTCCGGCGTCGCGCTCGCGGTCAAGAACGTCGTCACCGAAAAGAACGCGATCATGATCAACTCCGGCGCGGCGTCGTCGGATCTGACCAACGCCCAGTGCTCGCCGAATGTCGTCCACTGGGTCTATGACACCTACATGCTCGCCAACAGCACCGGCGCAGCGTTGGTGAAGGCCGGCGGCGATAGCTGGTTCTTCCTGACCGCGGACTACGCATTCGGCGCGGCGCTTGAGCGCGACACCACGTCGGCTGTCACCAAGGCCGGCGGCAAGATCCTCGGCAGCGTCAAGCATCCGCTGAACTCGTCGGACTTCTCGTCGTTCCTGCTGCAGGCGCAGGCCTCGAAGGCGAAGATCGTCGGTCTGGCGAATGCCGGCGGCGACACCACCAACTCGATCAAGCAGGCCGCTGAATTCGGCATCGTCAAGGGCGGTCAGCGTCTGGCCGGCCTTCTGATGTTCATCAGCGACGTTCACTCCCTCGGCCTGAATGTGGCACAGGGCCTGAACTTCACCGAAACCTTCTACTGGGACCTGAACGACCAGACCCGCGCCTTCTCCAAGCGGTTCGCCGATCGTTCGAAGAACAAGTCGCCGCCGACGATGGTGCATGCAGGCGTCTACGCGGGCCTCATCCACTACTTCAAGGCGCTAGAAGCCCTCGGTGGCAATCCGCATGATGGCGCCAAGGTTGTCGCCAAGATGAAGGAACTGCCGACCGACGATGCGCTGTTCGGCAAGGGCCTGATCCAGCCGAACGGCCGCAAGATCCATCCGGCCTATCTCTTCGAGGTGAAGAAGCCTTCCGAGTCCAAGGGACCGTATGACTATTACAAGCTGGTCGGCACCACGCCGGGCGAGCAGGCTTTCCGCCCGCTGTCCGAAAGCGTTTGCCCGCTGGTGAAGAAGTAATCGCGATGGCCCGGCGGCCTCGCGCCGCCGGGCATCCTCTCGCTATACCGTCTATTCGAGTGCGAAAGAACTGACACGATGCAAGCTCTCTACGCCCAGCTTCTGGTTGGACTGATCAACGGCTCGTTCTACGCGCTGCTGAGTCTCGGGCTGGCCGTGATTTTCGGAATGCTGAACATCATCAACTTCGCGCACGGCGCGCTATATATGATGGGCGCGTTCGTTGCGTATTTCCTGCTGAACCTGTTCG
>Ga0209023_10000744_pt1 | contig 47061 bp, 40 predicted proteins | sample LakOneMetagenome_FD_187468 | JGI IMG/M metagenome (GOLD analysis project Ga0209023, IMG submission 187468) | Freshwater and sediment microbial communities from Lake Erie, Canada (SPAdes) (version 2) | ecosystem: Environmental > Aquatic > Freshwater > Lentic | place: Lake Erie, Canada...
AGATTGACGAGGGCGGAGAGCGCATCGGCGGTGGCGCTGGCGGACGGGTTGGCGGGCGCCGGGCGCGGCGGGACGGTCTTGCGCGGCGGCGCGTCCGCCTCGATGACAGCGCCGTCGGTATCGGCGGGCGCCGAAAGCGCCCCGCCCATGGCCATGATGGCGGGCGCCTTGTCCTTCAGTTCCATTACCACGCGCTGAGCCAGTTTCGGCCCCACCCCTGGTGCGGCCTTGATCGCCGACCAGTCGCCAAGTGCTATCGCGCGACCGACCCCTTCGGCGCCAAGTGCGCCAAGAATGGCCATGGCCGCCTTGGCCCCCACCCCCTGAACGGTGACCAGAAGCCGATACCATTCCTTTTCCAACTGCGTCGGAAAGCCGAAGAGCTGCATCAGATCCTCGCGCACCAGAAGATCGGTATAAAGGGCAGCGGCCTCGCCGGCCGGAGGCAGGCCCGACAGCGTTCGGGCCGAGACATGAACGACATATCCCACGCCGCGCACGTCGATCAGCACCTGATCGGCGCCCTTGTGAAGGATCACGCCGGCGATCCTTCCGATCATGCTGCCCCCTTCAGCGCGGCGGCAAGGCGGCCGGCACTTTGCAAATGGTGGGCGTGGCAGATCGCGATGGCGAGCGCGTCGGCCGCATCGGGCCCGGCGAGGTCAACCCCCGGAAGCTGATACCGCACCATCTGTGCGACCTGCATCTTGTCGGCATGGCCAACCCCCACGACCGCCTTCTTGACCGCGTTCGGCGCATATTCCCCAACCTCGAGCCCCGCCTGGGCCGGCACCAGAAGGGCAATCCCGCGGGCCTGCCCGAGCTTGAGCGTCGCCACCGCGTCCTTGTTGACAAAGGTCTGCTCGACCGCCGCCGCATCGGGCGCATGATCCGCGATCACCCGGGCGAGCGCACGGTGAAGCGACAAGAGCCGCTGGGCAAGGTCGGCGCCTTGCGAGTGGATGATACCGTTCGCGACATGAGTGAGTCGCGACCCGTCCGCCTCGATCACGCCCCAACCGAGGTTGCGAAGCCCCGGATCGATGCCGATAACGCGCATGCCTTGCCCTGCTCTGGTGCCAGTTGTTGCTTTTGAGACACGATTAGCACGAAAGGCGAACATCCGAAAGCGCTATTGCCGTTCGAAAGCCATGATCTGAGCGGGAGGCTAGGCGGTCGAATTTCGACGGAATTTCGCCAGTATTCGACATTTTTCACCAGAAGAAGCCTTGCTTAATGACAGTTTATTAACGTTTTTGTTTAGTTGAGCGAAGGCCGCGCTACACCCCATAGAACCTATGCGCAAGGCGCATGGCGGAGATGCTTTTTCGGAGCTTGCTCCGTTATATTGGCAGGCCTATCTGTCTGCACGTCGAACGCAGCCGCGTATCGACTGTCCGTATGAGATAGGAAAAGATCATGTCCGCGCTTGAAACGACCCGTGTAAACTCCAGCTTCAGCCCGCTGAATCTGGCCAACAGCATTGTCGGTTCGATCGCTTCCTGGAACGACGCGCGTGTGACGCGCAACGCCCTGGCCAAGCTTTCGGATCGCGAGCTGGACGATATCGGCCTTTGCCGTGGCGACATCGAATTCATTGCGTCGAAAATCTGAGTTGATTTTCGACCCAGCGACATCAGTCGCCAAGGGCCGCGTCGGAACCCCCGACCCGGCCCTTTCGCTTTTTCAGAGGCCCCGCGCCAGATAGGGCTGCAACCAGGCCGCAAGCGCCCCGGATATGCGATCGGGTTGCAAGATGAAGGCCCCCATGCGATCCGAAGCCGTGCCGTGGCGCAACGCCTCGATGCGGCCGATGTAGATATCGGGGCCAAGCGCCAGCTGCATCCCGGTCTTCATCACCAGAAGCACCAGCACGAAAACCAGCACCAGCGACAAGAGCCGCTGCCGCCGCAGCCTCGGCCGATGGCTGTTGTAGTAGGAAAGGCCAAGTGTTCCTTCCGCCTCGAACCCGCCGCCGCTGTCGTGAATGCGGTGGATTCGACGGATTCGGCCCTGAAAATCCTGCATGTTCGGATCGGTCATGATGATCCTCGCGCCATGGAACCTGAAAGCCGACATTACGCGAAAAATAAGGCGATTTGTCGGCTTTTCGCCCAGGAGGCGTCAATCATGCACGCCTGAGAACCAATGTCGTCCATTCGGCAATTTCGTCGCGCGCCGCGGGAACAAAGCCCGCGCGCTTGTAGGCACCGAGAACCTCGTCTGCCTGGGTGTTTAGAATGCCAGACAGGATCGCATAGCCTCCCTGTCCCAGATGGCGGGCCATGTCGGGGGCAAGATCCAGGAGCGGGCCCTTGAGGATATTGGCAAAGACCAGATCGTAGGGCGCGCGGGCGACAAGATCCAGGTGGGCAAAGCCCGCCGCCTCGACGCAATGCACCCGGTCGGCGAGCCCGTTGGCGGCGGCGTTGGCCCGCGCCACGTCGACCGCGACTGGATCAATGTCCGACGCGATGGCCGGCTCGGGCCAGATCGCCGCTGCCGCCATCGCCAGAACCGCGGTTCCGCAGCCGATATCGGCGACATTGCGGCCGCGAAACCCGGCCCGGTCCAGCCGGTCGAGCGCCCTGAGGCAGCCGAGCGTGGTGGCATGGTGGCCGGTGCCAAAGGCCATCGCCGCCTCGATCAGCAGGGCCACGGCCCCGGCTGGCACCTTGTCGGCGTCATGGCTGCCGTAAACGAAGAACCGCCCCGCCTCGACCGGATGCAATTCGCGCTTCACGTGGGCGACCCAGTCGGTATCAGGCACTTCGGACACGACGAACGGCCTGGCGCCATAGATCGCCGCCATTAGCGCCAGCTCGGTATCGTCAGGTGCCTCGTCGAAATAGATGCCAACCTCGTGACGGCCCGACCCGTCCTCGATCTCGAACACGCCGACCCCGACCGGCTCGGGCAGGAATTTCTCCATCGCCTCGGCCAAAGCGTCGGCCGACTCCTTCTCTGCCAGGGTCGTAATGGCGGAATAGGTGGGCATCGCAACCTCCTCGGCATGGCGCCACGCCCTAGTTCGGCCGTGCCAAAGATGCAAGGGCCGAGCGGCGGAATAAGTGCCGGGCATCGTAGGGGCAGGCCAGTGCGTTCACGGTTTCGTGACTTGATTTCTTACAGTGTAAGTCTATTTTCGAGATACAGGCTTACACTGTAAGTCTTACCCTGAGAAAGGAGAAATCATGAAGCCTCTGCATACGTTTCTGCTCCTCGCCGCACTTGCGCCCATGGTCGGTGCCCCTGTCCGATCCGAGGAAGCCTCCACGCCACAGGCCGCGAAAGCCGACATTCAGGCGACCATCGGCTCGGTGCCGACCTTTGTCACTTCGGTCGCCGACTCCGCGCTGCCGGGGCTTTGGCAGCAGACAAAATCGCTGAACTTTTCCAAAGACACCGCCCTCGACGCCAAGACCAAGGCGCTCATATCGCTTGCGGTCGCGGCGCAGATTCCGTGCACTTACTGTATTTGGGAAGATACCAATTCCGCCCGGCAGTCCGGCGCCACCGATCAGGAAATCGGCGAGGCAGTGGCCATCGCCGGGCTGACGCGCAACTGGAGCACGATCTTCAACGGCATGCAGGTTGACATGGCGACGTTCAAGAAAGAGCTTGGCGATTGATTTCAGTCGCGGCCCCGGCGCCCCCCGGTGCCGGGACCCGTTGGGCCGAGGCACGTTTCTATTCATGGCAGCACCCCCCGCAAGTTTCACCGGAGCCCGGCAAAAATCCGCTCTCAGCGCCGAACGGATCGCCGCTGAAGCACTGTCCCTGATCGACAGCGAGGGACTTGAAGGTTTCAGCTTCCGCACCCTGGCCGCACGGCTGTCATGCAAGGCCATGAGCCTTTATCATTACTACCCCAGCAAGGCGCATCTGTTCGAGGCGCTGATCGACATCTGCATCGCCGAGATCGTGCCGCCGAGCGCCGACGGCTGGCGCGAAAGAATTCGCGTGTTCGCGCAGGCCTTCCGCCAAATCGCCTTGCGCCATCCCGGCTTCTATATCTACTTCGCCACCTTCCGCATGAACAACCGCGCTGGCCTCGGGCTTCTGAACCAGATCCTGAAGGCGTTCGAGGAAACCGGCCTGCCGGCCGAGCTTCGCGCACGGCATTTCCGCGCGATGGGCTATTTCCTGGCCGGCGCCGGGATCGAAGAAGCGCTCGGCTACGACCGGGGCCCAAGCTCGGTCAATCCGGTTTCCGATGCCGAGGTGGCAAGACTTTTCCCCGCGATCCTGGCGGTAGGCCCCTATTTTGCGCCGAAATACCGCGACATGACCTTTGATGCCGGCCTTGACGCGCTGCTCGACGCCATTGCCGCCGACATCGCCCGGGCGCAGGCCGGCCCTACTCCGGCCGAACCGCCAGCCCGCGGATGAACCGCCAGGCCAAGAACGCCGCGATGGTCCCGCCCACGATATTGGCCACGGCGTTCGCCCAGACCACCCCGACGCCGCCAAACCAGGCCGCACATGCCAATGTCATCGGCAGCATCAGCACCCCGTCGCGGAACCAGTTGGCGCCAGTGCTCAGAAGCGGCCGGCCAAGGTTGTTGAAGGTGGCATTGGCCACAAAGAGCGCGCCAGTAAAGATGAAGCTGCCGACGGCGAAGTGGGTAAAGGCGCGCACGATGACCTCGCCCTCGGCGGGCAGACGGAACGAGGCGGCGATCGGCCCGCTCAGCACTGCCATCAGCACCCAGGTGACCAACGTGTAGATCGCGCAGAATTTCAGCGCCGCGACGAAGGCTTCAGTCACCCGGTCGATCCGGTGCGCGCCGAAGTTCTGGCCGATGATCCCGCCGATGGCGCCCGACAGCGCGAAGATCCCGCCAAAGGCCAGGATGCTGAGCCGCATGATCACGCTCCAGCCGGCCACGGCGCCTTCGCCAAAATGCGCGATTTCGCGCGTCAGGATCCAGTTGCCGAACGGCGTGGAAAGCTGAGTGGCGACGGCCGGAAGGGCGATCGCGAAATAGGGCCGGGCAAAGGCTCCGATATCGGCAAACGACGGCAGCGCCAGCAGATCGTGGCTGCCCAGAACGAACCGCAAGCCGACCACAAGCATCACCAACCGCACGCAGACGATGGAAATCGCCGCGCCCTCAACCCCCCAGCCCATCCAGACAATTAGGATCGGGTCCAGCACCACTGCGACCGCGCCGGCAGCCATCGTGACCGCCATCGACCGCCAGGCGTCACCAACCGCGCGCAAGAGTGCCGAACACATGATCCCCGCCGCGATGAACCCCATCGACGGAAGCGTAATGCCTAGGAATGTGACCCCAAGATCAAGTACCTCCCCCCCGGCGCCCGAAGCGGCCAGGACCTGACGCCGAAACACCCAGATCACCGCGGACAGAGCGATCTGCGTGCCGACGGTCAGCACCATCCCGGTCGTCGCGATGCGGCGGGCGCTGGCAGGATCGCCCATGCCGATCGCGCGCGATACCATGGCGACCCCGGCGATCATCATGCCGATCGCCGCCGAAAGAACCGCAAACTGGATCGTGCCTGCGATCCCGACCGCCGCCATCTGCGCGGCGATCCCCAACCGCGAAATCCACCACAGTGCCAGGAAGTCGACGAGAAAGGTGAAGGAAAGGCCGAGCGCGCCCGAAAGCGACATGATCGTCACATGGCGCATGAGGCTGCCGGTCAGGAACTTGCCCTGCTCGGGTCCGCGATTTGGCGCCACGCTCTCGCTCATCTCTGCCCTGCTCCACATTTGGCGGGCCGAGCCATACGATGCTTTGCCGCCAGAGGCGAGCCGCTTTCGCCGGGCGCGGGGGGAAGGGCTCACGCAATTGTGATGACACCGCGGGATCGAACCCTGTCGTGGAACGTCATTCTTGTGGGGTCGGCACACAGGCCCCGCAACGCCCCCGAAGGGGAGCCATGAGGAGAGTTTACCATGACCATGCGCCAGATGTTGTTCAGCCTGACCATAGCCGCCGGGGCGTTCGCCGGCGCGGCCCTTGCCGAAGACCCGGCGATGTATGCCGACTCGTCGCTCGGCAAGGTTCTGGTCGATGCCAAGGGCATGACCCTCTACACGTTCGACAAGGATTCCGGCGGCGCCTCGGCCTGCTATGATACGTGCGCCCAGAACTGGCCGCCCATGGCCGCCGCCGCCGACGCCAAGCCCGTGGGCGACTATGCGATCATCGACCGCACGGATGGTACGAAGCAATGGACCTATGATGGCAAGCCGCTGTACACATTCATCAAGGATTCCAAGGCCGGCGACGTGACCGGCGATGGCGTCAAGGGTGTCTGGCACGTCATCAAGGAATAGGCATGACCCTGCTGGACGAGATCGAGGCCGCGATCCCGGCGCTGCGCCGCTATGCGGTCGCCCTTGTCGGCGACCGGGATCGGGCCGACGATCTCGTCCAGGACTGCCTGGAACGCGCTCTGTCGCGCCGCCACCTGTGGCGGGGCGACGGGCCGGTAAGAGCCTGGATGTTCCGCATCCTTCTGAATCTCGCGCGCGACAGGTTCCGACGCGCGGCGCGTATGCATGTCGTCGGCGCCGACGATCTGGCCGCGCCCACCTTCGCCGGCGGACAGGAAGCGCATCTGGAACTCGGCGCCGTGCAGGCCGCGATGGCCCGCCTGCCGGACGACCAGCGCGCCGCACTGCTGCTTGTCGCGCTCGAAGGCCTGAGCCTGGCCGACGCGGCCCGGGCACTTGGCGTGCCGCAAGGCACGCTCGTCTCGCGGCTCGGTCGGGCGCGGGCGGCTCTGCGGGCCATGACCGGGCGCGAAACCATCGCCCCGAAACGGAAGGATATGCCAGGATGACCGGCCGGCCGACCCCCGACGATCTTGTCCGCCTGCATGCCGCCGGGGCGCAGGTTGCCGACCCCGCCGCGCGGGTGACGCTCGCCGAATGGGACCGGCAGGACGCCGCGCTGCGGACGATCTATGGAAGCATCGCCGACGAGCCGCTGCCCGAACGGTTCCGGTCGATTCTGGCCGACGCAGCGCTTGCACCTCCGGCGCGTGGCTGGGGATTGCTTGCCCGCATTGCCGCCTCGGTGGCCCTTCTGGCGCTGGCGGGGGGCGCCGGCTGGCTGGCCGGGCGCGCGACCGCGCCAGCCCCCTCTGCGGTGCAGTTCGAGGCCGATGCGCTGCGCGCGCACGCAACCTTTGTTGTCGAGGTCGCCCACCCGGTCGAGGTTGGCGCCGGCGATGCGGCGCATCTTGTCGCCTGGCTTTCCAAGCGGCTCGGCCGGCCGATCACCCCCCCCGATTTCGCCGCCGAAGGTTTTCGGCTGATGGGCGGCCGGGTGCTGCCCGATCCGGCCGGGCCGGCGGCGCAGATGATGTATGAAGACGATCTTGGCCACCGGCTGACGCTGTATGTCGCGCTGAACCACAATGGCCGCGAAACCGCCTTTCAGTTCGCCGAGGCCGGCGCCACACAAAGTTTCTACTGGCTCGACGGCCCCCTGGCCTGCGCCATCACGGGCGATCTGCCGCGTGAACTGCTGCGCAAGATCGCGGTTGCCGCCTATGGCCAGTTGACCTGAGATCAGTAAAAACTCTGCGGGTCGATGTCGATCGACAGCCGCAGGTTGGTGGGGGGGCGCAACTGCCCCACCCATTCGGCAAGCGCCGCCTGCAAGGCTACGCCCTTGGCCGCCTTGACCAGAAGCCGCACCCGGTGCCGCCCCCTGACCCGCGCGACCGGCGCGGGGGCGGGCCCGAAGACCTGGGCGCCGATCCGGCGCAAGGGGCCGTCGCGCCGCGCCAGCTCGGCCCCGAAATCGAAGACCGCCTGCACATCGGGCGATGACAGAACGATCCCCGCCATCCGTCCAAAGGGGGGCACGCCCGCCGCCTGCCGCTCGGCCGCTTCGGACCGCCAGAAGGCCTCTTCCTCGCCCGAAAGGATGGCGCGGATCACGCCATGTTCGGGCTGATAGGTCTGCAACATCGCCTCGCCCGGCCGGTCACCCCGCCCGGCCCGGCCGGACACCTGCCGCATCAACTGAAAGGTACGCTCGGCGGCGCGCAGGTCGGACCCCTGAAGGCCAAGATCGGCGTCGACCACGCCGACCAGCGTCAAGAGCGGAAAGTTGTGACCCTTGGCCACAAGCTGGGTGCCGATGATGATGTCGGCGCCACCGGCGGCAATCTCGGCGATCTTGTCCTTGAGCGCGCGCGCCGTGCCGAACAGGTCCGATGACAGCACCGCAACCCGTGCGTCGGGGAACCGCGCCGCCACCTCTTCTGCGAGCCGCTCTACCCCCGGCCCGACCGGCGCCAGCCGGCCCGCGACCTGGCATGACGGGCAGACATCGGGCATCGGCTTGGTTGCGCCGCATTGGTGGCAGACTAGGCGCCGCAGGAATCGGTGTTCCACCATCCGCGCGTCGCACTGGTCGCAGCCGATCTGATGGCCGCAGGCCCGGCAGATGGTCACCGGCGCATAGCCGCGCCGGTTCAGGAACAACAGCGCCTGCTCGCCCCGACCGATCCGCGCCTTGACCGCCCCCACCAGCGTCGCGCCGATCCAGCGGTTTGGCTCCAGTTTTTCGTCGCGCATGTCGATGGCGCGCATCTGCGGCAGTTCGGCCGCCCCGAAGCGCGAGGTCAGGTCGATCCGGTGGTATTTCCCCGCCTCGGCATTCACCCAGGTTTCAAGACAGGGCGTGGCCGACGACAAGATCACCTGCGCGTCACACAGCGCGGCGCGCAGCACCGCCATGTCGCGGGCATTGTAGAGAACACCGTCTTCCTGCTTGTACGAGGTGTCGTGTTCCTCATCGACGACGATCAGCCCCAGATCGCGGAAGGGCAGGAACAGGGCCGACCGGGCGCCGACGACCATGCCCACGCCCCCCTCGCCGGCCATCCGCCAAAGCCGCCGGCGCTCGGTCTGCGTCACCCCCGAATGCCATTCGCCGGGGCGCGCGCCGAAACGATCCTCGACACGGGCCAGAAACTCGGCCGTCAGCGCGATTTCCGGCAGAAGAACCAGCGCCTGCCGGCCCTGGCGCAGGCATTCGGCCACCGCTTCCAGATAGACCTCGGTCTTGCCAGACCCGGTAATGCCTTTCAGAAGCGTGGTCGCATAGCGCCCCCACCGGGCCCGCGCCACCAGTTCCGCCGCCGCCGTCGCCTGATCGGGGGCCAGCGCCTTTCCCGAAAGATCGGGATCGAGCGGCGGAAATGGCAGATCGCGCGGGGCATCCTCTTCCATCAGCGCCCCGTACTTGACCAACCCCTTGACAACGCTCGTCGTCACCCCCGCAAGGCCGGCAAGTTCGGACAGGGCGAACGCAGCGCCACCATATTCGTCGATCACATCCAGAACCCGCGCCCGCGCATCGGTCAGCCGCACCGGTTCGACCCCGCCGCTCCGGTAGATGCGCCGAGGCCCCGGCGGGTCGGTCAGACCCGGCGCGCGGGTGGCAAGCCGCAGCATGGCGGGCAACGGCGTCAGCGTATAGTCGGCCGCCCGCATCAGAAAGGTGCGCATCGCCGCGCCCATCGGGGCCGCATCCAGAACCCGCGTCACCGGCCTGACCCGGGCCAGATCATAGCCGCCGTCGCCAGGCCCCCAGACCACGCCCAGAACCCGGCGGGGCCCCAGTGGCACTTCGACAAAGGCACCGGCGAAGAGACCGCCCCCAGGCGCCCGGTAGTCGAGGCATTTGCCCAGTGGCTCGGTCGTCAGCACCGAAACCAGGTCGCCTTCGTCGAAAAAGCTCAGATCAGCCACGCCTGCCCCCGATGATGGGTTCCGGCGCCCGTGCAGTTGCGGTAGAACGGCGCCGAACCCCCGCCGCCAATCGCAGGAGCGCGCCCATGAAATTCTTCGTCGATACCGCAGATGTCGCCGCCATCAAGGAACTGAACGATCTTGGCATGGTCGACGGCGTCACCACCAACCCGTCGCTGATCCTGAAATCGGGGCGCGACATCGTCGAGGTGACCAAGGAAATCTGCGACATGGTTTCCGGCCCTGTTTCGGCTGAGGTTGTGGCGACCGACGCCAAGGCGATGATCGCCGAAGGGTTGAAGCTTGCCAAGATCGCCCCGAACATTGCGATCAAGGTGCCGCTGACCTGGGACGGCCTGACCGCCTGCAAGGCTTTCGCATCCGAAGGCCACATGGTCAATGTGACACTGTGCTTTTCCGCCGCCCAGGCGATCCTGGCTGCAAAGGCGGGGGCGAGCTTCATTTCGCCCTTCATCGGCCGCATTGACGATATCCACTATGACGGCACCGACCTGATCGAGGATATCCGCATCATCTATGACAATTACGATTACAAGACCGAAATCCTTGCCGCCTCGATCCGCACCGTGAACCACATCATCGACTGCGCGAAGATCGGTGCCGATGTGGTGACGGCCCCTCCCGGCGTCATCAAGTCGATGGCCAATCATGTGCTGACCGACAAAGGCCTTGAAACATTTTTGAAGGACTGGGCAAAAACCGGGCAGAAAATTCTCTAGGCTGGTGTATCTTGCCTGAAAACAAGACGAACGAGGGCAGCATGGCAGAAACGGCAGCGCTGGAAGGCGATATCCGCGACAGGCTGATATCGAAGCCGGAAGTCATTCTGGAAGACCGCGATGTCATGCGCGCGCTGATCACCGCCAACGAACGCATCATGGGCGCCAATATCGTCGATCTGCGCGGCATCGCGATGGAGCGGCTCGAGGCGCGGCTCGACCGGCTGGAAGACACGCACCGGTCGGTCATCGCGGCGGCTTACGAGAACCTCGCCGGCACCAATCTGATCCACCGGGCGATCCTCAAGATGCTCGACCCGACCGATTTCGAGGGGTTCCTGACCAATCTCGGGGCCGAGGTGGGGCCGATTCTGCGCGTCGATGCGGTGCGGCTGGTTCTGGAATCGCTGCAAGGCGGGGAAGAGGAAGTGGCGGTCAAGAAGCTTGGTCAGGTGCTCTATGTCACGACCCCCGGCTTCATCGACAGGTACATGAGCAATGGCCGCACCGGCGCACCCCGCAGCGTGGTCCTGCGCCCGACGACGACCGAGGCCGACCGGATCTTTACGGGCGCGCCGGGCGCGATCCGGTCCGAGGCGGCACTCCGGCTCGATCTTGGCGAAGGGCGGCTGCCGGGGATGCTGGTACTGGGGGCGGAAGACCCGCACCAGTTCCGCCCCAATCAGGGAACCGACCTTCTGGCCTTTTTCGCCGGTGTCTTCGAGCGCACCATGCACCGCTGGCTGGCCTGAGCGGGTGCCAGGGCGATGAGCCTTGCGCTGACCGAGGCCACACGCGACGCGCTGCAAAGATGGGGCGCGCATCTGGCGGCGCTGGACGGGGCCGCCGACAATACTGTCAAAGCCTATCTGGCCGACGTTGCCGCCTGGCTCGATTTCCTCGCGCAGCACCTGGGCCACGCCCCTGCCCCGGCCGCGCTCGCCAGCCTGACACAGGGCGACATGCGCGCCTTCATGGCTCATGAACGGGCGCGCGGCCTTGGCGCGCGGTCCCTGGCGCGCCGCTTGTCGTCGGTCAGGAATTTCATGCGCTGGCTGGCGGACCGCGAGGGGCGCCCGGCGACCGCGGTGCTGGCCGCGCGCGGGCCGAAATACCGGCGCAAGCTGCCCCGCCCGCTGACCGCCGAGGCGGCGCGCGACGTGATCGCCCAGGTCGACTTGCAAGCCCGCGAAGACTGGGTCGCGGCCCGCGACGCGGCGGTCGTGACGCTGCTTTACGGCTGCGGCCTGCGCATTTCCGAAGCCTTGTCGCTGAACGGCGCCGATCACCCCTTGGGCGAGGTGCTGCGCATTCGCGGCAAGGGGGGCAAGGAACGGCTGGTGCCGGTGATCCCGGCGGCACGCGCGGCGGTGGCGAGCTATGTGCGGCTTTGCCCCTTTGCCCTGGCGGCCGACCCGGCGGGCGCCCTGTTTCGCGGCGCGCGCGGGGGCGCGCTCAACCCCCGCCTGATCGCCGGCGCGATGGAGCGGGCCCGCCAGGCGCTCGGCCTGCCCGCGACCGCGACGCCCCATGCCATGCGCCACAGCTTTGCCACCCATCTGCTGGCGGCGGGCGGCGATCTGCGCACCATTCAGGAACTTCTGGGGCACGCGTCGCTGTCGACAACGCAGGCCTATACGGCGGTAGATACGGCGCGGCTGATGGATGTGTATGCCCGCGCCCATCCCCGCGCCTGACCGAAAAACTACCACTACGGATTGCCATGAAGCCGGATTTGCGCGAAACAAGGCCATGACTGCGCGGATAAAGGCACTCTGTGTCCACCTTCTGACCGGAACCGGGGCGGTTCTGGCGATGCTGGCCATGCTTGCCGCAGCCGACCAGAAATGGAGCCTGATGTTCCTGTGGCTCGTGTTTGCGCTTGTCGTCGACGGCATCGACGGGCCACTTGCTCGGCGCTATCACGTCAAGACCAACTGGCCGACCTATGACGGGGTGCTGTTGGACCTCATCATCGACTATCTGACCTACGTTTTCATCCCGGCGTTCGCGCTGTTCCAGTCGGGGCTTTTGCCGGGCTGGACCGGCTGGCTCGCCATCATCGTCATCACGTATGCCAGTGTCATTTATTTCGTCGATACACGGATGAAAACAAAGGACAATTCCTTTGCCGGCTTTCCGGCGTGCTGGAACATGGTGGTCCTGGTCATGTTCGCGCTCAAGCCAAATTTCTATGTGATGCTGGCGATCATCGTGCTTTTGGCGGCGACGATGTTCACCAATCTCAAGTTCGTCCACCCGGTCCGCACCGACCGTTGGCGTTTCGTGACCCTGCCCGTTGCCCTTGCCTGGATCGTCTTTGCCTGGTGGGCGGCGTCCGTTGATTTCCACCCCGAAACCTGGGCGCGCACCGGTCTGGTCGTCACCTCGCTTTACCTTATGCTTGCCGGGATCGTCCAGGAGATGCTCCCCGAGCGCGGGCAACGCGCCTAGATCAGCAGCGAGGCCGCACCCTCGAGCCTGAGTAGCGCCACCTTGGTTTCCACCCCACCGGGGGCGGAAAAACCGCCAAGGCCGGTTGACCCCAGAATCCGGTGGCAGGGGATCAGGATCGGTAAGGGATTGGCGCCGCAGGCCTGCCCGATCGCCTGCGCCGGCACCCCGATTTCGCGCGCCAGATCGCCATAGGTCCGGGTTTCGCCAAACGGTATGGCCGCCATCGCCCGCTGCACCTCGCCGGTCAGGCCGGGCAGGAAGGCGAGCGGCAGGTCAAAGCCGCGCCGCGCACCCGCGAAATAGTCGGCGAGCTGGCGGCACGCCTCGGCCAGAAGATCCGACCCGTCGCCGCCCCCGGCATGCCAGTCGAGCCGCACGATCCGCCCGTCGGCCTCGGTCAGGGTGACCGGGCCGAAGGGCGTGGGAACCGTGGCGCTAGCCGAGCGCATCGTTGCAGCGCAGGCAGGTGCCAGCGTGGGCGTGGCCACCGACATCGGGCAGGATCTTCCAGCAGCGCTGGCATTTCTCGCCATCGGCCATTTCGAACACCACCCCGACGCCGGGAATATCGGTCAGCCGGAACGCCTCTTCGGGGGCGGGATCGGCGGTCAGGGAAATGGCCGAGGTAATGCAAAGATCGGCGAAATCGACCGATTTCAGCGCAGCGAGGGTCGCCGCATCCTCGATATGCACCACGGGCGCCGCTTCCAGCGAGGCGCCGATCACCTTGGCGGTGCGCTGGATTTCAAGGGCCGCAGTCACCACCCGGCGCACCCGCCGGATCGCATCCCACTTGCGTGCCAAGGGCTCGTCCAGCCAGTCGGCCGGGGTTTCGGGCATGTCTTGCAGATGGACCGAGCTGTCATCCCCGGGAAACCGACAAAGCCAGACCTCTTCCATGGTGAAGGTCAGGATCGGCGCAAGCCAGGTCGTCAGCCGGTGGAAAAGGATGTCGAGCACGGTCCGCGCCGCCCGCCGGCGCAGGCTGCCGGCCGCGTCACAATAGAGGCTGTCCTTGCGGATGTCGAAATAGATCGCCGACAGGTCCACCGTGCAGAAGGTGAACAGGGTCTGGAACACGCCCTGAAAATCGTAGGCCGCATAGCCCTTGCGCACGACGTGATCCAGTTCCGCCAGCCGGTGCAACACCCAGCGTTCCAGTTCCGGCATCTCGACCGGCGCCACCTTTTCGGTGTCGGCAAAGCCCGACAAGTTGCCGAGGATGAAGCGCATCGCGTTGCGCAGGCGCCGGTAGCTGTCGGCGGTGCCCTTCAGGATTTCCTTCCCGATCCGCAGATCGATCGTATAGTCGGACTGCGCCACCCATAGCCGCAGGATATCGGCGCCATATTCGCCGATCACCTCTTGCGGGGCCACGGTATTGCCCAAGGACTTGGACATCTTCATGCCCTTTTCATCGAGCGTGAAGCCGTGGGTCAGAACCCCGCGATAGGGGGCGCGCCCCATGGTGCCGCAGGCTTGCAGCATCGAGGAATGGAACCAGCCCCGGTGCTGGTCGGTGCCCTCGAGATACAGGTCGGCGATCCCGTCCTTGGTGCCATCGGGGCGGTCGCGCAGAACGAAAGCGTGGGTCGAGCCGCTGTCGAACCAGACATCGAGGACGTCAAAGATCTGCTCATAGGCGTCCGGATCGACGATGCCCGCCAGAGTCTTTTCCTTGAAGCCCTGCACATACCAGACATCGGCCCCATCCGCCTCGAACGCGGCCTTGATGCGGGCGTTGACCTGCTCGTTGCGCAACAGGAAGTCCGGGTCGGTCGGCTTGGCGCCCTTCTTCAGGAAACAGGTCAAGGGCACGCCCCAGGCGCGCTGGCGCGACAGCACCCAGTCGGGCCGCGCCTCGATCATCGAGTGCAGCCGGTTGCGCCCGGTGGGAGGCGTCCATTCGACAAGCTGGTTGATCGAATTCAACGCGCGCTTGCGGATCGTGTCGCCATAGGTCGACAGGCCATCGTCCAGCGGCTTGTCGATCGCCACGAACCACTGCGGCGTATTGCGATAGATCAGCGGGGCTTTGGAGCGCCAGGAATGCGGGTAGGAGTGCTTGATCTTGCCCTTGGCGAACAAGGCGCCGGAATAGGCCAACTGCTTGATGACCGACACATTGGCCGGGCCTTCCTTGCCATCGGGCAGGATGATGTGCTGGCCACCGAAAAGCGGCAGATCTGCGCGGTAAGAGCCGTCCGGTTCGACGTTGTAGGTCATCTGGAGATTGTGCTTGAGGCCAAGCTGATAGTCGTCATCGCCGTGGCTGGGCGCGGTATGGACAAAGCCGGTGCCCGCGTCGTCAGTAACGTGGTCGCCGGGGAGCATGGGGACTGTGTAGTTCCATTCCTCATCCGCTCCTTCTGCATGGCGCAATGGATGGTCGAGAACGATTTTCTTAAGCTGCTCCGCCGGAACATCTCGCAATCGTGTAAAAGCCTCGACTTTCCCAACACTTAACACCTCAGGTGCCAGTTTGTTAGCGAGAACTATGAGTTCACCCGCTGTTGCCATGGAGTTTTCTAGAACTTTATCAATGCGATAGAGGCCGTATTCAATGGACGGATTGAAGGCCACCCCTCGGTTCTGGGGGATCGTCCAAGGTGTCGTTGTCCAGATCACAACAGAGGCGGCGCGTAAATCATCGTGAGTGCGAAGGTCAAGATCGTTACTCTGGGCAACGATGCGCGGTTTGAACCGCACCCAAACCGTATGGCTGGTCAGGTCGTGATACTCGACCTCCGCCTCGGCCAGCGCAGTCTTTTCCACCGGCGACCACATCACCGGCTTGCTGCCCTGATACAGGCTGCCGTTCATCACGAACTTCATGAACTCGTCGGCGATCACCGCCTCGGCGTGGTAGTTCATGGTGAGATAGGGGTCAGGCCAGTTGCCGGTCACGCCCAGGCGCTTGAACTCCTCGCGCTGCACGTCGATCCAGCCTTCGGCGAAGCGGCGGCATTCCTGGCGGAAAGCGACGATATCGACATCGTCCTTGTTCAGCCCCTTCGCGCGGTATTGTTCCTCGATCTTCCATTCGATCGGCAGGCCGTGGCAATCCCAGCCCGGCACATAGCGCGCGTCGCGGCCCATCATCTGCTGGGACCGCACCACCATGTCTTTCAGGATCTTGTTCAGCGCATGCCCGATATGAAGGTGCCCGTTGGCATAGGGCGGTCCGTCGTGCAGGGTGAAGGGCGCGCGGGCGCCACGGGCGGCCTTGTCGCGCAAGCGATCATAGATGCCGATCCGCTCCCAGCGGGCGAGCCACTCCGGCTCGCGCTGCGGCAGGCCGGCGCGCATGGGAAAATCGGTCTCGGGCAAAAAGACGGTATCGCGGTAGTCTGGGCTGTTGGCAGTGTCGGCGCACATCTCGGGCGGTTCCTGGGCAAAGGTTCGGTTACGGTCGGCGTGGACGGATCGGACGCCATTGTCCCGGCGTCTGAAGGGTCAGTCCGCCGGGCCGGTAATTCGAAGGATGATCGCACGGTTGCGTCTCATGGGGCGCCTTATACGCGGGCGCGGGCGGCGGGTCCAGATCAGCGCTTGCATTGGTGGCGTGGGGGGCAAGTGTCCGTCATGGCACGAAAAACCCGCCGTTTCCGGGCCGGCAGCGGTCCCGTCTGTTTTCCCGCGCCGACCCCTGGGCGCAGCCCCGCGGACAGTTGGCCCCCTTGCCCACCCAGCGAAAGCTTGGCATGGACTGGCGCGAAGGAGCCCCCGGATGCCCGCCACCCCGCCCCGCTTTGCCGTGACCCCCGCCGACATCGACCGGGTGGTGGCCAGTTTTTACGCCGCGATCCGCCAGCATCCGACGCTTGGTCCGGTCTTTGCCACCCATGTCACCGACTGGCCCGCGCACGAGGCCAAGATCGCAGCGTTCTGGTGCAACGCGATCCTGATGGAGCGGTCCTACGATGGCAATCCCCTGGCCGTTCACCAGGCCGCCGGCAATGTCCGCCCCGGTATGTTCGCGCCCTGGCTTCAGCTTTTTGACGCGACGCTGGCAGGCACCCTGCCGGCACAGGCCGCCGCCGAATGGTCTGCCCTTGCCCACAAGATCGGCGCGGGGCTGCGCTTTGGCGTGACCGACCGGGCGACGTTGGCCGACGGTGTGCCGAAACTTACCTGACGCCCCCGGGAACGCCCGCCGCGCTGAGCAGCGCCCGTGCCGCCGCGCCGGCCGCTTCGGCATAGGCCGGATCGCGGTGGAAGAGGAGCGTCGAAAACACCCCTTCCATCAACAGGACCAGCGCCCGCGCCAGGCTGGCCGGATCGGCGGCGCCGGCCTCGGCCATCCGCCCGGCAAGCCAGCTTTCGAAGCGCTTCTTGTGGGCGGCCCCGGCCTTGACCGCCGGGTGGCCGGGCATGTTGGCAAGCTCGGCCGCCGTGCGCAGAAAGCCGCAGCCCCGCCAGCTTTTGCGGCCCGCCTGCCGCGCCAGACCGGTGAACAGCGCCGCCACCCGGTCGGCCGCATCGCCGTCGGCATCGGCATACCAGCGGGCAAAGGCCCTGAGGTTGGGCTGGTCGCGCGCCAGAAGGTAGACCTCGGTGAGGTCGTCCTTGGACCGGAAATGGTAGTAGAGCGTCTTCTTGGTCACGCCGGCCTTTTCGGCCAGCCGGTCCATGCTGACGGCGCGGATGCCCTCGGCGTAGAACAGCGCCCCCGCCGCCCCGAGGATACGGTCACGCGTGCCTTTGCCTTCGTCCATCATGTATACCGACCAGTGAGTTTCCATAATTCTGGCCGCGCCCTAACCTTTCGTCAACCGGCGAAAGGAGCCCGTGATGACCGACCTTCCTGTCCTTTTTACCCGCCAGGGGGACATTGTCCTGCTGACACTGAACCGCCCAGCCAAGCTGAACGCCCTGAACTATGCGACGAACGACGCGCTTCTCACCCTTTTCGACCGGATCGAGGCCGACGACGGGGTGCGCGCGGTCATCATCACTGGGGCCGGCCGGGCCTTTTCGGCTGGCGGCGACATTCCGGAATTCGCCGCCTCGATACGCCGGGGTCCGGCCGAGGCGGGGCGCAGCTTCGTGCGGCGCGGCCAGGCGCTCACGGCGCGGATCGAGGGGTTCCCCAAACCCGTGATCGCGGCGGTGAACGGGCTTGCCTACGGCGGCGGCTGCGAGGTGACCGAGGCCGCGCATCTGGCCATCGCCAGCACCGGGGCACGGTTTGCCAAGCCCGAGGTCGCCATCGGCATTCCGCCGACCTTCGGCGGCACCCAGCGGCTGCCGCGGCTCATCGGGCGTAAACGGGCGCTGGAACTTCTTCTGACCGGCGACAGCATTGATGCGGCGCGGGCACTGGACCTGGGGTTGGTCAATGCGGTGGTGCCGCCGGGCGAGGTATTGGACGCCGCCTATGCACTTGCCAGACGGATCATCGGCCACGCGCCCCTGGCGGTGACCGCCATTCTGGCAGCGGTCGCGCGCGGACAGGATCAGCCGATTGCCGAAGGCCTGCGGATCGAGGCGGACCAGTTCGCGCAGGTCGCCATGACAGCGGAATGTCTGGCCGATCTTGGCCGCTGGACCCAGCGTAGGACCGGTCAGGCGGGCGGCTGATCGCCCCCCTGCCGCCCCGCCGCCCAGCGGTTCAACCAGGCGAGCGCCAGAAGCGACAGGCCAAGGGCGAGGAATGAGGCCACGCGGGTCAGACCTGAAAGGCCGGCGGCGTCGATCAGGAAGACCTTGGCCACCGTGACCGCGATCACCGCCATCGCGGCACGGCGCAAGGCGGCCGAACGGCGCGCGATCGCCTGGTAGAGAAGCGCCGCACCCACCGCCATGAGGGCGATCGTATAGCTGTAAAGCTCGGGCTGGCTGACGCCCGCGACCGACAGATCGTCGCCCTGCCAGAACCGGCGGATTTCGAGCGCGGCATTCAGGGCGGCAAGGGCGACGCCCAGCCCGATCAGCCCCAGGCGCAGCAGGCGCGGCAGGTGGCCAAGGCGCGTCTGCGCCGCCAAAAGCAGAGTCGCGGGCAAGCCATAGGCAACCAGGAGCGTGTCGAACAGGTAAGGCCCCCGGACCAGCCCCTCGGGGCCGCCATAGGAAAGCCCGAACAACGGGTTGGCCGGGCCGACCGCCGCGCCGATACCCGCGGCGGCCAGCACACCGGCAACCCCGGCGATTGCCCAGCGCACCCAGGTCAGTGCACCGCCCAGTTGCAGCCGGTAGAGCTGAACCAGCGCCAGGATCAGCCAGGGGAGCGCATTGAGGCTGAGCGCCCAGTGCGCGCCCATCCATTGATCGCCGCCATCCGCCCTCAGCCAGCGCGAGATCAGGACATTGGCCAGAAGGGCCGCAGCCGAAGCCCCCGCCGATTCCAGAAAGACCTGCGCGCCCCGCCGGTCGAGCCCGCGCAAGAGCGCCAGTGCCGCCGCCGCCGCGCCGGCGGTCCCGCCATAGGCGGCCAGGCCCTCCCACAGGCGCGCCTGATCGACCGCCCACACCAGGCCCGGATCGACCACAAGCCGATAGCCAAGGCCGACAACTGCCGCCTGGATGAACCAGCCCATCTCGGGCAGCCGCAACCGCCGGTCAAGCCCGGCGGCCACGACCAAAAGAACCGCCAGCGCCAGGGTCAGCGCCCCCTTGGTCAGGATCAGCGTCAGCGCCAGCGCGATCAGCGCCAGGCAGGAAAGCGTGGCATAGGCAAAGCGGCGGTGGTCATCGCCATCGCGCCGGGCAAACCCAAGGGCGAGTGCCGCCATCAGCGCGGCGAGAGCCATGACGTGAAGCGCCCAGGGGTAGGCGCCGATCACCGCCGAGGGTTGCCAGAAGAGCTCCAGCACGACCGCCGCGAGCGGCGCCGTCAATGCCGCGCCGACTGCCCACGCGGGCCGCCACGACCCGGCCTGACTGCGCCAGGCGGCGATCAGGCTCAGCCCCGCGCCAAGCGCCAGCAGCAGCGTCACCGTACCCGGGCCTGCGGTTTCGGGGGCACGCAGCGCGATGGCCTGCGCGCCAAAAGCCGATGCGAGCGGCCAGCGGTCCACCCCTTCGAATGTCAGTCGCGCCAGATACCCTGCCACCGGCAGCGCCGCGAGATCGGCGAGCGCCGGGGCGCTGCGCGACCAGATCATCAGTGCGGCCGCCAGCGCCGCCAGGCAGACGAACGCCAGAAGCCCGTCTGCGGCTGCCCCCCCGGCAATCCCGGCGATGCTGACGGACGAAAAAGCAACCGCCCCGGCCGCAAGGCGGGTCGGAAAGATCGGCCACCCAGCGCGTCCACGCGCTGCCAGGGCCTCGGTCAGCGTCAAACCCTGATGGTCGGGCGCGAAACGCATCGGCGGCAGCAAGACCGAAAGCGCGGCCAGAACCGTCAGGAGCACCGCGAACCAGGCATCGCCCCCGGTTCCGGCAAGGACAAGCGCCCCACCTCCATAGCCAAGCGCCAGCGCTAGAACCGATACCCAGGCCCAGCGGCGAAAAGCATCGACCGCAAGCCCGACGGCCGCGATCAGCGCGAAATAGCCGTAAAGCCAAGTGGCATTGTCGCTCGACCCGCCGACGACGAATGGGGCCGCCGCCGCACCGATCAGACCCACCGCCGCCAGGAACGGCCCGTAGAACCAGCCCAACACCACCGCAAGTGCCGCGACGGCGACAAGCCCGGCAAAGGCCGTTTCGACCCCGATCAGCCCGTAAAGCTGCCGCGCCGCCAGCACTGCGGCGAACAGCGACACGACCCCCGCGCCCGACAGCGCCGACGGAACATGGACGCTCGCCGCGCCGGCGCCATCGCCCGACCGGCGCCGCACCCATTCGCCGGCGCCGACGAGCGCCGCCCCAAAGACCAGGGCGGCCAGCACCCGCGCGGCCGGCGGCAAAAGGCCGTTGTCCATCCCGTACTGGACGAAGAACACCCCCGCGAAAGCCAGCGACATGGCCGCCACCGCATAAACCCAATTGGCCCGGAGCCAATCGCCCAACGCCGACGCCCGCGCGGCAGTCAGCACGATCGGCCCGTCCGGGGCAGGGGGCGCAACGTTGGCCGGGGCGCGGGCGGCAATATCCCAGGGCGAGGGATCGCTGGCAGCGGCCGATTGCGGCACTGCCACAGCCTCCGGGGCGGTCTCGGGCAAAGGCATGGGCTCGGGCATCGGCTCGGGCATCGGCTCGGGCGCAGGCATGGTCGCAGTCGCAACCACAGGCACGGCCGCCTGCACGGCGGATCGCAGCGCGCCTATCGTCCGTTCCAGCCGTTCGACCCGGTGGCGCAACCGCGACGCGGAAACGATCAGCCAGACAACCGCGACCGGCAACGCCAGCGCAGCAAGCAATGCAAGAATGCCGAGCGCCATCAACCCGTCGTCCATACCCGCCCCCGAATTTCCCTGGCGGCAGGTTACGCAGGCCGGGCAGCGGCTGCCAAGTCATGAAATCGCGTCCTGTCCGTCGGGCTTGCCCGCTCCAAAGAGACCGCGCAGGCCGCGTGTGACCAGGTTGCTGACGCGCGGCCGGGGGGCAGAGGCAAAGGGCAACGGGCGGCAGACATCCATCGCGGCCACCCCCACCCGCGCGGTCAGCGCGCCATTGATGACGCCTTCGCCAAAGCGCCGCGACAGTTTGGCCAGAAGCCCGCCCCCCGCCACCGAATGGATGAGGTCGTCGCCGACCGCCACCGCACCCGTTGCCACAAGGTGCGTCATGACCGACCGAAGAAGCCGCCAGCTTCCGAACGCCCCGCCGCGCCCCCCGTAGATTTCGGCGATCCGGCGGATCATGCGGATATTGGCGACAAGGGCGGTCGCCACATCGGCAAGCGCAAGGGGTACCAGCGCCGTAACGGCGGCCACCTGCCGCGCCGCCGCTTCGATCTCGCGCCGGACCGCCTGATCGAGGGGGACGAGAAGCTCGGTTTCGGCCAGCGCCACCAGGGTTTCGGCATCAAGCACGTCGCCCCTGTGGGCGGCGAAACGGTCTAGGCCCCAGGCGAGGTCGGCCCGCCCGGAATAAAGCGCGGCCATGCGGTCGGCCACCCGCCTTGCCGCCGGCAAATCATGCGCCGCAATGGCCGCAGCCGCCCCGGCGCGGATCGCGTCGAGCCGGGCGAGACGGGAATAGGCCATCACCTCGCGCAGGACGATCAGGAGGACGGCGAGCAGAAAGGCGCAAAACAGCGCCGCCGCCGTCCAGCCCAGAAACGCATTGCGCGCCAGTAGCCCGGTGACGAAATTCCAGGCCGCGACCGAGGCAAGAAAGCCGATCAGCGACAGGGCCGAGGCCAAAAGGAACCGCCCCAGGGCAGACCCGCGCCCGGCCGAGGCCAGCGCCAGCCGCTGCATCGCCGCGCCGCGACCTCCGGTAGCCTCGGGCACGGGCGGGGCCTCGGCCGGGGTCAGCGCGCCGGGCGTTTCCAACTCGATCAGCACGGGCCCCTTGCGGCCGGTGGGGGAAGGTGTGGTCACAGCCGGTCTCCGATCAGAAATTCCAGCGCCTTGTCGAGCCGGATATGCGGCAACCCGCCACCTGGGCGCAGGCCGGCCGCGTTCGGGGTGAAATTCATCGCGCCATAATCGGCGTCGAGCCAGCGTTCGTCGCCCGCCCGCGCCGACGACAGAAGCTGACCGGGGTTTTCCGGCAGATCGCCGGGATAAAACGCCGCCTCGCGGCCGGTGTCGATCAGCCGGCCCCGCACGCAATCGAGCATCGCGCCGTCGTGGCGCACGGTTTCCTCGACCGTGGCGCGCAGGGCCGCAATCGACATGGCCGCCGTATGGGCGCCGGCGAAATCGGCACGGTCCTTCGCCTCGCGCATCAGCGCCGCCATGATATTGGTCAGCCGAAGATGCTGGCTGTGGTGGATATGGTCGGCCTTGGTCGCGGCGAACAGGATACGTTCCACCCGGCGGCCGCCCATCAGCCCCGCAAGCCAGCCATTGCGGCCGGGCCGGAAGGCACCGAGGATGCCCTGCATCGCCAGGCGCATGTCCTCGACCGCGCGGGGCCCGGAGTGGATGGCGCCCAGCGCGTCGACCAGAACGATCTGCCGGTCGATCCGGGCGAAATGATCGCGAAAGAAAGGCTTGACCACCTGCGACTTGTACGCTTCGTACCGCCGCTGAAACTCGCGGTAAAGGCTGCCGCGCCGGTGCCCCTGCCCGTCGGGCAGGGGCGCGAAGGTCAAGACGGGCGATCCGGCGAGATCGCCGGGCAGCAGGAACCGGCCGGGCGAGCAATCGGAATAGCCGGCGGCGCGGGCCGCCTCAAGATAGGCGGTGAAGCTTTGCGAAAGCGCCTTGGCGCGGGCCTCGTCCAGCGGCAGGCCGGGGTTTTCGCGGCCAAGGTCGGCGAGGAACCCCGCAGCCTCGGGCCGCGGCCCGAGGCGCGACAGGGTTTGCGCGCACCAGCCGGCATAGGACAGATCAAGGAGCGCCAGATCCAGGAGCCATTCGCCGGGATAATCGACAATATCGAGATGAAGCGTCTGGATGCCCCGGAAACTGCCCAGGATCCCACCGGCCTGCAGGCGGAACGACAGGCGCAGTTCGCTGACCGCGCGGGTGCTGTCGGGCCAATGGGGGGCCGCGCCAGTGAGGGCGACCAGATGTGCCTCGTAGTCGAAGCGCGGCACGGTATCGTCGGGCTGGGGTTGCAGATAGGCGGCGCGGATGCGGCCTTCGGCGGCCGCGCGAAGGCCCGGTAGCCGGCCCCGGTCCATCAGATTGGCGATGAGCGACGTTATGAATACGGTCTTGCCCGCCCGGCTGAGGCCGGTGACGCCCAGCCGGATCGTCGGCTCGAGATAGCCGCCCACCAGGCCGCGCCCCAGACTTTCGGCAAAATCACTCAGTCCCAAACCCGGCCCCTCGCTTTCAGTCCAAGATAGGGGCAGACAGCGCGGTTGTGTAGGGCCGGGAGTTGCCAGGGACGCCTGCCGCCGCTAGGGAAGGCCCATGCCCAGATTTGCCCTGAAGATCGAGTATCACGGCGCGCCCTTTGCCGGCTGGCAACGGCAGGCGGGCCAGCCGTCGGTGCAAGAGACCGTCGAGTCTGCCCTGCGCCGGCTCGAACCGGATGCGCCGGGGATCGCGGCGGCGGGGCGGACCGACGCGGGGGTGCATGCGACCGGTCAGGTTGCGCATTGCGATCTGACAAAGGACTGGGACCCTTTCCGGCTGTCCGAGGCGCTGAACTTTCACCTGCGCCCCCATCCGGTGGCGATTGTGGCGGCCGCGCGGGTGGACGAGCGGTTCCACGCCCGTTTTTCGGCGATCGAGCGGCAGTATCTGTTCCGGCTGGTGGCGCGGCGGGCGCCGATGACGCACGAGGCGGGGCTGGTCTGGCGGGTGCTGAGCCCGCTCGATGCAGGCGCGATGCGCGAAGGTGCGGCGCATCTGGTCGGGCATCACGATTTCACCACCTTCCGGTCGACCCTGTGTCAGGCGCAAAGCCCGGTCAAGACGCTGGACGAGATCGCCATCGAGGAACTGGCGCTGCCGCAGGGGCGCGAATACCGCTTTCGCGTGCGGGCGCGCAGTTTCCTGCACAATCAGGTCCGCTCGATCGTCGGCACGCTGGAGCGGGTCGGCGCCGCGGCCTGGCGGCCGGACGATGTGAAGGCGGCGCTGGAAGCGCGCGACCGCGCAGCCTGCGGGCCGGTCAGCCCACCGCAGGGGTTATATCTGTCCGGGGTCGGCTATCCGGCGGACCCGTTCGCCTGACGGCTGACGGTTGATCGTTGACCGAGGGAGCGGGGGGCGCTGCCCCCCGGGCCTTGCGGCCTCCCCCCGGGATATTTTCGCCACAATGAAGGCGGGGGTCAAAAGGCGAAAGGCCCGGGGGTGTGTGCCCCGGGCCTTTCCTGTTGGTCTGCACAGGGATCAGCGGTGAATCTTGTGTTCGGGGTCGTCCGTGAAGATCGACTTTTCGTGGGTGCCGCCCGGCACGAAGATGGCGCCGATGATCGCGGTCGCCGCCGCGATGATGACGGCATACCAGAGCCCTGCGTAGATATTGCCGGTCTGGGCCGAGATCGCGAAGGCGGTCGCGGGCAGCAGGCCGCCGAACCAGCCGTTGCCGATATGGTAGGGCAGCGACAGGCCGGAGTAGCGGATGCGGGTCGGGAACAGTTCGACCAGCATGGCGGCGATCGGGCCATAGACCATGGTCACCAGGAGGATCAGGTAGGTCAGAAGGACGATGAGCCACAGTTTCTGGCCGCTGAAGATGTCGATGAAGTTCGACGCCTTGACGACACTGGTATTGGCGTCGGCCTTCATCGGATAGCCGGCAGCGGCGAGCGCGTCGTTCACCGACTTCTCGAAGGCCGCCTTGACGCCCTTGGCATCGTCGAGCGCCTTTTGCGCGGCGTCGGTGGCCGCCTGGTCGGTGCCCGCCTTGGCAGTCGTCAGGGCGGCGGTCGCGTCGGCTATCGCCTTGGCGTTGGCCACGCCGTCATAGGCCTCGATCGTCTGGTCGCCGACCTTGATCTGGGCGATCGAACCGGCAGGGCCGTTTTCGGACGTGTAGTTGACCGAGCTTTTCGACAGAAGTGCCTTGGTGATGTCGCAAGCGCTGGTGAACTTGAGCGTGCCAGTCGGGTTGAACTGGAACGAGCAGTTGGCCGGGTCGGCGGTGACGGTCACCGGGGTGCTGGCCTGCGCGGCGGCAAGGATCGGATTCGCGGTGTTGGTGATCATCTTGAAGACCGGGAAGTAGGTCAGCGCCGCCAGAAGGCAGCCGGTCAGGATGATCGGCTTGCGACCGATCTTGTCGGAAAGATCGCCGAAGAAGACAAAACCCGCCGTGCCAAGGATCAGCGACCAGGCGACAAGGACGTTCACGGTAAACCCGTCGACCTTGACGATGTTTTGCAGGAAGAAGAGGGCGTAGAACTGGCCAGAATACCAGACCACCGCCTGGCCCGCCGTCAATCCGAAGAGCGCGATGATGGCGAACTTGGCGTTCTTCCACTGGCCAAAAGCTTCGCGCAGCGGCGCTTTCGACTGGGCACCTTCGGCCTTGATCTTCTTGAAGGCCGGGCTTTCTTCCATGGTCAGGCGGATATACAGCGAGACGATCAGAAGAAGGATCGAGGCGAGGAACGGAATGCGCCAGCCCCAGGCCTTGAACGCATCAAGCATGACCGGGCTGCCGTCGGGGCCAAGCACCGGCTGGCCATTAAGGACCGACGCAACCTTGTCGAAATGGCCGTTCACATAGCCCTGCACCAGCAGGATGACGATCAATGACAGCAGGAGGCCGAGCGTGGCCGTGGTCTGGATCCAGCTTGTGTAATAGCCGCGCCGGTTGATCGGCGCATGTTCGGCCACATAGACGGCCGCGCCGCCGTATTCGCCCCCGAGCGCCAGGCCTTGCGCCAGGCGAAGCCCGATCAGGATGATCGGCGAGGCCGCGCCCCAGCTTTCGTAGCTGGGCAGCAGGCCGACGATGAAGGTCGACAGGCCCATGATGGTGATGGTGACCAGAAACGTATATTTGCGCCCGACGAGATCGCCGAGCGAGCCGAAGACCAGCGCGCCGAACGGGCGGACGATGAAGCCCGCGGCGAAGGCCAGAAGCGCGAAGACGTTGCGCGTCGCTTCCGGGAAGGCCGAGAAGAACTGCGCGCCGATGATCGCCGCGAGCGAGCCGTAGAGATAGAAATCGTACCATTCGAAAATGGTGCCCATGGAAGAGGCCAGGATGACCTTTTTCTCTTCCCCCGTCATTGGTCGGGCGCGGTTGATGTCCGCGTCCAGGTCCATGGTTGACATTGGTTTCCTCCTTGTTGCGGGGCCGTTTGGGCCCGCTTGTCCCCCGTCAGTTCCACCCTGCCCGCACCCCTTCGCGGGCAAAGCGTCTCCTCCCCCCTGGCGGCAGCCGCAAGGGAGTTTGTCCGGTCCGATGATCTGGCCCGGGTCTTGCCGGGCGGCATGCGCTGCCACCCCGGTTGCGCGGGGCCCTAGCCCCGGTTCATGCGGTTGGCGATCAGATCGTCGACAACCGCAGGATCGGCGAGCGTCGACGTATCGCCAAGCGCGCCGAAATCATTTTCCGCGATCTTGCGCAGGATGCGCCGCATGATCTTGCCTGACCGCGTCTTGGGCAGGCCGGGCGCCCACTGGATCAGGTCGGGGCTGGCGATCGGGCCGATTTCGGTGCGCACCCACTTGACCAGCTCGCGGCGCAGATCCTCGGTCGGTTCGACCCCGCGCATCAGGCTCACATAGGCATAGATGCCCTGCCCCTTGATGTCGTGCGGATAGCCGACCACGGCCGCCTCGGCCACGTCGGCATGGGCCACAAGGGCGCTTTCGACCTCGGCCGTGCCCATCCGGTGACCCGAGACGTTGATCACGTCATCGACGCGGCCGGTGATCCAGTAATAGCCGTCTTCGTCACGCCGGCAGCCGTCGCCGGTGAAGTAATAGCCCTTGTATTGCTGGAAGTAGGTTTCCTGGAATCGCTGGTGGTCGCCCCAGACGGTGCGCATCTGACCCGGCCAGCTGTCGGCGATGGCCAGAACGCCCTCGACGCCGTTTCCGTCGATCACCGCGCCCGACGCGGCATCGAGCACCGCCGGCTTAACCCCGAAGAACGGCAACGTGGCCGCGCCGGGCTTGGTCGGAATGGCGCCTGGCAGCGGGGTGATCATGTGGCCGCCGGTTTCGGTCTGCCAGAAGGTATCTACGATCGGGCAGCGCCCCTTGCCGACGTACTTGTCATACCAGATCCACGCTTCGGGGTTGATCGGCTCGCCCACCGAACCCAAGAGCTTGAGGCTGGAGAGATCGTGCTTTTCGACCCATTCCGGCCCCTGCCCCATCAGGGCGCGGATCGCCGTCGGCGCGGTATAGAACTGGTTGACCTTGTGCTTGGCAATGACCTCCCAGAAGCGGCCGGCGTCGGGGAAGGTCGGAACACCCTCGAACATCAGCGTGGTTGCGCCGTTCGCAAGCGGGCCATAGACGATATAGCTGTGTCCGGTGACCCAGCCCACATCGGCGGTGCACCAGAAGACATCGCCATCGTGATAGTCGAACGTATATTGATGGGTCATCGCGGCAAAGACGAGATAGCCGCCCGTGGTGTGCACGACACCCTTGGGCTTGCCGGTCGAGCCGGAAGTATAAAGGACGAACAGCGGGTCTTCCGCCCCCATCGGGCGCGGCGGGCAGTCGGGGCTGGCCGTTTCCATCAGCGCCAGCACATCCACATCGCGGTTCTGAACCCAGCTGATCTGGTCGCCGGTATGCTTGACCACCAGGCAGCGCACCTTGTCGGAGCAATGCAGAAGGGCCGCGTCTGCGTTTGATTTCAGCGCGGTGCGGCGGCCGCCACGGGGCGCGGCATCGGCGGTAATGACCAGCTTTGCGCCGCTGTCGTTGATGCGGTTGGCCAGCGCATCGGGCGAAAAGCCCGCGAAGACGATCGAATGGATCGCGCCGATCCGGGTGCAGGCCAGCATCGCATAGGCCGCTTCGGGGATCATCGGCATGTAGATCACAACCCGGTCGCCGCGCATGACCCCCTGGCTCAACAGGACATTGGCCATGCGGTTCACCTTGTCCGACAATTCCCGGTAGGTGATGTATTTCGCCGGGGTCTTCGGGTCGTCCGGTTCCCAGATGATCGCGGTCTGATCGGCACGCGTGGCCAGGTGCCGGTCGATGCAGTTGACCGACACGTTCAGGACTCCGTCCTCGAACCAGCGGATATCGACCTTGCCGAATTCGAAAGTCGTGTTCTTGACGCGCGTATAGGGCTTGATCCAGTCGAGCCGCTTACCCTCGCGCCCCCAGAAGGCGTCGGGGTCGGACATCGATTGCGCGTACATCGACTTGTAGATCGCCGGCGTCGCATGAGCCTTGTCGAAGCCCGGCGGAATGGCCCGCATTTCCAACCCGTGCGCACCATCCTGCTTGGCAACCGCCATGTCTGCCCCCTGTGTCAGTAATTCCCTGTGCACAAGTGTAAATCATCTTGAAACAAATTGGTAACCTATTTTGTTGCATCACTATTTTTGTAAATATTTTTACAAACTCGGAAGTAATTTCGTAAACGTCCTGTCGGCGGGGCGAATTTACGCCATTGGCACCAACCCGTTGGCTGTTCACGGCCGGTGCCTGTTTCCGCTGGGCACTTGGCCATCGGGCCAGGTGCGCAGCAAGGCGCCGTTGGCACACCTGCTGGCACCGGCCGCCAGGGCAGGCAGAATAGCTAAGGCTGATTCGGCCGGCCTAGGCGGGCCTGCGCCGCGCCTCGGCAACCGCCTCGGCTATGGTCGCGCAATAGCGCACGTCGGGCGCGCGGAGACCAAGGGCTGCCAGCGTGCGCTGTTTGGCGCCTTCTGTCCCGGTCAGGAACACCCGGCCGCCACCACGCCGCAGCTTGTCGGCCAGAAGCACAATCATCCGTGCCCCGCTGCTGTCCAGGAACGGCACTTCGGAAAAGTCGATGACGAAGGCGCGCGGGTGGCTCGCGATCCGGTCGAGCACGGCCCCCACGGTCGAAGCCGCGCCAAAGAAGAAAGCCCCCCGAATGCGGTGAATGACAATATCGGCGTCGGCCGCGGACGGTGGGTCGTAGGGCGCGGGATCGTCGGGCCGGTCGAGCCCTGCCAGGGGCACGTCGGCCGAAATCTGCGCCACCGCCGACATCCGCTGGATGAACAGGATCGAGCCGAGCAGGAAGCCGACCAGAATGCCCGTGGTCAGATCGCGGAAGATCACCAGCAGGAAGGTGGCGCCCAGCACCAGCGCATCGCCCGGCTCATGGCGCAAAAGCGCCCAGGCCTCTTCCTTTTCGATCATGTTCCAGGCAACGACGATCAGCACCCCGGCCAACGCGGCCAGCGGTATATGGCCGGCAAGGGGCGCCAGGATCATCATCGCCATCAGGACGCAGGCGGAATGGATCATCCCCGCGACCGGCCCACGCGCGCCCGACCGCACATTGGTCGCGGTGCGGGCGATAGTGCCGGTCACCACCATGCCGCCGAATATGGGCGAGACGATATTGGCCAGCCCCTGCGCCACCAGTTCCGCGTTCGACCGATGATGGCGCCCGCTCATCCCGTCGGCCACCACCGCCGACAGAAGCGACTCGATGGCGCCCAGCAGCGCGAAACTGACCGCAAATGGAAAGGCCGCGCGCAGCGACGCGATATCCAGGGGCGGCAGGTGCGGCGCCGGCGGCAGGTGCGGCAGGGCGCCGAACCGGCTGGCGATAGTCTCGACCGGAAGGCGCGCCAGCGCCGCAACCGCGCCCGCCAGCGTGACCGCGATCAGAAAGGCGGGCCAGCGCGGCCGGAACCGCCGGACCGCCAGCACGATGGCCACTGTTCCGAGGCCGACACCGACCGTCGCCGGGCTGAACGTGCCCCGCGCCGCCCACAGGGCCGCGAGCTTCGGCCAGAGTGCCCCCGGCTCGGGGCCGGACAAGGACAGGCCGAACGCATCCTTCAGCTGGCTCGCCAGGATGATGACGGCGATCCCGGCGGTAAAGCCCACCGTGACCGGATAGGGGATGAACTTGACATAGGTGCCAAGCCGCAGAACGCCCGCCCCGATCAATATCAGCCCGGCCAGAATGCAGGCGGTCATCATTCCGGCCGCCCCGATCTGGGTGACACAGGCCGAGACGAGCACGATGAAGGCGCCTGCCGGCCCGCCAATCTGAAACCGGCTGCCGCCCAGCGCCGAGACCACAAGCCCGCCGACGATTGAGGTGAAAAGCCCCACCTGCGGCGGAACGCCCGATGCAATGGCGATCGCCATCGACAGGGGCAGCGCAACGATGGCGACGGTCAGCCCCGCCACGGCATCGGCACGCAGAGCGGCGAGCCCGTAACCTTCGGACAGCACCGTCACCAGCTTCGGCTGATAGAGTTCTATGAAACTGGGGCGGCGGCTTGCCTGATCCATTGTGGCTCGCGTAAAATCCTGATGTGAACTAAGTGCAGCGGGCCTGTCGCTGTCAATGGCCCGTGACGCCGCCCAAGGACAAAAACGTGACCGACCCCATTTCCCCGATCCGCGATACCGACGATGCCGCCCGCGCCACGGCCCGAAACCTTTTGCGGGGCGCAAACATCGCGGCGATCGCGTTTGCCGACCTCGAAACCGGTGCGCCCGGCGTCGCGCGCATCGGTTTCGGCCTTGCGCCCGACGGGATGGCGATTTCGCTGGTTTCCGATCTTGCGCTGCACACGCGCGCCCTGCGGCAAGACCCGCGCGCCGCTCTGATGATCGGCGAGCCGGCGGACCGGGGCGATCCCCTGAACAGCCCGCGCCTGTCGGTGACGGTCATGGCCCGGTTCATTGACGCCGACAGCCCCGACCGGGCCAGCCTGCGGCAGGCCTGGCTCGGCCATCACCCCAAGGCGCGGCTCTACGTGGATTTCGCCGATTTCCACTTCGTCGGGTTCGAAATTCTGGGCGCCGCGTTGAACGGCGGCTTCGGCCGCGCCTACCGGCTTGCCCCCGCGGACCTTGCCTGAAAAGCCGCAAGGGGGCCGGCCGTTACCGCCCCCCTTGCCAAACGCAGCCGCCCGTCAGAGCGGGTTGTCCATGCGCACCTTCAGCAGGATGGTGCCTTTCGACGGCGCCAGCCAGTTCACGTTGACCTGGTTCTTGGCGGTGCCTTGCTGGACATCGACATATGGGAAGTCGCTGCGCCGCTCGTTCGCCGGGCCCGAGATCACACCCTCAGCGACCAACCCCTCGACATTGCGCGCCCAGCCGCCAAACGGCAGGAAAGCCCCCGGCGTCACCGTCCAGGTCGTGGCGGCCGTTGCCTGATCGAACTGCACCAGAACCGGGTTTTCGCAGTTCTGCGTGATGCCGTTGAAACTGTTTCCGGCGAAAAGGACATTGCGCATCCGGCTGTAATCGAGCCCCGCAAAGGTCGTGTCGACGCTCTCTACCCGGTCGATATTGCCGTTCAGCGTGCGAAAGACGTTGCCCGACACGTTCAACCCCTGAATGAAATGCCCCGCGCCATAGGGCTTGATGACCAGCCAGCGGAACCAGGGCGCAACATCGTTGGCGGTAAAGGTATTCGCCTCAAGCGTCAGCCCCCCGAACGAGAACTGGCTGGAAAACGCCGGCGACGCCTCGTATTCGTTGGTCCATTCGATGAAGCTGTTGTCGATGTAATTGCCGGTAATCGTCGATTTTACATTCGTTCCAGCAAAGATCAGACCCGGCAGGCGAACGCCCTGGGTTTCATTGTCACCCTGGAACCAGTGATTGCCGACCACCAGATTGCCCGCCCCGCCCAGAATACCGAAATGGCGGAACTGCTGGGCGCGGTTGTCGCGCACTTTCACGTCATTGGCGTTGGCGTTGAAGCCGATCGACGCCCGGTCCTGTGCCTTGAGGCTGCCTTCGTTCGACAGGAACTGGCAACGGTCGATCAGCATCCCCTGGCAACCGGTTCCGGTCGAGGTGATGCCCCGGTCGCGCGGCTGGGTGATGAAACAGTCGCGGATATGGAAAATCTGCCCGCTCGGCGCCAGCATGATGGCGCTGGCGGTACCGTTGCACTGAAACTCGACGTCGTCGATGCACATCTTGTCGAGCTGCGCGAAACCGGAAAAGTCGAGGATATATTTGAAGCGGGTGAACGTGTAGTTCTGCGTCCCCGCCGCTCCGTAAAGCGGGTTGCTGAGCGTCAGTGTCGAGGCGCCGACATTGACTGACGTCACATAGACCTCGCGTCCGACCCCGACGCCCTGCACCAGCGATCCGACCGGAATGTTGGCGATATTCGCAACACCGGTCAGCGCAGTCTGGTTCGCCACCGAATAGCTCGCCTGCGAGGTGACGACGGTCGGCGTCCAGGCCGGACCGGCGACAACATTGAACTGGCCATTGCGGATCACGCGGCGGGTGGAAAAGGTGGTCTTGTTGTTGACCGCCGCCTGCATGTCGATCGGCGCCGTCACCTCGACCCGCCGCCCGCCAAGATCGAGCGATTCATGGTCGGTAAAGTTCAAAAGCGCCTGAAAGGCCTTCTTGAACCCCAACTCCTCCGACCCAAACGCCGCCGCATAGGTCGGCAGATCGAAGCTGCGGGTCATGGCAAGGCGCTTGTCGACCGGCATGGTCACCGTGCCCTCGAACCGGGCAGGCGCATCCATCTGCACGTCAGCACCCAGATAGAATGTGCCCTTGGAAAACAGCACCCGTCGCCCGGTTGCCAGCGCATCGGCGTCTGCCGCCTCGACGGCTGCGGAATCGTCGGTTACGCCGTCACCTCTGGCGCCATAGTCACGCACATCGACCCAATCCATCAGGTCGCGCAGGAATGCGTCTGTGATATCCTCGATCACGATGTCATCAACCCTGACAACACCACCGGTCGCACCGATCAGGTCTATACCGAAATGCCCGTAAAGCGCGGCAAGCCCCCAGGACATGTCGACCCCGAAGCGCGTGCCGGTGCCGATGATCGCCTGCACGGTTTCAACCTTGCCATAGGCCGTCAGCGCCACCGCGGCCCCGGTTTCGCCCACACCCGCCACATGCACCGCGCCCGCGCCCCCGGCCCAGGCCGCGATCCGCACCGACGGCAGGTTGCCGCTCATCGCCTTCACCCGCGCGGTCACGCGCAGATAGCAGCCCGGCAAGACCGGCGTATCGCCCATGTAGCGCAGCGCCATGGTGGCAGAATTCTTCACCATTTCCAAGCAGCCACCGAAATCCTGATCGGCGGGAACGAGTGCTGCGTCGGCAAAGCCCGCATAGGTCGGCGACCCCGGCGTGCCATCGGTGCGCGACCACTGCGTCAAGCCCACGTCGAACGAGGGCGGCATCAGGACCAGCCCGTCAGTGATAACCTTGTTCATTCAAGACCCCTTGTCCCGGTTCCAGCCCAGCCCGGCCGCCCCCCGCCCACCGTATATGGCGCCACCGGCGCCAGGACGCGCCGCATCGGGGAAGCTCTGCCGGAAAACCAGAGGCGATTGCCTCTTGCGACCCCCGAAATATCACTGGCCCGTTAACCGGGCCGTTAGCCAGCGTACGCAGCCTCCCCCGCGCAGGGCGGGGTCGCGACCGCGCATCACCTGATGGGCCCGCGCAGCGTGGGTGCCAAACTGCCGAAACTCCGCAAAAGCCTGAGGCCTTCCCTTGGTCTTGGCGAAAGTGCTGGCCTTCGCCGAACCGCTTGCCGTAACCTGTCACCACCGCGCGGACGTCTCCGGCGCCCGTCAGGGCGGCGCCCGGGCGAGAATGGGGCATATGGGCTATCGGCTTCAAAAATCGGCCTCGCTTGACGAAAACCTGCGCCGTATCGCGGTGGAAAGGATCGACGCCTCGCTGGCGGGCCTTGCGGCGGGCGCGGACGATGCCGCAGCACTTCACGAACTGCGTAAGAACATCAAGCATCTGCGCGCGCTCCTGCGGCTCTACGGCGCCGCAGCCGACCCCCGCCGCCGTCACGACCGCCATCTGCGCGACGCCGGCCGCGCCATCGGCACCTTGCGCGAGTCAGACGCCTTGCTGGCGCTGTTCGACGAACTCGCAGCTACGCCCAGCCTGACCGGGCCTGCCGCCGCCGATGTTCGTGCCGGTCTCGTCGCCGCGATGACGCCCGTCCGGACCGACCGCGCCGCCGCGCTCGCGGCCCATGAAACGATGCTGCTGGCGCTGCGCAAGGATGTCGCCGGCTGGCACCCCGGCGCCCGGGGCTTTGCCGACCTCGACAGCGGCCTCCGGGCGGCCTGGCGCGCCGCCCGCCGCCTGATGAAACCGGCGCTGCGCCGTCCCGCAGGGAAAGCCCTTCACGAATGGCGCAAGCGCGTCAAGGATCACGGCTATCACGCCCGCCTCCTGCAACCAATCTGGCCGGCGATGATGGATCCGCATATCGAAACCGTGTCGCGGCTGGGCGATCTTCTGGGCGAGGCGCGAGATTGCGCGCTTCTTGGCGAACGGCTCAAATCGATCCGGGGCGGCAAGCCCTTTGCCAGGCGTGCCCGCAAACGACATGCGGCAACGCTGGCCGAGGCCGCAGGGCTGGCCCGCCGCCTCCTCGCCGAAAAACCTTCGAATCTGGCGCCGCGCTGGCAGAGCTGGTGGTCGCTTTGGCAAGAGAGCCGAAAGGACTGACCCTATCGGGCCAGTTCGCCCGCCAGCGCCCGGTCGATCAGCGTCACGGTTTCCCTCACCCCGTAAAGCGCGATGAACCCGCCGAACCGGGGCCCCTGGCTCGCGCCCAAAAGCACCTCGTAGAGTGCGGTGAACCAGTCGCGCAGAGGCTCGAACCCATGATCGGTGCCGACCGCGAAGACCATTGTCTGCAAGGTGTCGTCGCTCTCGTCGCCGGTCCAGGCCCCAAGCCGCGCGGCCAGATCCTCGATCGCCGCACGCTCTTTTTCGGTGGGCAGCCGGAAGATCCGGGTCGGGGCGACGAAATCGCGGAAATAGCGCACGGCGAATTCTGCCGCCTGATCCATCTGCGGGTTCTTTTCCGGCGACGCGCCCGGCGCATAACGCCGGATGAACCCCCAAAGCCCCGACTTGTCGGCCGCCCCGGCGACCGAGGCGAGGTTCAAGAGCATGGCGAAACTGACAACCATGTCCGATGCGGGCGGCTGGCCGTGGTGGATGTGCCAGACCGGGTTGGCCAGTTTCTGCTCGTCGGCCTGCGCCGGAAACGCCTTCAGTTGCTGATGATATTCATCGACCGCCTTGGGGATCACGTCGAAATGCATGCGCTTGGCGGTCTTGGGCTTTTGATACATGAAATAGCCCAGCGAATTCGACGAAGCGTAGGTCAGCCATTCGTCGATGGTCAGCCCGTTGCCTTTGGACTTGGAGATCTTCTGCCCGTGCTCGTCCAGGAACAGCTCATAGGTGAAATGTTCGGGCTTACGGCCCCCCAGCACTTCGCAAATGCCGTCATAGATCGGCGTATTGGTGCTGTGATCCTTGCCATACATCTCGAAATCCACGTCCAGCGCCGCCCAGCGGGCGCCAAAATCGGGCTTCCATTGCAGTTTCACATGGCCGCCGGTCACCGGCAGCGTCCATTCGCGGCCAGTCTCGTCGTCGAAGGTGACGGTGTGGTTCACCTTGTCGATATGCTTGATCGGAACATAAAGGACCCGCCCGGTTTCGGGATGGATCGGCAGGAAGCAGGAATAGGTCTGCTGGCGTTCCTCGCGCAGGCTCGCCAGCATGATCTCCATGATTTCTTCATAGCGCTCGGCCGCCAGCTTCAGCACATCGTCAAACCTGCCAGACCGGTAAAAGTCGGTGGCCGAGATGAATTCATATTCGAAACCGAACGTATCCAGGAACCGCCGCAGCATTGCATTGTTATGGTGGCCAAAACTTTCATATTCGCCAAACGGGTCCGGCACGCTGGTCAGCGGGCGTTGCAGGTTGGCCTTCAGCATGTCTTGGTGGGGCACGTTCTCGGGCACCTTGCGCATGCCGTCCAGATCGTCGGAAAAGCAGATCAGCCGCGTGGGAATGTCGGAAATCAGCTCGAATGCCCGGCGGATCATCGTGGTGCGCTGCACCTCGCCAAAGGTGCCGATATGCGGCAGGCCCGACGGCCCGTAACCCGTCTCGAATAGCACATGACCCTTGCTGGGCGGCGCTTTTTCATAGCGTTTTAGCAGGCGACGCGCTTCCTCGAACGGCCAGGCCTTGGAGTTCATCGCGGCATCGCGCAGATTGGTCATCGCATCACACTTTTTGAAGAGGGCCGGCACCGCTTGCGCCGCAACGCCCGGTTCCTATTGAACAAGGGCGGCAACGTCAATAATTTCGCCCCACAGACATAAGGACAAAGCCCGTGCCCCATACCCTGCCCGCCTTTTCCGCCCAGGATGCGCTCGTCGCCATCATGGTCACCGTTTCCGTCTCGGACGAGGCGATCCGCACGTCGGAACTTGTCGCCATCGAACGGCAGGTCAACCATGCGCCGGTCTTCGCCGACTACGAGATGGACGCAGTGCGCGAAGTCGCCCAGACCGTCTATCGGCTGATGGGCGAAGAGGACGGGCTCGACACGCTCTTCGCCATGGTCCGCGAGGCGCTGCCCGAACGCCTCTTCGAAACCGCCTATGCGCTGGCCTGCGACGTGGCAGCGGCAGATGGACGGCTCGGCCAGGCCGAACTACGGCTTTTGGAAGAGGTGCGCGACGAGTTTGACATCGACCGCCTGCATGCCGCCGCCATCGAACGCGGCGCCCGGGCGCGGCATATGGTCTTGTGACAGGTCAGTCGCCCGTGGCGGCGCCACCGCGCAAATCGCCCCGCCGCGCCTTCAGCCTTTCGGTTGCCAGAATGACGAAGGCATCGATCCGCGGAACATGGCGCCGGTCTTCCGGAGTCAGTATCCAAAGGGTGGAATTGAGCATGGGCGCCGGTGCAAAGCACCGGACCAGATCGCCGAAACTGTCGCCGTAAAAACAGGGCAACAGGCCTACGCCGCCCCCGGCCCGCAAGACGCTGCTCATGTTGGTGACTGTGCTCGATGAGCCGACGACCTGTGCGGGATCGACCTTTTCCATGAACCACCGATTGCCGCCGCGCTGCGCGACCTGCCCGGAATAGACAACAATCTGATGGCCCGCCAACTGCGTGGGCCCTGGCGGCGCACCATGCATTTCCATGTAGGGGCGGTTGCAATAGGCGGTCCAGGCGACCTCGCTCAGCTTCAACGCCACCAGGCCGGCGGCATGCGGCTGTTCGGTTGCCCGTATGGCGACATCGGCCTCGCCCTTGGTCAGGTCGACAAGGCTTTCTGCCGAATCGTATTCGATCCGCACTTCTGGATGCTGGTGCCGGAATTCGGCGACGATCGGGGCCAGAAAATAGCCGAAGATGACCTCGGGCGCGGTCACCCGGATCGTGCCCGACAATTGACGGCGCTGTTTTTCGCCCTGCGCCGCGATCGCCGCCGCCTGCGCCGCCATCGGCAGCGCCGCCGCCCGCAACGTCGCACCGTCCTCGGTCAGCCGGTAGCCCAGATTGCGCCGCTCGAACAGGGTCAGGCCCAGTTGATGTTCCAATACATCCATGCGCCGTGCCACCGTCGTCTGGTTCAGCCCCAGAAGCCGCGCCGCGCCCAGCGCCGACCCGCTTTCGGCAACCGCGAGGAAAAGCCGGATATCGTTCCAGTCGAACATCTCCCGCCTCTGCATTTTTGCAAGATGGCATCTCATCTCGACGGATGTGAAACGCCGGGCCGCTCGGGCAATCTGCAAACCCACACTGCCCCCGCATAACCTTGTAAGACAAGGAGAGATCGATGAGCACCCAACTCCAGCCGCGAAAAACCCGCGAGTTGCACAATCATCATATGGACTCGACCATATGGAACGATTTCCAGTTCAGGGATGACGACATCGTAATCGCCACCTACGCCAAATCCGGCACGACATGGATGCAGCAGATCATCAGCCAGTTGATCTTCGACGGCCGCACCGATCTGCACGTTGCCGAAATGTCGCCCTGGCTTGACCTGCGTGTCCCGCCCAAAGAGGCCAAGCTGCCAGCGGTCGAGGCGCAAACGCACCGCCGGTTCCTGAAGACCCACCTGCCGGTGGACGCCCTGGTCTTTTCGCCCAAGGCCAAATATCTTTACCTGGCCCGCGATGGCCGCGACGTGATGTGGAGCATGCACAACCACCACGCCAATGCCAACGACATGTGGTATGGCGCGCTCAACGACACGCCGGGCCGGATCGGACCGGCCATCGGCAAGCCGCCGGCGGACCCGCGGGATTATTTCCTCGAATGGCTGGCCAAGGACGGCTATCCGTTCTGGTCGTTCTGGGAAAACATCCGAAGCTGGTGGGAAATCCGCCATCTGCCGAATGTACATTTCGTTCATTTTGAAACGCTTAGAAGCGACATGCCCGGCGAAATACGCCGGATCGCCGCCTTTCTCGACATCCCCATTGACGAACAGAAATGGGACGACATCCTGACCCACTGCAGCTTCGCCTACATGAAGGCCAACGCGACCGCATCGGTCCCGCTCGGTGGGGCCTTCTGGGATGGCGGAGCCGAAACCTTCATTCACAAGGGCATCAATGGTCGCTGGCGCGAGGCGCTCACCCCGTCCGACAGTGCCGCATACGAGGCTGCCGCCGTCCGCGAACTCGGCCCGGCCTGCGCCGCCTGGCTGGCCACCGGCATACTGAGTTGACCCCTGGTTGCACCGGCCCGTGGCCGGCGCGGCATTTCGCTCAGGCCCAACCGCGCAAAAGCTGCTCCTGCAACCGGCGCGACCGAGCCAGCCAGGGCCGCAGGCCCGGCGGCCTTTCCTTTTGCGCATCCGGCACAGCGTCGCGCCGCGCGGTGTCGGCGGTGTAGATCGCAAAGACCCGGTGCTGCCCGTCGGCGGTAGTCAGATAGCCGACCAGCGCCGAAACGAAATTGAGCGTGCCGGTCTTGGCCACAACCGTCTCGGGCATCGCCACGGGCGGCTCGTATCTGTCGTCCGGCAGATGCACGGGCTTCATCAGCGCCGCCAGTCCCTCGGCCGGCCCAAGCCGGGTCAGCGCCACCACCATCTCGGCCGCTGTCACGCGCGACGCGCCGCCCAGCCCCGAATGATCGACGAACACGGCACCTGCCCCCCCCAGCTTGGCGGCAAGCCAGCGTGTCATTTCGGCGGCCGACGCGCCGTGATCGTCGATACCGCGCGTCAAGGACGCCGCCATGCCCACCGTTTCGGCCACCATGTTGTTGGAATATTTCATCATTTCCCGCAAGACGTTTGGCAGCGGCTGGCTTTGGTGACTGACAAGGGTTGTGCCCTGTGGCGCGCGGTCCAGCGCCACCGGGGCCGACAGATCAATCCCGCGGTCGCGCGCCAGCGTGCGCAAGACGTCGCCCGCGTAAAGATCGGGCCGCCTCACCGGCAGCCAGCGGCTACCGGCCCGGCCAAGCGCCGCGCCCGCCACCGTCCAGCTTTCCCCCGGTCCTGCAGGAGCAAAGCTGAAAAGCGGGGCCGCTCGATCTTCGACCGCCATCCGCGCGATCGACACCGCCGGCGCATAGCGTTCCGCCCGTGCGTCGAAACTCAGCCGATAGCCCCCCGCAACCTCTTGCCAGACGAAATTCACCCGATTGAAATTGAGGTTCAGCCCACAGACGGCGGGGCTGTAGCCCATCCAGCACGGCTGTTCGGGGTCGATCGAGTCCAGATAGGGCAGTGCCCCGCCCCAAACCGCCAGGCGGCCCGTCACCTGCCGCACCCCGGCGGAAACCAGCGCTTCGACCATGTCGCCAAGATCATCGGTTGTCAGCGTCGGATCGCCGCCGCCAACCAGCACCAGATCGCCGTCGATCCGCCCGCCCTTGACGGCGCCTGCCGCCACCAGCCGGGTCTCGAACCGATGGGCCGTGCCCAGATGTTCCAGGGCGTAAAGCGAGGTGATCGTCTTGGCGGTCGACGCGGGCGGCATCGGCATATCGGGGTCAAGCGCCCCGAACAGGCGGCCAGTTCCGGCGTCGGCGACCGCGAAACTGACCTTGCCGCCCAGATCGGCCGCCGCCACCAGCTCTGCCGGTGGCAAAAGCGGGCCGCCGATCACCGCGCTCGCGGGTCGCGTCCGCTTGGCCTTGCGCCGGGTTCGGGCGAAGGCGCCGCTCGCCACGCCCGAAAGAAGCCCCGCCAGAACCGCCCGCCGCGCTACCAAGCTCATCTCTGCCCTCGCCATTCCCCACGCGCCCGAATCGCCGAGGACGATAAATCACTCAATGGCATGTCCATAAAGCACCATGCGGGCGGACGCATCCACGCCAGCCGCGTCGCTGCCTCGGGCCGCAGCCGATGGCGCGCATATTCGTCGGCCGCCCGCGCGCCCCGCGCCGCAAGGCGCGTTCCCGGCCGCGCGAACACTGCAATCGGCACATGCGCCATGATCCATTCCCACCGTTGCCACAGATGAAACTGCGCCAGATTGTCCGCCCCCATCAGCCAGACGAACCGTACGCCGGGATAGATCGCCATCAGCCGGTCCAGCGTTTCGGCGGTATAAAGCGTGCCTAGCCGCGCCTCGGCATCGCTGATGACGACGCGGGGATGATCCATGACGCGTTTCGCCTGCGCCATACGCAATGCCAGGGGGGCCGGCGGATTGGGCTTCAGCGGATTTCCAGGGCTGACCAGCCACCAGACGCGGTCCAGCGCCAGCCGCTTCAGCGCCTCGCGGGTCAGATGCGCATGCCCCGCATGGGCCGGATCGAACGACCCCCCCAGAAGGCCGATGGTCATACCCGGAAAGGCGATCGGAAAGCCGGTTTTCATGCCCTATCGCTAGCCGATCGGCCAGGTGCTTTGAACTGGAAAACCGCACCGCCCCTACTTTTTGAAAAACGCACAGTCTCCCGCAAAACTTGGCGATTCTCCTCGTGTGCGCACAGACTTTGTGCGGCGGCGCGTCTGGTGCGACGCAGGGCCAGCTGGCATCTCGGAACAACCGCCCCCCGCATCAAGAGGAAACCCGATGAGTGCCACCCAATCCCAACTGCCGGAACTTCTCGCCATACCAACGCGCGCCACTCGGGCTGCAGACCTCGGCGCCACGCTCTTGCGCGTCGTGCAGGGCGGTCTTTTTGTCGTGCATGGCGGCTTGAAGCAGTTCATATTCACCCCCGCCGGCACGGCTGCCTTCTTTACCGGCCTCGGCTTGCCCGGCCCGCTGGCCTATCTCGTCATCGCCGCCGAATTGCTTGGCGGCATCGCACTGGTCCTGGGCTTCAAGACCCGGATCGTTTCGCTCGCCCTCGTTCCAGTGCTGCTCGGAGCCATCGCCACCGTACATGCGCAGGCCGGTTTCTTCTTTTCCAATCCGAACGGCGGCTGGGAATATCCTGCCTTCTGGATCGTCACCCTTCTGGTTCAGTCGCTGCTCGGCTCGGGCCTCTACAGCCTTGACAAAAGTGCCTGACGATCGGGCCCTGTGCCCTCTGACAGCCTGATTGCCCTTGCCCCCCATCCCGGCTAGAGGAAGGCCCAGCATCGTTTCGCCCGGAGGACATCATGGCATCCTATCAGTACGTCTACCACATGGATGGCGTTTCCAAGGCCTATCCGGGTGGCAAGAAATGCTTTGAAAACATCCGGCTGAACTTCCTTCCCGGCGTCAAGATCGGCGTCGTCGGCGTCAACGGCTCGGGCAAGTCGACGCTCTTGCGGATCATGGCCGGGATCGACAAGGATTTTCAGGGCGAGGCCTGGGCCGCCAAGGGCGCCAAGGTGGGCTACCTGCCGCAGGAACCCTGGCTCGATCCGGCACTGAGCGTGCGCGAAAACGTCATGCTCGGTGTGGCCGAAAAGCAGGCGATCCTTGACCGCTACAACGAGCTTGCCATGAACTATTCGGATGAGACCGCCGACGAAATGGCCGCCCTGCAAGACACGATCGACGCCAGGAACCTTTGGGACCTCGACAGCCAGATCGACGTGGCGCTGGAAGCGCTGCGCTGCCCGCCCGACGATGCCGATGTCGAAACCCTGTCGGGCGGCGAACGCCGCCGCGTGGCCCTGTGCAAGCTGCTGCTCGAAGCGCCCGACATGCTGCTGCTCGACGAACCGACCAACCATCTCGACGCCGAAACCATCGCCTGGCTGCAAAAGCACCTAATCGAATATACCGGCACCATCCTGATCGTCACCCACGACCGCTATTTCCTCGACGACATCACCAGCTGGATTCTCGAACTGGAACGCGGCCGCGGCATCCCGTACGAGGGCAACTATTCCGCCTGGCTCGAACAGAAGGCCAAGCGCCTCGCGCAAGAAGCGCGCGAGGACAAGGCCAAGCAAAAGGTCATGGAACGGGAACTCGAATGGATCCGCGCCGGAGCCAAGGCCCGTCAGGCCAAGCAGAAGGCCCGGATCAACGCCTATGACAAGATGGCCGATCAGTCCGAACGCGAACGGGTTGGCCGCGCCCAGATCATCATCCCGAACGGCCCCCGCCTTGGCGGCAAGGTGATCGAGGTCGAGGGACTGAAGAAACACATGGGCGACAAGCTTCTGATCGAGAATCTGTCCTTCTCGATCCCGCCCGGCGCCATCGTCGGCATCATCGGCCCGAACGGCGCGGGCAAGACCACGCTTTTCCGCATGATCACCGGGCAGGAAAAGCCCGACACCGGCACAATCACCATCGGCGACACGGTGAAACTCAGCTACGTCGATCAGTCGCGCGACGATCTCGACCCCGCCCAGAACGTCTGGGAATCGATCACCGACGCGCTCGACGTGGTGGTTCTGGGCGATGCCGAGGTGAACAGCCGCGCCTACTGCTCGTCGTTCAACTTCAAGGGCGCCGACCAGCAGAAAAAGGTGGGCCTGTTGTCGGGTGGCGAGCGCAACCGCGTCCACATGGCGCGGCTCTTGAAATCGGGCGGCAACGTGCTTCTCCTCGACGAGCCGACCAACGATCTGGACGTCGAAACCCTGCAGGCGCTCGAATCCGCCATCGACGATTTCGCCGGCTGCGCGGTCATCATTTCGCATGACCGCTTCTTCCTCGACCGGCTCTGCACCCATATCCTGGCGTTCGAGGGCGACGCCCATGTCGAATGGTTCGAAGGCAACTTCGAGGCCTACGAGGAAGACAAGGTGCGGCGCCTCGGGCCTGACAGCATCGAGCCAAAGCGGGTGAAATACAAGAAGTTCACCCGCTGACGTTGGCGGTGATGGTGTTCATCGCGCGCGGCAACCAGACCTGATACTCCATACTGCGGGTTCGCAGATAACCGCCCGCAACTTGACGCAGATCATGGCCGGCCGGACCCGAACCCGGCATTCTTTCTGCTCTACCGGAGATGGGAGCCATGCCATGCACGAACGCAAGTCTGCCGACCAAGAGCCTGCCCATGACCCGGCCGCAAGACCCGACAAGCGCCACTGGACCGAGGAAATCGAGGTCGCGGGCGATCAACTGGTCGCCTATGTAAAGCGCATTGCCGCCGAAGGACAGGTGCGGCGCGTCCGTATCACCGAACCCGACGGCGATCTGGTGCTCGAGGTGCCGCTGACCATTGGCGCCATCGCTGGCGGCGCGGTTGTCGTGGCCGCGCCCCTTCTTGCAGTGATCGGCGCCGTTGCCGCATTTTTCGCCAAAGTCCGACTCGAGATCGTGCGTGACGGTGCAGGCCCGGACGGGGTTGCGGCGGACGAAGCGGGGGCAGACCGGGCGGGACCAGACCGGCCCGCCTGACACGCCGCCGGATGGCTGCGGCCCTTCCAGCGAACCGCCCGCAAACTGTGCGCGAATGCGCCAAACATGTGCGGCGACGGGGTCTTTTCCGATCCCGCGCACAGGTCTATCTTCGCCCTAGACCTGTGAAGGAGCGCATCATGTCATTCGAAGCCCCGGCCGGCACCCGGATCGGCCATGTCCACCTGAAAGTCGCCGATCTCGACCGGGCGATCGGCTTTTATTCCGGCCTTCTGGGGCTGAGCGTCATGCAGCGCTACGGCACCCAGGCGGCCTTTCTGTCGGCGGGCGGCTATCACCACCATATCGGCCTGAACACCTGGGAATCCAAGGGCGGCCAGCCCCCCGCCCCCGGCACCACAGGTCTTTATCACACCGCGATCCTCTACCCCAGCCGCCAGGCGCTGGCCCAGGTGCTGAAATCGCTGGTCGACGCCGGCTGGCCGCTGGAAGGGGCGTCGGACCATGGGGTGAGCGAGGCGATCTACCTGCGCGACCCCGACGGCAACGGAGTCGAGCTTTACCGCGACCGGGCCGAGGCCGACTGGCCGCGCGATGCGACCGGTGCCTTGAAGATGGTGACCGAGCGGCTTGATCTGCGCGCCCTTCTGGCGGAAGCCGCCTGACCGGACGGCAAAAGGTCAGGAACCCTTAAGATGTCGTAGTTAACCTGCCCTCTGGTATCGTGCGCGGTCGTCCCGGGGGCAGAGGTTGGTCAGCATTTCCTACAGCACGTTACTTGGCGCCGGCATCCCGACCTTTGTCACCGGGATAACCGACCTCGACATCGCCTGGATCAACGGCACCCCCCGGCTCTACGCCGCGACCCGCCCGGCCCCCGGCGCCGGCTATTCGGTATTCGACATTTCCACCCCCGGTTCCGCGGCACCCCTGGTCGCAGTTCAGGGCTACGGGCCGGCCATCCACCCGGACACCACCCCCGCGATCGACGTGATCGCCAGCGGCACTAGCGGCTTTCTCTTCGGCTCCGGCCTCGCGCCATCGGGCTGGGCCAGCTATGGGCTGAGCGCCCAAGGCGGCTTCGGCGCCACACTGAATACACCGCTGCCGTTTGATCCCACCGCCGTGACCAGCCTCGTTTCCGCGAGCAGAACCTACGTTTTCTTCACGCCCGAGAACCAACCGCAGCCGGTCAGCTATCATCTCGCGGCGAACGGGGCGATGACGCCGGCCTTCGTACCCCAGAACCTGCCTGCCGGACCCTCGGTCGACAGCATGAGCGTGGCTCAGACGGCGGACGGGACGTTCCTCCTGACCGCCTCGGCGGCGGGTGATGTGATCTCGAGCTATGCGGTCGCGGCGAACGGCGGGCTGACGCTGGTCGGGCAGGTGGCGGCGGTCGCAGGGATCGGCTTTTCCAGGCCGACGACGGTTGACAATGTCACGCTGCACGGCATCACCTATGCGGTGGCCGCGGGCGCGCAAAGTTCGTCCCTGTCGGTCTTCCGGCTGTTGCCAGCCGGGCAGTTCTACGCGGCCGACCATGTGGTCGACAATCTGGCCACCCATTTCGCGGGGGCGACAGCCATGGCCACGCTGCAACTGGGCAGCCGGGCGTTCGTCATGGTCGGCGGGGCGGAAGACGGGATCGACGTGATGACCATGCTGCCCGATGGGCGGCTCATCCACCTTTTATCCGTCGCCGACACAGCGGCACTGACCCTTGCCGATGTCACCTGCATCACCGCAACGCAGGTCAGCACCCACACCGAGGTTTTCGTCGCCAGCGCGACCGAACCCGGCATCACCCAGTTGGATATTGATCTCGGCCCAATGGGGGTTTCGCTGTTCAAGGACCCGGGCGTCCAGCAGGGCACCGCCAACAACGATCTTCTCTTCGCAGGCGCGGGCACGACCGCGCTTTATGGCGGCGGTGGCGACGATATTCTGGTCGCCGGCGGCCCCGGTGGCGGGGCGGTCTTGTATGGCGGCGCTGGACGCGACATTTTCGTTCTGTCGCCCAGCGACACGACGCTCGAGGTGGCCGACTATCAGGTGGGCATCGACCGGCTCGACCTGACCTCGATGCCTGGCCTGCGCAACCTTGGCCAGCTCACGATGACCCAGACCGCTTCGGGCATGGACATCGCCTATCTGACAACCACGATCCACGTCGAAAGTGCCGATGGCAACCCGATCGCGCCCACGGCCTTCGCCCAGTCGCAGATGCTACCCTTCGATCGCTTCCCCCCGGTCACCACGACGACGATCCAGTTCGGCGGTTCGGGCAACGATTTCCTGACCGCAACTTCCGAGGATACGAGCCTGGTGGGCCTTTCCGGCAACGACCGCCTGACCGGCGGCACCGGCAACGACGCGCTGGAAGGCGACGGCGGCAACGACACGCTTTTCGGTGCCGACGGCAATGACAGGCTGACCGGGGATCTTGGCAACGACTGGCTCTACGGCGGCGCCGGAAACGATTCGATCGACGCCGGTGCCGGCAATGACCTCGTCTATGGCGGAACCGGCGACGATACGATCACCGGGGGGGACGGGGCGGATTCGCTTTACGGCGACGACGGCAATGACACCGTCAGCGGCGGCGACGGCAACGATCTGGTCGCGGGCGCCACCGGCGACGATCTGCTTTACGGCGGCAATGGCAACGACAATGTCTGGGGCGGTCTCGGCAACGACAGCCTTTATGGCGACGCGGGAAACGACACGCTGCACGGCGTTGACGGCGCGGACCTGCTCGACGGCGGTTCCGGCAATGACCTGCTCTATGGCGACGCCGGCAACGATACGATCAGCGGCGGCGACGGCAATGACCTGCTGGCGGGCGCCACCGGTGACGATCTGCTTTACGGCGGCAATGGCAACGACAATGTCTGGGGCGGTCTCGGCAACGACAGCCTTTATGGCGACGCGGGAAACGACACGCTGCACGGCGTTGACGGCGCCGACCT
>Ga0209023_10000745_pt1 | contig 46997 bp, 48 predicted proteins | sample LakOneMetagenome_FD_187468 | JGI IMG/M metagenome (GOLD analysis project Ga0209023, IMG submission 187468) | Freshwater and sediment microbial communities from Lake Erie, Canada (SPAdes) (version 2) | ecosystem: Environmental > Aquatic > Freshwater > Lentic | place: Lake Erie, Canada...
GGGGTCGCGTCTGGGGCGGTCCCTCGACTTCGCTCGGGACGAACGGATTTTGGGAGTTCAGGTAGCGAAGTGGCTGAACAGGATCAGCTTCGTCGCTCTTGCAGCGCCTCGACCGGCAAATAGCCAACGAAGCCATCCTCGCCCACCTGGCCCCAGGCCCAGCCGCCGGTGACGTCGAGCACGTTGAACAACGTCCCGCCGCCCAGTTCCTGGCGAACATCGCTGGCCTTGTCGTTCTTGGCAAACAGCTTGGCCCCGCAAGGCACCACCGAACGCTCCATCGGTACCGCATAGTGCGGCACGAAACACCGGCCCGCCAGCCGGATATGCGCCAGATCGCCGCGCACCGGCCAATGCCCCTCGTCGAGTTTCTCGGCGGGGCCTGACAGGCTGAGCTGCCCGGTCGGAATGGCGCTGGCGGTCAAGGTCGTGCTTTCCCCAAACTGGAAGAGCGGGCGATTAGCGCCGCTTGGGTCATTTGCCAAGTTATCCATAGCGCGCCTTGAGCAGGCCCCAGGCTGCGCGCAGCCCCAGCGCGTCACCGCCCTTGGGCCGGCCGGGCTTGGCGGCGGGGCGCCAGGCGAAGGTGTCGAAGTGGATCCAGTCGAGCCTTTCAGGCACGAACCGGTCAAGGAACAGCCCTGCGACCGAGGCGCCAGCATAGCCGTTCGAGCTGGAGTTGTTGAGGTCGGCGATGTCGCTCTTCAGATACTCACGGTAGCCATCGAATAGCGGCAAGCGCCAGCAGCGATCGTCGGCGGCTTCGCCCGCAGCCAGTAGCTCGGCGGCGGTTTCGTCATTCCGCGCGAACATCGCTGGCAGGTCCGGCCCCAGGGCAACCCGCGCCGCGCCGGTCAGGGTGGCGAAGTCGATCACCAGCTCGGGCTCTTCATCGCCCGCGCGGGTCAGCGCGTCGCCCAGCACCAGGCGGCCTTCGGCATCGGTATTGCCGATTTCGACCGAAAGGCCGGCGCGGCTGCGCAGCACGTCGCCGGGACGGAAGGCATTGCCCGAGATCGCGTTTTCGACCGCCGGGATCACCAGGTGCAGCCGCACTTTCAGCCGCTGGCCCATCACCAGCGCGGCCAGAGCAAGCGCGTGCGCCGCGCCGCCCATGTCTTTCTTCATCAGCAGCATGCCCGAGCTTGGCTTGATATCGAGCCCGCCGCTGTCAAAGCACACGCCCTTGCCGACCAGCGCCAGTTTCGGGTGCTTGGGATCGCCCCAGGTCAGCTCGATCAGGCGCGGGGCATGGCTGCGCGCGGCGGCGCGGCCGACCGCGTGGACCATCGGGAAACCGCGCTCCAGCGCGTCGCCGTGGGTGACCTTGAACTCCGCGCCGTGCAGCTTGGCGAGCAGCTGGGCTTCGTGTTCAAGCTGGGCGGGACCCATGTCCTCGGCGGGGGTGTTGACCAGATCGCGGACCAGCGCCGTGGCTTCGGCCTCGGCCAGTACCGGGGCTATCGCGCCGACATCCTTGGTCAGCAGCACCCGCGGCCCTTCCTCGTCGGGCTTGGCGAGGTAGCGGTCAAAGCGGTACTGCCCGGTGACCCAACCATAGAGCGCTGGCCCAGGTTCACCCCCGACGCGTCGATAGGTTCCGGCTGGCAGGACTTCGGCCAGCTTGGCCATGCACCAGCTGGAGAGGCTCTCGGTATTGGCCACGCCAGAGACCACAAACCAGCCATCGCCATCCGGGACGATCGCGTAGGAATAGCCATCGCCAGTGAACTTCTGTGCCGCCAGGGCTGCACGCTGCGGGGCGGAGAGGCCCTTTACGAATTGCTCAAGACCGGTTTTGTCGACCAGGTGAATCGGCACCGCAGCTTGGTCGCGGTCGGGCTGGATCAGGGCGTTTTTGTCATTCATCGGCGGGGCAATAGCCATTTGCAGCATTCGTGACTATATGGCTCGGCATGACTCAGTACCAAACAGTCGCCGATAACGAGACCCAGCTGCGCGATGGGACGATCAAGCTGCACGGACCCGCGGCCTTTGCAGCCATGCGCAAGGCCGGGCGGCTGGCTGCCGAAACGCTCGACGCGCTGGTGCCCTTGGTCAAGCCGGGGGTGACCACCGGTGAGCTTGATGATTTCGTGCGCCAGTTCACGCTCGATGGCGGCGCGGTGCCGGCGACGCTGGGCTATCGCGGCTATGCGCACTCTTGCTGCATCTCGATCAACCACGTGGTTTGCCACGGGATTCCTTCGGACAAGACGCTCAAGGACGGCGACATCGTCAATATCGACGTGACCCCGCTGCTCGACGGCTGGCACGGCGATTCCAGCCGGATGTACCTGGTCGGCGATGTGCCGCTGAAGGCGCGGCGGCTGGTCGATGTGACCTACGAATGTCTGATGCTGGGGATCGAGCAGGCCAGGCCCGGCAAGCACCTGGGCGATATCGGCTCGGCGATCCAGAAATATGCCGAAGGGCACCGCTACGGCGTGGTCCGCGAGTTTTGCGGGCATGGCCTCGGCCGCCTGTTCCACGACGCCCCCGAAGTGGTCCACGCCGCGCGCGCGGGCACCGGGCCGGTGCTGAAGCCAGGGATGTTCTTCACGATCGAACCGATGATCAACCTCGGCAAGCCGGGGGTGAAGCTGCTCGAAGACGGCTGGACGGCAGTGACGCGCGACCGGTCCTTGTCAGCGCAGTTCGAACACTCGATCGGGATCACCGAGGACGGGTGCGAGATCTTTACGGCGAGCCCGAAGGGGCTGGACAAGCCGCCTTATTGAAGGGGTTCACGCAAAAAGCGCAAAGAAGCAGGAAGAGCGCAAAGATGTAGCTCTTGCGGCGCAGCCGCCTTCTCGTTCTGAGGTCGCGCAAATCGAATTTTCGGAAGAATAAGCTGAGCCTGCGGCTCAAAGCAGCACCTCTGCGCTCTTCCTGCTTCTTTGCGCCCTTTGCGTGAACCCTTCTCAACCCCGCCCCTCGCGGATCGCCGCGCCTGCCGCGAACGGCGTGATTGCCAGCAGCACCAGGCTGAACGCCCCGGTCAAGGCCAGGCCGCTTTCGCCCCCGGTGGCGAGACTGCCCGCGCCGAACACCAGCAGCGGAACCGCCAGCGGGATCAGCAGCAGCCCGCCCAAGGCCGCGCCGCCGCGCAGTCCGGCGGTGATCGCGGCGATCATGACGCCTAGCGCGGCGAGGCCGGGGGTTCCGGCGAGCAATCCGATCTCGACCAGCCGCAGCTTCTCGCCGTCGATCCCGACCAGCGCCGAAGCGGGAATGGCGGCCAGCATCAGCGGCGGGCCAAAGCTCAGCCAGTGAGCCAGCATCCGCACGGTCACCAGCCACTCCTCGCTGATCCCGCGCAGCGCCCACTGATCGAACAGGCCGAGTTCCAGGTCGGGCTCGATCAGCCGGTCGAGCGGCAGGATTGCCGCCAGCAGCGCCGCGACCCAGATCATCCCGCCGCCGGTCTTGCCCAGCAAAGGCGCGTCCGGCCCGACCGCGAAGGGATAGAGCATCGCCACCGCGAGGAAGAACAGCACCGGAAGCAGTGCCCCGCCGCGCCGTCCGCCCAGGAACAGTTGTGTGCAATCGCGGCGGAGCAGGGAGAGGAACTGGCCGCTCATCGCACGAAGTCCTTGAGCTCGATCCGCTCCATCCCCGCCAGATCGAACCTTTGGTGCGATGCAATCACCGCAATCCCGCCCTCACGGCAATGCTCGGCCACCAGGTCCATCACCAGCACCGCGCCTCGCGTGTCGAGCCCGTTGAGCGGTTCGTCGAGCAGCCAGACCGGCGCGGCCTGTCCGCACAGCCGGGCCAGCGCCGCGCGCTTTTTCTGCCCGGTCGAAAGGTAGCGCACCGGCACGTCCAGCAGTTCGGAAAGGCCCAATTGCGCGGCCCGGTTGTCATGCGCGCCGTCAAGCCGCTGCCAGAAGGCCAACGCCTGGCCCAGCGGCAGATGCGGATCGAGCGCGGGGCGCTCATCGACCAGCCCGACGCCGCCCGCCAGGTCAACAGTCCCGGCATAGGCCGGCATAAGCCCGGCCAGGATCCGGATCAGGCTGCTCTTGCCGATCCCGTTGGAGCCGACCAGTTGCAGCGCCTGTCCGCTTTCCAGCGCAAACGACAGCCCCGCAAACAGCAGCCGGTCGCCGCGGCGGCAGGCCAGATCATTCGCGGCGATGCGGCACTCTTGCATAGGCCTGCCGGATAGGGGAAAGCTGCTGGCCTGCCAAGCTGGTCAGGCCGCAGCCTGATTTACAATCAATCCCGTTCGTGGTGAGGAGGGACTGAGCGCATGCGAAGGCCCGTCTCGAACCACTGCCGCACGCGATCCTTCGAGACGCGTCTTCGATGCTTCGACAAGCTCAGCACTCAGCCGCTCCTCAGGACGAACGGTGAAATTTGGAGAGTCCGTCATGTCTGTTCCCCGCCTGACCCAAGCCGAATCCGCCGCCCTTGTCGCCGAACACCCCGCCTGGACTCTGCGCGAAGACGGCAAGGCGCTGGTCCGCACGTTCCGGTTCAAGGATTTCAACGCGGCCTTCGGCTTCATGACCCGCGTTGCACTCTATGCTGACAAGGCCGATCACCATCCCGAATGGTTCAACGTCTACAACCGGGTCGAAGTGACACTGACCACGCACGATGCCGATGGGCTGAGCCAGCGCGATGTCGATATGGTGCGGGCGATTGAAAGCTATCTGTGATGGCTGCTGCGCGCTGCTCTTGCGGACAATTGTCGATTGAAGTTGATGGCGATCCCGTCCTCAACGCGCTGTGCCATTGCGCCGATTGCCGCCGCCGCACCGGCAGTGCCTTTGGCTGGCAGGCCTACTTTTTGGAAGGGCAGGTTACCGGAACGAGCGGCACGGTCAGCTCCCGCTCGGTGCCGGTCGCTGAGCCGCAAGTCCGGCATTTCTGCCCCGATTGCGGGACGACTGTCTGGTGGACGGCGGGAACGGCACCGGGGATGGTCGGCGTGGCTGGCGGAACTTTTGAACCCGGCGTGCTGGGTGAACCCATAGCAACCTATCGCGACGAGAACCGGTGTGCCTGGTTGGCTATGCCAGATGGATGGACAGTTTATCCATGACCGGCTGGGTCGCGCTGCTGCGGGCGGTCAATGTCGGCGGCAACAACAAGATTCCGATGGCGGAGCTGGCTGCGCTCGGGTGGCGACTGGGGCTGCATGGCGCGCGGACCTATATCGCCAGCGGGAACCTGATTTTTTCGAGCGCCATGGGTGAGGAAGAACTCAAGAAACTGATCGAGGATGCGATTCAGGCTGAGTTCGGCACGCGCATTGGCGTGTTGGTGCGCAGCGCCGCAGAGCTCGCTGACACTGTCGCGTGCTGTCCCTGGCCGGATCGGCCGGGCAATCGGGTGATGGTGCTGTTTACCGATGACGTGCCCACGCTGGAGGGCGTCCGGCACCAGACTGGCGAGGTGCTGGCGCTGGGGAAGCGCGAGATATTCATCGACTATGGCGAAGGAATGGCTGGTTCGAAGCTGGTGATTCCTGTCAGCAAGACTGGGACGGCGCGGAACATGAATACGGTGCGCAAGCTGGCGGAGCTGGCTGTCGCGCTCTAGTGCCCGCCAAGCGGCTGCAACTGGTTGCGCGTCATCTTGCGCAGCCGCCCCGGCATCCACCTGGCGGCGAAGGCCAGGCGGTGGGCGCTTTTGCCGACGCGGTTGTGCAGGTCCTTGCCGTGAACCGCCTTCCACGCTGCTTCGGCTACGTCGCTGACGGGCGAAATTTCCAGCCCGGCTTCCTGCACCCGGCTGCGAATATGTTCGTTGCTCTGCTGGTTGGGGTTCATGTCGATCAGCGGCGTGTCGATGAAGCCCGGCATCAGGTCGCAGACCTTGATTCCGTCTGGCGCCCATTCGGCGTCGAGGCATTCGGTGATCGCGCGTACCCCGAACTTGGTCGCCGAATAGACCGAAGCCCCCGGCGTGCCATAGATCCCCGCCGCGCTGGCGGTGTTGAGCAGACAGGAACCCGGCGCACTGGCCTTGAGCCAGGGGTGCGCCGCCTGCGCGCCGAACAGCACACCCTTGAGATTGATGTCGAGGCAGCGCTCGATTTCGCCGGTGTTGTTCTCAACCAAAGGGCCGCCCAGCGGGATCCCGGCATTGTTGAACACCACATCGATCTTGCCGCTGCTGGCTTTGGCGCAGGCCGCCAGCGCATCGTCCCAGGCCGCCCGGTCGCGCACGTCGAGCTTGTGGATCGAGCTTTTGCCCGCCGGGATCAGCGCGGCGGTTTCCTTCATGCCGCCTTCGTTGACATCGACCAGGCCGACGAACCAGCCCTGCTGTCCGAACTTCACCGCCACCGCGCGGCCAATGCCGCTGGCGCCGCCGGTGATGAAAATGGTTTTGCTTACAGCCATGTCAGTATCCTCCGCTTTCCCCATAGCCGTTCGTGTCGAGCGAAGTCGAGACACTTTGAACTCCCCGAATCCGCTCGCCCCGAGCGGGTCTGGTTGTGGCTTTTGGCCTAAAGCGCCGGGTTGTTATAGCAATGCCAGGTGAAGATCGCCGTCGCGCCGCGGTGGGGGCGCCATTTTTCGGCCATTTCGCGGGTGGCCTTTTCGCTGGGCCGCGCATCGAGGCCGAGCAGCTTGTGCAGACCCGCCTGGACCGCGAGGTCCCCGGCCGGCCAGATGTCCTGGCGGCCTTCGGCGAACAGCAGGTAGATCTCTGCTGACCAGCGGCCGATGCCTTTGATCTGGGTGAGCTGGGCAATCGCCTCCTCGTCGTCCTGAGGCAGGGCCTCGAAATCGAGCGTGCCGGTAACGACCAGTTCGCACAGGGACCGCATGTAGCCCTGCTTTTGTCGTGATAGCCCGCAAGCGCGCAGCGTGTCGAAATCGGCTTCGAGCACGCGCTGCGGATCAAGCTCTTCCCCGGCATGGGCTTCGAACTTGCGCCACATCGATGCCGCCGCCGCGACGCTGACCTGCTGGCCGACGATGGTGCGCATCAAAGTGCCATATCCGCGCGGGCGGATTCGCGGTTCGGGATAACCCGCGACTTCAAGCGCCTTGGCGAAACCCGGCTCCAGCTGCGCCACTGCGTCCAGCCCCGCCTTCAATTGTCCTTCGCTCAGGCCCACATGCGCTCTCCCGCTTGCCAAAATTTAGCCGGTCGATTAGCAGCCCGGCAAATGCGCGAACAGGCGCAATCGCAAAGGACGTGAGAATGCCCAAGCTTGTCGTGGTCAATCGTGCCGGTCAGGAACAGGAAGTCGAAGCTGCCAATGGCGTTTCGGTAATGGAAGCGATCCGCGATGCGGGCTTTGACGAACTGCTGGCGCTGTGCGGCGGCTGCTGCAGCTGTGCCACCTGCCACGTCTATGTCGATCCGGCCTTTGCCGACAAGGTTGAGAAGCTGAGCGAGGACGAGAACGACCTGCTCGATTCGACCGACCACCGCACCGAAAACTCGCGGCTGTCATGCCAGATCCACCTTAGCGACGCGGTCAGCGGCCTCAAGGTGACGATCGCGCCTGAAGACTGAGTTGCAAGGCCCCAAGCGCATTTGCGTTGCGCTGGGGCCGGGCGGCACCTAACTTTGGCGGTATGACCACTCCGCTCGTCTTCAAGAACACGCTCGACCTGATTGGCAACACCCCGCTTGTCCTGCTGGAAGGGCCAAGCGAAGCGGCCGGCTGCGAGATCTGGGGCAAGTGCGAATTTGCCAACCCCGGCGCTTCGGTGAAAGACCGCGCGGCGCTGTGGATCGTTCGCGATGCCGAAGTCAGGGGCTTGCTCAAGCCCGGTGGCACCATTGTGGAAGGAACCGCGGGTAACACCGGGATCGGGCTGGCGCTGGTCGCCAATGCGCTGGGCTACAAGACGGTGATCGTCATGCCCGAGACGCAAAGCCGCGAGAAGATGGATACCCTGCGCGCGCTGGGGGCCGAGCTGGTGCTGGTGCCCGCCGCGCCGTTTTCCAACCCCGGGCACTTCGTCCACACCTCGCGCCGGCTGGCGGAAGAGACCGAGGGCGCGATCTGGGCCAACCAGTTTGACAACGTCGCCAACCGCAAGGCCCATATCGAATCGACCGCGCCCGAGATGTGGGCGCAAATGGACGGGCGGATCGATGGTTTCACTTGCGCCGCCGGGACCGGCGGGACGATCGCCGGGGTCGGCATGGGGCTCAAGGCCTTCGACGAGAAAGTGACCATCGCGCTGACCGACCCGCACGGTGCGGCGCTCTACAACTACTATGCTTGCGGCGAGCTTCGGGCCGAAGGCTCATCAGTCGCCGAAGGGATCGGGCAGGGGCGGATCACCGCCAATCTGGAGGGCGCGCCGATCGACACCCAGTTCCGCATCTCGGACGAAGAGGGGCTGGAATGGGTTGCCCGGCTGCTCAAGGACGAAGGGTTATGCCTGGGGCTGTCCTCGGGAATCAATGTGGCCGGGGCGGTGGCGCTGGGCAAGCAGCTGGGCAAAGGCTCCCGAGTGGCAACGATCCTGTGCGATACCGGCTTTCGCTATCTCTCGAGCCTCTACAATGCCGAGTGGTTGCGCGCGAAGGGGCTTCCGGTCTTCCCTTGGCTGGAATGATAGGCTAAACCATAGCCCAGATGGCAACACAACCGCCACGCCGGGTCCTTGAGCCGCTATCCGCGCCGCAGCACTATGTGCCGCCGAGTGCGCGGGAAATGCGTGCGCAAGCGGTACAGCGCCTCCAGTCGGGACTGTTCGGGATCGCCGCGATCGTGCTGGTGGTTGGCCTTGCCAATATCATCAACGACCGCGCGCGCCAGGCCGATGCTGCAGGCCGACCCGCCGCCAGCGCTTCGCCCAGTCCCAGCCAGGATGCCAACAGCGACCCGTTGGCCGAAGTCGGCGTGGTACCCTCAAGCGTGCCCGATGCCGTCACCTCACCCAAGCCTGCCGGGCCGGCGGTCCAGCATTAGCAGAAACAGGATCGGGTTGATCCTCGCCGCGCTAGGGCTGGCCCTGGCGGCGATCGGCTGGCTGGGTTCAGGACGAGGCACGAGCCCCGGCGAGTCCGTCGGCCTGTTCACTTCGCTGCCGATCCTGTGGAGCGACAGTCCCGAACTGGGCGCGGAGCTGCGCGAGGACAGCAAGCCGCATTGGGCGCGCAAGGTGATCGAACAGCGTGGGAACATCGATCCGCTCGACGTGCTGACGGGGCCGAGTCTCGCCAAGCTCCACCGCCTGGTGATCGCCCAGCCGCGTCCGCTGGGTCCGGCCGAAAATGTCGCGCTCGATGCCTGGGTGCGTGGCGGCGGACAAGTGCTGCTTCTGGCTGACCCAGCACTGACCCAGGATTCACAGTTCCAGTTGGGCGATCCGCGCCGCCCGCAAGCAGTCGCGCTGCTATCGCCGATCCTGGGCCGCTGGGGACTCGACCTGCTGTTCGATGACAGCCAGCAATTGGGTGAGTTCAGCGCCGAAGTGTTGGGGGTGCCAACCCCGGTCAATCTGCCCGGTCACTTTGCCACGCACGGGCAGGGCAATTGCAAGCTGTGGGCCGAGGGCCTGGCGGCAACCTGCGCGATTGGCAAAGGCCGGGTGGTGGCGCTGGCCGACGCTGCGGTGCTGGAGAGCACCGATCCTTCGGGACAACGCCCCAAGGCCTTCGCCGCGCTGCTCGACGCGGCATTTGCAGCCCGCTGACGCTCGGGCGCGACTCCAAAACGGGAAATCGCGGGAAGCTTCACCACGCTTGGCAGAGTCGCGGCCTAAATCGTTGATTTTGTGTAGAGAACAAACCAGAAACTCATGGAAAGTCTGAGATTCAGTTATCGAATCAAATCAATATTAATCAATTATTTACCGTGTTATCCCGTGAAATCCCGCAATTTTCCCTTTCTTCCCCGGAAAAGCAGGGATATGGAACCGTTTCATCGACAGCAGATTTCACCACCGCACCCTGGGAAGGGTGGTCCGGACGCGAGGGCGCGCGTCTGGCGGCGGGGAACACTTTTGGGTTCCGGGCACAGGCCCGGTTTGAGGCGGGACGGTTATCGTGGAGGCGGGCAAGCCGGTCACATACAGCGGTCAGGGCTTCTCGCTACTCGGCGAGAAGGGCCGCTTTGTGCTGCCTCCGGACTTCCGCAAGGCGGTCCGCGATAGCGGCCAGGGCGAACGGGTGCTGTGCCTGGGCAAGCACCCGCGCTGGAAGTGCCTGACCGGTTTTGGCCTCGGCCGGGTCCAGGAATTTGAAGCCCAGCTCGATCGTGAAGAGGAAATCGCGCTCGAACGCGGGGTCGAATTCGATCGCGACGATCGCTCTCGCCAGCTTTACGGTTTTGCCAAGGTCCCCTTCGACGACAGCGGCCGCTTTGTTCTGCCCGAACGCTTCTTCAAGCTGGGTGGTCTGGAAGACGCCGTGTTCTTCCAGGGCGGCGGCAAGATGTTCACGATCTGGAACCCGCAAGAGCTCGCCAAGATGGGCGCTGGCTGGGAAGACGCGATCGAGGCATGCGCCGATCTTCAGGCCCAGGCGCTCGGCGGGAAGGGGAAGAAATGACCCAACCCGCCCCGCATATCCCCGTCCTGCTCGATGAAGTGATCGCCGCGCTTTCTCCCGAACCGGGTGCGGTGATCGTCGATGCCACCTTTGGCGCCGGCGGTTATACCCGCCGCCTGCTCGATGCCGGTGCCACGGTCCACGCCTTCGATCGCGATCCCGACGCGATCACCGCGGGTCGCGGGTGGAGTGAGGCCGCAGAAAGCCCTCCGCGACTTGTGCTCCACCCACGGCGCTTTTCCGAAATGGTCGCGGCGCTGGCCGAAGCCGGGCTTGCCGCTGTCGACGGCGTGGTGATGGATATTGGCGTCTCCTCGATGCAGCTTGACCAGGCGCAACGCGGCTTCGCGTTCAGCATGGATGGCCCGCTCGACATGCGCATGGCGCAGGAAGGTGAAAGCGCCGCCGATTTCCTCAACACCGCCGCCGAAAGCACCATTGCCGACGTATTGTTCCAGTACGGTGAGGAACGCCAATCACGCCGCGTTGCCCGCGCGATCGTTGCCGCCCGCCCGCTCGAAACCACCGGCCAGCTTGCCCAGGTGGTGCGCAAGGCGCTGGGTTATCGTCCCCACAATAACAAAGGTCCCGCGCCCAAGGATCCCGCCACCCGCAGTTTCCAGGCGATCCGCATCCATGTGAATGCCGAGCTCGATGAACTGAACGCCGGGCTCGCGGCAGCCGAGCAATTGCTGCGTCCCGGCGGCAAGCTGGCGGTGGTCAGCTTTCACAGTCTGGAAGACCGAATCGTCAAGCAGTTCCTGCGCGATGCCAGCGGGGCGGTGGCCAATATGTCGCGCCACCTGCCGCAGACCGCGCCCGCAGCCGCGCCGACTTTCGACCATGTTGCCAAGGCACTGCGCCCCAGCGAAGCGGAATTGGCCCGCAATCCGCGGGCCCGCTCGGCCACGCTGCGCTCCGCTCGGCGCACCGCCGCGCCCGCCCGGGCAAGGAGGGCCGCATGAACCTGACCCGCGATCGCCTGCGTCAGGTCGGCTGGGCCGCCGTGCTGCTGACCTGCTTCACTTTCACCGTAGTGCTGACTTTCAAGGTCAACGCAGTCAAAAGTCAGGTCCGCCTGACCGAACGCAAGATCGTCGCGGTCAAGCAGCAGAAGCTGTTTCTTGAAACCGAATTCGAGGCCCGCGCCAACCAGCAGCAACTGAAATCACTCAACGATGTTGAGTTCGGCTATCAAGCCCCCACCGCCGGGCAGTACCTTGAAGGTGAGCGTCAACTCGCCGCGCTGAGCAAGGAGCGCGCGCCCGATGCGCCCAGCCCGATCCGCGTCGCCAGCGCCGCGCGCCCGGGTGAGGACAACACGATCCCGGCAATGGTCTCGCCGCTGACCGGCAAGGCGATGGCGGCCGAAGTGCCCAAGGGCGGCGCGCACAAGCCAGTGACCGCCGCCAGCCTGGGCGATCGGTTGAGCCGGGTTGAAAAAGCAGGGACGCAGCAGGAATGAACAGCCTGGCAGTCTCAACCGCGGTTAGCTCGGGCCGGCGCGATCTGGTCAATGTGCGCAGCCGCAGCCTGCTGATGGCCAAATGGCGGGTGCTGTGGGTGGTATCGGGGTTTGCCGCGCTGGCCTTGGCGGCGATGCTCAGGATTGCCTACCTGGGGCTGTTCGCCGATGCGCCGAGCGGAGAGGATAACGCCAATGCGCTGCTCCCCCAGCGCGGAGACATCGTCGATCGCAACGGGGTGCCGCTGGCACGCGCCTTCCCGGCCTATTCGCTGTGGTTCAATCCTGGTGCGCTTGGCGAAGGCGGCCCGCCGCTGGTCCGCCCGCCGCGGCAGGTGGCCGAAGCGCTTGCGCTGATCTTTCCTGACCTCAATGTCGATGAAATGACCAAGCGCTTGGCCGATGGCAAGCCGGGCTATCTGCGCCGCCGGATCCTGCCCGAGGATGCCAACCGGATCCACGCGCTGGGCGAACCGGCGCTCGAATTTCCGCGCGAGACCGAGCGGTTCTATCCGCAAGGATCGATGGCCGCGCACGTGCTGGGTTTTGTCGGCGCGGATGGTCATGGCCATGTCGGGATGGAGCAGGTTTTCGACAAACGCCTGACCGATGCCGCAACCCGCGGTACCCCGCCGATGCTGGCGATCGATACCCGCGTGCAGGGCGCGCTGGAAGACGAACTGATGCGTTCGATGATCGACAGCAATGCCAAAGGCGCGGCCGGGGTAGTGCTCGATGTCGATACCGGCGAAGTGGTTGCGCTGGCCTCGTTGCCGTCGTTCAACCCCAACCTGATCGACCGTGCGGGTGAAGCCAACATCTTCAACCGTGTGACCAACCAGGTCTATGAGCTGGGCAGCGTGATCAAGCCGATCACCATCGCTTCGGCGATCGATGCGGGCGTGGTGACCGACCTTTCACGCCGCTACCAGTCGAACCGGCCGGTTTCGATTGGTGGGTTCGAAATCCACGACAGTCACAATTTCGGCGGTTCGCTCAACATTCCCGAAGCGCTGATCCATTCTTCGAACATCGTCACCGCGCAGGTGGGCGACCAGCTCGGCGGGGCGCGGCTCAATGCCACGATGCGCGCGCTGGGGATGGACGAGCGGCCCTATATCGAACTGCCCGCACGCGGTTTCCCGATCTGGCCCAAGGGCAACTGGTCGCGGATCACCACCATGACCGTGTCATACGGCCACGGGCTGGCGATGACCCCACTGCACCTGGCCCAGGCCTACGCCGCGATGGTCAATGGCGGGATCTGGCGTCCCGCGACGCTGATCAAGATTGAGCCCGGCACCGAGGTTCCCGGCCGGCGGGTGTTCAAGGCCTCGACCTCGGCGCGGATGCGCCAGCTGCTGCGGCTGATCGTTGACCTCGGCACGGGCCGCAAGGCCAATGCTGCCGGTTACCGGGTGGGCGGCAAAACCGGCTCCGCAGAGAAGCCCGGCAGCGGCGGCTATCAGAAGACCAACATTATCGCGACTTTCGCGGCGGCCTTCCCGATGGATCACCCGCGTTATGTGGTGATCGCCATGCTCGATGCGCCGCAAGGCACGACGGCGACTTCGGGCCAGCGCACCGCAGCCTGGAACGCTGCGCCGATGGTCGGACGGCTGGTGCCACGGATCGGGCCCTTGCTGGGGATCATGCCCGATACCACGCGCGATGTGGACATCACCGATCTGGCCCCGCTGGTCGGCAGCGGAGAAGGTGAATGAAGCTGGGCGCGCTGGCAGCGCAGGCCGGGATCGCGCTGCCCGCTGGCGCCGAAGCGCAAGTGACCGGCTTCGCAATCGATAACCGCAAGGTTGCCCCAGGCACTGTCTTTGGCGCGTTCCAGGGTGCGGTGGTCAATGGCGAGCAATTCATTCCCGCCGCGGTTGCCGCCGGCGCCGTGGCCGTTGTTGCCCGGCCCGAAGCCAGGGTTGATGGCGCGGTCCATATCGCCGATCCCAATCCGCGCCGCGCCTTCGCCTTGCTGGCCGCGGGGTTCTTTACCCCGGTGCCCGAAACGATCGTCGCGGTGACCGGGACCAACGGCAAGACCTCTTGCGTTGAAATGACCCGCCAGATCTGGCGGATGGGCGGCGAGCGTTCGGCCTCGATCGGCACGCTTGGCGTGACCACTGCGGACGAAAGCATTTCGACCGGGCTGACCACCCCCGATATCGTTACGTTCCTGGCCAACATGAGCGGACTTGCACGCGAAGGCGTGTCCCACGTTGCCTTCGAAGCCTCGAGCCACGGGCTGTCGCAGTACCGCAACGAGGGGGTGAAGGTCTCGGCCGGGGCCTTCACCAACCTCAGCCGCGATCACCTCGATTACCACAAGGACATGGACGACTATTTCGCGGCCAAGATGCGGCTGTATGACGAAGTGGTCGATCCGGCTGGAACGGCCGTGATCTGGGCCGACGATGAATGGTCGGCCAGGGCGATCGGGCACGCGGAAAAACGCGGGCTGCGTGTGCTCACTGTGGGCGAAAAGGCTGGCAGCCAAGGTTCGTCGATCCGGCTGCTCACCCGCACCCCGACCCAGCTTGGGCAAACGCTGGAAATCGAATTCGAAGGCGACCGGCGCAAGTTCAACTTGCCGCTGATCGGAGCTTACCAGGCCGCCAATGCGCTGGTTTCGGCAGGGCTGGTGCTGGCGACTGGCGGCGATCCGGCGCAGGTGTTCGACGCTTTAACGCGCCTGCAGCCAGTCCGCGGGCGGCTGGAGCGCGCTGCAATCAGCCGGGCCGGAGCGCCGGTCTATGTCGATTACGCCCACACTCCCGATGCGCTCGAAGCCGCGATTGCGGCGCTGCGTCCGCACTGCACCGGCCGCCTGATCGTGGTGTTCGGGGCCGGGGGGGATCGCGATCCGGGCAAGCGCGCGCCGATGGGGCAGGTGGTAGCGCAGCAGGCCGACCTTGGCATCGTCACCGACGACAATCCGCGCGGCGAGGATCCTGCCGCGATCCGCGCCATGGTCATGGCTGGCGGACCCGGAGTGCTCCGCGACGGCGGCGAGCGCCGCGCGGCCATCGCCGCGGCGATCGAGGCCGCCGGGCGCGACGACATCGTATTGATAGCAGGCAAAGGCCACGAGCAAGGCCAGATCATGGGAGCAGGGGAACAATGCAGGGTCTTGCCCTTCGACGACGTTACCGTGGTGAGGGAATGCGCCGCCCCACCCGCGAGGGCCGACACATGAATGCCCCGATCCGGATCCTCGACTGGCCGAGCGAGCCGGAAGACGAGCTGGGCCTGGCGTTGTGGGATGCGGTCGCGCTTGCCCGCGCCATGAAGGGTGTTGCGGTCGGCGAATTCCAGGTGTCCGGCGTCGAGATTGACAGCCGCGATGTGGTCCCAGGCGATCTGTTCTTCGCGCTCAAGGGCGAAAGCATGGACGGGCACCGCTTCGTCGAGATGGCATTCGCCAAGGGTGCTGCCGCAGTGGTGGTGGACCGCCCCGTGAGTGGCCCACATGTGCTTGTGGATGACACATCGAGTGCACTTGAACTGCTCGCCAAGGCATCGCGCGAACGCACGCGGGCGCGGATTGTCGGGGTCACCGGATCGGTCGGCAAGACCGGGGTGAAAGAGGCGATTTTCGCCGCGCTCGACCGTTCGAGCCGGGGCAATGCCCATCGCTCGGTCAAGAGCTACAACAACCACGTCGGCGTCCCCCTCAGCCTGGCCCGGATGCCATCGCGTTCAAAATTCGGCATTTTCGAAATGGGAATGAACCATGCCGGCGAGATCGCCGCGCTCACCGCCCAGGTCCGCCCGCATGTTGCTGTAATCACTACGATTGCTCCGGCACATATCGAGATGCTGGGCTCCATGGAGGCGATTTCTGACGCCAAAGCCGAGATATTTCAGGGGCTTGAACCGGGCGGCACAGCAGTGATCCCGGCCGACAGCCCCTACCACGACCAGCTCAAGGCCGCAGCCGAAGCGCTGGGGGCCAAAGTTGTCTCGTTCGGCAAGTCCGCCCATGCCCAGATTCGCCTGCTCGATGCGGTGGCAGCTCCGGGCGGCGGATCGCTGGTCACGGCAGACCTTGGCGACCGCAAGCTGTGCTACACCGTCGCCGAACCGGGTGAGCACTGGATCGCCAATTCGCTGGCGGTCATGGCCGCGGTCCGTGCGGCCGGGGGTGACCTTGGCGCAGCCGGGCTCGCGTTGGCCGAAATGCAGGGCATGAAGGGCCGGGGCCAGCGGATCGATCTCTCGGTCGACGGCGGCAAGGCACTGCTGATCGATGAAAGCTACAACGCAAACCCGGCTTCGATGCGCGCCACGCTGGCGCAACTGGCGGTGACGCCGGCCACGCGCCGGATTGCGGTGCTGGGGGCGATGAAGGAGCTGGGCGAGCATGGCCCCGCTTTCCACGCCGGACTGGCCGGACCTATCGCAGCGGCCAATGTCGACCAAGTGATCCTGGTCGGCGACGAGATGCGCGCGCTGGCCGACGAATTGGGGAAAGGGGTGTTAACCGCGCTTGGCAAGCCCTTGGCCTTCGCTCATTGCGCTAATGCTACTGAAGCGCTGGCAGCGCTCAAGGGGCTTGGCCTGGAAAGCGGTGACGCGGTGCTGGTCAAGGGGTCGAATTCGGTCGGGCTCGGCGCATTGGTCGCCGATCTGGCAAACGGGAAGGAATAAGGCAGGGCAATGCTCTACCTGATCGCGCATTATTTCCAGTTCGAGGGACTGGCGAACCTGATCCGTTACCAGACCTTCCGTGCGGGGGCCGCGCTGATGACCGCGCTGGTGATTGGCCTCATCATCGGCCCACGGTTCATCGCCATGCTGCGGATCCGCCAGGGCAAGGGCCAGCCGATCCGCGAGGACGGGCCACAAAGCCACCAGTCCAAGCGCGGCACCCCGACCATGGGCGGGCTGATGATCCTGGTTTCGCTGATCATTGCCATGCTGCTGTGGATGGACCTGACCGACCCGTTCGTCTGGGCCTGCCTGCTGGTAACCGCCGGGTTCGGGCTGATCGGGTTCCTCGACGATTACGACAAGGTCAAGAAGCGATCGACCGCCGGGGTTTCCGGGCGGATGCGGTTGCTGGGCGAATTTGCCGTGGCCGGAATCGCCAGCTGGATCATTGTCAGCCACGTTGGCACCAACCTCTATGTCCCGGTGCTGAGCGGACACTATATCCCGCTGGGCCCGTTCTATTACGTCTTTGCCGCCACGGTGATGGTCGGCTTCGGCAACGCGGTAAACCTGACCGATGGGCTCGATGGCCTCGCGACCATGCCGGTAGTGATCGCCGCCGGAGCCTTCGCGATCATTGCTTACCTCGCCGGACGCGCGGACTTTTCACACTATCTGGGCATTCCGCACGTTGAAGGCGCGGGCGAACTGGCGATCCTGTGCGCCGCGATCATGGGCGCGTGCCTGGCATTCCTGTGGTTCAACGCTCCGCCGGCCGCAGTGTTCATGGGCGATACCGGCAGCCTTGCGTTGGGCGGTGCACTCGGCGCGATCGCCGTCGCCGCGCATCACGAAATCGTGCTGCTGATCGTCGGCGGGCTGTTCGTGGCCGAAACCGCTTCGGTGATCATCCAGGTCGTGGTCTACAAACGAACCGGCAAGCGGGTCTTCAAGATGGCCCCGATCCATCATCATTTCGAACAGTTGGGCTGGCAGGAATCGACTGTGGTTATCCGCTTCTGGATCGTCTCGATCGTGCTGGCCTTGATCGGCCTTTCGACGTTGAAGCTCAGATGATCACCACCACCGCCTTTGCCGGCAAACGCTATGCCGTCCTCGGACTTGCCCGCTCGGGCATGACTGCGGCGGAAAGCCTGCTGGCGGGCGGGGCGCAGGTCACTGCCTGGGACAGCCGAGAGGAACCGCGCCGCGCACTGGAAGGTCGCTGCGAACTGGCCGACCCCGTGGGGATCGACCTGACCGGCTTTGACGGGGTAGTCGTCTCCCCCGGCATACCGCTCAACCAGCATCCGATTGCAGCCCAAGCGGCCAGCTTCGACGTGCCGGTGATTGGCGATATCGAACTGTTCTCGCTGTGCCGTCCAGAACTTCCTGCCCACCGCGTAGTCGGGATCACCGGCACCAACGGCAAAAGCACCACCACCGCGCTGGTCCATCACATCCTGCAAAGCGCGGCGCTACCGGTCAGGATGGGCGGGAATATCGGCGTGCCGGTGCTGGGGACCAGCCCGCTCGCAGCCGGAGGGGTCTATGTGCTCGAGCTGTCGAGTTACCAGATCGACCTGACCCACACGCTGCAATGCGACGTCGCGGCGCTGCTCAACATCACGCCCGACCACCTTGAGCGCTATGATGGTTTCACCGGCTATGCCGCATCAAAAGCAAGGTTGTTTGCGATGCAGCGCAGTGACCAGTTCGCGGTGTTCGGGATGTCCGATCCCAAGACCCAGGCGGTCGCGGCACGCGAAAGTCAGCTGCGCGAACAGTGGCGGGTGCGCAGTGTCGATGGCAAGGACCTGGCCAAGTTGCAGGACGATTGGCCCAGCCTGCAAGGCCCGCACAACCTTCAGAACGCCGCTGTTGCGGTGGCGATTGCCGAAGCGCTGGGGCTGACCCCGATGCAGTGGCGCCCGGCGCTGGCCAGTTTCCGGGGCCTGCCGCACCGGATGGAACGCGTTGCTGACGTCAACGGTGTAATGTTCATCAACGACAGCAAGGCGACCAACCCGGCTTCGACCGCACCGGCGCTGGCCGCCTTTCCGCCCAAGGGGCATCCGCGAATCCACTGGATTCTGGGCGGGCTGCCCAAGGGTGACAACCTCGACGAATGCGTGCCCTTCTTCGGCAATGTCGCGGCGGCTTATACGATCGGCGATGCCGGACCGTTGTTTGCCGAGTTGCTCAGCCCGCACATGCCGGTCCGGCGCAGCGAAATGATGTGCGAAGCGATCCGTCAGGCAATGGAAGAAGCCCGGCCGGGTGACGTGGTGTTGTTATCGCCCGCCTGCGCCAGCTTCGACCAGTTCCGCGACTACGAGGCACGCGGCGATGCATTTCGCCAGATCGTCCAGGCCTTGTCCACGCCCGAACCGGCTGCGGCGAACGGAGGACACAGCTGATGGCTTCGAACCCGCCCATGGTGCCGCGCGGCGGCCGGCTTGGCCTTGAAGGCGCGGCCGCGCGCAATCAGCGGAACCGCCGTAGCGAGCTGGCGATCTGGTGGCGCGAGATTGACCGCGTCCTGCTGGGCATCGTGCTGGTGCTGATGGCTATCGGCGCGGCGGCGGTTGCGGCCGGCAGCCCGGCCAGCGCGCGGCGGCTTTCCACCGCCAAGGTCCGGCTTGATGACCTGCATTTCTTCTACATCCATTTGCGCTGGCAAGTCGTGGGGTTGACCGCAATGTTCGGTGCCTCGATGCTCAGCCGCGAGAATGCGCGACGTCTTGGGATTGTGCTGGGCTTCGGCATGCTGGTGGCACTGATGCTGGTCCCGGTTGCGGGGTTCAGTGTAAATGGCGCCAAGCGCTGGCTGAACCTTGGCATGTCGCTTCAGCCCAGCGAATTCCTCAAACCGGCCTTCGCGATTGTCATGGCCTGGATCCTCTCCTGGCGCGTGCGTGATCCGAACTTGCCGGTGATCGAGCTGTGTACCGGGCTGATGGGAATGATCGCGGTGCTGCTGATGGCCCAGCCCGATTTTGGTTCAACCATCCTGTTCGCCGGGGTATGGTTCGTGATGGTCTTGATGAGCGGCATCTCGCTGAAGCGGATCGGCCTGGCCGGCGGGTTCGGGGTGGCAGGGGTGGCGCTGGCCTATATGTTCTATGAAAACGCCCGGCATCGGATCGACGCTTTTCTGGGCGGCGGCACCGCGTTCGACCAGGTTGACCTGGCGCAGCGCACGCTTTTGGCGGGCGGCTGGACCGGTAGCGGTCTGTGGCTGGGCACGAAGAAGTTCGGCTTGCCCGAAGCCCACACCGACTATGTCTTTTCGGTGATTGGGGAGGAATTCGGGCTGATCGCTTGCGCACTGATTGTGGTGCTGTTCCTGGTCCTGGTCGCGCGGGTATTGCTGCGTCTGCTCGATGAGGAAGACCTGTTCACGACGCTGGCTGCCGCAGGCCTTACCGCGCAGCTGGGCGGCCAGGCCTTCATCAACATCCTGGTCAACCTCCAACTGTTTCCGTCGAAAGGCATGACCCTGCCGCTGATTTCCTATGGCGGATCGTCAACCATAGCGATTTGTCTGGGGGTCGGGCTGTTGCTCGCGATCACCCGGCGCAATCCTTACATCAAGCGCGAGCGGTTTTCGCTGCGCCAACTGGGCCTGGGCAAATGAGTGGTCCGTCGCGGCACTATGTTCTGGCCGCCGGGGGCACCGGCGGGCACCTGATCCCGGCTTTCGCCCTGGCGGTGGAGCTTGAGCGGCGCGGCCACCATGTCGCGCTGATCACCGACGATCGCGGCAGCCGGCTGCCGGGCAAGCCGCATTTCCTGGTCAGCCATGTGCTGCCCGCCGGGCGGCTGGGCAAGAACCCGCTGCATTGGCCCAAAGGGATCGGCGCGATCCTGGAGGGCAAGCGGATGGCGCTGCGCCTGTTCGAAAGCTTTCAGCCCAGCGCGGTGATCGGCTTTGGCGGCTATCCGGCCTTCCCGGCGCTGTGGGCGGCGACCGGGGCCGGGATCCCCAGCGTCATCCACGAACAGAACGCCGTGCTGGGGCGGGTCAATCGTCTGCTGGCAGGTCGCGTCAATGCGATCGCCACTTCCTATCGTGAAACCGACCGGCTGGCCGCAAAACATGCCCACAAGGTTCACCTGATCGGCAATCCGGTCCGTGCCGAAGTGCTGGCGCTGCGCGAACAGCCGTTCCCGGCGTTCAGCGAGGACGGCTTGCTGCGGGTGTTGGTCACCGGGGGCAGCCAGGGCGCGGGCGTGCTCAGCCAGGTCGTGCCTGATGGTCTGGCCATGCTGCCCCCGGCCTTGCGCGGGCGCCTGCAGGTGACCCAGCAGTGCCGCCCCGAGGATATCGACGCGGTGCGCCAGCGCTATGCCGGGCACGAAATCCCTGCCGAATTGGGCACCTATTTCGAAGACATGGCCAGCAGGCTGGCGGATTCGCACCTGTTCATCGGCCGCGCCGGGGCGTCGACCGTGGCCGAGCTGACCGCGGTCGGCCGTCCGGCGATCCTGGTCCCGCTGCCCATCGCCACCGACGACCACCAGGCCGCCAACACCCGCGAAATGACTGCGATGGGCGGGGCACGGATGATCCGGCAGGAGCGCTTCACGCCTGTGGAACTCGCCAAGCAGATCCAGGCCATCGCGATGAACCCGGGGACCCTGGCCACTGCCGCGCATGCAGCCTGGAACTGCGGCTATCCCGGCGCCGTCAACGACCTGGCCGATCTGGTCGAGAGTTTTGGCGTGGCACCGATGATGGACGTGATCTCTGCCGTGCGCAGCGAAACTGCCGCCAGTTCCGAAGCGTTGGCCGGGGATCCCGCATGAGGCAGGCGCTCAGCCAGAAGACCGGCCACCGGATGCCGACCGAGATCGGGACGATCCACTTCGTCGGAATCGGCGGGATCGGCATGTCCGGGATTGCCGAAGTGATGCACAACCTGGGCTATCAGGTGCAGGGCAGCGACATCGCCGAAGGCTATGTGATCGAAGGCTTGCGCAAGCGCGGGATCAAGGTCGCGATCGGCCATGCTGCCGAGAACCTGGGCGATGCGGCGGTGGTGGTCACATCCACCGCGGTCAAGCGCAGCAACCCGGAAGTCGCCGCCGCGCTGGAAAACCGCATCCCAGTGGTCCGCAGAGCCGAAATGCTGGCCGAACTGATGCGGCTGAAGCGCACGGTCGCGGTCGCGGGGACCCACGGCAAGACCACCACAACCAGCATGGTCGCAGCGCTGCTCGATGCCGGCGGGGTCGATCCCACCGTGATCAACGGCGGGATCATCAACTCCTACGGCTCCAACGCGCGCCTTGGCGAAAGCGACTGGATGGTGGTCGAGGCGGATGAAAGCGACGGCTCGTTCCTGCGGCTCGACGGCACGATTGCGATCGTCACCAATATCGATCCCGAACACCTTGAACACTACGGCACCTTCGATGCGATCAAGGACGCCTTCGTCGAATTCATCGAGAACGTGCCGTTCTATGGCTGCGCGGTGCTGTGCATCGACCATCCCGAAGTCCAGGCGGTCATCCCCAAGGTCCGCGACCGCCGCGTGGTGACCTATGGCTACAGCGCCCAGGCCGACGTGCGCGGGGAGAACGTCACGCCTTATGCGGGCGGCAACCGCTTCGACGCGGTGATCCGCCAGCGCGATGGCAGCCAGCGCCGGATCGAGGGGATCGAATTGCCGATGCCGGGCCGCCACAACGTCCAGAACGCGCTCGCGGCGGTGGCCGTAGCGGTGGAGATGGGCGTTTCGGACGAACTGATCCGCACCGGCTTTGCCAAGTTCACCGGGGTCAAGCGCCGCTTCACCAAGGTTGGCGAAGTGGACGGCGTCACAATCATCGACGACTATGGCCACCACCCGGTCGAAATCCGTGCGGTGCTGGCCGCCGCGCGCGAGGGCGTGGGGACGGGCCGCGTGATCGCCGTGGTCCAGCCGCACCGCTTTACCCGCCTGCGCGATCACATGGCTGACTTCGAAGCCGCCTTCAACGATGCCGACATGGTCTATGCCGCCCCGGTTTATGCCGCTGGCGAGCAGCCGATTGAGGGCGTCGACAGCGCGGCAATGGTAGCCGGGATGAAGGCGCGCGGGCACCGCAATGCGCAAGTAATTGCCGGGCCGGATGAATTGGCCGATGCCCTGGCCGAAGTTGTCCAGAGCGGTGACATGGTGGTCTGCCTGGGCGCGGGCGATATCACCAAGTGGGCCGCGGGCCTTGCTGATGCGATTGCCAAGCGGAGGGGGGCATGAATCAAAACCCCGTTCGTGCTGAGGAGGGACTGAGCGGAGCGAAGGCCCGTCTCGAAGCACCCGGCGCGGCCCTTCGAGACGCGTCTTCGACAAGCTCAGCCGCTCCTCAGGGCGAACGGGGATTGGGAAATGTTCGCGGCAAGCTCACCCCCAACGCCCCGCTGGCCCCGCTGGTCTGGTTCAAAAGCGGCGGTGCGGCTGAGTGGCTGTTTGAGCCGAAGGACGTAGCCGACCTGCAGGCCTTCCTGGCGGATCTCGATCCCGTTACGCCGGTGATGGCGCTGGGGCTGGGCAGCAACCTGATCGTCCGCGATGGCGGGGTGCCGGGCGTAGTGGTGCGGCTGGGCAAGGCTTTCGCCAAGGTCCAAAAGAGCGCCGAACTGACGCTCGATTGCGGGGCGGGAGCCAGCGGCATCCTGGTCTCCTCGACGGCGCGCGATGAAGGCATCGCTGGGCTGGAATTCCTGCGCTCGATCCCCGGCACGGTTGGCGGGTTCGTCCGGATGAATGGCGGCGCCTATGGCGGCGAGGTGAAGGACGTGCTGGTCGATTGCGACGTGGTGCTGCGCGACGGCTCACTGGTGACCCTGCCGGCAAGGGACCTGCATTATACTTATCGCCATAGCGAACTGCCCGAAGGCGCGATTGTGGTTGGTGCGCGGTTCAAGGGCCGCCCCGGCAAGGCCGATGAGATCCAGGCCGAAATGGACCGCATTTCCGCGAGCCGCGAGGCCAGCCAGCCGCTGCGCAGCAAGACCGGCGGCAGCACCTTCAAGAACCCGGGTGAAATGAAGGCCTGGCAACTGGTCGATGAGGCCGGTTGTCGGGGACTTGTCATGGGCGGGGCACAGGTCAGCGAAAAGCACTGCAACTTCCTGCTCAATCTGGGCGACGCAACCAGCGCCGACATCGAAGGCCTGGGCAAAGAAGTGCGGCGGCGGGTGAGAGCAAAGTCGGGCGTTGAGCTTGAATGGGAAATCCAAAGGGTAGGTAAGAAGTGACGCTTCCAAAGCTCCATGTTGCGGTCCTGATGGGCGGCTGGTCGAACGAGCGGCCGGTCAGCCTCATGAGCGGGGAGGGCGTGGCCAAGGCGCTGGAAGAGCGCGGGCATCGGGTCACGCGCGTCGATATGGACCGCAATGTTGCCCAGAGGTTGGCAGAAGTGGCACCAGACGTGGTGTTCAACGCGCTGCATGGCTCGCCCGGCGAGGACGGCTCGATCCAGGGTATGATGGACCTGATGGGGCTGACCTATACCCATTCGGGCATGGTCACTTCGGTGATCGCGATCGACAAGGAACTGACCAAGCAGGCGCTGGTGCCGCACGGCGTGCCGATGCCCGGCGGGCGGATCGTGCCGGTTGAGGAGATCTACCAGAAGGACCCGCTGGAGCGGCCCTATGTGCTCAAGCCCGTCAACGAAGGCTCTTCGGTGGGCGTGGCGATCGTCACCGCCGAGGGGAATTACGGCAATCCGATCAGCCCGGATGCGAAGGGTCCCTGGCAGGAATTCGATAGCTTGCTGGCGGAACCCTATATCCGCGGGCGCGAGCTGACCACGGCGGTGCTGGGCGACAAGGCGTTGATGGTCACCGAACTCAAGCCCAAGTCCGGCTTTTACGATTTCGACGCCAAGTACACCGAGGGCATGACCGAGCATATCTGCCCGGCCGAAATCCCCGACGAGATCACCCAGGCCTGCCTCGACCTGGCGCTGCGCTGCCACCGGCTGCTAGGCTGCAGCGGTTGCAGCCGCACCGATTTCCGCTGGGATGACAGCCAGGGGCTGGCGGGTCTGTTCGTGCTCGAAACCAACACCCAGCCGGGAATGACCCCGCTGAGCCTGGTGCCCGAACAGGCCCGGCATCTGGGGATCGAATACGGCGAACTGGTTGAGATCATCATCGCCGATGCCCTTGCGGCCAGGCAGGGCAAAGATGACGCATTGGCGCGCAAGGGGAAGGCCAGGTGAGCGGGCAGAAGATCAAACGCGGCGGCAAGTCGGTCCGCAAGGCAGCGGCGGCGCAGAACAAGTCGCGCCAGGTCCGCGCGGCCAAGGCCCGCACCGGATCAGCGCTCGATACCCTGATGGCGGTGCAGCCGTTCAGCGAGAGGCAGCTGCACCGGATTTTTCTGGCGATGATCCTGGGGGCCTGTGCCGTGCTGATCTGGATGGTGGCGAGCTTTGCCGGACTTCCGGGCATGGCGCGCGAGCAGATGGTCCATCTTTCGCACCAGGCCGGGTTCGAACTGCACAATGTCAATGTCCGCGGCACCAACCACCTCAACGAGCTCAAGGTCTATCAGATCGCGCTGGCCGACCGCGATCAGGCGATGCCGTTTGTCGATCTCGACAGCGTGCGCGACCGGCTGCTGGCGCTTTCGTGGGTCGAGGACGCGCGGGTTTCCCGGCAGCTGCCCGATACGCTGGTGATCGATGTGGTTGAGCGCAAGCCGATTGCAGTGTTGGCCAAGGCCAACAAGCTGGTGCTGATCGATCCCACCGGGCGCGAACTGGAACAGGTTTCGCCCGATCGCACCAAAGGCAAGCTGGTGCTGTCCGGCCCCGGTGCGGGCAAGCAGATCGGCGCGTTGGTTGCACTGCTCGATACGGCCCCGGCGCTGAAGCCCCAGATCAAGTCGGCCGAATGGGTCGGCAACCGGCGCTGGAACCTGACCTTCAAGACCGGCCAGATGCTGGCACTGCCCGAAGGCGATCAGCAATCCGCCAAGGCGCTGATGACCTTCGCCCAACTCGACGGGCGCAATCGCCTGCTCGGCGGCAAGGCGGTGGCCTTTGACATGCGCGCGACCGACCGGATCTATTTCCGCATGCCAGGCCGTGTCGATGCGGTTGAGCAAGCCAGCGCCGCCGCCAAGGCGCCGGCCAAGGGCGATGACAAGCCGCTGGCCAGCGCTAGCCCGACTCCCGGTACGCCCAAGTCCGCGAAGAAGGAGGACAACTGATGGCCCCGCCCCGCATCGCCAAGGTTTATGGCGCGGTCAACATCGGCTCGTTCCGCATTTCGGCGATGATCGCCGGGCTGTCCGAGACCGGGGAAATGGTCGTGCTCGGATCGGGCCACCGCGCCGCCCAGGGGATCAAACGCGGCTATGTTACCGATATGGCCGCGGCCACTTATGCGGTGCGCGATGCGGTCGAACGCGCCGAGAAAATGGCCAACACCTCGATCCAGTCGGTCTGGATCGGCTGTTCGGGGGCAGGGCTCGCCAGCCAGGTCGCGCAAGTCGAGGTCGACATCGGCGGACGCCGGATCGAAGCAGACGACATCGACCACCTGCTGGTTTCAGCGCGCGATGTAATCCAGCCCGATGGGCGGATGGTGCTCCACGCCCAGCCCGCACACTACACGCTCGACGGGGCCGATGGCGTCGCCGATCCCAAAGGGCTCCATGCCGAGCGGTTGGGGGTCGATATCCACGTGATGCTGGCCGATGGCGCGCCGATCCGCAACATCACCGAAGCCGTCCAGAACGCGCATCTTGATGTCGAGGCGGTGGTTGGATCGCCAATTGCCGCCGGGCATGCTTGTCTTTCCGCCGAAGAACGTGAATTGGGCGTGGCCCTGGTCGAATTTGGGGGCGAGGTGACCAATGTTTCGGTCTATGCCGCCGGCATGCTGCTGGGGCTGGTGACGATCCCGCTGGGCTCGGGCGACATCACCGATGCGGTGGCCAGCGCTTTCGGGATTCGCCGCTTCCAGGCCGAACGCCTCAAATGCGTCCACGGTTCGGCAATCGCCAGCCCGTCTGACCACCGCGAGATGATCCCGGTCAACGCGCCGGGCGAGGAAAGCGGCACTCCGGCCGCGCGCCATGCCGATGACAAGAACCGTGTGCCGCGCGCCGAGCTGGTCTCGGTGATCACCACCCAGCTTGGGGTCTGGGTCGAGGAAGTCGCCCGCGCGCTCAAGGGTCTGGGCTTTACCGGGCAGCGCGGGCAATTGGTGGTCCTGACCGGCGGCGGAGCCGAATTGGCGGGGCTTGCTGACTATGCCCAGGCTGCGCTTGGCAAGCCGGTGCGGGTCGGGCGACCGCAGCATGTCAAAGGACTGGCCGAGGCCCATGCCACGCCGGGCTTTTCAACGCTGGCGGGGCTGGTGCTCTATGCCGCGGCCGATCCGATCGACATCCGTACGGTCGGGCCGGCGTTTCAACAGACCCATCGCTATTCGGGTTTAGGACTGGTCAACCGGCTCTATCAGGCTGTTAGAGAGTATTTTTAGCCCTTGGCGGCTGTGGACAAAGGCATCTGCGGCTTTGCGTCAGGGATTCGAAGGGTGCAAGAACCCTGTTAACTGTAGGAAGTGTATCCGCCGTGCGGACTGGAGAGCGTAAATGAGCATCAATATCGGAGCCCCCGCTGTTGAGGAACTGCGTCCCCGGATCACCGTGATCGGGGTCGGCGGGGCCGGCGGCAATGCCATCGCCAACATGATCGCGGCAGGGATCGAGGGTGTCGACTTCGTGGTCGCCAATACCGATGCCCAGGCACTCAACAATTCGGTGGCCGAACACCGCATCCAGCTAGGCAGCGACATCACCCAGGGTCTGGGTGCGGGCGCCCGGCCCGAGGTAGGTCGCGCTGCCGCTGAAGAGAGCATGTCTGAAATCGACCGCGCGCTCGACGGTGTGCACATGTGTTTCATTGCTGCGGGCATGGGCGGTGGCACCGGCACCGGTGCGGCTCCGGTCGTGGCCAAGGCGGCTCGCGAACGCGGCGTCCTGACGGTCGGCGTCGTGACCAAGCCGTTCCTGTTCGAAGGCACCCGCCGGATGCGTGCGGCCGAAGCCGGGATCGAAGAGCTGCAAAAGCACGTCGATACCCTGATCGTGATCCCCAACCAGAACCTGTTCCTGGTCGCCAAGGCGGAAACCACCTTCAAGGAAGCCTTCATGATGGCTGACGAGGTGCTCCAGCAGGGGGTGCGCTCGATCACCGACCTGATGGTCATGCCCGGTCTGATCAACCTCGACTTCGCCGACGTCCGCTCGGTCATGGCCGAAATGGGCAAGGCGATGATGGGTACTGGTGAAGGCACCGGCGAAAACCGCGCGCTTGAAGCTGCTGAAAAGGCGATCGCCAACCCGCTGCTCGATGGCGTGTCGATGCAAGGCGCCAAGGGCGTAATCATCTCGATCATCGGCGGCGAGGACATGAAGCTGCTCGAAGTCGACGAGGCCGCGAACCACATCCGCGAACTGGTCGATCCCAATGCCAACATCATTTGGGGCAGCGCCTTCAATCCCGATCTTGACGGCAAGATCCGCGTCTCGGTGGTTGCCACCGGGATCGAACAGACCGCCTCGATGGCCGAGGAAGCCGCGCGTCCGTTTAACATGGGTGGTTCACGCGGGCCCGCGCGCCCGGCGATGAGCGCACCCGCTGCTGCAGCCGAACCGCTGTTCGAGCGTGCGGCTGAGCCCGAACCCGAGCCGGAACCCCAGAGCGAACCGGAAGCCGCCGCACCCGAGCCGGAAGTGCCGGCCCCTGCGTTGCAGGACGACGATTGGGATCTGCCTCAGATGGCTGACGAAGACGAGGATGCGGGCGAACCGCTCGAACTCGAACTCGAAGCCGGCGGTGACCAGCCCGAAGCTTCCGGCGGCAGCGATGAGCTGCTGCTCGATGCCTCGCGCCTGGTCGAAGAAGATGCGCCGGTTGGCGGAGGACGCCGCCGCGGTCTGGTGTCGAGCGATGACGATACAGTCAGCGAAGGCCACGGCGGACTGGCTGGCGATGGCGACGATGCTCCCGCAAGCGGTGGCAGTGAAGCTGGCGGCAGTGCGGCCGGCGAAAGCGATGCCGGCGGTGCCGAGCTGGCCAAGAAACAGCCGCGCCTGGGCAGCGGTGCGACCCTGTTCGAACGGATGGCCAACCTTTCGCGTGGCGGCCGCTCGGCGGACGAAGAGGACGAGGATGAGGATGATGGCGGCCCGTCGATCTCGATCCCGCGGTTCCTGGGGCGCCAGAACAACCAGTAGGTACTCGTTCGGGGGCAGTTCAGCTTTGCGGTGTCATTTCCTTGCGGAGTGATGCTTGCGTCACCGCGTCAGAAGGTTCACTTCGCCGTCCATGCCGAATCCGCTCCGCCGCGTGACGATTGCCAAGACCCTGCTGGCCGGGGCGGCGGTAGCTTGTGCCGCGAACGCCGGATCGGCACTCGCCCAAACCCAGGCCCCGATCAGCCAGCCGGTAATCCAGCAGCTTCCCAGCCAGTCGCCGGGAATGAAGCTCAACGATGCGCTGGGCCGCCTGGCCCGCAATCCGCAGGATCTTGAAGCGCTGATCGACGCCGGGCGTGCCTCGCTCCAACTGGGCGATGTCCAGGCAGCGATCGGTTTCTTCCAGCGCGCCGACACTCTGTGGCCGGGCAGCTCGCGGGTGCGCGCCGGACTGGCCGGAGCCCACGCGCTTGCGAACGATCCTGCGACCGCGATCGAGATGTTCAACGAGGCGGAACGGCTGGGTCCGCTCGATGCTGAACGCCTTGCCGACCGGGCGCTGGCCTATGACCTGGTCGGCGACAGTCGCACCGCGCAGGTCTATTATCGCCGCTCGCTGGTCCAGGAATGGCGCGATGAAACCGCACGCCGGTTTGCGCTCAACCAGGCAATTAGCGGCGATCGTCGCGGTATGGAAGAAACGCTTGGGCCGCTGATCCAGCGGCAGGACAAGGGCGCCTGGCGGACCCGCGCGTTCGCGTTGGCGATCCTGGGCGATGCCGATGAGGCACAGAACATCGCGCGGCAGACCTTGCCCGCTAACATGGCTGGCGCGATGAGCGGATACCTGGGCTTCATGCCCAAACTGACCCGCGCCCAGCAGGCCGCGGCGGCCAATCTGGGCTTTTTCCCGCGTGCCGCCGAAATTGGCCGCGACGATCCGCGCCTGGCGCGCTACGCCCCGCCGCCGGTGGTTCTGGCCAGCGCCGCTCCCGCGACATCCCCGGCCAACCTGGGCGGCAAGGACAAAACCAAGGGCAAGGACCGGGACAAGGATAAAGACAGGGGCAAGGCCAAGCCGGTTCAGATTGCCGTCGCACCAGCTGCGCCGCCGGTGCCGCAGGTCGGCCGTGAAGTGAATGGCAAGCCGGTCGAGCTGGCTGCCGCGACCCAGTCAGCCGTGCCAAGGGCATTTGCGACGCCTCCTCCTCCTCCTCCGCCACCGCCACCTGCGCCGGTTCCCGCACCCGTTCCGGCTCCGGCCCCTGCGGCAGTGCCGGTCCAGGCTGCCGGACCTGGTTTTGGTTCGATCGAACCGGGATCGGCGCCGTTCGATCTGCGCAAGACCGGATCGACGCCCAAGCCACCCGAAAAGCCAAAGGTTGAAAGTCTGGATGAAGCTTTCGCCGGGTTCACTGCGCCCAGCCGCGAGATCGAGCCCAAGGCCGGGGCGGTCGACATCCGCAAGGTCAAACCGGCGTCTGCTCCGGGCATTGCCAAGGACCCCTGCGCCAAGGAACCGGTCGGCAAAGGAGTCATCAAGGGCGCCAAGGGCAAGACGGCCTTGGCGAAGGATGCCAAATGCATCGATCCCAAGGATGCCAAGGATACCAAAAGCAAGGAATCCAAGAGCCAGCCAAGCCGGATCTGGGTCCAGGTAGCCACGGGGCGCGACAAGGGCGCGCTCGGCTTCGACTGGCGCAAACTTGCGCGCGAGAATGCCGAGCTGTTCAAGGGGCTGAAACCGAGCGTTACCAGCTGGGGCCAGTCCAACCGCCTGCTAGCCGGGCCCTTCGACAGCCAGAAAGAGGCCGCTGCTTTCCTTGCAAAACTCAAGAAAGCTGGCGTTTCGGGGGCATTCGTGTGGTCCAGTCCGACTGGCCAGGTGGTCGATGCGCTGGGCTCGGCGAAGTAGCTCCCAGGGTCCTTTTCCACACCCTGTAAACAGGCTTGTGCAGTTATGCGCAGGCCAGCGTCATGGCGTCATTGCCCGCATGCCCCTGTCCGAAGCATTGAGCCTGACATGATCGAGGGTAATCGCGACTTAGAAGGGCAAGACGACGCGGCACCCGTCGATATGCTCGCGTCCTTGTTCGAGGCGCGTGGCTGGCCTTGCGAATTCGTCGGCGAGGACGAGATTTCGGGTGAGATCAAGGGCTCCTGGGCCAGCTATACCCTGCGCGGGGTCTGGCGGCGTGAGGACCATGTGCTGCAATTGCTGTGCCTGCCCGATATCCGCGTCCCCGATGACAAGCGCGCCGCGGTTTACGAATTGCTGGCCCTGGTCAATGAGCAGCTGTGGGTCGGCCATTTCGACCTCTGGTCGAACGGCTCGGTGCTGCTTTACCGCCATGGCCTGCTGCTGGGTGACGAGGGATTGCTCAGCCTGGGCCAGGCCCAGGTCGCGGTTGAAGCTGCGGTTGAGGAGTGCGACCGCTTTTACCCGGCGTTCCAGTTCGTGCTGTGGGGCGACAAGAGCCCGGCCGAGGCGCTGGCCAGCTCGATGGTCGACGCCGCGGGCGAAGCTTAATCCAAAAAGCGCGAAGCTCCTTGAATTCCCCACCCGCTTGCGGGAGGGGCTAGGGGAGGGCATGTTGGCCTGCAATTGAAACAGGCCCTCCCCAGCCCCTCCCGCAAGCGGGAGGAGAGATTGGAGACATTGCGTGACTATTTTGATCCTGGGCTGCGGCAACATGGGCGGCGCGATGCTGACCGGGTGGCTCGCCGCGGGGCTGGACCCGGCGCGCTTCACGGTGGTCGATCCCTACCTGGCCGAGGCACCGGGCGGAGTCAGCTTGTTGCCTGCGGTACCGCAGGGGCATTTCGATGCCGTGTTGCTGGGGGTCAAGCCGCAGGCGCTGGATGAGGCCGCGCCCGCGCTGGCCGGCGCGGTCGGTCCGGACACAGTTCTGCTCTCGATCCTCGCCGGCACTGAGATCGCCAGCATCAGGACCCGTGTTCCGGACGCAGGCGCAGTAGTGCGTGTCATGCCCAACCTTGCCGCTGCAATCGGCAAGTCGCCGATCGGGCTCTATGGCGAAGGGCTCGATCCCGCCGGTCAGGCATGGGTAGAGGCCTTGCTGGCGCCGTTGGGGCAACCCGAATGGCTAGAGCGCGAGGACCAGCTCGACATCGTCACCGCGCTGGCCGGTTCGGGCCCGGCGTTCGTCTATCGCTTCATCGATGCGCTCGCCGCCGGCGGGGCAGAGCTTGGTCTGGAGGCGGAGCAGGCCCGTCGTCTCGCGCTGGCTACGGTTGAAGGCGCGGCGCTGCTTGCCGCTCGCTCGGATGCCTCACCGGCGGAACTGGCGCGGCGGGTGACCAGTCCGGGCGGCACCACCGCCGCCGGTCTGGCCATGCTCGATGCTGATTCAGCGCTGCTCAGGCTGGTCGAAGCAACGCTGCGGGCCGCGCGCGATCGCGGGGCAGAGCTGGCGGCGGCGGCACGCGGGCAATCCTGATACAATTTGCTACGAGCGTCCGCGTCCGGTTTCGCTTGAAACCTGATCCCATAAGCCCGATATTCCCCGCATCGCCCTTATTTCAGGGCGACAAAGGAGTTTGACATGGCTGACTGGAATGAACCGCGGCCCGGAACCCGCAGTCCCTTTGGGTCCGCGACCATCAATGGCGAAGTGATCGGCGCAGGCGCGCGCGATGAAGGGCTGCGCCGCTACATGCTGTCGATCTACAACTACATGGCCTCTGGCGTGATGCTGACCGGGATCGTGGCGCTGCTGTTTGCCAATTCCGGCATGGCTGCTGCGGTGTTTGGAACGCCGCTGCGCTGGGTAATCGCGCTGGCCCCGCTGGGCTTCGTCATGGCGATGAGCTTTGGCCTCAATCGGATGCAGACTTCGACGCTCAAGATGCTGTTCTGGGCGTTCTGCACGGTCATGGGCCTGTCAATGTCGTCGATTTTCTTCGTCTACACCGGGGCGTCGATCGCGCTGACTTTCTTCTCCACCGCCGGGGCCTTCGCCGGGCTCAGCCTCTATGGCTACACCACCAAGCGCAACCTTGCGCCAATGGGTGCGTTCATGACGATGGGGCTGATCGGGATCATCCTGGCGATGGTGCTCAACTTCTTCCTGCAGTCGAGCGGGCTGTCGCTGGCAATCTCGGTACTGGGCGTGCTGATTTTCGCCGGTCTGACCGCCTGGGATACCCAGCGCCTGCGCGACACCTACATGCAGGTGCAAGGCACCGATCTGGTCCAGAAGGTCGTGATCATGGGCGCGCTGACGCTCTATCTCGACTTCATCAACCTGTTCCAGTTCCTGCTCAGCTTCCTGGGCGACCGCCGCTAATCGCGCGCACAGAACGGACAAGCGTGCCCGGCGTACCATAAGGTACGCCGGGCATTTGCTTTGTGGGGCAAAGCGGATAGGCTGTCGCGACATGGCGGGTTAAGCTGTGGGCCGCTATCAATGGCCGGGATTTCGGGAAAACGGGTCGAACTATGACAATGAATTTTCGCCAGATTGCGATCGGCTGCGTTGCCGCGATGGTGCTTGTCGCCGGGGCCGCGGATGCCAAGCCCAAGAAGGCTCCGCCACCGCCGCCGCCGCCTCCACCCGCACCGGTTTACATCACTGTCGCCTGGAAGCCGATCCCGCCCGAATGGGCCTCGCCCAACCTGAACTACCCCCCGCTCGGGCCGGATGGCGTGCGGCTCAGCGTCAACCGCGGCATTTCCCCGGCGCAGACGCTGTGGAACCTGCGTTCGGCCTACAATGTCGCGGCGCTCAATTGCCGGGCGGCTGAGCATGCGGAAATCGTGGTCAACTATCGCACGTTTCTGAAGACCCATGCCAAGACGCTCAAGGCTACCAACGCCAAGGTCGATGCCGAATTTCGCGCCAAGCATGGTGCGGGCTATGTCAAACACCGCGAAAAGTTCATGACCGAGGTCTACAACCATTTCGCGATCCCGCCGATCATGCCGGCCTTCTGCAACGCCGCGCTGGCGATGAGCAAGGACGCCAAGGCGGTGAAATCTGCCAATCTCAGTGCTTTTGCCACCACCGCGCTGCCCAGCATCGAGATAGTCTACGACGATTTCTTCAAGCGCTACGATCAGTACCGGATCGATATGGCGGCCTGGGAGACGAAATGGGGCAAGGACGCGGTGCAGGGATCGAAAGTGCTGCTGTCTTCGATCCCGATCAATAACGGTGCCACCACCGCCAGCGCGCCGTCGCCGTAAAAATCTCTTTCATGGCGAAGGCCCTTTCGCTAAGGGAGCGCCTCGCAAGGGGCCTGCCCCATGCGCGTCCACTGGAACGGGGCCGTAGCTCAGATGGGAGAGCGCGTCGTTCGCAATGACGAGGTCAGGGGTTCGATCCCCCTCGGCTCCACCAGTGTCTTGCCATTCGCCACATTCCGGCCTGCAAATGGCGATCTTCTGCGCTTCCGGTGCTCACGGCCCAAATGGCCGCTGCGCGCCGGTTCTCGAAGCTCACCATTTTCGGCTCGGACTGAGGCGAATGGCAAGACACTGGACCAACTCGACAACCGCTCACGCTGAGCTTGTCGAAGCCCATAGGCGACATTCGCCACCAAACCCGTTAGACAGAACCCATGCATTTTCTCGACCAGGCCAAGATCTTCCTCCGCTCAGGGCAGGGCGGCCCCGGGGCTGTCAGCTTTCGGCGTGAAAAATATGTCGAATACGGCGGGCCCGATGGCGGCAACGGCGGTAAGGGCGGGGACATCATTTTTGAAGCCGTGCAAGGGCTGAACACCCTGATCGACTTCCGCTATGCCCAGCATTTCAAGGCTCCGCGCGGGGTTCATGGCTCGGGCCGTGATCGCCACGGTGCGGCCGGCAAGGATCTGGTGATCAAGGTTCCGGTCGGTACGCAGCTGATTTCCGATGAAGATCGCGAGACGGTTCTGCTTGACCTGACCGAGGTTGGCCAGCGGGTTACCTTCCTCAAGGGCGGAATGGGCGGGCGCGGCAACGCCAGCTACAAGACCAGCACCAACCGCGCCCCGCGCCAGCACCAGCCGGGCGAAATGGGTGAGGAAATGTACGTCTGGCTGCGCTTGAAGCTGCTCGCCGATGCCGGTCTGGTCGGCTTGCCCAATGCCGGAAAGAGCACCTTCATCAACCAGATCACCAACACCAAGGCCAAGGTTGGCGACTATGCTTTCACCACCCTGGTCCCGCAGCTGGGCGTGGTCCGCCACCGCCACCGCGAATTCGTGCTGGCCGACATCCCCGGCCTGATCGAAGGCGCGGCCGAAGGCGCCGGGATCGGCGACCGGTTCCTGGGCCATATCGAACGCTGCCGGGTGCTGATCCACCTGATCGACATCAATGGCACCGACCCCGCCGATGCGCTTGAGATCATCGAGGATGAACTGGCGGCCTATGGCGGCGGGCTGGACGAAAAACCGCGACTGATCGCGCTCAACAAGATCGACACGGTCGATGCCGAACTGGTCAAGATGTTCATCAAGGAACTGAAAGCAGCCGGCGCGAAGAAGATCTATCCGATCTCCGGCGCCACCGGCAAAGGCATCGACGCGCTGCTCGATGCGGTGGTCGAATACCTCCCCGCCGCCACCGGGACCGAGCGCCCGGCGGGCGAACTGGAAGCGGGCGAGGAAAAGCCCTGGTCGCCGGTTTGACCGCCAGAGGTTGCATAAACCGCGCATTCCCGTAATCGGCAGGCGATGCAGATCGCCCACCTCTCGGACCTTGCCGACAAGACTGCTTGCCCCCGACTGGTGGTAAAGGTCGGTTCGTCGCTGCTGGTCGGAAAGGATGGCGTGCGGCGGGCCTGGCTCGAAGGGCTGGTTGCCGAGCTCGCGGCGGCAAGAGCGCGCGGGCAGGAGGTGATCGTGGTTTCCTCGGGCGCGATTGCCTTGGGGGCGAGCAAGCTGGGGCTGGACAAGGGTGGGCGCGGGAGCCTGGCCGATGCACAGGCCGCGGCTGCGGTCGGCCAGATCGCGCTGTCGGGGCTATGGGCTGAGCTGCTCGGCGCGCATGGGCTTACCGCGGCGCAGCTGCTGCTGACGCTGGAGGATCTGGAGGATCGCCGCCGCTACCTCAACGCTACGGCCACGCTCACCCGGCTGCTCGATATGGGCGCGGTGCCGGTGATCAATGAGAATGACTCTGTCGCGACACAGGAAATCCGCTTTGGCGACAACGACCGGCTGGCCGCGCGGGTCGCCCAGGCGGCGCAGGCCAATGCAGTGCTGCTGCTGTCCGATGTCGACGGCCTGTTCGATCGCAATCCGGCCGAACCGGGCGCCCAGCGACTTGAGCAAGTTCGGGGTGTGACGGCGGAAATCCATGCCATGGCTACGGGCGGCAGCTCCTCGGGCATGGGCTCTGGGGGGATGACCAGCAAGCTTCAGGCGGCCGAAATTGCCGAACGCGCCGGGATCGCGCTGGCGATTGCCAGCGGGCTGGCCGAGGCACCGATCGCGCGGGCGTGCGAGCAGGGGATTGGCACGCTGTTCCTGCCCAAGCGCAAGGATGGCGGGCGCAAGGCCTGGCTGGGGGGGCGGCTCAGGCTGAAAGGCGCGCTGGTGGTTGATGCCGGTGCGGTCAAGGCGCTGGGGCGCGGATCGAGCCTGCTGGCCGCCGGGATCCTGCGGGTCGAGGGCCAGTTCCAGCGCGGCGATGCGGTGGCGGTGCAGGACGAGCAAGGCACGGTTCTGGCGCATGGCTTGGCCGAATACGATGCCGCCGAATGCAAGCGGCTGCTGGGCCGCAAGAATGCCGAGCACGCCGCGATCCTGGGCTATGCCCCGCGCAGCGCAGTGGTCCACCGTGACCAGATGGTGCTGATCTGATGCGTGTGCGCAGTGCCACAACCTCTTGCCCCCCTCCCCATTGGGGAGAGGTTGGGGGTGGGGGTTCTGCGCTCACGATGGGGCGGAACCCCCACCCCAACCCCTCCCCAACGGGGAGGGGCTTCTGGTCGATTCCTGACGGAGTTCTCTCGTGATGCTGGCGGTGACGGGTGCGACCGGGTTTGTCGGCCAAGCGCTGCTCGATCGTGCGCTGGATGATGGGCTGGAACTCCGCGCCCTGGCCCGCCGGGCGCAGGAGCCGCGCGATGGCCTGGAATGGATCGCCGGAGATCTTGCGGACAAGGCTGCGCTGCGTACCCTGATGCGCGGGGCTGAAGCGGTGATCCACGTCGCCGGCGTGGTCAACGACGCGGCCCAATTCGAAAGTGGCAACGTTACCGGCACGCTCAACGTGATCGAGGCCGCCAAGGCCGAGGGCGTGCCGCGCCTGATCCACGTCTCTTCGCTCTCGGCGCGCGAACCGGGGCTTTCGGCCTATGGCGCCAGCAAGGCCCGCGCCGAAAAGCTGGTGCGCGCCAGCGGGCTCGATTGGACGATCATTCGCCCGCCGGGGATCTACGGCCCCCGCGACGTCGACTATTTCGAAATGTTCCGGCTGGCCCGCTGGGGGCTGATGCCGGTCCCGCCCAAGGAAGGCCGAGCCTCGATCATTCATGTCGATGATCTGGCCCGGCTGCTGCTGGCAGCGGTGCCCGGCGGCGAGGGGGTGTCGTTCGAAAGCTTCGAGCCCGACGATGGCCGCAAGGACGGCTGGAGCTACTATGAATTGGCCCGCGCGGTTGGCTGGGCAATGGGGCGGCGGCCCTGGGTGGTGCATCTCAGCCGCAAGAGCCTTGAGCGCGCGGCCCGCGTTGATCGAACGGTGCGCGGGCCCAAGGCTAGGCTGACCGACGATCGCGTGGGCTACATGGCGCATCCCGACTGGGTGGTCAGCCACGGCCAGCGCCCGCCGGCCGGGCTGTGGCGACCGCTGATTCCGACCCGTGAAGGGCTTAAGGCCACGGCGCAGTGGTACCGCGAGAACAAGTGGTTCTAAGCAGCTGCTTAGGCGCACCTGCATAAGCGCCTGTCCACTCGCCAGTCCTAAGTTCACCTGCCAGATCGCCGGCACACCAAGCCGGAGGAACTTTATATGGCAGCCAAGCGTTGGGACCCGATCGTCAAGCTGACCCACTGGGGCATTGTCGCCGCAGTGATCGGCAATGCGCTGGTCACCGAAGAAGGTTCTGGCTGGCATATCTGGATCGGTTATGGCCTGGCCGCCCTGCTTGCCTTGCGCTTGCTGTGGGGCCTGGTCGGCCCGCGCGAGGCGCGCTTTGGCGCATTCCCCCCCAGCCTTGCGCGGGCCAGCCGACATCTGGGTGAAATTCGCCGCGGCGAGGTGACCCAGCATGCCTCGCACAACCCGCTGGGCGCGTTGATGGTCTATGCGATCTGGGCCACGCTGCTGGTGGTGATCGGTACCGGCGTTGCCATGTCTGGCCCGCCGCCAGCCGATCCCTGGGCCGAGCATGGCGAACACGGCAAGCGGGCCGCCGTCGCCGAAGCCGAGGAGGGCGGGGAAGGCGAGGAAGGCGAGGAAGGCGAGGAAGGCGCGGAAGAAGAAGGGCCGTTGGGTGAATTGCACGAATTGGCGGTCAATTTGCTCTATGTCCTTATTGCCCTGCACTTGATGGGTGTAGTGTTCGAAACACGGCGCAGCGGACCGCAAATCGCGCGGTCGATGCTGCCGGGAGGCAAGCGGGGCTAGGCAAATATGGCGGGCAGTGCAGCGACTGTGAAATCAGGCCGTGATCGGCAAGCAAGGCTGGTCGCGGCCATTGTTGCGGTCCAGGCGCTGGCGGCGATGTTTTTCGTTGCGGATGCGCTGGGAGACGTCAGCGAACAGGGCATTACGCCGCATATCGCGATTGAGGGGTTAATCGCTTTTGCGCTGCTGGCCGGTGTGATTCTGGGTCTGCGCCATACCCGCATGCTGCTGGCCGAAGCCCGGCGCCGCGAAGCCGCGCTGCAGGTTGCGCGCGGCGCGCTGGCCGAACACGTCTCCGCCCGCTTTGGCGAATGGGAACTGACCCCGGCCGAGGCCGAGGTCGCCTTGTTCGCCCTCAAAGGCTGCGATGCGGGTGAAATCGCCCAATTGCGCGGTGCGGCACAAGGTACGGTGCGCGCACAGCTTTCGAGCATCTATGCCAAGGCCGGAGTGTCCAGCCAAGCCGGGCTGGTCAGCCTGTTCTTCGACGAATTGCTTTAGAACGCCAGATCTCAACCCGGGGGCAGCAGAGCGGTCGTGCCATTCACGGGGGCGGCGATTTCGGTCTTGTCCCAGAAAGCGTTAGGCCAGGCTGGATCGGAGGCATAGTGTTGCCCTGGGTTCGCGAGTCGGTGCGGCGAAAGAACGTCGCTCGTTCACGGAGAGGACAGCACCATGAAGAAGATCTTTGTAATTGCCGCACTGGCGGCGGTTTCCGCTTGTTCAAAGCCCGCCCCCGCGCCCGATGCCGAGGCCAGCGCTACGCAAACGGCAGATGCGTCGACCGCTGGGCCCGTCGCGGCGGATGGAAAACCTTCCGCAGGCAAATTCAAGATAACTACGGCCGACGGCAAGACACTCATTGAAGAAGACAAGGCGGACGGGACCTATTCGACAACACAGGACGGCAAGGTCGTCGAAACCGGCAAATGGGACCAGAAAGCAGGCGGGCTTTTCTGTTTTACCAAGGACGGGAAGGATGCGAAGCAGCAGTGCAATGAAGAGAAAGTCGAAAATGGCGTGTGGACCACGAAATCGCCTGACGGCAAAGTTTCAATCGTGGAACGCGTGACGGGTTGATCCCACCGACTCTGCAATTCTCCCCGTTTGGCGAATGGGGAGAATTCAGTTTCTTTTCTAGAACGCGGGATCGTAGCCCGGTGGCAGCTCTTCGGCAGCGCCGTCGACATGGATGCCGCACTCGGTCTTGTCCCAGCCCTTCCAGCGGCCCGAGCGGGGGTCTTCGCCGGGAGCAACCTTGCTGGTGCAGGGTGAGCAGCCGATCGAGGGATAGCCCTGCTCCACCAGCGGATGCGGAGGCAAGCCGGTCGCCTCGAAATAGGCCCGGACCTGGTCGCTGCTCCAGGTGGCCAGCGGATTGATCTTGAGCCGGCCGCGCAAGTCGGTCTGGTCAAGCTCGAACGTCGGCAGGCCCGCGCGGGTCTTGCTCTGGAAGCCCTTGCGGCCGGTGAAGCTGGCGTCGAAATGATTGAGCGCGGCGGCCAACGGCAGGACCTTGCGGATTTCGCAGCAACCGTCGGGATCGTAGGACCAGCGCAAGCCCGTCCCATCGCGCGCGGCCAGCGCTTCGGCGTTCGGGGTCAGGTTGACCAGGTTGGACATCCCCAACCGGCCCATGATCTCGTCACGATAGGCCAGTGTTTCGGGGAAATGCTTGCCGGTATCGAGGAACAGCACCGGCACCGAACGGTCGATCGTCGCGATCAGGTGCAGCAGCACCGCACTCTCCGCGCCGAAGCTGGAGACAGCGGCGACATCGCCGGCCAGTCCTTCACGCAACACGGCGCGGAGCATGGCAATTGTCGGCACATCGGCAAAGCGCGCATTGAGCGCGTTGACTTGGGCCGCGGTGAACCGCGGCCCAGTGTCGAGCACGTCGATGCGCCGTGCCGGTTCAGCCATGACGTTTGGCCCAGATCGGGGCGCGGCCATCGGTGGTCGGCTGATAGACTTCGGCATAGCGGCCAAAGGCGTTTTCGGCGTCGGTGGGATCGAGCGGCACGTCAGGTGCAAAGGAATCGAACCCGCAGCGGCGCATGAAGGCGATCTGATCGACCAGCACTTCGCCCACCGCACGCAGTTCGCCGGTATAGCCGGCCTCGCGCAGGATCCGCGCGGCGCTATAGCCGCGGCCATCGCCGAACACCGGAAAGTTGACTTCGACCAGACGGATGCGTTCGAGATGCGGGATCAGGTCGCGCGCCTCGTCGCCGGGTTCGAGCCGCACCGCCGTGGCATTCGATTGTTCGCCAAACGAACCAACAGTAACCCCGGGATCGGCGACCGGTTCGTCATCGCGAAAGCGGTACTGGGGCTCACTCATAGATCGCCTCCTTGAACGGGGCCATGCCGATGCGGCGGTAGGTATCGAGGAAGCGTTCGCCTTGGGTGCGCTGAGCGAGATAAAGCGTCGTCGCCTTTTCGACCGCGTCGACGATGCCGTTTTCGTCGAAACCGGGGCCGGTAATCTGGCCCAGCGAGGTATCCGCGCCTTCGCAGCCGCCAAGCAGCAGCTGGTAGTTTTCGGTGCCCTTCTTGTCGACGCCCAGTATCCCGATGTGGCCGGCATGGTGGTGCCCGCAAGCGTTTATGCAACCCGAAATCTTGAGCTTGAGCTCGCCGATGTCCTGTTGCTTTGCCGCCAGTCGCTGGCCGATCTTCTGCGCCACCGGGATCGAGCGGGCATTGGCCAGGCTGCAGTAGTCGAGCCCCGGGCAGGCAATGATATCGCCGACCAGATCGAGGTTGGGCGTACCGAGTCCCGCCGCATCGAGCTGCCGCCACAGAGCGTAGAGCTGGTCTTTACGGACGTGCGGCAGGACGATGTTCTGGGCATGGGTAACGCGGCATTCGTCGAACGAATAGTCGCGCGTCAGGTCGGCCATCAGCCGGATCTGGTCGGCGCTGGCATCGCCGGGGATGCCGCCGGTCGGCTTGAGGCTGATCGTTGCGGCGATGTAGCCGCTTTGCTTGTGCGGCAGGCAGTTGTTGTCCACCCACAGCGCGAAGTCGGGATCGCTGCGGTCCACTTCGTCAGCGATCCCGACCTCGAACGGAGGATCGGCGAATTGCGCCTTGATCCGTTCAAGCTCGGCGAGCGGGGGTTCGATATTCTGGGTCAGGAGGTGGGCAAATTCGGCCTCGACCTGGCGGGTGTATTCGTCCTTGCCCAGCTCGTGGACCAGGATCTTGATCCGCGCCTTGTACTTGTTGTCGCGGCGGCCGTGGCGGTTGTAGACGCGCAGGCAAGCCTCGGAATAGGTGATCATCTGATCGAGCGGCACGAAATCGCGGATCAGCGGCGCGATCATCGGCGTGCGGCCCATGCCCCCGCCAACATAAAACGCCGCGCCCAGCTCGCCCGCTTCGTTGCGAACGATCTGGATGCCGATATCGTGCAGCTTCATCGCCGCGCGGTCGATGTCAGAAGCGATCACCGCCATCTTGAACTTGCGCGGCAGGAAGCTGAATTCGGGGTGGAAGGTGCTCCACTGGCGGATCAGCTCGGCATAGGGGCGCGGATCGACAACTTCGTCGGCGGCGGCTCCGGCGTACTGGTCGCTGGTGGTGTTGCGGATGCAGTTGCCGCTGGTCTGGATCGCATGCATTTCCACCTTGGCGAGATCGGCCAGGATATCGGGCGCGTCTTCCAGCTTGATCCAGTTGTACTGGATGTTCTGGCGGGTGGTGAAGTGGCCATAGCCGCGATCGTACTTGTCGGCGATATCGCCCAGCATCCGCATCTGCGCGCTGGAGAGCGTGCCATAGGGCACCGCGACCCGCAGCATGTAGGCGTGGAGCTGAAGGTAGAGACCGTTCATCAGCCGCAGCGGCTTGAACTGGTCCTCGGTAATTTGGCCTTCCAGACGGCGGCGGACCTGGTCGCGGAATTCCTCGACGCGGGCATCGACCATCGCCTGGTCGTATGTGTCGTACTTATACATCAAACTGCTCCAGGTGCTTCGAGACGCCACTTCGCTTCGCTCTGCGGCTCCTCAGCACGAACGGTGAGAATAAAACTCCGTTCGCCCTGAGGAGGGACTGAGCGATAGCGAAGGCCCGTCTCGAAGGGCATCAGATCACCCAATTGCCGGCTTCGGGATCGGCCGGCTTCAAAGTCAGGTCGGTGCGCACGGTGGGGCCCAGCGCGCGGATGCGGTCCTTGATGTGCGCGGGGCGCACGCCGCCTGCGTCCTTGATCGCGTCGATCGCATAGGCCGCGTTGACCCGGCGGGCGGCCTGTTCGCGGGCCAGGATCGTATCGGCATGATCGCCGACATCGACCGCATCCTCGACATGGAGCGACCATTGCACCCCGTCCCACCAGGTGACGGCGCCGGTCTTTAAATCGTTTCCGGTCAGGATCTTCACTGTGCTGCCTCCAGCGCCAGGGCGCGTAGCTGTTCGAATTCGGGAGTACCCGCGACTTCGCCGATCACGATCACCGCCGGGCTCTTGACCTTGTGCGCGTTAACCAGCGCGGGAAGCCCGGCGAGCGAGCTGCGCAGCACGCGCATTTCGGGGCGGGTGGCGTTTTCGATCATCGCGACGGGGATTTCGGGGGCGAGGCCATCGGCGATCAGCTTTTCGGCAATCGCTTCGCTGGTCGCAAGGCCCATGTAGATCACCAGCGTGCGGCCCTTGCCGGCCAGGCCCGACCAGTCCTGTTCGCTCAGGCCCTTGCACTGGCCAGCAACGAAACTGACTATCGAGGCGTGGTTGCGGTGGGTCAGCGGCATCTGCGCCATCGCTGCCGCGCCGATCGCTGCACTGATTCCGGGCACGACCTCTACCGGCACCCCGGCGGCGCGGCAGGCTTCGGCCTCTTCGCCGCCGCGCCCGAAAATGAACGGATCACCGCCCTTCAGGCGCACCACTTCGGTGCCTGCCAATGCTTCGCGGACCAGCAGCGCGTTGATCTCGTCCTGGTGCAGGGTGTGGCGCGAGCGGCTCTTTGCGACCGAGACCAGCCGGGCAGAGGGCTTCGCCAGCGCCAGGATTGCCGGATCGACCAGTCCATCGTGGACGATCAGGCTGGCCTGCATCACCAGCCGCGCGGCGCGCAACGTCAGCAGGTCGGGATCGCCGGGGCCGGCGCCGACCAGCCAGACCTTGGCAGGAGTGGGGGCATTTGTGCTCATGGTCCTGCAATGGGCATCGCGGCACGCAGGTGCCAGCCAGAATGCCTTTGCAGGGGCCTAGATCAGCTTTTGCCGCCCTTGCTGGGTGGACCCGGCCATTCCTTGATATGCAGGTCGCGCTGGGGGAAGGGAACCTGGATTCCTTGCGCCTTGAAGCGCCGCCATACGGCCTTGAGCAGGTCGGAACGCAGATTGCCCAGACCCTCTTCGGGATCCTCGATCCATAGCTGGGCTTCAAACATGATCGCGCTGTCGGCGAAGCTGTGCAGCCAGACTTCGGGCTCACGCCGGTTAAGCATACGCGGCAATTTGCGCGCTTCCTCTTGGATCACTTGTTCGGCCAGTTCCAGGTCGGTGCCATAGGCCACCGGCACTTGCACTTTCACCCGTACATCGCGCGAGGTGTAGCTCCAGTTCTCCACCTGGCTGGTCATCAGCAGTTCGTTGGGGATCAGGTATTCGATCCTATCGCGGGTAATGATCGAAACCGCGCGGATCCCGATCCGGTTGACCTGCCCCACGGTTTTGTCCGCGCCGGTCCCCACCGCGATCACGTCGCCCGGTTTGATCGAACGGTCCATCAGCAGGATGATCCCCGAAATCAGGTTGCCGAAGGTCTTTTGCAAACCAAAGCCCACTGCTAACCCAAACGCGCCTGAAAATACCGTCAGCGCGGTCAGCTTGATTCCCAGGAAATCGACCCCGGCCAGCACCAGCACAATCCACACCGCAAGGCTGGCCAATTTTTCGCCGAGCAGTTGCTGCGCCGGATCGAGCCGGTGCATCCGCCCAAACAGGCGGCGGATCAGGAAAGTGGCCACGCGTCCCATCATCAGGATCGCGCCAGCTGTCAGGACGACCAGCAGCGCGTGGTAGAGCGAAACATGGTATGAACCGACATCGAACCCGATCGCGTCGAGCTGCGTAGTGACGCGGGCGATGTCTCCCTTGAGGCTCACGCCGCAGCCCAGGCGGCAAGGCCGCGCTCCAGATCGGCGATCAAGTCGGCCGGATCTTCGAGGCCAATCCACAGCCGCACCGCGTGGCGGTTTTCTGGCGCGATTCCGCGCGGCGGCCAGGGCATGATGGCGCGGTCGCGCTCAGGGTGACTGCCCAGCGCCAGGCTTTCGAACCCGCCCCAGCTATAACCGATCCCGAACAGGCTGAGCGCGTCGATCAGCGCATCGCGGGCGCGAAGGTCCTTGCCTGCCATGACCAGCGTCATCAGTCCGCAGCCGCCAGTGAAATCGCGCTTCCACAGCTCGTGCCCCGGCGCGCCGGGCAGCATCGGGAACAGCACCGCGGCAACTTCGGGGCGGCTTTGCAGCCACTCGGCGATCTGCAGCGCGCTCGCGCAAGAACGCTCGAGCCGCACGCCCATGGTGCGCAGGCCCCGCAGCGCCAGGGCACAATCGTCGGGCGAAGCCTGCTGGCCGAGCATCAGCGAGTGCCGGCGCAGCCGCGGGTACCATTCGGCATTGGCGGTGACGCTTCCCAGCATCAGGTCCGAATGACCGCCGACATGCTTGGTCAGCGCCAGAATCGACAGGTCGACGCCGTGCTTCAGCGCCTGAAAGCCGGTCGGCCCGGCCCAGGTGTTGTCGAGCAGCACCACCAGTCCGCGTGCCTTGGCGGCCGCGGCCAGCGCGGGAACGTCGCACATTTCCAGCGAGACGCTGCCGGGGTTCTCCAGCAGCACCACGCGGCACTTGTCCGTGATCAGGTGGGCAAAGCCCTCGACATCGAGCGGATCGAAGAACCGCGTGGTGATGCCGTAGTCGCGCAGCGCCCTTTCGGCGAAAGTACGGCTCGGGTCATAGGAATTGTCCGAGACCAGCAGTTCGTCCCCGGCCTTCAGCACCGCCAGCAGCGCCATGATCGGCGCTGCGAGGCCGGTGGGGTAAAGCATGGTCCCGGCCGCACCGGGCTCCAGCGCGGTCAGGGCATCGGCCAGCGCCCACTGGGTCGGCCCGCCGCGCGCGCCATAGTGGAACACGCCGTCCTGGTTGACGTGCAGGCCCGCTTGCTGCGCGGCGCTGTCCTCATAGAGGTGCGTGGAGGCGCGCCAGACCGGCGGATTGACCACTGGTCCGGTCCATTCCGACCGCCTTCCGCCGGTTACCAGGCGGGTGGCGGGGTTCTGGTCTTCAGGCGGATTCTTGGCCATTGGCCCTCAGGCCTTGACTGCCTTTGGCGTATCGGGATCGTTGCCCCATTCGGTCCAGCTGCCGTCATAGAGCGCGGCATCGTCCTTGCCGATCAGATGCATCGCAAAAATCAGCACGCAAGCGGTAACCCCGCTGCCGCACGACGTGATCACCGGCTTGACCAGATCGACCCCGGCACTTTCGAACGTGGCTTTTAGTGCAGCCTTGTCCTTGAAGGTGCCGTCAGCATTGTAGAGCGTAGTGAAGGGGACGTTGAACGAACCCGGGATATGGCCCGAAGCGATGCCCGGACGCGGGTCTTCCTCGGCGCCCGACCAGCGCGCCGCACCGCGGGCGTCAACAACCTGTTCTTCCTTCGAATGAAGGTTGGCGAGCACGTTGGCCTTGGTGCGGACGTTGGCATCGTCCTGCCAGGCCGTGAAGTGGCGATGGCGCAGGCTTTCCTTGCCCCGGGTCAGCGGACGGCCTTCGGCCTTCCACTTGGCGATTCCGCCATCGAGGATCGCGACATCGTGCGCGCCGAACATCTTGAGCATGAACCAGGCGCGGGCCGAGGTCTTCACCGCGCTGTCATCGTAAAGCACGATCCGGCTGCCATCGCCGAGGCCCAGCGATTGCATGCGGCTGGCGAATTTCTCGGCCGGGGGGAGCATGTTTTCGACCGGATGCGAGCTGTCGACCAGGTCGCCCAGATCCATGAACACCGCGCCGGGGATGTGTCCGGCTTCATATTCGGCCAGGGGATCGCGCCCCGTTCCGCCAAGGTGCTTGGTGCAATCGACGATCCTGAGGTCGCTTGCACCCATTTCGTTGGCAAGCCACTCGGTCGAAACCAGACTATCCATACTCTTCGCGTCCTCCTCGCGCAGGTTCTGTACCCTGCAAGCGACCCCTCTTCGCTGCGGTTGCGAAGGAGCCTAGCCGCATGCAAGCGCGCCGTCGAGGGGGAGAATCGGACTAACCGACCGAGCGCTGGCCGAGACGCGAGTAGGTGCGCGGGCCCAGGTCGAGACGGAACGGGCGCAGCGCCGCGCCGGGTGCTTCGGGCAGTTCGCCAACCACAAAGGTCTGCACCTCGACCAATTGCGCGCCCGATGTCTGGCTGGCTTCGACCCGAAGGCGCGCCAGCGGCACGAAGTAGGCGGCCTCACCGGCGCGAATCGGAGTGATCGCCGAGAGCGGCAGGCGGAAGTCGCCGGTGAACTCGGCGCTTTCGCCCGGGGCCAGCGTGCCCAGCGCGTGGCGCAGTTC
>Ga0209023_10000746_pt1 | contig 46956 bp, 42 predicted proteins | sample LakOneMetagenome_FD_187468 | JGI IMG/M metagenome (GOLD analysis project Ga0209023, IMG submission 187468) | Freshwater and sediment microbial communities from Lake Erie, Canada (SPAdes) (version 2) | ecosystem: Environmental > Aquatic > Freshwater > Lentic | place: Lake Erie, Canada...
TCTGCCATTCTCGTCGACGGTGCTGTCGGAGCGGCTTGCGGAGACGGCAACGGAAGAAGCCATCGCGCAGGCCAATATCGGCACAAAAGGTGATTTTCCCGGCCCGTTGTTTCTCGCAGTCGCGCCTGTCGAGATTGAGTGGGAGCCGCGGCACGCAGTTGCACGCGCCACCGGGCTGAAAAGCGGCATCGATTACGATGCGCTGCTGAAGGTCAGCGGTGGGGGCCGCTTCGCGGCTTATCATCACCGTTTCATGTTTGGCTCGGTTGCCGACTATCTCGCCGAAAATTTCGGCACCAAGGGTTCGCCGATTTCGCTGTCCACGGCCTGCGCATCTGGCGCGACAGCAATCCAACTCGGCGTCGAGGCGATCCGCCGGGGTGAAACAGACGCCGCGCTCTGCGTCGGCACGGACGGGTCGGTGAACCCGGAAGCGTTGATCCGGTTTTCGCTTCTCTCGGCGTTGTCGACAAACAACGATGTGCCGCAGGCAGCAGCCCGCCCCTTCTCCAAGAACCGCGATGGTTTTGTGATGGCGGAAGGCGGAGCCGCGCTGGTGCTCGAAAGCCTTGAAGCTGCAACCGCGCGCGGCGCGAAAATTCTCGGCGTGGTCGCAGGCTGCGGTGAACTCGCGGACTCGTTCCATCGCACGCGCTCTAGCCCGGACGGCAAGCCGATTGTTGGGTGTGTGCGCAACGCGCTGGCGGATGCTGGCTTCGGCATCGAGCAGATCGACTACATCAATGCGCACGGCACCGGCACGCCGGAGAATGACAAGATGGAATATCTCGGCATCTCCATGGTGTTCGGCGAGCGTGCGAAACAAATTCCCGTTTCATCCAACAAGTCGATGGTCGGGCATACGCTGTCGGCTGCGGGCGCGGTCGAAGCGGTATTCTCGCTGCTGACGCTTGAGCATCAACGCATTCCGCCGACGATCAATTACGATGTTCCGGACCCGTCCATTCCGTTCGACGTAGTGCCGAACAAGGCCCGCGATGCGCGCGTGACGGCGGTGATGTCGAACTCCTTCGGGTTCGGCGGCCAGAACGCCTCGCTGATTCTGACCCGCGAGCCGATCTAAGCGATTGATCGCCGTAGGGTTTCTGACCGGTTGACGCCGCCGCGCCAACCGGCGATACCCACACGGAATTCGCAGAAAACCCAGCTTTTCAGGACGCCCGCATGCGTGCCCTCAGTCTTGTTGCCGACCGCCAATTGGTGGTGGCCGATATGCCGCCTCCCCCGCCGCCGGGCGCGGGCGAGGTGCAGATTCGCGTCAAGGCGGTCGCGCTGAATCACATCGACGTCTGGGGTTATCGCGGCATGGCATTCGCCAAGCGCAAGCTGCCGCTGGTGGTGGGCGCGGAAGCATCGGGCGAAATCGCGTCCGTGGGCGCAGGCGTGACACGATTTAAGCCGGGCCAGAAGGTCGTGATGTACGGAGCGCTGACCTGCGGCGGCTGCCCGGCCTGTCAGGCAGGACGCGACAATCTCTGCGAGAACGTCTCCGGCATCATGGGGTTTCATGTCGACGGCTTTGCGCGCGAACTGATGAACCTCAACGAACGGCTCGTCATCCCGGTGCCAGATGGCGTTTCCGATTTGGAAGCGGCCTGCGCACCGATTGCGTTTTCTACCGTCCAGCACATGCTGTTCGACAATGCCAAGCTGCTCCCCGGTGAGACCATCCTTGTACATGCAGGCGGCTCCGGCATCGGTACGGTCGCGATCATGATGGCGAAGGCCATCGGGTGCACGGTCATCACGACGGTTGGCGACGATTCGAAAATCGCAGGCGTCAAGGCGCTCGGCGCGGATCACGTCATCAACTACCGGAAGGATCGCTTCGAGCACGAGACGCGCAAGATTACCAAGAAGAAGGGTGTCGATGTGGTGTTCGAGCATGTCGGCGCGGACACGTTCAATGGCTCGCTGTTAGTCATGAAGCGCGGCGGACGTCTGGTCACCTGCGGCTCGACCTCAGGCCCGACCACTACGATCAACTTGATGCAGCTGTTTCAGCAACAGTACCGCATCTTTGGTTCGTTCGGCGCGACCATGAAAAACATTTCGGAAAGCCTCGACAAGATGGCCGGCGGCATGAAGCCGGTGATCGACACAGAGGTCCCGATTGACGATGTCGCCGCTGCACTGAAGCGAATGGAAAGCCGGCAGGTGTTCGGCAAAATAATCGTCACCTTCTGATGCTCCGCCTTCTTCTCCGCACCAGGGCTATTTTACGCGATGCGATCAAGCCCATCTGGGAGGCGATCGTTGGTACGATTGCAGTCGTCTTGCTGCGATCCGCCCGCTATTTTGATGCGGACAAGACCGCGGACCTACTCGCATCCATCACCCGCACAATCGGTCCATGGCTGCCAGAGCACAAGATCGGCCGCGCTAATCTGGTCGCCGCATTCCCGGAGAAATCTCCCGCAGAGATCGAAGAAATTTTGACAGGCGTGTGGGACAATCTCGGGCGAGTCGGCGCAGAATTCGCGCATATTGATCGCATCTGGAGTTCCGATCAGGATCGTCCGGAAAATGGACGTGTGGATTTTTCGCCCGACACGACACGATTGTTCGAGACCCTCCGCGAAGATGGCAAGGGCGCATTGATTTTCGCGAGTCATCTCGCCAATTGGGAACTACCTGCGCTCGCCGGTCCGGCTTATGGGCTGGAGTCAGCCGCATTGTTCCGCAGACCTAATAACGCGGCAGTTGATCGCGCGGTTCAAGATATTCGCGCTGTGAATATGGGCACGATGGTCGCCACCACACACGATGCGCCGCTGCGGCTGGCTCAGGCCCTGCAAGACGGCGTGCATGTCGGCATGCTGGTGGATCAATATTTCGGGCGCGGCGTGGACGTGACGTTCTTCGGACGCACCACCAAAGCCAATCCGCTGCTCGCACGGCTCGCACGTCATGTGGAAGTACCGATCCATGGCGCGCGTATCGTGCGGCTGCCGAACCGTCGCTTCCGAGCAGAAATCTCGGAAGAGATAAAGCCGGTGCGCGATGCGTCCGGCAAGATCGACATACAGGCCACGACGCAGGTCATAACCACCGTAGTCGAGGGATGGATTCGCGAGCATCCCGAGCAATGGCTTTGGCTGCACCGCCGCTGGCGATGAAAACAGTAACCTCATGGTGAGGAGCGTGCTCTTGCGCGCGTCTCGAACCATGAGTTACGCGGTCAATCATCCTTCGAGACGCAGCCAAACAGGCTGCTCCTCAGGATGAGGTCCGTGTCCCGTCTCTACCGCCCCGTTTTTACCCGCGTCCAGAGCCGGTTGATGATGCGCTGGGTAGCCGGATCGCGCGCCGTGATGACAAACAGGCGCTTCAGCGTCGCCTCATCCGGATAGACCGTCTTGTCGTTGAAAATCTTCGGATCGATCAGCTTCTGGCTGGCGAGATTCCCGTTCGCATAGGACAGAAAATCCGAGTTCTTGGCGGCAACGTCGGGACGGTACAGGTAGTTGATTAGCTCATAGGCTTCGGCGACATGCGGCGCATCCGCCGGAATGGCGAGATTGTCGAAGAACATCTGCGCGCCTTCCTTCGGAATCGCATATCCGATCTCGACGCCGTTCTTGGCTTCCGCTGCGCGGCTCTGCGCCTGCTTGATGTCGCCCGACCAACCGACAACAAAACAAATTTCGCCGGTAGCAAGCGCGCTCAGATATTCCGATGAATGAAACTTGCGCACATAAGGCCGCACCTTACTGACGAGGTCGGCGGCCTTGTCGAGATCCGCCTGCTTGGTCGAATTCGGATCGATCCCGAGATAGCTCAGCGCCGCCGGCAGAATATCATCGGCAGAATCCAGCATATGAATTCCGCAGTCCTTGAACTTTGCGAGATTCTCCGGCTTGAAAACGATGTCCCAGGATTCGATCTTTGCGTCCGGTCCAAGAATTTCCTTCAGCTTGGCGGCGTTGTAGCCAATGCCTGTGGTGCCCCACATGTAGTTGGCGGCGAAGGTATTGCCGGGATCGTAGACGGCAAGACGTTTGGTAACTTCGGGCCACGCATTGGCAAGATTCGGAATCTTCGACTTGTCCAGTTTCTGGAAAATGTTCGCGGCAATCTGGCGCTGCAGGAAATACGCGGTCGGCACCACTACGTCGTAGCCGGACTTGCCCGCGAGAAGGCGCGTTTCCAGCGTCTCGTTGGCGTCGAACGTATCGTATGTGACCTTGATGCCGGTTTCCTTGGTGAAATCCTCAAGAACGCCGGGGGCCATGTAGTTCGACCAGTTGTAGAAGTTCACGCTGCGCTGCTGTGCCTGCGCGCTTGAGGCTGCGATCACGCTCGCTGCCACAACAGCAAGCTGAATGATTTTCATCACATCTTTTCGCATGGGCAAATCTCGTCTTAGCGATGGAGAACGTGCGCCAGCCGCTCCAGCGCAGTGTCGAGCGTTGCGTCTTTTTTAGAGAAACAAAACCGCACCACCGAGGTCACGTGGTTTTCCTCGTAGAACGCCGACACCGGAATGGCCGCGACCTTGTGCTCGTGCACGATCCTTTTGCAGAACGCCTCGTCGGTTTCATTTAACTTCAGCGGCGCGAGATCGACATTCAGGAAATACGTGCCCTGCGATTCCAGAACAGGAAATCCGAGCGTCGAAAGACCTTTGCTCAATCGGTCGCGGCTGCGCGCCAGATCGATACGCATCTGCTTGAAATAGTCGTCCGGCTTGCCGAGACCATAGGCCACCGCAACCTGCAGGTTCGGCGGCGTCGTAAACGTGATGAACTGATGCGCTTTCGTCAGCACACGCAAGATTGGCGGGGCCGCGCAGACGAAACCGACCTTCCAGCCGGTCAGCCCAAAAATCTTTCCTGCGGAGCCGATCTTCACCGTGCGCTCGCGCATGCCCGGAATCGCGATCAGCGGAATATGTTCGCGTCCGTCATAGACCACATGCTCCCACACCTCATCGCAGATCGCGATCAGGTTGAACTCCTGACAAATCCGCGCCACCATTTCGAGGTCTTCGCGCGGATAGACGACAGCAGCGGGATTCAGCGGATTGTTGAGAATGACAAAGCGCGTCTTCGGCGTGATCGCGGCGCGGATCGCCTGCTCCGGCAAGCGCCAGTGCGGTGGCTCCAGCCGCAGAAATTTCGGAACGCCGCCCGCGAGCCGAATGATCGGCACATAGGAATCGTACATCGGTTGGAAAACGAGAACCTCGTCGCCGGGCTGCACCAGTCCAAGGATAGAACCCGTCAGCGCTTCCGTTGCGCCGGAGGTGACCATCACTTCGCTCATGGGATCGAGCTGCAGCCCGTGCCAATGCGCGTAATGTTTCGCGACCGCCTGCCGCAACTCTGGAATGCCCATCATCGACGGATACTGATTGTAGCCGTTGAGAATGGCATCCGCCGCCTTCTCACGCACATCCAGTGGACCGGGATCTTCCGGAAAGCCCTGCCCCAGATTGATGGCATTGAGGTCGCGTGCCGCCTGCGACATCACGTCGAAGATGGTGTTCGGCAGATCCGCGAAAATCCGGTTCATGCGACGGTCAGCCGCCGGTTTTGGATGGCTGCCCCGCAGCTTTCCAGGCCAGCATGCCACCAGCAAGATGCTTGTCGTAGGGTTTGCCAGCGGCTTGCGCGGCCAGCGACGCGGTGACGGAACGCTTGCCGGATCGGCAGGCAAAGACCACCGTCTTGCCTTGCGGATCGGGAATGTCATCCGGATCGAATGCCGACAATGGAACGACCACAGCATCGGGATACGCTTCAGCGGCGACTTCGTTCGGCTCGCGCACGTCTACCAGAAGGTAGCGACCTTCCTTGATGCCGGTGGCGACCTGATCCACCGTCAAGTCTTCAACTTTATGATCCTGAGACACGTCATCCTCCACGCGCAACGGCGCACAACCTCCCTTTTTGCAGGGAGAAAATCAAGTCACGAACCGTAGATGAATGGTTGTCAGATGGTCACTTGCGTGCCGACTTCCACCACGCGCCCGGTTGGAATCTGGAAATAGTCGGTGGCGTCGTTGGCGGAGCGGCTCATGGCGATGAACAGATGATCCTGCCAGCGCGGCATGCCTGATTGCGCGGCGGGCTTAAGCGAGCGCCGCGACACAAAGAACGACGTGGACATGATGTCGAACTGCCAGCCGAGTTTGCGCGCAATCGCCAGCGCCTTCGGAACGTTCGGTGATTCCATGAAGCCAAAGTTGAGCCTCACCGCCGTGAACTTGTCGCTGATGTTTTCCATCCACACACGATCAGTCACATCAACGCGCGGTGTTTCGGCGGTGCGGATGGTAAGAATAACGTTGTGCTCGTGCAGAACCTTGTTGTGCTTCAGATTATGCAGCAGTGCGGTCGGCACATAGGACGGATCGCTGGTGAGAAAAACAGCGGTGCCCTTGACGATATGTGGCGGACGTTTTTCGAGGCTCTTGATGAGATCGAGCAACGGCACTTCGGTGCGGCGCGTCTTGTTGGTGAGGATCGCCGCGCCACGCCGCCACGTCCAGATCAGCGTCGCCATCGACATGCCAAACAGCACCGGCACCCATGCACCCTGCAGCAGCTTCAAAAGATTGGCCGTCAGGAATGTCAGGTCCACCACGACAAGCGGGGCAATCAGCGCAGCCGCCGTGGCAGCGCGCCAGTTCCAGAGCTTCCAGATCACGACGAAACACATGATGCCGTCGGCCACCATCGTTGTCGATACGGCGATACCGTAGGCCGATGCGAGACCGCTCGATGTGCGGAAAAGCCCGACGAGCAGCAAAACACCGATCAGCAGCAGGATGTTGACTTTCGGGAGATAGATTTGTCCGGCGTGAGCCTCGGAGGTGTAGCGAACCTCGAAGCGCGGCAGCAATCCCAATTGAATTGCCTGCCGTACCAGCGAAAACGCGCCAGTAATCACCGCCTGGCTCGCTATGACGGTAGCCGCGGTGGCAAGACAGATCAGCGGCACCAGAAAGCTATCCGGCACCATACGGTAGAACGGATTCTCAATCGCTTCGGGATGCGAGAGCACCAACGCGCCCTGCCCGAAATAATTCAGCAGCAGGCATGGCAGCACGAAGTAAAACCACGCGGCCTGAATGGGCTTGCGGCCGAAATGGCCGAGGTCGGCGTAGAGCGCCTCGCCGCCCGTCACCGCGAGAAACACCGCACCAAGAATAACGAGGCCGATGACGCCGTGGGTCAGCAGAAAGCCGACGGCATGAAAGGGATTGATCGCATAGACCACGGTCGGATCGTCGCTGATATGCATGAGGCCCATCGCGCCAAGCGCAATAAACCAAACGATCATCACCGGACCGAAAGCGCTTGCCACCATTGCGGTGCCCCTGCTCTGCACCGCGAATAAGGCAATCAGCACAATGATGGCAATCGGGACGACATAGGGTTCCAGCGCGGGGGCCGCGATCTTCAAGCCCTCGACCGCCGAGAGCACCGAGATGGCTGGCGTGATCATGGCATCGCCGAGGAACATCGATCCGCCGATGACGCCGAGCGCCATCAGAAAGAAACTTCGCCGTCCCAGCGCCCGCTGCCCAAGCGCCATCAGCGACAGCGTCCCGCCTTCGCCGTTGTTATCGGCGCGCAGCAGCAGCAGCACATATTTGATGGTGACAACGACGATCAGCGACCACAGGATCAGCGACAGCACGCCCAGAACGATCTCGCGCGACACCGGGCCGCCGTGGGTCGCGTTGTGAACGGCTTCGCGGAAGGCATAGAGCGGCGACGTGCCGATGTCCCCGAACACCACGCCGATGCTTCCGAGAGTTAGGGCCCAAAAGCCGGTTGATACCGGCACCTCTTGGGGCGTTTCGGCAGGTGTATCGCTGGCAGCCATAATCGAAGGAACGCCTTGCCGGTGTCTTTTGATCCCGATGGCATCGGGATCGCACTAAGGCGCGCTTCTTAGCTGACTGCCGTGCGAAGTCCACAGCAGAGGCTGGTGGAAAACCCACAAAAAGGTATTATAGTAGTACTTAGATTAAGGCTTGAGATTGGGCGGCAGCGGAGGATCTTCCCGCATGAGCGTGATGGTCACGCGCCGGTTGGCGGCCAGCGTTGGATCGTCCGGAAACAGCGGCTGGGTGTCGGCCTTCCCTGCTACCGAGAAGATGTGGGACGACGGCATGCCTTCCTGTTCGAGGATCTGACGGACCACATTGGCGCGATCCGCAGAAAGATCGAAAGCGCCATAACCTGACAGCGGCGGCACGAATCCGGCTGAGGTGTGGCCCACGATCGCAACACGCAGCGGCGTAGCGCGCAGCGGCGTGGCGAGTTTCTGGATCAAGCGCCTGGTGCGCTCCAGCGGCTGCTTGGAGCCGTCGGCGAACATCGAGCGGCCGTCCTGATCGATGATTTCGAGATTCAGCCCCTGCTTGGTTTCCTCGAACATAATGTTTTTCGAGATTTCGGAGATTTCCGGCAAGTCCTGGAGTGCCTGACGCAGCGAGGCAGACGCGAGCGCAAACTCGCGGTCGGTTTTCAGGTTCGCGCCGGCGAACTTGCTCTTGTCGTTCTGATCCGGCGTCGGATTGTTCGAGGCTTCATCCGGCTGGACATGCGATGTGTTCTTCAGCCGGGATCGCGTCGGAAGTCCGTCGGACTCGATGATGCCGGAAAAGCGCGACTGACTTTGAACGCCGAATGCGTCGCGCATCGAACCGGCGACGATCTTGAGCTTGTTGGAATCCTGATTCGAGAATGCGACAAGCATCACGAAGTAGCTCAACAGCAGAGCCATGAGATCGGCGAAAGTCACGAACCAGCCGTGACCTCCATGTTCTTCTGCGCGTTTTTTCTTAGCCATCCGACTGGACCCGTTTCCGCCGCCGCCGCTTAAGCCGGAACCGGCTCACCCTCTTCGTGGCGATGTTTCTCAGGCAGATAGGCGAGCAGCATTTCGCGAACCAGCGTCGGAGACTTCGCGTCACGGATCATAAGAATGCCGTCGATGATCAGCGTGCGGTTGGTTTCCTCGTCGAGCACTTTGACGTGGAGCTTGTCGGCAATCGGCAGACAGATGAGGTTGGCGACAAGCGCGCCGTACAGCGTTGCGAGCAGCGCGACCGCCATGAATGGGCCGAGCTTGGATGGGTCCGACATGTTGGAGAACATCTGCACCATGCCGAGCAGCGTGCCGATCATGCCGAACGCCGGAGCGCAATCGCCCACGGCGCGATAAATCTTCGAACCTTCGGTGAGGTGCATCAGAAAGTTGTCGCGGTCGCGCTCGAGGTTGTCGCGGATGAAATCCATGTCATAGCCGTCGGCGATGTAGCGGATGCCCTTCGCCAGGAACGGATCGTCAGCTTCGATTTTTTCGAGGCCGACCGGCCCCTGCTTGCGGGCGACTTCGGCGATGCGGGCGAGCTCATCGACCAGATCGCGTGCAGTCAACCGGCTCAGGGTGAAAGCGTATTTCGCGCCAAGCGGAAGGCCGTGAACAATCGCGGAGAGCGGAAAGCGGATCAGTGTCGCGGCGAACGATCCGCCGAAAATAATAATGACGGCGTGGATGTCGTAGAACATCCGGAAATCGCCACCCATCAGAACCAGCGTGCAAAGTACGACGATGCCTGCAACCAGACCGATACTTGTGGCGAGATCCATGGAAAACTCCGACGCAACTTACGGCGCGCATCTTTCTGAGGCACGCATTTGAACCGTAGCGTCGGGGCAATTAAGGTCGGGTAAAGGTTATCGAATTCAACCGCGGTTGAGGGCACATTATCGTCGGATCGCAGAAAATGCGTTCAAACGCCGCACTCGCGCGGCGTTGAGCGGGCATTCCATCTCGCGATCTGGAAATTTGTCAGGAGTTCATTAACCATACCGGCGCGAAGCGCCGCCGCCTGTCAGTTCAGGCGCGTCGGCCGATCGCTGTCAGTAGCGTCGGCGGGAGGCGCGAAATCCGGCGACGGGTTAGAAAAGCCGGTGCTTGCTGCCGCTGTCGCAGCGACGCGAGCCTTGCGTTCATGCTCACGATAAGACGCCCACCCGATCGGCAGGCTGAAAAGATAAAGTAGCGAGCCGCCGGTCAGAAGATGCCATGGGTAGCTGATCAGCACCGCAATGAACGACACCGCAAGCACGACCACAGGCAGCACCATGTCGGGTGCAATTCGGCCGCCGATCATCTTGCCAGAGAACACTGGAAGCCGCGACACCATCAACGACGCAATACACAGCGTGAAAAACGCAGTGACTGGCGCTGGCAATTGCGGCGCCCCGACCAGCACCAGATACATCGGCAACAGCACGCAGATCGCACCGAGCGGCGCGGGCACACCAGTGAAATAATTCGCGGCGAAGGCCGGCTTGTTCGGATCGTCCATGGTGGCGTTGAAGCGCGCCAGCCGCAGGCCGCCACTGATCGCGAAGATCATCGCGGCAATCCAGCCAACATTGTTCAGATCGTGCAACTGCCAGAAATACAGAATGAGCGCGGGTGCGACTCCGAAATTCACGAAGTCTGCAAGGCTGTCGAGTTCGGCACCGAAGCGCGACTGTCCCTTGATCATGCGCGCAACGCGACCATCGACACCGTCGAGCACCGCTGCAAACACGATCAGGCCCAGCGCCAGTTCCGTGCGTCCCTCGATGGACACACGAATGGCCGTCAGGCCGGCGCAGATCGCCAGCAACGTGATGACATTCGGCACCAGCATCCGGATCGGAATCTGACGAAACCGCCGGCGGCGCAGATCAGGCTCTCGAGGGTCGGGGTACATGGCCATAGGCTCTTATATAGCAAGGCCCACCCTGCTCCGCCATTGTGGCGAAAACCCCGCCGGATGTCTGTTGGCTTGGTTAATCCACCCGATAGCTGCGGCCGCCGTCACCGAGCTTGAAATCGGCCAGTACGGTTTCGCCGGCAATGGCGGTCTGTCCTTCGGACACCAGCGACTTGGCACCTTCGGGCAGAAAAACATCCAGCCGCGACCCAAACCGAATAAGCCCGAACCGCTCGCCTGTACCCAGCACCTGTCCTTCTTTCACGAACGACACGATGCGCCGCGCGACAAGACCTGCGATCTGGATCACGCCGATCCGGCCAGCAGGCGTCGAGATCACAAGCGAGTTACGCTCGTTGTCCTCGCTCGCCTTGTCGAGATCGGCATTGAGGAATTTGCCGGGGCGATAAGCGATACGGTCGATCCGTCCTGCGACCGGGCTGCGGTTCACATGGCAGTTGAACACGCTCATGAAGATCGAAATACGCGGCAGCGGCTTGTCGCCGAGGCCAAGTTCTGCTGGAGGAACGGCCTGCACCACCATCGACACGCGGCCATCGGCCGGCGACACCACGATGCCTTCGCGAAACGGCGTCACGCGCACCGGATCGCGGAAGAACAGCGCACACCAGACTGTCAGTCCGCATCCGATCCAGCCGAGGGGCGTCCAGATCCAGAACAGGATCAGGCTGGCGAGCGCGAACGCGCCGATGAACGGATAGCCTTCCGGATGGATCGGCGAAATTTGATCGCGAATGGATTTGACGACGGACATGGACGTTCACTGACCTGTTGCTAAACACTCCTGCGAGAGGAGCCTGGAAATCATTCTGCGGCGGCGGGCGTGATCAACGGATCGTCCACCGGCGGCGGGACGCGGTTGGGGGCGATATTCTCGTCGGCCATCATGGCCAGCTTTTCCCGCGCTTCCTGAGCCTCACGTTGCCTGTTCCACATGCTGGCGTAAAGACCGTTTGCGGCGAGAAGCTGTGAATGGGTGCCGCGCTCGACGATGCGGCCCTGATCCAGCACGATAATTTCGTCGGCCCCGACAATCGTCGAAAGCCGATGCGCGATCACCAACGAGGTTCGGCCCTGTGCGACCTTCTCAAGCTGATCCTGAATTTCTCGCTCGGTGTGACTGTCGAGCGCCGAGGTCGCCTCGTCCAGAACAAGGATCGGCGGACCTTTGAGAATGGTGCGCGCAATCGCGACGCGCTGCTTTTCGCCGCCGGACAATTTCAGACCGCGCTCGCCGACTTCGGTTTCATAGCCGTGCGGCGACAGGCGGATGAAGCCGTCGATTTGCGCCCGCGCCGCCGCCTCTTCCACCTCCGCGTCGGTCGCATCCCAGCGTCCGTAACGGATGTTGTAGCGGATGGTGTCGTTGAACAGCACGGTGTCCTGCGGGACCATGCCGATGGATGCGCGCAGCGACGCCTGCGTGACATCTCGGATGTCCTGACCATCGATAGTGATCCTGCCGCCGCTCACATCGTACAAGCGAAACAGCAGCCGCGAGATGGTCGATTTGCCCGCGCCAGACGGGCCGACAATCGCCACCGTCTTGCCCGCAGGCACATCGAAGCTCAGACCCTTGAGGATCGGACGCTCCGGATCGTAAGCGAACTTTACATCGTCGAAGCGGATGGTGCCCGACTGTACATGTAGCGGTTGCGCACCAACTGCATCCCGCACCTCGGCATTCTTCGAGAGCACACCAAACATCTTTTCGATGTCGATGATCGCCTGCTTGATCTCGCGATAGACCATGCCCATGAAATTCAGCGGCTGATAAAGCTGGATCATCATGGCGTTGACCATGACGAAATCGCCCACCGTGTTGGTGCCGTTGCGCACGCCAACGGCGCACATCAGCATCGTCGCGGTCAGTCCAAAGGTGAAAATGATGGCCTGCCCGGTATTGAGCACGGCAAGCGACGTGTAGGTGTGGACGCTGGCGCGCTCATAGCGCTGCATGGATTTGTCGTAGCGCTGCGCCTCGCGCTCTTCGGCGCTGAAATATTTCACCGTCTCGTAATTGAGCAGCGAGTCGATGGCCTTGGTATTGGCCTCGGTATCGGAGTCGTTCATGCGGCGGCGGATTTCAATCCGCCATTCCGTCGCGTAGTACGTATAGATCATGTAGACGACGACGGTGACGAACGTCACCAGCACGTAGCGCCAGTCGAACTGCCACAGCAGTACGCCCATCATCAGCACAAGTTCGACAATGGTCGGCGCAAGCTGCAGGATGACCATGCGCACCATGGTCTCGATGCCGGTGCGGCCGCGCTCCAGCACGCGGGTCAGGCCGCCGGTCTTGCGCTCCAGATGAAACCGCAGCGACAATTCGTGCATGTGCACGAATGTCAGATACGCGAGTCGCCGGACCGCATGCATTGCCACGCTGGCGAAAATGCCATCGCGCCACTGCGTCAGCACCTGCATGAGAATGCGAATTCCGCCGTAGCTGAGCGTCATGATCAGCGGCGACGCGATCAGCCACAGCGCCCAGTTCGACGATTGTACAGGTGCGGTGTCAGCGCCGGTCAGTGCATCGATGGCCCACTTGAATGTGAAAGGAACCGAAAGCGTCGCAACCTTGGCGACGAGCAGCAGCAGCATCGACCAGACGACGCGCATCTTGAGATCGTCGCGGTCGCTCGGCCAGATATAGGGCCACAGATGCCTGAGCGTTCCGAACAGCGACGCCTGTTCGCCGCTGCGATCGGCGGTCTCAACAGGCTTCGCGTCGGCCAGCGCCGGATCGGGCTGCGCAGGATAGAGGTCGGCCATTCAGCGTCTGCCCTGTTGGGGACGCCGGACGCGGCATGAAGCCGCGCCGGATGCCGTTTTATATGATCCGATCATATCCGTCATATAGAGCGTTCGCGGCCTTTTCGCACCCTCGAACGGCGATTCTTTTCCCCAAAATGGCGTTTCGCAAAACAATCGCCCCTGCACTGTCGTGCGGGTGTCTTGACGATGTCGCGCCGCGATGCCACATCCGACAAGATGAGTACGATCAAGAATGTTTGCGTCTATTGCGGTTCCGGCCCCGGCACCAATCCTGAATTCGTCAAAGCAGCGACAGCCTTCGGCAAGGCCCTTGCCGAGAACGGCGTTGGCCTGGTTTACGGCGGTGGCTCCCTCGGTCTGATGGGCGCGGTCGCGACCGGCGCGCTTGACCACGGCGGCAAAGTCACCGGCATCATCCCGACATTCCTCACCAAGCGCGAGAACGCACTGGAGCGCGCGCAGGAATTGATCGTCACCAAGGACATGCACGAGCGCAAGCAGATGATGTTCGATCACTCGGATGCGTTTGTCGCGTTTCCGGGCGGCATCGGCACGCTGGAAGAACTGGTCGAGCAATTGACCTGGGCGCAGCTTGGCCGCCACAGCAAGCCGATCCTGATGGCCAATATCGACGGCTTCTGGAATCCCCTGCTCGTGCTGCTCGATCACATGAAGCAGACGCAGTTCATTCGCGCGAATCTGACGGTCGATATTCTCACCGCGGATCGAGTCGAGGACATCTTGCCGAAGCTCCAACAGGCCGCAGCACGCGTGCCGGAAGCCGCCAAGCTGATGGACGACAAGGTCGCGAGCCGGCTGTAAAGCCGGATCGCACTACGTCGGCGCGTTGGACTTCACCAGCTTGTAGATCACCGAATCCATCAGCGCCTGAAACGACGCATCTATGATGTTTGGTGACACGCCGACCGTGGTCCAGCGCTCGCCGGTTTCGTCTTCGCTTTCGATCAACACGCGCGTAACGGCCTCGGTGCCGCCGTTGAGGATACGCACCCGGTAATCGGCGAGCTTCAGCCCCTCGATATATTTTTGGTATTTGCCGAGATCCTTGCGCAACGCCACGTCGAGCGCGTTGACAGGCCCGTTGCCGTCCGCCGCAGAGATCAGCGTTTCACCCGCGACATCGACCTTCACAATCGCCATCGCGACCGTCACGCGCTCGCCGAGTGCATTGTAGCGCTGCTCAACATTGACGTCGAACTGAATGACGCGGAAATAATCCGGCACCTTGCCGAGCGTGCGCCGCGCCAGCAGATCGAAAGATGCGTTGGCGGCTTCGTAGGCGTAGCCCGCAGCCTCCTTTTCCTTCATTTCCTCGACCAGTCGGCCGAGCTTCGGATCGTTCTTGTCGAACGGAATGCCCGCGCGCTCCAGTTCGGCGACGACGTTCGAGCGACCGGCCTGATCAGAGACTAGAACCTTGCGGTAATTTCCGACAGTTTCCGGAAAAACATGCTCGTAAGAGTGCGGGTCTTTCATGATGGCGGAGGCGTGGATGCCCGTCTTCGTGACGAACGCGCTCTCGCCGACATACGGCGCATGACGGTCCGGCGAGCGATTGAGAATGTCATCGAGCGCGCGCGATGCCTGCACCAGCGTTGCGAGCTTTTCATCCGACACGCCGATCTCGAACCTGTCCGAGAACTCCTTCTTGAGTTTCAGCGTCGGGATCAGCGAACAAAGATTGGCATTGCCGCAGCGTTCGCCGAGACCGTTGAGCGTACCCTGAATCTGCCGCACGCCCGCGCGTACAGCGGCGAATGAATTCGCGACCGCCTGCTCGGTGTCGTTATGCGTATGGATGCCGAGATGATCGCCGGGGATGTGCTTCACCACTTCGCCGACAATGGTTTCGATCTCATGCGGCATGGTGCCGCCGTTGGTGTCGCACAGCACGACCCAGCGCGCGCCCGCTTCATACGCCGCCTTGGCGCAATCCAACGCAAACTGTGCATTATCTTTGTAACCGTCGAAGAAATGTTCGCAATCGAGCATCACCTCGCGGCCGGCCGCCTTCGCGGCACCGACGCTGTCGCGGATGGAGGCGAGGTTTTCTTCCTTGGTGGTCTCCAGCGCGACACGCACCTGATGCTCGGACGATTTTGCGACAAAGCAGATCGCGTCCGCTTTGGCCTCGAGCAATCCGGCAACGCCCGGATCGTTGGAAACCGAGCGACCCGGACGCCGCGTCATACCGAACGCGGTGAACTTCGCCTGATCGAACTTCGGCTTGGTCGCAAAGAACTCGGTGTCGGTCGGATTAGCACCTGGATAGCCGCCCTCGACATAGTCGATGCCGAGATCGTCCAGCATATTGGCGATGATCTGCTTGTCGTGCAGCGTAAAGTCGATGCCATGCGTCTGCGCGCCATCGCGCAGCGTTGTGTCGAATAAATAAAGGCGTTCGCGGCTCATACTCGTCTTCCTGGTAATTCGTTTCGCGGCGCATCGCCGCTCAATGATTTCTTCATGGTGGTGTTGGTGAGCCACTCGTCGCCGATGGTCACGGTGTTGCGTTGCTGAGCGGCATACCCGCGCTTTGCGAAGAATGGCTCGGCTGTATCGCTCGCTTCCGCGATAAGTGCCGCTGCACCTCGTGCAGCAGCCAGTTTCTCTAGCGCATCGCAAAGCGAGGTCGCCACGCCCTGCCGCGCAAAGCCCGGATGAACGTAAAGCAGATCGATTTCGTCCTTGCCCTTCAGCGAGGCAAAGCCTACTGGCGAGCTTTCGATGGTCGCAACCAGCGTCAACTGACCTGCAAGCCGCTTGCCGAACTTGCTTTCGTCTTCTGCAGCGCTCGCCCATGCTTCGCGCTGCGCGTCCGAATAATCGTCCTCGGCCAGCTCATCGATGCTCGCGACGAAGATCGCCGCAAGCACCGGCACGTCCTCGGGAAGGAACGGCCGCAAACCAACCTGTGGCATCGCCTGCCCCATCGCGCTCACCACTTGCCGATCAGCTTGAGCGCCAGCGCGATGGCGGCGACAATCAACAGCCACTTGATCGCGATGTAATAGACGGCATGTTTCGGAAACGGCGTTTCTGGCTTTTTCATCGCGCGATCTCCCATGTGGTCACGGGCTTGCCGTCGGCGTCCTTACCGTCTTTCAGCACAATGCCTTTGGCGGCCAGTTCATCGCGAATGCGGTCGGATTCCTTGAAGTCCTTTCGTGCACGCGCTTCCGCGCGGGCGACGATCATGTCGTCGATCTTTCCTGCCTTGGAAAATACGCCAGCATCCGCTCGCGCAACCCATTCGGAAAATGTCTGAGCATCGATACCGAGAAACGCGAGAGCGTTGCCGAGCGAAACAGCGGCTTCATCGCCGGATTCGCGCACCTGCTTGCGCAAAGCATGAAGTTCGGCGATGGCCTTCGGCGTGTTGAGATCATCAGCAAGCGCCTCGATCAGCGATGCTGGAGGCTCTCCCGATGCCGGAGCCGCAACGCTGAAGAAATCCTTCAGCGTATTGAACGCCGAATCGCAAGCAGTCAGAGACCAATCGATTGGCGAGCGATAGTGAGTTTGCAACATGGCGAAACGCAGCGCCTCGCCGGGCCACGAGCGGCCGCGCCAGCCCGTCAGCAATTCCCTGATGGTGACGAAGTTGCCGAGGCTCTTCGACATCTTCTCGCCTTCGACCTGCAGGAAGCCGTTATGCATCCAGACATTCGCCATCCGCTCGGAATGAAAAGCGCAGCAAGACTGCGCGAGTTCGTTCTCGTGATGCGGGAAAACAAGATCGACACCGCCGCCATGAATGTCGAACTGCTCGCCGAGATGCTTCCACGCCATCGCGGAGCACTCGATGTGCCAGCCCGGACGTCCCTCCACCGCGATGCCGCCCGGCGATGGCCATGACGGCTCGCCCGGCTTCGATGGTTTCCACAACACGAAGTCCATTGGTTCGCGCTTGTAGGGCGCAACATCGACACGCGCGCCTGCGAGCATTTCGTCGAGCGAGCGCCGCGCCAGCTTTCCATATTTCGGATCGGACGCAACGTTGAACAGCACGTGGTCCTGCTCGACATAGGCATGGCCACCCGCGATGAGCTTGTCGATGATCGTGCGCATCTCGCCGATGTGTTCGGTCGCACGCGGCTCAACGGTCGGCCTCAGGCAGCCGAGCGCATCCACGTCGTCGTGAAACTGCTTTTCGGTCTGCTCGGTGACCTTGCGGATCGCTTCGTTCAGCGGCAAGCCGGGATAATCCCGCGCTGCGCGGTCGTTGATCTTGTCATCAACGTCGGTGATGTTGCGGACATACTTGACGTGATCCGCGCCGTAGAGATGGCGCAGCAGACGAAACAGCACATCGAACACGATGACCGGACGCGCGTTTCCGATATGCGCGAAGTCATAGACCGTCGGCCCGCACACATACATGCGCGCGGCTTTAGGATCGAGCGGCCGGAAGGGCTGCTTCTCCTTGGTCAGCGTGTCGTAGAGCTTGAGCTCCATGAAAAATACAACCCTTTGCCTTGCGGCCGGGGCGTCCAGTGATCTCGGTTGAGAAAAGACGGCTCCAGCCAGCGAATCGCTAGCTAATAATCTCGCGGCAGATGCCGAAAATGGAGAGAGCGCCGTTCATGGGCCGCACAATGGTCCAGCCGGGGGGACCGCGTCAAGGCCGCAGACCGCTGATTTTTGCCGCGTTTATGCGTTTGTGTCGGCGCCCGGCAGCCTTAATGATTCTTAACTCTTGGCGACTATAGATCGAGGCCCGTCTCATCCCGACCCGGTGCCTTATGCGTGCTTTGTCAGTTTTGTCTGCTTGCGTCGTCTTGACCTTGGCCACCCACGCCCATGCCGACAGCCGCCTGTTTATCATCGCCAATCAGCCCGATGGCTATGGCATCGACGAGTGCCTGGCCAACGGAGATAAATGTGGGATCTCCGCCGCGCGTGCATATTGCCAATCGCGCGATTTCGCGCAGGCCGTTACTTTTCGTCGCGTTCAGCCGGATGACGTGACCGGCGCGGTTCCAGTCTCGACCTCCGGTAGCACCGGCGGCGAATTCGTCGCCATCACCTGCCAGAGATAAGCCTTCTTCAAGCTCGCGCGCGGGGCTTTTTTTCGTCACGATTCCCTGCCTTATCTGTGCCCCTGAATCGGCGTGACCTTGCCTTCGGAAGCTAGTATGTGAGCCTCCGTTGGCCGCGCCGCGGTCAGTGAGCCGGATGATCGTTTGCCGCGTTTTTCTCAATCTCGATGGACATCTGCCGCCGTCACGCTGATCAGCGCGGCGCTGTTGAGCTATGGCGCGAGCGCTCAAGGTTTTCCGCCGCCGCCGCAGGGGCAGGCTGCTGGTAATCCGATATGCCAGCGGCTTGTCGGTCAGCTTTCCGCTGTGGATTCCGGCGGTGGCGACAGCGGCAAGGGTGACCAAATCAGGCGCTACGAAGAAGCGCAGGCGCGCCAGCAGTCGGAGCTTGAGCGCATTCAGGGACAGGCCAAGCGTCAGGGCTGCGACAGTTCTGGTTTTTTTTCGCTGTTCAGCGGCCAGTCTCCCCAGTGCGGTCCGATCAACACTCAAATTCAGCAGATGCGCCAGAATCTGGATCAGATCACCACCAACCTTGAGCGCCTGCGCGGCGGCGGGTTCGGCGGATCTGAGCGCGAGAACCAGCGCCGTTCGGTTCTGATGGCGCTCGCGCAAAACAATTGCGGCCCACAATATGCGGCCATGCTTCGCAACAGCGGCGGCAACGGCTTCCTCGAAAACCTGTTCGGCGGCAACAACAATCCCAACGGCGCGCCGCTCGACAACGGTGCCGCCTCCGGCACCTATCGCACTGTCTGCGCGCGAACTTGCGACGGTTTCTATTTTCCGATTTCGTTCGCCACCGTGCCGAGCCGGTTTCCGGACGATGAACGCGTCTGCAAGAGCCTCTGCCCTGCCTCGGACGCGACGCTGTTCACCTATCGCAATCCTGGCGAGGACATGAATCAGGCGGTGTCGATCAGCGGCCAGCCCTACGCGCAATCGCCGAATGCATTCAAGTATCGTCAGGCATTCGACAAGGCCTGCAGTTGCAAGGCGGCGGGCCAGACATGGTCGGATGCGCTGAAGAATATCGACGACCGGGCTGCGGCCGCTCAGCAGGGTGACATCATCGTAACCGATGAAAGCTCGAAGAAAATGTCGCAGCCTGCAAAGGGAGCGCAAAAGAAATCCGGTAGCGTCGCGACACCTGCCAATGCGCAGCCGCTTCCTACAGGCACGGCACCTACCGATGCTCCTGCGTCGACCGGCGACAAGCCGATCCGCTCGGTCGGACCGACGTTCATTCCGGCGCGGTAAGGTTAGCCCTCGAACGCTTCCGCAGAGCCGGTGCTTGATCGCGCCACCAGCGAATGATCCGGCTCGGGCATCGCCTTGCCGGTGTCGCGGAATTTGTTGACGATCGGATAGCGCCGATCGCGGCCGAAATTCTTGCGCGTCACCTTCACACCCGGTGCTGCCTGACGGCGCTTGTATTCCGCGATGTTGAGCAATCGCGCGATCCGCACAACCGTGTCGTGGTCGAAACCTTCAGACACGATTGACGCCACTGAATCTTCGCGCTCCACCAGCCGCTCGAGAATTCCATCAAGCACATCGTAAGGCGGCAAGGAATCCTGATCGGTCTGGTTTTCGCGCAACTCCGCCGTCGGCGGGCGCGTGATGATGTTCGGCGGAATGACTTCACCGGACGGACCGAGGGCACCTTCCGGCTTCCACGAATTTCGCAACGTGGACAGCCGGAACACTTCGATCTTGTAGATGTCCTTGATCGGATTGTAGCCGCCGTTCATGTCTCCATACAGCGTCGCATAGCCCACCGACATTTCAGACTTGTTGCCGGTGGTGACCAGCATCGAGCCGAACTTGTTGGAGATGGCCATCAGCAGAACACCGCGCGTTCGTGCCTGGAGATTTTCTTCCGTGACGTCGCGCTCACGGCCCTCGAAAGGGGCTTTCAGAATATCCTCGAAGCCGTTCACGGCCGCTGCAATCGGCAACACCTCGTATTTAATGCCCAGCGCCTTTGCGAGCTTCGCCGCATCATCGAGCGACTCTTGCGCCGTGAACCGGAACGGCAGCATCACGCCGCGCACCTTGTCAGCACCCAGCGCATCAACGGCAATGGCTGCACACAAAGCTGAATCGATGCCGCCGGACACGCCGAGCAGCACGCCGGGGAAACCCGTCTTGCCGACATAGTCCCGCAGGCCGAGCACGCAGGCCGCATAGTTGCCCTTGTCGCCATCGAGCACCGGCGTCACGGGGCCTTTGCAGCTCCAGCCGTCCGCGCTTTTGGTCCAGCGCAGCGTCGTGATGTTTTCCACGAAGCCCGGAAGCTGAAACGCCAGCGAACGATCCGCATTCAGCCCGAACGACGATCCATCGAACACCAGTTCGTCCTGCCCGCCGATCTGATTGAGGTAGATCAGCGGCAGACCACTTTCAGCAACGCGAGCGACCGACACCGACAGCCGCATATCGTTCTTCTCGCGGGTGTAGGGCGAGCCGTTCGGCACGATCAGAATTTCTGCGCCGGTCTCCGCAAGACACTCGACCACGTTCTCGTAGTCTTGCGATTCCTCCATCCATGTATCTTCGCAGATCGGCACGCCGATCCTCACACCCCGGATCGTGACCGGACCGGAAACAGGCCCGCGTGCGAATACACGCTTCTCGTCGAACACGCCGTAGTTCGGAAGATTGACCTTGAAGCGCAGCGCCGCGATGCGGCCTTCATCAAGCAGCGCGCAGGCATTGTAGAGCTTGCCGTCCTCGACCCAAGGCGAGCCGATCAGCATGGCAGGACCGCCGTCGGCAGTCTCACGCGCAAGCGTCTCGATCTCGGCGCGGCATGCGGCCTGAAACGCCGGCTTCAGCACGAGGTCTTCCGGCGGATAGCCCGCGATGAACAACTCCGGCAGCACCACAAGATCGGCGCCATCGGTCTTCGCCTGCGCGCGGGCGGCGCGCGCCTTGGCGGCGTTGCCGGTGACATCTCCGACGACCGGATTGAGTTGCGCGAGTGTGATGGTGAAATGTGTGCTGTCGGCCATGACTGCTTTTAGCCCGCCGGATGCATCATCCGCAATTGTGGGTTCAGATGAGCCCCATGCGCTCGGCGATGGCGAACAGCCAGACCGCGCCAGCGATGACGAGCGTAACGCCGACAGCCGCCGATCCCATGTCTTTGACGTGACCGATCTGGAGATCGTAAGCGGTCGTCAGCCGGTCGGCCAATTTTTCGATGGCCGTATTCAGAAGCTCGACAACCATCAGCAACAGGACGACACAGATCAGTTCGATCTTGCGGACGGGCGTGACACCCACCAGCCACGCGAGTGGCACGGCAAGCACCAGTGCGACGACTTCTTCCCGGAAGGCTTGCTCGGAACGGAAGGCAAACGCCAGCCCGTTCCGAGAATTGACCGTGGCGCGCCACATCCGCGACAGCACCACACGCATAATTAGAAGCCCGCGACAGCCGGCATCGGCTTCACCTTGCCTGCCCGCTCCTGCTTCAGCAGCTCGGCGATCAAGAAAGCCATGTCGATGGACTGCTCGGCATTCAGACGCGGATCGCAGACCGTGTGATAACGGTCGTTGAGATCCTCGTCGGTGATCGCGCGCGCGCCGCCGATGCACTCGGTGACGTCCTGCCCGGTCATTTCCAGATGGACGCCGCCAGCGTGAGTGCCTTCCGCCGCATGAACGGAGAAGAAGGTCTTCACTTCGGAGAGGATGCGATCGAACGGACGGGTCTTGTAGCCGCTGGTCGAGGTGATGGTGTTGCCGTGCATCGGATCGCACGACCAGACCACGACCTTACCCTCGCGCTTCACGGCGCGAACCAGCTGCGGCAGGTGATCGGCGATCTTGTCCGAACCGAAACGGTTGATGAGCGTCAAGCGGCCCGGCTCGTTGTCCGGATTGAGAACGTCGATCAGTTTCAGCAGTTCGTCCGGCTTCAGCGACGGCCCGCACTTGAGGCCGATCGGGTTCTTGATGCCGCGGAAATACTCGACATGACCGTGATCGAGTTGACGCGTGCGGTCGCCGATCCAGATCATATGACCGGAAGTCGCGTACCAGTCGCCGGTCGTGGAATCGACGCGCGTGAAGGCCTGCTCGTAACCAAGCAGCAGCGCCTCGTGGCTGGTGTAGATTTCGGTCGCGCGCAGTTCGGGATGGCTTTCGAGATCAAGACCGCAAGCGCGCATGAAATTGAGCGCGTCGGAGATGCGATCCGCCAATTCCTTGTAACGACGCGACTGCGAGGAATCCTTCAGGAAACCGAGCATCCACTGATGCACGCTTCCCAAATTGGCAAAGCCACCGGTCGCGAAAGCGCGCAGCAGATTCAGCGTCGCCGCTGATTGGCGATAGGCCATCATCTGACGCTGAGGATCGGGCACGCGCGCTTCCGGCGTGAAAGCGATGTCGTTGACGATGTCGCCGCGATAGCTCGGCAGTTCGACACCGTCGATCTTCTCGGTTGGCGACGAACGCGGCTTAGCGAACTGACCGGCAACGCGGCCGACCTTCACCACCGGCAACGAACCGGCATAGGTCAGCACCACCGCCATCTGCAGCAACACGCGGAAGAAGTCGCGGATGTTGTTTGCGCCATGTTCAGCGAAGCTCTCGGCGCAATCGCCGCCCTGCAGAAGAAACGCTTCACCGGCAGCAACGCGGGCCAGCGACTTCTTCAGGTTGCGCGCCTCACCTGCAAAAACCAGCGGCGGAAACGTCGCAAGCTGCGCCTCGACATCCGCCAACGCCTTCGCATCGGGATAGTTCGGCACTTGCAGGACCGGCTTGTTGCGCCAGCTGTCGGGCGTCCACCGCTCGGACATCACTTAAACTCCTCGGGAAACAGGATAGCGCCGGGTTATACACAGCTGAATATAATCGCGCCAGTTGCAAATTGGCTCGCCGGGCCAAGGACTTGGCGGTATGGTTGGCTTTAGGGGCCGGGCGTACGGGGCCGCCGCGAGGAGCTTACTCCGCCGCCTCGCGGACGTAGCGAGCGCTCGGGGTACGCAACGTCACCAGTTCTTCGGCGGCGGTGGGATGCACAGCCATGGTGCCGTCGAAATCCGCCTTGGTGGCTTTCATCTTCACCGCGACGCCGACAATCTGGATCAACTCGCCCGCGTCCGGTCCGACGATGTGACAGCCAAGAATGCGGTCGGTCGAGCCATCGACGATCAGCTTCATCATCACGCGGGATTGGCTGCCGGAAACCGTGGATTTCAGCGAGCGGAAATCGGTTTTATAAATATCGACGTGGGTGAACTTCGCCCTCGCCTCGGTTTCGTTAAGTCCCACGGTGCCGACTTCCGGCTGCGTGAAAATCGCGGTCGGAATATCGTTGTGATCGACGCGCACCGGGCGCTTGCCGAACACGGTGTCGGCGAAGGCGTGTCCCTCGCGAATGGCAACAGGCGTTAAATTGATCCGATGCGTGACGTCGCCCACCGCGTAGATGTGCGGCACGGATGTCCGCGAGAATTCATTGACGGCGATGCCGCCATTCTTCGGATTGAATGCCACGCCGATGTTTTCAAGACCGAGGCCCTTGACGTTTGGATGCCGACCGATGGCGAACATGACCTGATCGGATGCAACGCTCGATCCGTTCGACAGGTGCGAGGTAAAGACATCGCCATCCTTGTCGACCTTCGTAACAGTACACCCGGTCAGCACCGTAATGCCCGATTTCTCCATTTCCTTGCGGACATGCGCGCGCACATCTTCATCGAAGCCACGCAGAATGTTCTCGCCGCGATAGACCACCGTCACATCAGCGCCAAGGCCTGCGAAGATACAGGCGAATTCCAGTGCAATGTAACCGCCACCCTGAATGACAATGCGTTTTGGAAACGTCTTGAGGTGAAACACCTCATTGGAAGAAATGACGTGCTCGATGCCGGGAATGGCCTCGCCGTGGTTCGGCGCACCGCCGGTGGCGATCAGTATGTGTTTTGCCTTGACGCTTTCGCCGGTGCCGAGCCGCAGCGTATGTGCATCCTCGAAGACGGCGCGGGTCTTGACGATGCGCGCGCCGGATTTTTCAAGGTTGAACGTATAGGCCGCTTCCAGCCGGGCGATTTCCTTGTCCTTGTTGGCAATCAACGTGGACCAGTCGAACGTCGCTTCCGGAATGCTCCAGCCGAATCCTGCCGCATCGTCGATCTCATGACGAACATGCGAGGCATAGACCATCAGCTTCTTTGGCACACACCCGCGGATCACGCAGGTGCCGCCCATCCGGTATTCTTCGGCAACCAGGACGTTCGCGCCGTAACCGGCGGCAATCCGGGCCGCGCGCACGCCGCCCGAACCACCACCGATCACAAACAGATCAACGTCCAGATTTGCCATCGGATATCCAGCCGGATGAGAGTGCTTAGATTTCCTTGCCGCGCTTTTTCATTTCAGAGCGGAAACGTCCGTTGAGCTCTTCAGAAAATTTCTGCGCCCACTGATCCATATATTGGCGTGAGGCGTTGAATGCCACCGGCTCCTGTTCGATCACCTTGATACCCAGCGGCGACTTGTAGAACGCAGCCAGATCTTTCAATTCTTGCTCGGTGAAGGCGGTCGCATAAATCCGAGCCATTTCCTCGCCGATTTCCTTTTCGCGACCGGCAAAATCCCTGGCGACCTGAATCGCGACTTCGTCCAAATCCTTCTGGTAATTCAGGTTGGCTTGGAGAAGGACTTCCTTGGTGCGCTGCACGAGGCCGGGAACAGCTCCCTGATAGATCACGGCGACATTTTTCGACACGAGAATTTCCTTGGCATAACCGATCGCCGCAGCGGACGGAGGCTTGGCCGGGGGAGCCTTGGCCGCGGGAGCCTGCGCCATCGCGCTGCCCAGCATCAGGCCGAATGCAGCGCCAGCTGCCAACAACACGTTCAAAAACTTCTTCATCTCAATTCTCCTTAATTTCGGCGCATGTTAGCGCCGTTCAACAACGCGAATACCCTGCGACCCGGCCAGCACGGCTGTGCGCGCCAGACCGATAAACAATCCGTGCTCGACCACGCCCGGAATCACATTCAGCGACAAAGCCAGTCCCGGAGGATCCGGTATCCGGCTCAGGTGAGCATCGACAATCCAGTGGCCGCCATCGGTGACGAAAGCATGGCCGTCCTTGCCCTTCCGGACATCCATTTGTCCCGAAACGCCGTTTGCGGCAAAGGCTGCCTCGATGGCCACGCGGGTTGCCCCGAGGCCGAACGGGATCACTTCGATGGGCAGCGGAAAGCGGCCGAGGGTTTCCACCCACTTGGAATCGTCGGCGATGACAATCATGCGGTCCGAAGCGGCCGCGACGATCTTCTCGCGCAGCAAGGCTCCGCCGCCGCCCTTGATAAGCTGAAGATTGGGATCGATCTCGTCGGCGCCATCCACAGTGATGTCCAGCCGGTCGACCTGATCCAGCGTCGTCAGCGGCACGCCGCAACGATCTGCATCCGCTCGCGTCGCTTCCGATGTCGGAACGCCGATTACCTTGAGCCCGGCTTTCACACGCTCGCCGAGAAGTTCAACGAAGTGCTTGGCTGTGGAACCGGTGCCGAGCCCGAGCTTCATGCCATCTTGCACCTGCTCTACCGCGCGCGCCGCCGCCTGCCTTTTGAGTTCGTCCATCGACACGATTTGCACCTGGGCCCGCCGTTCCGGTCAGGCGAGGCATATAGGCTGTTTCGGTGCCGGTGGATACCGGTTTGCGTCTGTAAAACCCCTAAAATGGCGACAAACGACCATGCGGCCACAGCCCTTGCGCGATCCCATCCGGCCCGGTAGCGATCCGCCCATGACCGTATCCCCTCTGGTTGTTTTCGACCTCGACGGCACCCTCGTAGAGACCGCCCCCGATCTGATCGGCGCGCTGAACTTCGTGCTTCAGCGCGAAGGACTACCGCTCGTACCCATGGCGTCGGCGCGCAACATGATTGGCGCAGGTGCCCGCAAGCTAATCGAGCGCGGTCTTGAATTGGATGACCGCACCATGAGCGTGCAGGACATCGACCGGCTGACGGCCGATTTTATCACGTACTACAAAGAGCATATCGCCGACGCCTCGCGCCCCTTCGAGGGACTTCACGCGGCGCTTGATGAGTTGGCCAGTGAGGGATTCCGCTTCGCCGTCTGCACCAACAAGCTGGAGGGGCTGTCCAGATTGCTGCTCGACAAGCTGGACATGACCAAACGGTTCGCCGCGATCTGCGGCGCGGACACATTCGGCGTCTCGAAGCCGGACCCCGCGATCCTGCGCCAGACCGTCGCTCAGGCCGGCGGCGACCTGTCTAGGACCGTCATGGTTGGCGACGCCGGACCCGATGTTGGCGTGGCACGACGGGCGAGCGTTCCGGTCATCGGGGTCACGTTCGGCTATACTGACATCCCGATCGCAGACCTGAAGCCAGACCTCGTGATCAGCCACATGCGGGAACTTCCCGGCGCGGTCAGGACGCTGCTTCCTGTGGTTACCGCACGCTAATCTGCTGAAAACAAATGCAATTTTTTCCAATACTGGTTTCGATAACCGTGTTAACCTTCTCCTAACGATCACTTGCAGACCCGTTGCGCAGGCGAAATGACGCTTCTAAGGTTTGCGCGGGGACTATGCGGCTCAACCCGCATCACATGGCGGATGCATTATGCGTAACATTGTTGTCTTGGCAGCGGGCCTCGGCCTCGCGGGCTGCTCGTCGTTCTCTATGCCTGAGATGTTCAAGTCGACGCCGCCGTCAGCGACGCTCCAGCTTGAATCGCTGCCGCCTGGCGCAGATGCCCGCGCTTCGAATGGGCAAAGCTGCAAGACGCCCTGCTCGCTGGTGATCCCGGCCGCCGAAAATCTTTCGGTGACCTTCAGCCTGCCGAAATATCAATCCGAGACGGTTCCGGTTACGATCCTGCGCGATCAGACCGGTCCAAGCGGCGGCGCGCTTGTCGATCCGAACCCGGTCTATGCGGAACTGCAGCCGGCGGCACCGGCTCCGAAGGGTCGCAGGGGCGCACCGCCAAAGGCCGCACCGAAAGCCAAGAAGCCGAAAACGACAGCGGCAGCCCCGCCACCTGCTGAAGAGTCGCCTTTCCCGCCGCCACCGGGCCGTTAATCTGTTCGTCCGACAGACTAATTGTGCCTGCCCCTCTTGATGCCTAGATTATTCGGGATACCACGGCCGCAGTAACGGGTCGGGCGCCGAACAAGGCATATGATGACCGGATCGTTTCCGAGTTTCTCGAACGCATCGACGACCTCCCCGATGACCGATCCGTTCGGACGGTCGATCAGATACCTGCGCGTGTCCGTCACTGATCGCTGCGATCTGCGCTGCTTCTATTGCATGTCCGAGGACATGACATTTTTGCCTAAGGCCGACCTTCTCACGCTCGAAGAACTCGACCGGCTCTGCTCCGCTTTCATCGCCAAGGGTGTCCGCAAACTTCGCCTCACCGGCGGCGAACCGCTGGTCCGGCGCAATGTGATGTCGCTGATCCGTTCGCTATCACGTCATCTGGATACCGGCGCGCTCGATGAATTGACGCTGACGACTAACGGATCGCAGCTTGAGAAATTCGCGGCCGACCTCAAGGACAGCGGCGTTCGCCGTATCAATGTCTCGCTCGATACGCTCGACGCGGACAAATTCCGCACTATCACGCGATGGGGCGACCTCGAGAAAGTCCAGCGCGGCATTGAGGCGGCTCTCGCTGTGGGCCTCAAGGTCAAAATCAATGCGGTGGCGCTCAAGAACATGAACGAGGATGAAATTCCCTCGCTGATGGAATGGGCGCATGCCAAAGGCATGGACCTCACCCTGATCGAGGTGATGCCGATGGGCGAGATCGGCGAAGGCCGCATCCATCAATATCTTCCGTTATCGCTGCTGCGCGCTCGCCTCGCGAGCCGCTACACCCTGACCGATCTCGACGACGACACCGGCGGACCGGCGCGATACACGCGGGTTGCAGAAACCGGCGGGCGGCTGGGCTTCATCACCCCGATGACCCACAACTTCTGCGAATCCTGCAATCGGGTTCGCATCACCTGCACCGGCACGCTGCATACATGCCTCGGACAGGAAGATGCCTCAGATTTGCGCAGACCGCTGAGAGCGTCCAGTGACGATACACTGCTCGCCGCTGCGATCGACCGCGCCATCGGCCTGAAGCCAAAGGGCCATGACTTCATCATCGACCGCCGCCACAACCGTCCGAGCGTGAGCCGGCACATGAGCGTGACCGGCGGCTAGCCGTTCCGATTGTTGCCCGCACGAGCCGGTTTGTTTGGCGATAATTTCCTTGGGTCCACGCCCTTTCACATTTCGGCGTCGTTCCCACACGAAACCCTCAAATGTCCAATTGACGGCGGCGGAAGTGGCTGAAAAAGTGCACAGCGTCACATTGCCTCGGCTGAAAAAGCCTGCCTCGCATGTGCGAGAGAAAAACAGCAAGTGAGCGGACGTTTCTGGGGGGATGCGTTGGACATCGTAAAATTTACGCGCGTCATCGATTCTGTCAGCGATGCCGCTGGCTTCATCGCCAAATGGCTTGTGCTCCTTGCCTGCCTCGTCAGCGCCGGCAATGCCATTGTCCGCTATCTCATCAGCTATAGCTCGAACGGTCTGCTCGAAATCCAGTGGTACATGTTCGGCGGCATCGTGCTTCTCGGCGCAGCGCAAACGCTGCGTCTCAATGAACATGTTCGCGTCGATTTGCTCTACTCCTCCGTCTCGGAGAGGACGCGGCTGTTGATCGACATTTTCGGCTTCACATTATTTCTGCTGCCGGTGATGGCCTATCTCACCTATCTGACGTGGCCCTTCTTCTACACCTCGTTCAAGTCGGGCGAGTTGTCGATGAATGCCGGCGGGCTGATCCTGTGGCCTGCAAAGGCGCTGTTGCCGACGGGCTTCGCGCTGCTGTTCCTCCAGGGACTTGCCGAACTTGCCAAGCGCATCGCCGCACTGACGGGCGCGATACGGATCGACACGCACTACGAAGCTCCCCTGCAATAACAACAGAACGCACGAGACGGGATTAACCGATGTTTTCGCATGGCGTGTTTCCACCGCTGATGTTCGGGACCATGATCCTGTTCATGCTGATCGGTTTTCCGGTCGCGTTCTCTCTTGCGGCGGTCGGATTGTTCTTTGGCATTCTCGGAATCGGCACCGGCCATTTCGACCCGTCGTTCCTTCAAGCGTTGCCCTTCCGCTTTTACGGAATCATTTCCAACGACCTGCTGTTGTCGATTCCGTTTTTCACATTCATGGGCGCGATCCTCGAGCGCTGCGGCCTCGCCGAAGATTTGCTTGAAGGCACCGGCCAACTGTTCGGAAAGATTCCGGGTGGCCTCGCCTACGCCGTCATCATCGTTGGCGCGATCCTCGGCGCGATCACCGGCACCGTCGCAGCATCGGTCATCGCCATGGGCGTGATCTCGCTGCCGATCATGATGCGCTACGGTTACGACATGAGGCTTGCCACCGGCGTCATTGCCGCGTCGGGCACGATCACACAGTTGATCCCGCCGTCGCTGGTGCTGATCGTTCTTGCCGACCAGCTCGGCCGCTCTGTTGGCGACATGTATCTCGGCGCGATCGGCCCTTCGATCCTGCAGGTGGCGATCTTCCTGCTCTACATCGTCGGCCTGTCGATCGTCCGGCCAAACGCGATGCCGCCGATTCCGGAATCGGGCCGCGAGCCGATGAACTGGAAGCTGGTCAGCCGCGTGCTGTGGGGCATGATCCCGTCCATCGTGCTGATCTTCCTCGTTCTCGGCACCATCGGCCTCGGCCTTGCGACGCCGACGGAAGCCGGTGCCATGGGCGCGGTCGGCGCAATGGTTCTTGCAGCCTTGCATCGCCGGCTGACATGGCCGCTGGTCGAACAGGCCATGACCTCGACCATGCGTCTCACCGCGATGGTCGTGTTCATTCTGATCGGCTCGACCTGCTTCAGCCTTGTGTTCCAGGGCATGGACGGCGCGCGCTGGATCGAACATCTGTTGACCGGCCTGCCCGGCGGCGTTGTCGGCTTCCTGATCTTCGTGAACATCTTCGTGTTCTTCTTGGCGTTCTTCCTCGACTTCTTCGAGATTGCCTTCATCATCATCCCGCTGCTGGCACCTGTGGCCAGCAAGCTCGGCATCGATCTGGTGTGGTTCGGCGTTCTGCTCTGCGTCAACATGCAAACGTCATTCATGCATCCGCCATTCGGCTTCGCACTGTTCTATCTGCGCGGGATTGCACCGCCCGAAGTGAAAAGCTCCGATATTTACTGGGGCGCGATGCCCTGGGTGCTGATGCAGGTGATCCTTGTCATCATCGTCATCTACTGGCCGGGTGCTGTGACGTACTGGATCGACAACACCAAGGTCGATCCGACAAACGTCAAAATCGACATTCCGCAAATCGAAATGCCGAAGCTCGACTTCGGTGCACCGTCAGACTCGAAGTAGCACGGCAAGTTTTCTTCAAAACAAAACCCGGCTCTCTTGCAAGGCCGGGTTTTTTCTTTTGAACTATTAGCGATCAGATGCGCGTGCGCGACCGGACCTGATAATTGTCGAACGCGGACTCCGCCACCTGCCACCATGTGTACTGGTCGTTGCGGAACGCGGCCATGTTTTCGTAAAGCTTCTTGAAGGCAGGATTCGTGGCGGAGGTCTCGGTATAAACCTCGTTCGCTGCCTTCAGCGAAGCGTCCATGATCGATTGCGAGAACGGACGCAGTTGCGTGCCACCAGCGACGAGACGCTTCAACGCAGGTGGGTTGTAGGCATCGTAACGTGCCTGCATGGTTTCATTGGCCAGCGACGATGCCGTCTTGATGAGCGACTTATAGCCAGCCGGTAGCGACTCCCACTTGGTGATATTGACGAGGTTGTGCAGCGTTGGACCGCCCTCCCACCAGCCGGGATAGTAGTAGTACTTCGCGACCTTCTGGAAGCCGAGCTTCTCGTCGTCATACGGACCGACCCACTCGGCAGCATCGATGGTGCCTTTCTCCAGCGACGGATAGATGTCGCCACCCGCGACCTGCTGCGGCACCACGCCGAGTTTGGTCAACACGCGCCCGGCAAAACCACCGATGCGCATTTTCAACCCGCTTAAGTCGGCCGGTTCTTTCAATTCCTTGCGAAACCAGCCGCCCATTTGGCAGCCCGTGTTGCCTGCCGCGAAGCCGACGACGTTGTGACCTTTCAAAAATTCGTTGAACAACTCACCGCCACCACCCACCTGCAGCCACGATGTCTGCATGCGGCTATTCAGCCCGAACGGAACGGCCGTGCCGAGCGCGAAGGTTGGATCTTTGCCGACGTAATAATACGTCGCGGTGTGGGACATCTCGACAGTGCCGTTCGACGTGGCGTCGAGCGCCTGCAACCCGGGCACGATTTCGCCGGATGCAAAGACCTGAATCTGAAACCTGTTGTCGGTGGCTTCCGCGACGGCCTTCGCAAATACTTCCGCCGCGCCGTAGATGGTGTCGAGCGATTTCGGAAAGCTCGACGTCAGCCGCCATTTGATTTCCGGCATAGACTGCGCAATGGCCGGAGATGCTATCGCGGCACCTGCCGCGCCGATGCCTGCCACCTTGATAAAATCACGACGTTTCATGGAATCCTCCCTGCTGTGATTGTGGTTTTGGACCGCCTTCTTTTCGAGGCGTTTGAGAACGAAACAAATAAAAACCCGGCCCTCTCGCGAAGGCCGGGTCCATTAACTGAGATGATCGGAAAACAAGATCAACCGCGCGTGCGCGAGCGGATCATGAAGCTGTCGTTGGTATATTCAGCGACCTGCCACCACAGATACTGGTCGGAGCGATAGGCCTGCATCGCATCGATCGCCTTCTTGAAGTCGGCGTTCTTGCCGGAGATTTCGCCCCAGAGTTCGTTGGTCGCCTTGAGGCAGGCATCCAGAACTTCGTTGCTGAACGGACGAAGCTGCGTGCCGCCCGCAACCAGACGCTTCAGTGCCTGCGGATTCTGCATGTCGTAACGCGCAGGCATCCAGGCGTTGGTGTGAGCCGCGGCGTTGGTGAGGATCGCCTGATAGTTCTTCGGAAGCTGATTGAACTTCTCGAGGTTGGCGAATGCGTGAACCGTCGGTCCGCCTTCCCAGAAACCCGGATAGTAGTAGTACTTCGCGACCTTCTGGAAACCGAGCTTTTCGTCGTCATACGGACCGACCCACTCGGCCGCATCGATGGTGCCTTTCTCCAGCGACGGATAGATGTCGCCGCCTGCAAGCTGCTGCGGCACAACGCCGACTTTTGCGAGCACCTGACCGGCGATGCCCCCGATACGCATCTTCAGGCCCTGAAGATCGGCGACGGTCTTGATCTCCTTGCGGAACCAGCCGCCCATCTGCGTGCCGGTGTTGCCGCAAGGCATGCCCATAACGCCGTACTTCTTGTAAAACTCGTTTGCGAGTTCGTTTCCGCCGCCCTGATAGAGCCACGAATTCTGCATGCGAGCATTCAGACCGAACGGGACAGACGCGAAGATCGCGAAAGTCGGATCCTTGCCGACGTAATAGTACGAAACGGTATGAGCCATTTCGACGGTGCCGTTCGAAGTCGCGTCGAGCGCCTGAAGACCGGGGACGATTTCGCCCGCCGCAAACACCTGAATCTGGAATTTGTTGTCGGTCATTTCAGCGACGTATTTCGCAAGCTGTTCGCCGCCGCCGTAGATGGTGTCGAGCGACTTCGGGAAGCTCGATGCCAGACGCCACTTCACCTCGGGCGAGGACTGGGCGATGGCCGGCGAAGCGACCGCGGTGGCGGCTGCTCCGGCAGCAGATACTTTCAGAAAATCACGACGCTTCATCAGGCATCTCCTCTTGGGGTGTTTCTTTTTGAAATCCCTATGAAGCGGTCTCTAGCACGGAAGTCAGCCGGCAGAAAACGCGACAAGCCGCCTTAGGACAGGGATTAAACGAAAGTCGAATAGAGCGCGTCAATCGCACCGCAACGCGATATCAGGCAGTCATCGCCTTGTCCGCAAGCCGGCTTTTGATCGCTTCACCGATGGCGCGATAGATCGCCGCATGGGGTCCATCGGGTTCGCTTTCGACCACAGGTGTGCCTGCGTCCGAGGCAGCGCGGATCGACATGTGAAGCGGTATTTCTCCGAGAAACGGCACCTTCAGCCGTTCGGCCTCATGCCGCGCACCGCCATGACCGAAAATGTCCGAGCGTGTGCCGCACTCAGGACATTGGAAATAGCTCATGTTCTCGATAATCCCGAGCGTCGGCACGTTGACCTTGTCGAACATCGCGATACCGCGCCGTGCATCGATCAGTGCCAGATCCTGCGGTGTGGAGACGATTATCACCCCTCGAAGCGGGACCTGCTGGGCCAGAGTGAGCTGCGCATCTCCCGTGCCCGGCGGCATGTCGACCACCAGCACATCGAGTTCGCCCCATGCCACATCCCACAGCATCTGCCGGATCGCGGACATCACCATCGGCCCGCGCCAGACCATCGCGGTCTCTTCCGCAACTAGAAAGCCGATGGACATCAGCGGGATTCCAAATCGCACAATCGGAATCATCTTCTTGTCGTCGTTGACCGTCGGCTTGTCCCGCACGCCTGTCAGGCGCGGCACCGAAGGGCCGTAAATGTCGGCATCCAGCAACCCGACGCGGAGACCTGAATGACGCAAGGCCAGCGCGAGATTGAGCGCAGTTGTCGATTTGCCGACACCGCCCTTCCCCGACGCCACGGCAATGATCGAACCAATGCCCGGTATCGCGGCTTGCTGGCTCATTGGCGAGTTCGCTGGCGTGCCTTGAGGGCGATGCTGCGCAACGGGTTTAACGCCGTGAGAGTGTTGGTGCGCGTGCTGATGCTGCGGTGCCGCAGCCGTCGATGCGCCCGGCCTACGCTCAGCCGTCAGCGCCACCATGACGGTGGTAACGCCCGGAATACCGCGCACGGCAGCCTCCGCCCGCGAACGAACCTCTTCCCAGGCGCGCGCTTCATTCGCATCGACATTGATCGAGAAAAACACCTTGCCGTCGGCGGCGGTAATTTCGGACAGCACCTTGGCATCGGCGAGCGGCACACCACGAGGAGATGGAACGCTGCGCAGCGCTGTAAGAACCTGATTTTTATCGACAGCCAATCGTGATCTCCCGGACATCCTTCGGCCTTCATACGCGTACCACCTAAGCCGTCAACGGCCTTGCGCTGACGCTCATCATTCGCATAGCTGTTGCGGTCTTATCGGTGGACACAATCACCTCATTCAAAGAGCAGATGACATGGCAAAAGTCGCATTTCTCGGTCTCGGCGTGATGGGTTTCCCTATGGCTGGGCATCTTGTCGCCAAGGGTGGACACGACGTGACGGTGTACAACCGCACACCCGCCAAGGCGAAAGCGTGGGCGGAAAAATTCGGCGGCCGTGCCGCAGCGACGCCCAAGGCCGCCGCGGAAGGCCAGGATTTAGTGATGGCCTGCGTCGGCAACGACGACGACCTCCGCACCGTGACCATTGGTGCGGACGGCGCTTTCTCTGCTCTCAAGTCGGGCGCGATTTTTGTCGATCACACCACCGCATCTGCCGAAGTCGCGCGCCAGCTTGACGTTGAGGCGACGAAGCTCGGATTTCATTTCATCGATGCGCCGGTATCGGGCGGTCAGGCCGGCGCCGAAAATGGCGTGCTGACGGTGATGTGCGGCGGCGATGAAGCCGCCTATAAAAAAGCGGAGCCGGTGATCGCTGCCTACGCCCGGATGTGCAAACTGCTCGGTCCCGCCGGTTCAGGCCAGCTCACCAAGATGGTCAATCAGATTTGCATCGCGGGTCTGGTCGAAGGGCTGTCGGAAGGAATCCATTTCGCCAAGAAGGCTGGTCTCGATGTGCAGGCCGTGATCGACACCATCTCTAAGGGCGCTGCGCAGTCCTGGCAGATGGAGAACCGCTACAAGACCATGAACGACGGCAAGTTCGACTTCGGCTTTGCCGTCGAATGGATGCGGAAAGATCTGTCGATCTGTCTGGCCGAAGCCCGGCGCAACGGAGCCAGCCTGCCCGTCACGGCTTTGGTCGATAATTTCTATTCGGAGGTTGAGACCATGGGCGGCAAGCGCTGGGATACGTCCAGCCTGCTGGCACGGCTCCAGCGATAAATCGTCAAAAATATCGAGCTGAAGGCGGCATCCGGTTTGGTGCCGCCTTTTTCGTTTCAGAACGATGGGGACAGGCTTCGCCGCGACGGCTCGGATTCATACTTTTTTAACCCGATTAAATTGACCTTTAAGCGGCCTCTTAATGATTTAGCGCCAAAAATAGGCGCGTAGCGATATGCGCGTCACCAGACGCGGCATTCGCATTTGTTCAGGATTTGTTGCGTCAAAATGAGTGAGCCCGCGGACATCAAAGAATCTTCCGCATTGTCCGCGGAAGCACCGGCGCGAAACCGGCGTGCTGCCTCCCAGCGCGTGCGCGAGGCTCGCGACCGCCTGACGTCCAGCAGCGGAACACGGCCAGCCTTCGATCACGAACTGCTGCGGCAATATGCGCAAACGCGCATCTCAGCGTCGCTCGTCGTCATCCTGCTCGTGGTCGCCACCGGCATCCTGTGCAGCTTCTGGATTCAGCCGGTGCCGGCCATCTTCTGGACCGCAGCCATCCTCGCGGTCCACGCTATCGTTATTCACTTCTGTTCGAAGTTTCTCGCGATCACGTCATCGTCTCCCGCGATCACGCGCAAATGGCGGATGCGCTTTGTCGCGCTCGATTTTTTCTACGGCGTGGCGTGGACGCTGATCCTGATCCACCCCTCCGGCGTCGACGTCGTTTCCAACACGCTGATGCTGTTCATCATGCTGCTGGTGATCGCCGTCTCTAGCATGCTGGCAGCTAGCTTGCCGCTCGCAGCCTTCGCGGCAACGATGCCGGTATCGACCGCCATCGCGATGAACTTCATCGTTCGCGGCACGTTCGACGATTACATTCTGGCCGCGCTCGCCGTGACGGCGGAAGGCTACTTTGCCCTGCTCGCTCACCGCCTGCATTCAACCACGCTGGCAACGCTGGAAGCGCGCGCCGAAAAAGACGCGCTAATCGGCGAACTCGAACAGGCCAAGGCCATTTCCGACGAAGCGCGGCATCGGGCTGAATCCGCCAACGTCTCCAAATCGCGCTTTCTGGCGCAGATGAGCCACGAATTACGCACGCCGCTCAATGCCATCCTCGGATTTTCCGAGGTGATGAAGAGCGAAATTTTTGGGCCGCATGCCGTCGAAGTTTACAAGGACTACTCGTCCGACATTCACAATTCCGGCGTTCATTTGCTGAATCTCATCAACGAGATTCTCGATCTCTCGCGCATCGAAGCCGGACGTTACGAACTCAACGAGGAGCCGGTCGCGCTGGTGCATGTGGTGGCCGACTGTCACCATCTGCTCAAGCTGCGCGCATCAAGCCGTGGCATCACCATTCACGAAGTGTTTGAGCAGGACATGCCGAAGCTGTGGGGCGACGAACGCGCCACACGACAAGTGGTGCTGAACTTGCTGTCGAACTCGATCAAGTTCACGCCGCCCGGCGGCGAAATCTGGCTCAAGGTCGGCTGGACCGCATCCGGCGGACAATACCTCAGCGTCAAGGATACCGGCTCCGGCATTGCCGAGGATGAAATCCCCATCGTGCTTGCGTCGTTCGGCCAGGGGTCGAACTCGATCAAATCCGCCGAGCAAGGTGCGGGCCTCGGTCTCCCCATAGCGAAAAGTCTGATCGACATGCATGGCGGCACGTTCACGCTGAAATCGACGCTGCGCGTCGGCACCGAAGTGATCGTCACCTATCCGCCAGAGCGCGTGATGGCCGCCCTTGCGCCGCTGAGTGAGGACGCGCCTTCGCTGCAACCCGACAGAATGATGGGCGAGGAAAGCCGGCCACGCTTCAAACCGATCATGAGTGCGGGAACAGGATACTAAACCGCGATGCCTGTTCCCTTTGAAAGCAGCTTTGTACTTGCACGCACGGTGAAAATGCCCATCAGTACCGGCCATGACGGACGAAACGCCCTGCATCGCGGTCTGCTTTATCGACCCGAAGGCCAAGCTCTGCCTTGGCTGCGGACGCACGCTTCCCGAGATCGCGCGCTGGCACAAAATGGACAACGACGAACGGCGCGCCGTGATGGCAACGCTGCATCAGCGCATGCTGGACGCCGGACTTCCGCTACCCAAACCAAAGCCCTAACGCCGAGCTGGCACCTAAACGCAACGGGTGCCGCATGATGCGGTCTCTCACGATTCTGACAGTTGTGGTTTTGGCTGTCGGCGGCTTGCTGTCGATCTCCAATCCCGTCGCGTTTGCAAGCATGAAGGGCGCGCTGATCCGAGCGACGGACCGTGCGATGCCTGTCAACCTCAAGTCCACACGCTCCGTTGAGATCGAACGCAGCGACAGCGGCGAGTTTTCGTTGCGCGCAAAAATCAACGGCGTCAGCACGCCGATGGTGATCGATACCGGCGCGACGTCCGTTGTCTTGACGTATGAGACAGCGAAAGCCGCAGGTCTTCCGCTTGAACTTCTGGACTACAGCGTGGATGTCGAAACCGCGGGCGGCCACGTGCGCGCCGCGCGTCTAACGCTGGATCGTCTGTCGGTCGGCAAGCTGGTGGAACGCTCGGTGCCCGCTCTTGTGGTGCAGCGCGGCCAGATGAAATCCAACTTGCTGGGCATGAGCTTTCTGAATCGTCTGGAAAGCTGGGAAGTGCGCCCCGACAAACTGATGTTGCGCGGCTATCCCTGATCAAGCGGCGATCGACGCCGCCGAACGCGCCGTAACGATGCGTAACGCATCGCGCAGCGACTCCGCCCCCGCACCGGGCTTTGTGCAAACCTCTGCAAGATAACGGCGGAACGCTCGCGCGCCCGGCACGCCATGGAATGCGCCGACCAGATGCCGCGTGATGGAATGCAGCCGCGTGCCTGAGGCAAGCTCGCGCTCGATGTAAGGCACCAGTGCTTCGATGGCATCGTGCATGGATGCGTGCGGCGCAGCCTCGCCGAACAATTCCGGATCGGCGCTGAGCAGCCGCCACGGCTCCTGATAGGCCGCGCGGCCGAGCATCGCGCCATCGACATGTTCGAGATGCGTCTTCGCGTCGGCAATCGTGACGATGCCGCCGTTGATGATGACCGGCACATGCGGCAATGCCGTCTTGAGACGATAAACGCGGTCGTAATCGAGCGGCGGGATGTCGCGATTTTCTTTCGGGGACAACCCATTCAGCCACGCTTTGCGTGCATGAACCACAAGCGCATCCGCGCCTGCCGCGATCACCCCCCGCGCCAGCGTGTCGAGCGACACTTCAGGGTCTTGATCATCGATGCCGATGCGGCATTTCACAGTGACAGGAATTTTCACCGCCTGCTTCATCGCGGCGACGCATTCGGCGACAAGCTGCGGCTCTGCCATCAGACACGCACCGAAGCGTCCGTCTTTCACACGATCCGACGGACAGCCGACATTGAGATTGATCTCGTCGTAGCCGAAGCCTTCACCGATGCGCGCGCTCTCAGCAAGATCGCGCGGATTCGAGCCACCCAGTTGAAGCGCAACGGGATGCTCGCTCGCATCGAAGCCAAGCAGCCGCTGACGGTCGCCATGAATGATCGCGCCGGTCGTCAGCATTTCCGTATAAAGCCGCGCGCGGCGCGACAGCAGACGGTGGAAGACGCGGCAATGCCGGTCCGTCCAGTCCATCATTGGCGCTACCGAAAATCGGGCTTCTAACATCTTGTTTTCATGCTGCTTTAGGGCGTCCGCAAACAGCCGTCGCCGGAACGCGCGGTCCACAAGACCTAAAGCATTTTCGTTGCTTTTCAACCGCCCAAACCGGGCGGGTACCGCCCGTTTCAGGAGGCGCGAGCCGCCCGCGCTGCCTGCAATTTGGCGAAGTCCTCACCGGCATGGTGGGAGGAGCGGGTCAGCGGGCTCGCCGACACCATCAGGAAGCCTTTGGTGTAGGCAACCTTCTCGTAGCCGCCGAATTCTTCCGGCGTCACGTAACGCATCACGGCGTGATGCTTCAGGCTCGGCTGCAGATATTGACCGATGGTGAGGAAGTCCACGTCCGCCGAACGCAGGTCATCCATCACCTGCAGAACTTCGTGACGCTCTTCGCCGAGACCGACCATGATGCCGGACTTGGTAAAAATCTCCGGGTCCATTTCTTTCACCCGCTGCAACAGACGAATCGAATGGAAATAACGCGCGCCGGGCCGCACGGTGAGATAGCGCGCAGGAACCGTTTCCAGATTGTGGTTGAACACGTCGGGCTTCGCAGCGACGACCTGCTCGAGCGCGCCTTCCTTGCGAAGGAAGTCCGGCGTCAGAATTTCGATGGTCGTTGTCGGACAGCTTGCGCGAATGGCGCGAATGGTTTTCGCAAAATGATCCGCGCCGCCATCGGCGAGATCGTCACGATCAACCGACGTGATGACGACGTGATGCAGACCGAGCTTCTGCACTGCGAGCGCGACATGCTCCGGCTCTGCCGTATCGAGCGCGTTCGGCATTCCCGTTTTCACATTGCAGAATGCGCAGGCGCGCGTGCAGGTGTCGCCCATGATCATGAACGTGGCGTGCTTCTTGTCCCAGCACTCGCCAATGTTCGGGCAACCCGCCTCCTCGCACACCGTGACGAGGCCATTCTCTTTCACGATGTTGCGAGTCTTAGTAAAGCCGTTTGAGCTCGGAGCGCGAACCCTGATCCAGTCGGGCTTCGCCGGCGACTTCGCGTCAGGCCTGTTGACCTTCTCCGGATGCCGCGGACGAACCTGAGTGGTGGAGACTGTGTCGATCAAAACAACCATGGCGCAAACCCGTGCTGAATAATCTTACCTAAACCCGCAAACGCTCTCTCACAAGTAATCTTTCGATCAGCATTTTTTGTTCACAAAATCACATCCATCATCCAGAAAATATCATCCAAAAAATCCGCAGCAATTTTCCATCCACTCGCTCGGTCAAAGGCCGGAAAACCGCACGTATTTCGGCATTAATCAGCATTAAGCAGATTATGACCGCAGCAAATACAATACTTTACAACAACCTGACACACTGGCACGCTTCGTGCTAACATCTCGCTAACGAACGGCATCGACCGATGCCACAAAAGCAACTTTACATGGGGAGGCAAATCTATGAGCGACGTTGTTATCGTATCGGCTGCACGCACTGCTATCGGTGGTTTTGGCGGCGGACTGTCCGGCATTCCGGCACATGAATTGGGCGCGACGGTTATCAAGGCAGCGCTTGAGCGCGCCTCGGTTGACGCCGCCGATGTGACCGACGTCATCCTCGGCCACGTTCTCACTGCCGGTCTCGGCCAGAACACTGCCCGTCAGGCATCCATGCGCGCTGGCATTCCAGAAGAGAAGTCGGCAATCACCATCAACCAGGTTTGCGGTTCCGGCCTGCGCGCTGTCGCGCTCGGCTATCAGGCGATCAAGGCTGGCGATGCTTCGATCGTTGTCGCCGGTGGCCAGGAGAACATGAGTTCCGCTGCACACTGCGCAAACCTGCGCAACGGCACGAAGATGGGCAATGTCGAGTTCGTTGACACCATGATCAAGGACGGCCTGTGGGATGCTTTCAACAGCTACCACATGGGCACGACCGCTGAGAACGTCGCTCAGCTGTTCCAGATCTCCCGTGGCGATCAGGACGCGTTCGCTGCTGCATCGCAGAAGAAGGCAGCTGCGGCTCAGGCCGGTGGCAAGTTCAAGGACGAAATCGTTCCGGTCACCATCCACTCCAAGAAGGGTGATAAGATCATCGACACCGATGAGCATCCGAAGGCATCGACCACGTTGGAAAGCCTTACCGGTCTTCGCCCGGCTTTCAGCAAGACCGGTTCGGTCACTGCTGGTAACGCTTCGGGTCTCAATGACGGTGCGTCGATCACTCTTCTGATGAGCGCCGATGAAGCCAAGAAGCGCGGATTGACCCCGCTCGCACGTATCGCCTCCTGGGCGACCGTCGGCGTCGATCCCGCAATCATGGGCACGGGTCCGATCCCGGCCAGCCGCCTCGCTCTGAAGAAGGCCGGCTGGAAGGTCGAAGACCTCGATCTGATTGAAGCGAACGAAGCCTTCGCGGCTCAGGCCTGCGCAGTCAACAAGGACATGGGTTGGGATCCGGCACGCGTGAACGTGAATGGCGGCGCGATCGCGCTCGGCCATCCGATCGGCGCATCGGGCAACCGCGTTCTGGTTACGCTTCTTCATGAAATGGGACGCCGGAATGCGAAGAAGGGTCTCGCGACGCTTTGCATCGGCGGCGGCATGGGAATCGCGCTCACAGTCGAGCGCTGATCTCTCCGGCCAGAAGAAACAAACTCTTTCGAATTCGACATGCGGCGGGTCGCGATGACCCGCCTCATTGGCGATGCACGTCTGGACCGCAAGAGTCCGGCGTGAGGTCAGGAAACGCTAACATTTAGGGGATGCCCAATATGGCACGTACAGCAGTTGTTACCGGTGGATCGCGCGGAATTGGCGCTTCCATCAGCAAGGCCCTGAAGGCCGCTGGTTATAATGTCGCCGCCAACTACGCAGGCAACGACGAAGCCGCCGCGAAGTTCAAGGCCGAAACCGGAATTCCGGTCTACAAGTGGGACGTTTCGGACTTCGACGCCTGCTCTGCCGGTCTCGCCAAGATCGCTAAGGAAGTCGGCCCGATCGACATCCTGGTCAACAATGCCGGCATTACGCGCGACGGCATGCTGCACAAGATGACGAAGGAACAGTGGTACGCCGTCATCAACACCAACCTGAACTCGCTCTTCAACATGACCCGTCCAGTCATCGAAGGCATGCGCGAGCGCGGCTTTGGCCGTGTGATCAGCATCTCGTCGATCAACGGTCAGAAGGGCCAGATGGGCCAGACCAACTACTCCGCGGCGAAGTCCGGCGACATCGGCTTCACAAAGGCGCTGGCGCAGGAAAACGCCAACAAGGGCATCACCGCGAACGTGATCTGCCCGGGCTACATCGCCACCGAAATGGTGAAGGCGATCCCGCAGGAAGTTCTCGATAAGTCCATTCTGCCGCAGATTCCGGTCCGCCGCCTCGGCGAGCCTGAAGAAATTGCACGCTGCGTGGTCTTCCTCGCGTCGGACGACGCCGGCTTCATCACCGGTTCGACGATTTCCGCCAACGGCGGTCAGTTTATGTCGTGAGCGGTTACGGCCGGCGCGGATCCCCCCGCGCCGGCCACCCCTGATTTTTCTCCAACGGCTGCGCGGAGACTCAGAGTGGAATTCGACGCTCTATTCCTTTCCCGGATACAGTTCGCCTTCACGGTTTCATTTCATATTCTGTTTCCGTCGTTGACGATCGGTCTTGCTTCTTTCCTGCTCGTTCTCGAGGTCCGATGGATCACGACCGGGAACCGCATCTATGAGCAGCTTTATCGCTATTGGCTGAAACTGTTCGGGCTTGCCTTCGGCCTCGGCGTCGTAACGGGTCTGGTGCTCTCTTACGAGATCGGCACAAATTGGGGCCGCTTCTCGGCCATGACAGGCAACGTCATCGGCCCGCTGATGGGATACGAAGTTCTCAGCGCGTTCTTCCTTGAAGCCGGATTTCTCGGCGTAATGGTTTTCGGCCTGCATCGCGTGGGCAAATACCTTCACCTTTTCGCAACAGCAATGGTGGCGCTCGGCACGCTGGTGTCGATGTTCTGGATTTTGTCTGCCAACAGCTGGATGCACACACCCGCGGGCCATGCTTTCGTCGATGGAAAGTTCGTGGTCGAAGACTGGTGGAAGGTGATTTTCAATCCATCGTTCCCCTATCGGCTGGCGCATATGGCCACAGCCATCTTCATTTCGTCCGCCATGTTCGTGTCCGGCGTATCAGCCTGGTATCTACTCAAGAACCGTCACGTTGACTTTGCGTATCGTGGTCTTTCGCTGGCGATGTGGATGCTTTTCGTCACAGCACCTGCGCAGATTTTTATCGGCGATATGCACGGCCTGAACACGCTTGAGCATCAGCCGATGAAGGTCGCGGCGATGGAAGGCAATTGGGAAACCATGCGCGGCATGCCGCTTATGTTGTTTGCCATTCCCGATCAGGAGAAAGCGACGAACCATTTTGAGATCGGCATTCCTAAGATGGGAAGCATGATCCTGAAACATCACTTCGATGGCGAAGTGCCCGGCCTCGATCAGGTCCCTCCTGCCGACCGGCCTCCCGTCTTGCCCATCTTCTTCTCATTCCGCATCATGATCGGTCTCGGCGTTTTCATGGTGTTGCTGGCTTTCGCAGGATTTTACCTCCGGATTCGAGGAAAGCTGAAAACGACGCGACTATTTCACTGGGCTTGCCTCCTCGGCACACCGGCAGGATTTATGGCGATCCTGGCGGGCTGGATGGTGACCGAGATTGGACGGCAGCCTTGGACCGTATATGGCCTGCTCCGCACGAAAGACAGTTCGTCCATCATCGCGCGTGAAGCCGTCGCAACGACGCTGACGCTGTTTGTTGTCGTCTACGGCATTCTGCTGGTCGCCTTCCTGATCTATCTGTTCAAGGTGATTGCGCACGGGCCAGCCGATGTCGAACAGCAATATCCGCAGATCGCTACTCACTAATCAGGAGTCGTCGTGTTTAACGAATTTACGATAGACCTGCCTGTTATCTGGGGCGGCATTATCGCCTTCGCCGTTCTGATGTACGTGGTGCTCGACGGTTTCGATCTCGGGATCGGAATTCTGTTTGCGCTCAACCCCGAAGAGCGCGATCGCGACAAGATGATCGCCAGCATCGCGCCAATCTGGGACGGCAACGAAACCTGGCTGGTGCTCGGCGGCGGCGGCATGCTCGCGGCGTTTCCGGATGCTTATGCCATCCTGCTGCCCGCGCTTTACATCCCGTTGATGATTATGCTTTTCGGCCTCGTCTTTCGCGGTGTGGCCTTTGAATTCCGGCCAAACGCGCATGGCTCGCGCAAATTCTGGGATCTCGGATTCTGGCTCGGCTCCGTGGTCGCGACCATTTGCCAAGGCATGGCGCTGGGGGCTTTCATCTCGGGCTTTCCTGCAAACGTTGCGACAACGCAGGAAGGCACGTTCGTATTTTTCACCCTCTTCAATGTCATGTGCGGTGTCGGTCTGATCGCGGGTTACGCCCTGCTCGGTGCAGGCTGGCTCATTATGAAGACTGACGGCAGGCTGCGCGAACGCTGCTTCTCTTTGGCATTCACGCTCGGAATCGTTCTGGCGGGCTTTCTCGCGATGGTCAGCATCTGGACGCCGCTGGCGCATCCGCATGTCGCGGCACGCTGGTTCTCGTTCCCTAACTTCCTCTTTCTGGCGCCGATCCCGATCGTATCCGCGTTTTGCTGGATCAAAATGATGCAGGGGCTGACGCAACGACGCGAAAAGGCACCGTTCCTCTACGCCATCGCGATGTTTATCTTTGCCTTCATCGGCATCGGCATCAGCGTTTTCCCTTACATCGTACCGCACGTTCTTACCATCCATCAGGCCGCAGCGACTGAGAAATCGCAAAGCTTCCTGCTGATCGGCGTCATGGGCTTGCTGCCGCTCATCCTCGCTTACACCGCCCATTCCTATTGGGTGTTCAGAGGCAAGGTGACCGACGCCGACAGCTACCACTGACGTTTCAATTCTGACTAAGGGAAGACTTTAATGTCCGATAAAAAATGGGACGTCGCAGCCAACATGGCGATGCCGCTGGACCAGATCATGGGCGCGTTGAACGCTCTCCAGGGCGGCGGTGATCGTGCCGTCCAAGCGGAAACGATGCAGGACTACACCAAGGTGATGCTGGCCATGGCCAAGCAACCCAATGCCCTGCTCGAGATGCAGACAGCCTTCTGGACGGATCAGTTCAGCCTCGCAAAAAACATGGCTTTGAAGGCGCAGGGCCAGAAGGTGGAGCCGGTCGCCGTCCCCGCTCAGGACGACAAGCGCTTCAAAGACGCCGAGTGGAACGACAATCCGACCTTCGACACCATCAAGCAGAGCTATCTGTCCGCGGTTGCGCATGCACGCGGCCTGCTCGACAAGCTCGACGGAATCGATGACGACGCCCGCCGCCGCATCGAATTCAACCTGCGCCAGATGTCGGACGCGCTGTCGCCGACCAACTTCCCGATGATGAATCCGGAAGTCATCCGCGCTACCATCGCATCGAACGGCACCAACCTTCTCAAGGGGGCCCAGCATGTGATGGACGATTTCATCAAGGGCAACGGACAGCTGCACCCCGAACTGACCGACAAGTCGGCGTTCGATGTCGGCCGCAATCTCGCGTTGACGCCCGGCAAGGTCGTTCACGAGAACGAAGTGATGCAGCTCATTCAATATGAGCCATCGACGGAAACCGTCCGGCAGAAGCCGATCCTGATCGTGCCGTCGTGGATCAACAAGTTCTACATCCTCGATCTTACAGAGAAGAACTCGTTTGTGCGCTGGCTGGTTGGCGAAGGGCACACCGTATTCATCATTTCATGGGTCAATCCGGACGCGACCCACGCCAAAAAGACCTTCGACGACTATATGCGGCTTGGTCCTATGACTGCCCTCGACAAGATCGAGGAGATCACCGGCGAGTCATCCATCAACACGGCCGGCTATTGCATCGGTGGCACCCTGCTCGCGACCACGCTGGCTGTGATGGCCGCCCGCAACGACAATCGCATTGCATCGGTGACATACCTGACCACGCTGATCGATTTCTCCGATCCCGGCGATATGGCCGTATTCACCAGCGACGCTCATCTCGACGAACTCGAGAAGGAGATGCAGAAGAACGGCTATCTCGACGCCAGCGTCATGGCCGAAACATTCAGCATGCTGCGAGCCAACGATTTGGTGTGGTCGGTCGGCATCAAGAGCTACTTTCTTGGGCAAGAACCGCCGGCGTTCGATATCCTTTACTGGAACGCCGACTCCACGCGCATGCCGGGCGGGCTCCATATGTCGTATCTGCGCGACATGTATCGCGACAACAAGCTGGTCAAGGACGGCGGCATCACTGTCGACAACGTTCCGATCGACCTGAAGAGCATCAAAACGCCGAGCTTCATTCTGTCGACGCGCGAAGACCATATCGCGCCGTGGCGCTCCACTTATGCCGCGACCCAGATCTACGGCGGCGACACGACATTCGTGCTGGCCGGTTCCGGTCACGTCGGTGGCGTTGTGAATCCGGCCACGTCCAAAAAGTATGGCTATTGGACCAATCCGAAGCTGGCCGCATCGCCTGAGCAATGGCTCGAGGGTGCGCAGCACGCGCCAGGCTCCTGGTGGAATTATTGGAAGGAATGGCTCCC
>Ga0209023_10000747_pt1 | contig 46951 bp, 29 predicted proteins | sample LakOneMetagenome_FD_187468 | JGI IMG/M metagenome (GOLD analysis project Ga0209023, IMG submission 187468) | Freshwater and sediment microbial communities from Lake Erie, Canada (SPAdes) (version 2) | ecosystem: Environmental > Aquatic > Freshwater > Lentic | place: Lake Erie, Canada...
TCTGGCGCGTAGCTGAAAGTCCAGGTCCCGCCCGTGCTCATGGTCTTTCTGCTGACCACGTTGGAGCGGCTCGCGGGGTTGGATTGCGAGTCGAAGTACTCGAAGTCATACGAGTAACTGATGGTCCCGCCTTGAGGCGTCTTCGCGGAGCGCATCAGGTAGCTGCCCGCCGACGTTCCATTGTTGCCGTTGTACTCGTACGTCCAGTCGTTGTTGTCGGGGCGCACCACGCGGGTGAGCTGGTAAATGCCGCTGATGCCAGATGCTTGATAGCTGTACTGGTAGGTCTGGCCCGCACCCGTGATGGAGCGGATACGCGGTATCGCACTGCCCGCGCCGTCGTAGCTGAAGGTCAGTGAGCGCCCGTCGCTGGTCGTTACGGTGCGGATCTCCGAGCTGCTGGCCGAGGCGTAGTTGATGGTGATGGAATTGCCGTTGCGGTCCGTGATCTTCTTGGTGTGCCACTCGTACACCGGCGAAGAGGTAGACGAAAAGCCCAGAGCCTGAGTCATCTGGTACTCCACCCCGTCCGGCGATGTAACGATGAGACCGTCACCACCCGGGTTGCAGTCAGCCCGCCAGCGCTGTGTGGTCAGCGCCATGGGGGAGTTCTGGTTGGTGAAGGTGAGCAACTGACGGCTTCCGTCCGGCAACTCCAGCACTGGGTTCTCGGCGACTGTTTCCACGTTCTTGTTGAAGCACGGAAAGCCTTCGCGGGCTTTGAGGATGCGGCCGAAGTGAATGGTCCAACCCCACCCAGCCGTGGTTCTGGGCTGGCCGGCGCTGGCCGGGTCGACGTTGCTGCTGTTGTATGAGCGGATGACTTTGAGGTCCAAGCCGCCATTGCCCGGAATTCGGATGTCCACGTAGTGCCGCTGCAGCGAACCGGTGAAGGGGTCGATGCTTTCGTGATGGCTTTGATTGACCGCGTCGCGGTTGGGCTGGATCCCGGGCTCCTTATAGAAGTCGGGGATGACCTCCTGGGCTTGTGCTGCGCTGGCGGCAGCGATCAAGGCGAAGCTGATTCGCCGAAGGGTTGGGTTTGACACTGGGCTCTCCTCCCGTTGAAGGTGATAAATCACTCAGCAAGCACACGTGCAGGGCGGCCTCACATGTGCTCACGTCTTGTCGCAATCTATCTCGTCGATACCCAGCAGCGATGAAAACCTTAGAAATTACCTATGTGGTCATATTCATAACTTGACCGGCTAAATGAATCTGCACCTGTAAAGCATGCAAAACCTAGCCACAGATTGCGTGGATAGTATTTTTTGTGAGATCAAATGTGCAAATTAGTATCGATGGCTCTTTCGTATGTTGCTTTACAGATGGATCATTTGTGAGATTTTGTGAAAATAATGCCAAAATTGCAACCGGAGAAACGATTTCCTAACAAAATCCGTCATATGAAGATTTTTTGTAAAAATTAATCTTTTCTGCAACCAAAAACTTCACCTCCACCACTGACAATGACGACCTAACAACGTGAGCTGGAGCTAAATCTTGCAGTAAGTAAGCACTTCGAATTACCTTCGCTCACACAAGGCCCTTTTCAGTAGCCATTGAGACTTGCTTAATACAAATCAATCGCAATGGCCGATCCAGACGGTGTTGTGTATAGGCACCTATCAAAAATGATATTGGACCAGTTGCGGTTGCTGCATTATCTGACGTTATCGCGATTTAGAGCGTGAATAAGGGTGATGGATCTTTGGCGGCTCGTGATGGCCCTTTTGCACTCAAGTTGAGCTCTGACGACTTCTTTCTTCTGATGCAGATGGAGCACCTCTTTCACCGCAGTGCTTGCCTTGCTGAAGTACCGACCTTGACCTCAACCAGGAGATTTTTCGCATGAAGCACATATTCCTTTCGGTGGCACTGCTCGCATCCGTGGCTGCGTCGGCCCAGGAGTTCGAGAAGGACAACGGTGTCATCCGCATCAAACTGAACGAGGCCATAGCGCCCTACGGAACCAACTCGCCGATGATCACGAACATGTGGATCGCCGGCCGCAAGGTGGTGCCCCACGACAACGCCGGCGCAGACTTCCAGATGACAAGCCGCAGTAGCCAAGGCAACAACTACAACCCGACGCAGGGTGGTGATTGCGCAGGGCGCACCTCAGTGCTGACGGGCTCGATTCCGAATTGGAATGGCGCCCAGCTCGGTACCCCGGCCAGCAACGGCATCCTGCTCGGAATCGACCCACTGCTCTACGACGAACCGGGCCTGTCCGGCACCTGCAATGGCGGGCAGCCAGGCGTGGCTCCGTACGACATGGCGTTCGGCGTGACGTTGGGCGACGGCATTGCGGTACCGCGCGAAGCGATGGTCGTGGACATGTCGATTCGCAAGGACGGCCCGGCATCTCCTGACCTGGTCAAAGCCCTGTCGGAACTGCCGGTTGCTTTTGTGGATGCCAACTTCTTGCGCTATGCCTACTACAGCGTCGACGGGGTGAATTTTCAGCAACTGCTAGGGTCGACCGGACCTAGCGTCAGTCACGATATCAAGCAATGGGTCTGGAACGATAACTTTGAGCGGAGTGGTCACGCGATTGCACTTTGTGACCGCGCGGATGCGGTCGAGCAACCAGCCCAAGGTACGTGCATGGCGTTCTATGCGCACGAATTCACCCGTGTCTACGCAAGCCGCCGCCAGGGCTCACCCACCGAGCTGGCGTTGATGTCCGTATTGGGTGACAACTCAGCTGCACCCACCATCTCCGACACGCAGTGGCACACCGCACGCCGGTTGGTTGCCGTCGGCAGTTTGTCGACTGTGGCTGCAGTGATCGGACATGCCGAGCAGAACTACCCTGCGTCTGGATGGGCGCGCTGGTAGGACTGCGCTTGGGATATGCCCAGCAGTGACGATGTGGGCGGGCAACCCCCATGACGTCACCAAGATTGGCACCTGATCAGGTGCCATGAGCCGACATGGCAAAAGTCGGTTTCGCCGCGGGCGGGTGCGCAATACAGCGAACCCATCGTCCCGCTCACTTCCCGCCCAGGCCCGCCCATCGCGGTGCCGACCAACCACCACTGAGGAGCTGTTATGAACATCGCAGGACGTCGTCCCCTATTCCCCGCTCTGCTGCGTCTGGCCGCAACCGCAGCAGTGTCGGTCCTGATGCTGGCCCATGGCAGCCTGCTGCAAGCGCAAGTGATCCCCAAGAAGATCGCTGTCTATACCGACTCCATCGGGGACGGCGGCAACGTCGGTGGTGATCCCACTTCCGGTTCTGGTAATCCTCACGGCGTTGTGTCGCAATACGCCAGCTATCCAGCCCACGGTGCAAGCCCTAGCCTGTACGACCTGGCGTGGCGTATCTTCGGTGCCAGCGGCGCCTCCAGCTACGACGCCCAGCAGTTCGGCGGCAGCACGCTCACCGGCATGGTCAACGGGTACAAGCCGGACTTCGCCACGGGTGGTCAGCAACCTGCCTTCGGCGGCCTGACGCTGGTGCAGCACGCCGCGGCTGTCCAAGCTGACACGGTCATCATCCACCTGGGTGGCAACGACCGCGCGGCACAAGGCGTGAACTCCCCAGCCGACCGCACGGCCGTCGTCGCCTACCTGATCGGCATGATCGGCAAGCAGCTGGCTGCAGACGGTCGCCGCCTTGTGGTGGTCGAGCAGCCGTACATCGTGCCGGAAGACGCATGGGCCTCGTTCCCGAATGCGAAGAAGCCAGGCGAGGACAACTACTACACGCCGGAGGACATTAACGGAATGGTGTCCTGGTACCAAGACCACATGCCTGCGCTGGGCAGTGGTATCAACGCTGGCGTGGCTGAGGTCAACGCCCATTATCCCGGCTTCGCCATTCGCTCCAACTACTGGAGCGACGGCACCGTGGCGATGAACCCCGGCGCAACCCACGAGGGTCTGCACCCGACGCTGGCAACGCACTCGGCTATCGCCGCTGCGGTGGCCGCGGATGTTAAGGCGTTCCGGGGCTGGTAATCATGAGGGCTTCGGCCCTCGCTGAGTAAACATGGATCAGCTTCTCACGAGGCTGATCTGTAAGGGCTGGTTTGCATTGCCTGCTGAAGCAGGCGATAACACAGCAAGCCTCGAGCGTTATGAGTTCGCCGAACGAGGCTGAGTTTCTGGTTGCGGCATTTTCCGGGGCCTCGTTTCCGCAAAGCGATCTGTTTGCGTGGTCCATCCATCCCCAAAACCGCCGCCTTCGCCCCGGGGGGCTGCGGCTGGTGAGTGCCCGAGGCTTGAGACTTGCATGTTGATGGTCAGTAGCTTGCTGCCAGCTGGATACAAACTCGGCCGTCACGCGACATCTGTACTGCTGGTTTCAGAATCCAAGCGCTCGCGTAGCGCATCCAGCACCCGTTGCATTGCATGAATGTCTTCAACCTTGATGCCTGAGGTCAACCTGCGCATCCATGGCCCCTTGAGCGCCATGGCCTGGTCAAACGCCTCTTTCCCTTTTTCAGTCAGCACCACGAGCGAGGCTCGCCGGTGGTGGGGATTTGTAGCAGTGGCTACAAATCCCTCCCGCATCAAGTCATTGACCACCCGCTGGACGTTTTGCCGGTTGGCGCCCATGTCGCGCGCCAGCCATGCCACTGGCTGAGGGCGTTCCGCTGCGACGATTGTTCCCAGCACCTGCCAACGGGAACTGGTCAGTCCCAGCTGTGCCACCAGACGGTCACCGGCTGCCATCAAGCTGCTGGAAGCATGGAACAAGGCCAACACGGTTTCGCTCATCGCAGCCGCAGCGGGTGCAGTTCCCGAATCATTTTTCATTCATGAATTTTGCCATTGATGTGCAATCCATCCAATTTGACACCATGATGTCATTCTGGCATCATGAAGTTATTGATCAATTACCCATCAACGAAGGAATGAAAATGACAGTTATCGATGACGTAGCGACCCGCCGTGCCGCTGCCCAGCACGCCCTGGCAGAACACCTGCGCCTTACCGCCTTGGGGCGCGTGGACGAGTGGGTGAAACTTTTCTCCCCAGACGCGGTGCTTGAGTTCCCCTTCGCGCCGGCCGGTGTGCCACAACGGGTAACAGGGCGAGATGAACTGATTGCGCACATGAGCAACTTTCCCAAGATCTTTGACGTTGAGTTCGTCGATTTGGTATTTCACGACACAGTCGATCCAAATCTTGTGATCGCCGAATTCCGCTCGACAGGCACGGCGCTTCCGACAGGCAAGCCGTACGAGCAAAGATGTATCTCCGTTGTCCGAACCAATGATGAAGCACTCATCACCCACTATCTGGACTACTGGAATCCCCTGGTGGCCATCGAAGCGCTCACACCTCAAAACGCATCGTCCGATCCTGCTCTCGGTGTTACTTTTGGCGGCTGATTGGCATGGGGCCAGTCGTATGGAGAATTGAACGGGCATTTGCATAGGCAAAGCCTGGTGAGGAAGAGAATTACGGCATGTCGACAACCTTCAAAATTCTGTACCTTCTTGTTTCCCCCGACGGCTGGCTGACCGAAGTCAAACGGCTGGGCCTTGCCGTCGATGTACCTAAGCATGAGGTTTACCAGTGGGTGTGGATCAGCAAGACCCACGTGATACCGCTGCGCTTTGTAAGCATGGCTACCGAGCCTCGGCAGCAGCGCGAGTTTGAAGAAGCCAGTCTGTGGTTCGATACCAGGCGGGGCGCGCTGGCCTGGCATGACGGCGCTACCGTGACGCTGGAAGTTCAGGCTAACAATGCTTTGCCGTCGCTGCAAGAACATCTGCTGCACGCGCATTTCGGCATCGCTTGACTATCCCGCCGCTGATTCTTCGAGAGCCGAAGATGCCTGCTACGAAAAAGGGCCTTCCGCATAGTCAATGGGGAACTCACGAAAAGGCAGCTCACCCAAGCGGGCATCCTGTTTGAGGCTTTCAAGTTGCTCGGCATCTGCTCCTTGCCGGACAACAAGCCTAAGTGCAGGTAGCTGCAGCAGGCCGTCGGTTGAGCCATAGTTGAATGCCTCCGAGAGACCGCTTCTGGCCGTTTGCGGCGGGTGGCTGAGGGTACCTGCTGCGGTGGTCAAGCTGCTGGACTGACCGGTCATCATCACTGGAATGCGCATTGGTTGCCAGACACGCGAGACAGACATAGTTGTCGAAACTCTCTCCAGTAAGATGCCCAACTTTTGTCGTTGTTAGCGTGGCAACCAACAGGTCCATAGCAGACCTATTGCTCGCGAGCTTTTTCCAACACGACCTGCAGGCGCGACACTGAAATCGGCTTGGAGACATGCGCATTGAACCCAAAGGCCAAGGCGGTCCGCGCGTGTCTTCCTCTGCGGCATAGTCGGTGATGGCCACGCTATAGAACTTCTTGTCGGGCCAATTTTTGCGTGCCTGTTGCATGAACTCCAGCCCCGAAATACCGGGGCATGCCGATGTCCGAAAGCACCAAGTCATAGCTCCCCGACCTTGTTGGTCGTGGCGTCATAGACCAGCTATTTCCACATAGGTCGGCAACTTCACACGATTGGCTCCGATACGTGGCCCGAATCCGTGAGCATGGACCGCGAGCTGTACATGCTCTGGCGTGGCTTCCATCAACAGCCGTAAGGGTGAATTTGCGATCAAACGCATGAACTGCGGTTGAGCTTGGATAATTCAGCAGTAAACCAAAATTCTGCGGAAACGCCCAGAGCAATGACAACGACACTGAATGATCTTTTGGCACAAAGGGCACACCTAGATGCCGCGATTTCTGAGGCCCGAAAAGAGGCCTCCGAGGAAGCGCTAAGGGAGGTACGCAAGTTGGTCGCTGAGTTTGGATTCACTGCCCAGCAGGTGTATCCGTGGAAGCCCGTCGAGAAAAAAGTAGCCCATAGATATCGTGACGAGAAAAGCGGCGCGACCTGGACAGGACGAGGAAGGGCTCCTGCCTGGATCGCGGGAAAGAATCGAGAGGATTTCTTGATTGAGCGCCCAATGACTCAAGAGGGCCCATTCCTGGCAGAGATGGCAGCTGCATCCGTTAGGAATTAGTGATGCCACGACTGAGTAAGCACGCGAAGCACCAATCTGGTTTTTGCTCATCGCTGACTTGGCATCAGGCGCATCTCATTGCGCGCGTCAGTGTTGATTGCTATGTGAACGCGATCCACAATTCGCGGACCACACTTGCACCCGTCACAAGCCGACTTAAGCGTCCAAAAGCTCTTGAGCTAGTTAACTAACGCGCTCCCCAGTTTGCAACTGACTTCGGTCGGTTGCAACGGGCTCTGCAGCGGTTTTGCCCTTCGCTTGCGTGCGCGATCGGGCTCAGTGGCGCTCCCCCAGCCCCTCCAGTGCGACGAGATCCTCAGCACAAAGCACCAACTCGGTACTTGCCATGTTCTCACGCAGATGCTTCACCGAAGATGTGCCTGGGATCAGCAGGATGTTGGGCGAGCGTCTCAGCAGCCAGGCAAGTGCCACTTGCATCGGTGTTCCGCCGACCCGCTGCGCTACGACATTGAGTGCCTCTGACTGCAACGGCGTGAAGCCACCCAACGGAAAAAACGGCACGTAAGCGATGCCAGCAGCGGCAAGCTGATCGATCAGCGCATCGTCACTGCGGGCTACCAGGTTGTACTGATTCTGTACGCAGACGATGGGCGTGATGGAACGACCTTGCGCGATCTGCGTGCTCGTGACGTTGCTTAGGCCGATGTGGCGGATGAGCCCTCGTTGCTGCAGTTCGGCCAGCGCCGTCAAAGGAGCCTCGATTGAACCCTCGGCCGGGCCGTGAACGTCGAACATGGCGCGTAGGTTCACGACTTCCAGTACGTCGAGACCGAGGTTGCGCAGGTTGTCGTGCACCGCATGCTCAAGTGCTGAGGCACTGAATGCTGGGTTCCAAGATCCATCAGTGCCACGCACGGCGCCTACCTTGGTCACGATGACAAGGTCGTTACGGTAGGGATGCAAGGCCTCTCGGATCAGTTGGTTGGTGATATGCGGGCCGTAGAAGTCGCTGGTGTCGAGGTGGTCTACTCCGAGTGCGACGGCCTCACGCAACACTGCTAGTGCAGATGCTTTGTCCTTGGGCGGCCCGAACACGCCGGGACCGGCGAGTTGCATGGCGCCATAGCCCAAGCGGGGCACGTTGCGCGACCCGAGACGGTATGTGGTGGCAACGGGCAAAGAGGTATCGGGCATGGCTTGTTCCTTGATTGATTTGGATGTATCGACTTTAGGAACTGCGAGACTGCGTGACAATCCACTGCAATCTGCACGGTCTGTGCGGATAACAGGACAGTCATGGACGAGTTGGCAGATCTCACGGCTTTCTTGGCCGTGGCACGTGAAGGCGGCTTCCGCGGCGCGGCGCGCACCACGGGCACGAGCGCATCGCGCCTGAGCGATGCCGTACGCCGTCTCGAAGCGCGCTTGGGTGTACGGCTGCTGCACCGCACAACGCGCAGTGTGGTCCCCACCGAAGCGGGTGCACGTCTGATGGAGCGGCTTGAGCCTGCGCTCGGAGAGGTGCGTGCGGCAATGGACGTGATCGGCGGTTTTCGCGATCGGCCCGCAGGTCGCCTGCGTCTCAACGTTCCGGTGAGCGCCGCGCGTCTCGTGCTGCCGCGGTTCGTATCACCCTTCTTGGAGAAGTACCCCGACATCTGTCTTGAGGTAGTGGCCGAGGACCGGTTCGTCGATGTGCTGGCCGAAGGTGCAGACGCCGGCATTCGGTACGAGGAACGGCTCGAGCAGGACATGATCGCCGTGCCCATCGGTCCGCGGGTGCAACGTTTTGGAGCGGCCGCATCACCGGCCTACCTCACGCGTCGTGGACATCCCTCGCATCCGTGCGACCTGCTGCAGCATGCCTGTCTGCGTGGACGCTTCTCGAGCGGCTCCATGCCGGTCTGGGAGTTCGAGCGCGATGGTGAAACGGTCAAGGTCGACCCGACAGGTCCTTTGATCGTCGGCTTGGGTGCCACGGCCGAACTCGCTATCGACGCAGCCATCGGCGGCACTGGCATCATTTATTTGTTCGAGGACTGGTTGCGTCCGTTGTTCGAGTGCGGTGATCTGGTGCCTGTGCTTGAGCCATGGTGGCCGACGTTTTCCGGGCCTTTCCTCTATTTCTCAGGCCGCCGGAATCTGCCGACACCGCTGCGGGCGTTCGTGGATTTCGTGCGAGAGATGCAGGCCGAGTCCCATACGGAGGCGTCGGAAAACCACAACGACCGATCGGACTAGCTCGGCATCACTTCGGGCTCAAAGGAGTCGGTTGATGGCGGAGATGGAGGGACCGCATTGCAGCGGTTGCTTTCATCCGAACATTTTCGTGGAACGCGTGCTGCGGCCGAGAGCGGTCCCTCACCCTACACATGGCCGCTGTGATTCCGACATGGGGATTGACTGCAAGGTAGCGTTCACGGAGCCTTCGTCAGACACTCCAGGTCTGCGGCAAAGCTGTGCCAAAGCAGAAGGCTCGTCGCGCCAAAAGCGATGCACATCCCCAGCCACGCTCCCTCTGCACCCCGGCCCAACCCTTCGCTGCCAACGAAGATGGCCGGAAGGCCGATCGCGCTATAGCCTGCGGCGGTGCGAGTCAGGCCTGATGCGGTGTTGCCCAGGCCGCGCAGCAAGCCGATGAAGATGTTTTGCGTTGCCGCCAGAACCTGGCTCATTGCGCCCAGCCACAGCAGCGCAGCGGCCGCGGCGTACACGGCGGGGTCAGGATGGGCTCCAAGAAACGGCAGCAGCGTCCAGGTGGGCACTATCAGGTACGCCACACCGGTGCCTGCCATCGGCAACCAGCCGATGAGTAGCGCCGCCCTCGCAATGGCACCGATCTCCCGGAGTTGCCCTCTGCCCAGCGCACGGCTGACCAGTGAAATCAGCCGCGCTCCCACCCACGCCTCTGGCCAGATCGTTGGGTGCCCCATGCATTCAGTCCTGCCGCAGCTGCGACCAACAGGGACAACAGGAGCACGCTCCACTGCGACAGCGTGGGGATGCCGATGGCACCGCCGCCGCCAACGGCCAGCGCCAGTGCCACACCGCCTGGGTCAGAAATGGTGCCGTTGAGTGATAGGTCATCATCACCCAAGCCACCATCGGTGAGCACCAAAGTCACGGTGTTGCCAGTGATGGTCGCGCCCGCGAAGGCGTACCAGTGGGGCGCGTTCTGGCCCGCAGTGGGGCCGTATTTCATGTACATGGCGCCTGGTGGAAACGCCTGCGGATAGGTTAGCGTGACCGTCACCGCAGCGCCATTGGGGCAGCCTCCCACAACCACATCGAACAAGCCTTGATTGAAGGCATAGCCAGAAACGCTACCGGCCGGAGGCGAGGCCGCCGCTCCCGTCAAGGGAATGAAATCCGCGCGGTCGAAGCCGCAGCCCGCTGGCCCTGCCAGGCTGGCGTTGACGGCGCCGCCTCCGCCCGGTACGGTGCCGGTTGCCGTTGTCGGACGCGAACGCGTCACGGTCACCGTGTAGGTTTTGGTGGTGACCGCATCGGGCGCCGTGACGACGACCGTGATAGCAGTATCACCAAAGCCCAGCGCAATAGGGGCAGACGCAGCGCCGCTTGCAGCGGGCACGCCATTGACAGTGGCGGTGCCGCTCACAGCCGTGGGGGTGATCGCCACTGACGAAGCGCCAGAAGGCACTGTGGCCGTGTAGTTGAGGGTGGCGCTGGCAAAGATTGGACTCAGCGTGCCACTGGACAAACTCAACCCAGACAAATCAGCATTCGACGACACGTTGCGAGTGACTGTGATGGTGTAGGTGCGCGGCGATCCGTCCTGTGCCGTCACGACGACAACGATGAGGTTGGCGCCCACGTTCAACGCGATCGTACCCGAGGCCACGCCGCTCGTGACACTGACGCCGTTGACGTTAACAGAGGCGCTACTGTCGGCCACGGTTGGGGTGACGGTGATCGAGGCGCTCGCGTTAGGCACGGTTGCAGTGTAGGTTTGCTGGGCCGCGCTGAACACGGGGTTCAGGGTGCCGCTCGACAGCGCCAGCGCGGCCAGGTCGTTGTTGGTCGAGATCGCGCGCGTCACGGTGACCGTGTAGGTCTTGGTCGTGCTGTTTTGCGCTGTGACCACGACCGTGACGGTGTTGGCGCCCGTGTTCATGGCGAGAGCGCCCGAGGCGTTGCCGCTGGCCACGGTCGAGCCGTTGACCGTGACGGTTGCGTTCGGCTGGTTGACTGTCGGCGTGACCGTGATGCTGGCGGCCGTGGCCGCGATCGACGCGGTGTAGGAGGTGGTGCCGGACGCGAACGCGGGGCTCAGGGTGCCGCTGGACAAGGCCAGGGCCGACAGGTTGGCGTCGCCCGAGCCGGCCCGGGTCACGGTCACGGTGTAGGTCTTGGCTGTCGCGCCGTCCGCCGCCGTCACGACGGTGGTGATGGTGTTGCTGCCCACGTTCAGCGCAATGGCGCCCGAGGCGTTGCCGCTGGTGGTGGCCACGCCGTTGACGGTGACCGAGGCGGTGGCGTCGGCCAAGGTCGGGGTGACGGTGAGCGAGGTGGTGGCGTTGCTGACGCTGGCCGTGTAGCTGGTGGTGCCAGCCGCAAAGACAGGCGCCAAGGTGCCGCTCGACAACGACAGTGCAGACAAGTTGGCGTTGGCCGAAGCGGCCCGCGTCACGGTGATGGTGTAGCTGAGCGGCGTGCCGTTTTGTGCAGTCACCGTGACCGTGATGGTGTTGGCACCCACTGCCAGCGCAATGGCACCCGAGGCGTTGCCGCTGGCGGTGGACACGCCGTTGACGGTGACACTGGCGGTGGCGTCGGCCAAGGTGAGCGTGACGGTGATCGACGTGGTGGCATTGCTGACGCCGGCCGTGTAGTTCGTGGTGCCAGACGCAAATGCGGGGGCCAGGGTGCCACTGGACAGGCTGAGCGCGCTGAGCTGCGCGTTGCCCGACGCAGCAGAGCGGGTGACCGTGGTGGTGTACGTCTTAGTGGTGCCGTCCTGGGCGGTCACGACGGTGGTGATGGTGTTGTTGCCCACTGCCAGAGCAATCGCCCCCGACGCATTGCCGCTGGTGGTGCCTACGCCATTGACGGTGACGCTCGCCGTGGCGTCAGCCACAGTAGGCGTCACGGTGAGCGATACCGTGTTGAACGGTACGCCGGCGGTATAGGACGTGGTACCCGACGCGAACGCAGGGCTCAGTGTGCCGGTTGACAGCGCCAGGCCGGAGAGGTTGGCATTGCTCGACGGCGGAGCGGCGCGCGTGACGGTGGTGGTGTAGGTCTTGGTGGTAGAGCCGTCTTCAGCCGTGACGACCGTCGCAATGACATTGCTGCCAACACCCAGCGCAATGGCGCCGGATGCGGCCCCGCTGGCCACGGGCAGCCCATTGACGGTGACGGTTGCGCGGCCGGTGTCGCTGACTGTGGGCGTTACCGTGATGGAGGTCGTAGCATTGCCCACTGACGCGGTATAGCTGGTCGTATTCGCCGCGAAAACCGGGGACAAGGTTCCGCTGGACAGGCTCAGTGCCGACAGATTGGCATTGGTGCTGTAGACGGGATTGGCGAAAACAAAGTTGTTGAACCCTTGCCAGATATTATTGTTACCGGGCTGCGGAAAATTTCCGCCGTCTGAAGTGATGCGCACCTCAGTGACACTGCCGAACTGTGCCGGCAGCGTGACGGTGCTGGCGTATCCGCCACTTTGTGGGACCGTGAAGTTGAACGGCGTGCCGCGGGGAACTCCGTTCAAATAAGGAGTGGCGGTGTAGTTGGAGTTCATGCCGTAATAATCCTGAATCAGGAAACTGGTCAGCTTGAACTTGCCCGCCTGGCTTTTGATGATGAACGAATACGCCGGCTGGTTGTTCTGATCCCCAGCCGACGTGTCTGAAATCAAGACCGTCCCGACAGAGCCCAGGCCGTTGTTGTACGTTGCCACCGTGCCGGTCGGTGTCCCGCCGGAATTGGCAAAGAACATGTCATAGGAAATGTTGGGGATGTCACCGCCATCACCCTCGTTGTCGTTCAACGTCGCGCCGAAATCGACCCAATTGGCGGCGGTGTTAATCGATACAGTCCCGTTCACCGACTGGAGGAGTTCTCGGTACCCTGGGAACGCCAGTGCAGCAGTGCGCATGGCACCCGTCTGGCGCTCCAGAACCCAGTCTCCCCCTTTGTCGAGGTAGCCCGTAGGATTGGTGGATGCCGCTACGCGAGCACCCGTCGCGTCGGCCAGCATGGTGATCAACCGCTGCCCATCGGTGCCCTGCGCTACTTCGCAGCCGTATAACAACAAGTCCGCATCCCTGCGCAGAGATGCACGAATGCGGGCCAGGTCTGCGCTCCGCTGCACCAGCGCGTTCCTGTCCAACATCAGCGAGCCCAGATCCACAACGCCCGGCGCACCGTGCGATATCAAATGGACGGCAGCAACATCCCTGCGACCCACCAGTGCGTCGGCCATCTGCCGCAGACCGTCTTCCTGGGCATTCAGCACCACGACCTCCAATGAGGCACTCGCACTGGCTCCCAATTGCTGGTAGTCCCGCACATTGTTCTCGATGAACAAGATGCTGGAGGACTCAACGCCTGGCGCCTTGCGCGCCGCGGCATGCGCTGACACAACGCCAGTGAGCAGCGCCCCGAACAACGCCATAAAGCACAGTGCCTGCCAATAGGCGAAATTCCGGGTGAATGTTGTCATGGAGTCTGCGTTGTAGCAATCAGTAAGTGCACGCAGTAAATCACGGTATTCCAGAAGCACCCCATTTAATTTGACAACGGCTAGGTCAGTTGGCACGGCGCAACGCCGCAGGCGACTGGCGCATGGCTTTCAACGTGGTCAACCTGACGGACAAGGTGCAGATAACCCAGTGCCTGGCGCGGGGCAATTGTTTCTATGGGCAGGCGCGAACGTATGCGTTGACGTCGACGTGCAGGTTCTGACGCAACCCACTGCATGGTCTGAAGCCAGGATGGCTTCTAGCGCTTATACATAAAGCGCTAGAAGCTATTAAAAAAAGAGCAAACCTGTATCAAAACAAGCCCCGTCGGGCAACAGCACGCAAAAAGGGCCCTTGCTTCAATGCTCGCCAAACGTGCCCACCTGCCGCAACCCGCCCGTCAGGCCCCACAGGCTGATGCACGGCCGTCGCATCCTTCACTCACCACCAGCCCGGCAGGTCGTTACGATCGATATCGACATAGCTGTCGTGCGCGCCAGGCACCTCGCCCATGTAGGCATAGGCGCCCTGACTGCGCACAAACACATGGTGCCTTTGCGCTTCGTAGAACGCGTCAGCAAACCGCACCACTTTGCCGGGCTCCACTAGCGTCTCACGTCCGCCTGGAGCACGTGGTTCAAGCCGAGCACCTGCAGCACCTTGCGGCTGGCGAATCGCTGTAGCGTCGTCCAGCTTCAACTGGCGCAGCAGTCCGGCAAAGCGGCGCGTATCGGATTGCAGAAAGGTGTGCAGCGCGTTGCGCCCTTCGGGGTCCAACTTGTGCACCTCCCATCGGGGCGTGGCGGGCGGCGTGACTGAGAACAGCGCGTAATCCCGACGGTCACCGAAGGTCAGCGCCAAGATTGTGGTCGCACTCGCTCCGAGCAAGGCCTTGCCCAGAACCACTTGGCCGGGTTCTCGTTCGGCCAGCGCGCGGGAAAGCGTGTTGTCGGCGCCTTAAGCGGCAGTAGCCAACAGCACGGCCAGCAAACCCCATAGCTGGTTGTCGTCGGCTTGGCCCTGGTCCACGACCAGCGCAACACCACCGGCCTGCAGATCGCCAAAAGCCCTCGCAGCCATTGCTCAATCACGGCCGCGTTGGCGTCTGGTTGGAGACGTTGAGGCTCTCAATCACCAGAGCCCTCTCTTGTTCACTTGGGCAAGTACCGTGGACAGCGCTGCGAGCGACTGTGGCTCGTTCAGCTTGAAAGTTTGTGGCATCGCAATCCCGGCGGCTTCGTGCGTACGCCTGGGCACTTGCTCCACAAACAAAGAGCCGTCCCCTGTCATCGGAAAGTTCTTGGACCTCCTACCTCCGACATCGACGAGCACCCCGATCGTCTCCAGCATATTGACATGGACGTAGTGCAACGGGGACGCGAGATGACAGCTGGTGTGAAGTTCGACTGGACGCACCGCTCATCCCGGGAGACGAATGATTAGCATCCGCCATGTGGTTGCGGGTGTTCCCCCGTCACGCCTACACAAATCCTCGGAAATACCTGTAACGCAACCCGAAGTGGCTGTCAATGGCTGCTTTGTCATGGTGCCTTTTATTGGCGCCTCAGGTTTGAGTCTCGAAGGTGTCTAGTTTGACCCGGCCGATTCAAGTAGCGCTGTAGTGCTGGCTCAGAACCATGCCCAGATGCGTCGCAGCAATGCAGGCGCCGGTCGGGCAGGACGGAATACATAGCGGGATGGTTTGTGCATGGCCTTCTCGGTGTCGGTTTTTGCGATACTGTACAAAACATCAGTTTCATGCGCAAGGGCTACCGACCATCTCGCCTCTCGCCCAAGGCATCAGAATTGCCGCGCTAGCTTCCTCTGCACCACCTGATGCCCTCCGCCCTCGCACCCACTGAACTCCGGGGCTTCCTCCTCACACGCCACTGGCGCGATCTTCCTGACGGCACCGAGATCGAATACTGGCTGACCACCGACGAGGGGCCGAAAAAGGTGCTTCTGACCCAGCAGACCTCGGTCGCCTTTCTGCCTGTGTGCCACCGGGCTGCGGCACAGACCCTGCTGGCGAGCCTGCAGGGGCTGAAGGTGAGAGAGCTGGATCTGAAGACGTTCGATCAGGGGCCTGTTCTCGGTGTCTACGCCCGCAGGTTCCGCGATCTCGGCAAGCTGGCACGGGCACTTCAGCCTCTGGGGATCCCGCTGTACGAAGCCGATGTCCGCCCGCACGACCGCTACCTCATGGAGCGGTTCATCACGGCCGGTGTTCTGGTCGAGGGCGGCCAGCGCGAAGGCTCAACCATCTTCGACGGCCGGTTGAAGCCCGCGACCGGTTGGCGTCCAGCGTTGAAGGTGGTGTCGCTGGATATCGAGACCAGCGCGACCGAGGAGCTGTACTCGATCGCCTTGGATGGTGCGGGCGATCGGATCGTCTACATGTTGGGCGAAGCTCCAATGCCAGCCTCGGTGTCGGCGCCAGCTGTGTCGCCGATGGACTTCAGGCTTGTGTACTGCCCTACTCGGCGGGAGATGATCGAGCAACTCAATGCCTGGTTCACGGACCATGACCCGGATGTCATCGTCGGCTGGAGCGTGATCCAGTTCGATCTGCGGGTGCTGCAAAAGACCGCCGACGCGAGCTCCGTGCAACTGCTGCTCGGACGCGAGCGCCGCCCCATCGTGTGGCGGACCCACCCGGGCCGACAGGGCTACCTGTTCGCCCCCATGCCCGGACGCGTGGTTGTCGATGGCATCGAAGCACTGCGGGCGGGCATGTGGAGCTTCCCGTCGTTCAGCCTCGAAGCGGTCTCGCAGACACTGCTCGGCGAGGGCAAGGAGATCGGCGATGCCTACGACAAGATGGCGGAGATCGAGCGGCGCTACCGGGAGGACAAGCCAGCGCTGGCCAGCTACAACATCCGCGACTGCGCGCTCGTCCTGCGCATCTTCGACAAACTGGAGCTGCTGCCATTCGTCCTGGAGCGAGCTCAGACCACAGGCTTGCAGATAGATCACTTCGGCGGCTCCATCGCCGCATTCAGTCACCACTATCTGCCGCGCATGCACCGCCTGGGCTACGTGGCGCCCAACGTGGGTGACATCGCAGCCAAGGCCTTCCCCGGCGGCTATGTGATGGACTCCACGCCGGGCTTCTACGACTCCGTCGTGGTCCTGGACTACAAAAGCCTGTACCCCTCCATCATTCGGACCTTCCTGGTGGACCCCGTGGGTCTGGCAGAGGGAGAGAGCACCAACATTCAGACCGGGTTGGTGCAAGGGCCACAAGGCACGCTGTTCTCGCGCGAGAAGCACTGCTTGCCGGACATCGTGACCACCCTGTCGAACGCTCGGGACGAGGCCAAGCGGGCGCGCAATCAGCCGCTGTCGCAGGCCCTGAAGCTGCTGATGAACTCCTTTGCCGGTGTGCTGGGTGCGTCCGAATGCCGCTTCTTCAATCCGAAGCTAGTGTCTGCCGTGACCCTGCGCGGCCACGAGGTGATGAAACTCACCCGGGTGTTCGTGGAGGAGCGTGGATACCAGGTCATCTACGGAGACACCGACTCCATCTTCATCTGGCTCAAACGCACCTGTCTAAATGCGGAGGCGCACACCATTGCAGCCGGCCTGGTGCAAGAGATCAACGCCTGGTGGACCCGCAAGCTGCGCGAGGAACAGCAGCTGGAGAACTTCCTCGAAATCGAGTTCGACACCCACTACGCCAAGTTCTTCATGCCCACCATCCGTGGCTCGGATATCGGCAGCAAGAAGCGCTACGCAGGCCTGAGCGTCGATGAAGAGGGTCGGGAGGAGATGGTCTATCGCGGCCTGGAGATGGCGCGCAGCGACTGGACCCTGTTGGCGCGTCAATTCCAGGAAGGCTTGCTGTCACGCATCTTCCATGGTGAGCCCTATCAGGCGTTCGTGACCGACTATGCGCGGTCGATGCTGAATGGCCAGATGGATGCCCTGCTCGTCTACCGAAAACGCCTGCGCCACCGGCTCGATGCCTACGAGGTCAACGTGCCGCCCCAGGTGCGCGCGGCGCGCATCGCAGATGCACACAACGCGAAGTTGAACCGTCCTCAGCAGTACCAGCGTGGCGGCTGGATCCAGTACGTGATGACGCAAAGCGGTCCCGAGCCCCTGGAGGCCCAGCATTCGCTCATTGACTATGAGCACTACCTCGTCAAGCAACTGCAGCCCATTGCAGATGCGATTCTTCAGCCGTTGGGCGACAGCTTTGTGGCGTTGACGAGTGCGCAGAAGGTGCTTTTCTAGCGGCTGTGGAGGGAGCAACATGGTGCGGTGCCCACCGATGGAGCTGGTCCTGCTCAGCGAACATCCATCACTACACCAAACACCGGACCGTCTCACTGTGGTGGTCAGACCTTGGATCGGGCCAAATTCAGGCCCCGTCGCGCAGCGATGCCCTGAGGATCTTGCCCACCGGCGACTTGGGCAATTGGTCGCGGAACACGATCTGCCGCGGCACCTTGTAGGCCGTGAGCTGGTTTCTGCAATAGCGCTCCACGTCATCGGCGGTGAGCGCCGGGTTGCGCGGCACGACGAAGGCACGCACGGCCTCGCCCGTGCAGACGTCCTGCACGCCGATGACTGCGGCCTCGGCGATGTCGGGGTGGGCGGCCAGCACGTCCTCCACTTCGTTGGGGTAGACGTTGAAGCCCGACACCAGAATCATGTCCTTCTTGCGGTCCACGATGCGGATGTAACCACCCTCCTCCATCTGCGCGATGTCACCGGTGTGCAGCCAGCCGTCGCGCAGCGCGCTGGCACTGTCCTCGGGTGCGTGCAGGTAACCGGCCACCACCTGCGGGCCCTGCACCAGGAGCTCTCCGCGCTCGCCCTGGAGCACGTCGCGCCCCTGGGCATCGACCACGCGCACGCGGCAGCCCGGCATGGGCACGCCCACGGTGCCCAGGCGCGGCGTGGCCGAGGGTGGGTTGCACGACACGATGCACGAGGTCTCGGTCATGCCATAGCCTTCAAGGATGGGGCAGACCAGCGCTTGCCAAGCCTGCGCGGTCGATGTGCGCAATGCTGTACCGCCCGAGAACGCGTAGCGCAGCCGGGGTGGCCTGGCCTGAAACCAGGGCTCGGCCATGAGGCCGGCGAAGAGCGTGTCCACCCCGGCCGTCCACTGCAAATCGAAGTTCTCGAAGGTCTTTTGCAGGTTGGACAGGGGGCGCGGGTTGGGCATCAGCAGATTGCGCGCGCCGACCTCGAAGAACACCAGAAAATTCACCATGAAGGCGAACACGTGGTACATAGGCAGCACCGTGAGCATGGTCTCGCCGCGCCGGGGCCCATCGTAGGCATCAAGAAAATCACGCGTGATCCGCAGCGTGGCCAGGATGTTGCCGTGCGTGATCACCGCGCCCTTGCTGCGCCCGGTGGTGCCGCCCGTGTACTGGTACAGCGCCACGGGGTGGCTGCGCCGATCGGTGAGCACCAGGGCTTGTCCGCGCGCCAGTGCATCGGCCATGCGCGGCAGCGGCTTGGCGGACGGGTCCGCAGCAACGGCCATCTTGGCGCGCATGGCCGATGCCGCGGGTTCGTCAAAGAAGTCCCACAGGCTGGCGGTGAGCACCGGCACGCTAAGTGCCTCGGCCACGGGCCCCGCCACCGTCAGGAACAGGTCGCACACCAGCAGCAGGCGCGCACCGCTGTCTTCGAGCTGCAGGCGCAGCTCGCGGCCGGTGTAAAGCGGGTTCACGTTGGTCACGATGAGCCCGGCCTTCCACGCGCCGAACACTGCAATGGGGTAGTGCAGGCAGTTGGGCAACTGCAGCGCGAGCACGTCGCCAGCATTGAGCCCCTGCTCGTGCACCAGCCATGCGGCAAAGGCATCCGACAGCGCGTCGATCTCGCGAAAGCTGCGCACCACGTTGGCCCCCGTGGGCAACACGAACGTGAATGCCGGCTGGTCACCGTGATCGGCAGCGGCCTGGGCCACCAGGTGCGCGGCATTGGCGGGCAGTGCCGACATGTCCAACTCGTAGCGGCGCAGGGGCTCGGGGTAAGCGCTCTCCCAGGGCATGGGCGTTGGCGCGGCGGTGGTGGCGGTCATGGGTGTTGTCTCCTGTCTTTTCTTCTTCTGTGCGAACGCTTCAGGCCTTGGCCTTGGCCTTGAAGGCGGGCAGCTTGTCGCCCAGTCGCGCCCCCATTTCGGCACCCAGGGCCTGCAAGCCGCTCAGGGGGCGTACCATGACTTCGAATTCGGTGATCTGCCCCTCCTCATTGAAGCGCACCAGGTCGATGCCCTTGAGCTGCTTGTCGCCCACGCGTGCGCTGAACTCCAGCACGATGTTCAGGCCGTCGTCGGTGGCCAGCTGGCGGTGGTACGTGAAGTCTTGGAACACCTGAATGACCGTGGACAGGGCCAGCATCAGCGCCGGGGCCGAGGTGTAGGCCGTGTTCGCCATGGGTGAGCGGAACACCGCGTCGGGGTGCACGATGGACAGCAGGTTCGACAGGTCGCGGCTAGCCACCATGTGGTGCCAGGCGTCGAGCGAACGGGCGACGGCGGGGTGGATGTTCTTTGGGGCTTCGGTCATGGGATGTCTCCTCTGGTTGGATGGGATGGAAAGAGATCAGATGCGGGCTGCGAGCGTTGTGCCCTGCAAGATGGCGCGCTTGGCATCGAGCTCGGCGGCTACATCCGCACCGCCGATGAGGTGGGCGCTCTGCCCTGCGGCCACCAGCGCGTCGTACAGCGCGCGCAGCGGCTCCTGGCCGGCGCACGCCACGATGTGATCGACGTCGAGCACCTGCGGCGCGCCGCCGTCGATGGTGATGTGCAGGCCCGCATCGTCCACGCGCTCGTAGGCCACGCCCGAGCTCATGCCCACGTTGCGCGCCTTGAGTGATGTGCGGTGGATCCAGCCGGTGGTCTTGCCCAGCTGGTCGCCCACCTTGCTGGTCTTGCGCTGCAGCAGGTGCACCTGGCGCGCGGGCGGCTCCACCTTGGCGGTGCGCAGGCCGCCGGCCTCTGCATAGCTGGTGTCGATGCCCCATTCGTCGTTGAACTTCTCGGGCGCCAAGGCGCCACTCTCGCCTTCGTGCGTAAGGTACTCGGCCACGTCGAAGCCGATACCACCCGCGCCGATCACGGCCACGCGCCGGCCCACCGTCTTTTTGTCGCGCAGCACTTCGAGGTAATTGAGCACCTTGGGGTGGGCGATGCCCTGGATGTCGGGAGTGCGTGGCTGGATGCCCGTGGCCACCACCACGTCGTCGAAGCCCTGCCCCATCAAGTCGCCCGCTTCCGCGCGGGTGTTCAGGCGCACGACCACTCCATGCAGTTCCAGCTGGCGGCGGTAGTAGCGCAGGGTCTCAAAGAACTCTTCCTTGCCTGGCACCTGCTTGGCGATGTTGAGCTGGCCGCCGATTTCGCTGCCGGCATCGAACAGCACCACGGCATGGCCACGCTGCGCCGCGGTGATGGCGAAGCTCAGCCCCGCGGGGCCGGCGCCAACCACGGCAATGCGCTTCTTGGCAACGGCGGGGGCGATGACCAACTCCGTCTCGTGGCAGGCACGGGGGTTGACCAGGCAGCTCGTGATCTTGCCGCCGAAGGTGTGGTCCAGGCAGGCCTGGTTGCACGCGATGCAGGTGTTGATCTCGTCAGCCCGGCCCTGGCGCGCCTTGCGCACGAAGTCGGCATCGGCCAGCAGGGGCCGCGCCATGGAGACCATGTCTGCATAGCCCTCCGCCAGCAGGCGCTCGGCCACCTCGGGCGTATTGATGCGGTTGGAGGTGATGAGCGGTATGCCCACCTGCCCCATCACCTGCTTTGTCACCCAGGCATAGCCCGCGCGCGGCACCTTGGTGGCGATGGTTGGGATGCGCGCCTCGTGCCAGCCGATGCCGGTGTTGAGGATGGTGGCGCCCGCCGCCTCGATGGCCTGGGCGAGCTGTATCACCTCGCCGAGTGTCGATCCGCCCTCCACCAAATCGAGCATGGACAGGCGGTAGATGATGATGAAGTTCGGCCCCACCCGCTCGCGCGTGCGCCGCACGATCTCGACCGGAAAACGCATGCGGTTGGCATAGCTGCCGCCCCAGACATCGTCGCGCTGGTTGCTGCGCGCGGCGATGAACTCGTTGATGAGATACCCCTCGGAGCCCATGACCTCCACACCGTCGTAGCCCGCATGCTGGGCCAGCGCGGCACAGCGCGCGAAGTCTTCGATGGTCTGCTCCACTTCGTCGGCCGACAGCGCATGCGGCACGTGCGGGTTGATGGGCGCGCGCAAGGCGCTCGGGGCCACCAGGTCGCGGTGGTAGGCGTAGCGGCCAAAGTGCAGGATCTGCATCGCGATCTTGCCGCCCTCGGCGTGAACGGCGGCAGTCACCTTGCGGTGCTGCTCGGCCTCGTGCTCATTGACCAGCATGGCCCCGCCCTGCATGGGCCGGCCACGCTCGTTGGGCGAAATGCCGCCGGTAACTATGAGCCCCACCTCGCCGCGCGCGCGCTCGGCGTAGAACGCGGCCATGCGCTCGAAGCCGTTGGCCACCTCTTCCAAACCCACGTGCATGGAGCCCATCAGCACGCGGTTCTTCAGCGTGGTGAAGCCCAGGTCCAGCGGGGCATGCAGGTGCGGATAGGGATTTGCGCTGCCAGCGGACAGGGCCACAGCGGGTTTGAGAACAGCACTCATGGGGGTTTCCTTTGTGTCTATGCAACCAGTTGCACAAATGTAGCGATCATCCCGCATTTATGCAACTGGTTGCATTAACAAGCGAGTGCTCGGCCGATTCAGGCAAGATGGCGAATTCCGAATCGCCCGTCGCGCCCCTTCCGATGTCTCTGCCCCACGCCCTTCTCACTGCCTTGGTCGAGCACCCTTGCTCCGGCTCGGAACTCGCCGAGCGCTTCGACAAGTCCATCGGCTACTTCTGGCACGCCACGCACCAGCAGATCTACCGCGAGCTCGCGCGGCTGGAGGAAGCGTTGTGGATCGAGGCCCTGCCAGCAGAGACGGGCCGTGGCCGCAAGCGCCAGTTCCGCCTGCTGCCCGCGGGCCGCAAAGAGCTGCGCCGCTGGATCGCCGAGCAACAAGACCCCACGCCTCTGCGCGACGAACTCATGGTGCGCCTGCGCGCCGAGGCCGCTGTCGGCCCCACCGGTCTGGAGAAGGAAATCGCCCGCCTGCAGGCCATGCACCAGGACAAGCTGGCCGTCTACCAGCGCATTGAGCAGCGCGACTTCATGGGCAAGGAAGAAAGTCGCGAGCGCCGCCTGCAGCACCTGGTGCTCAAGGCCGGCATCCTGCAGGAGGAGCTTTCGTTAGCGATCGCGAAAGAGGCGCTAGAGATACTCGGCGCACCGCCTGCGCCCTCCCCGCTCCGTGCTTAGTGACCGCATATCGCTTGCAGCACCATGTGCGCATCCCAGTGGTGATGAGCGGTTAGTCTGACCGGCCCCGGGTTTCGCAGATTCTCAACTTAAGTCCGCCTTGAATCGCACCGCGACTCACGAGGTAGATTGGACAAGTCTCGCCACATACCAACCCGGTATGTCGCAGTCCGATTTGCAATCCTCAGATCCCGTGCAAGTTGTCTTCAGCTTGGGTTGCGGCGAGTTTCCGAACAGAGGTCATAGGGATATGGCCCCCGGATATCCAGTGACGGTGTGAGCGTTGGGAGACGGCGGGCAGATTGCGCTCTTTATTCGCTCGCTGACGCTTGCAACTGCAACGGCAACAACGAACCCTCGAACGCGCGAGCAAGTGATGGCGGCACCTTGTACGGCAGCGGGTACAGAGCGCTGCAGGTGCTCAAGCCGGGCGCTGGCGGCACACCCACCCAGCAAGCCCCAGGCCTACCACCGAAGCCACCCCGGTGACCACCCAGGTGAAATGCCAGCCGCCCGCCAGGCCCGCCACCCAGGCCACCAGCGGTGGACCCACGAACTGGCCACAGGCCGAGCACTGCTGCACCCAACCCATCGTGGTGGACACCGTCCCCTCGCTGGGTGCCAGCCGTACCGCCAGGGCAAACAAGGTGGCGGGAATCATCCCGCCCACCGCCGAAAACGCCACCACGGCAGCGAACCTAAGGACCGCGCCGTCGCCCGCCAAAGGGCTGAAGGCCACCACCGTCGCCAATGCCGAGCCGCCGAAACCGATGGCCAACAGTTGGTGCGTGCGCCAACCCGCCCGCATCAAGCCACCGGCCCCCAGGTTCCCCACAACATTGGCCGCGCAGGCCAGTGCGGTCAGCGCACCGGCAACCACGCCGCTGACGCCCGCCTGCATGTAGATGGAGGGCAGAAACCCGATGACTGCCAGCCACTGGCAGGAGTACATGCCAAACGCCACCGCCACCACCCAGGGCCCGGGACTGGCCAGGGTGAGCCGCAGCCGCCGCGCCAGAAGCACCACCGCGGGAGACGGCGGTTCGGCGCGCGGCTGCGCCACCGTGGCGCGCCGTGCATCCGAATCAACGGCCAGGGCCAGCCAGAGCCCGGCGCAGCCCGCCAGCACCCCCAGCAGACCCCACCACGCCTGCCAGCTCCACAGCCCCATGACCACCGGCCCCGCCAGAAGCGCCAGGGCAACGCCAGCAGGCATGTAGGCACCCCACAGCCCCATGAAGGCGGGCAGCCTGGCAGCGGGTACCAACTGTCGCATCAAGCTGGGCGCTGGAAGCACGACACATAGGAAGCCCAAGCCCTCCAGCGCCCGCAATGCAAGCAGCTCAGCCGGATGGCGGGCCCACGCGCCCGCCAAGCTGGCGACACACAATACGCCCAGCCCCCACAGCATGCTGCGCCGCAGGCCAAGGCCATCAGCCAGCGCCCCCACCAGAACGCCCAGCAGCATGCCCGCCAGCTGTACAGCCGACAGCAGGAAGCCCGCCTCGACCAGCGAGACCCCCAACGCATACCTCAACACGGCGATGGCCGGTGGAATCTTGCCGATGTGCACGGCGGCCGCGAGCCCGGCCAGAAAGACGGCGATGGGCGCGCGCAGGGGAAAGGACATCAACGATCGCATTTCTTCAAGGCGTAAATACGGAAGGGGGCGGCGGACATGCAATCGCCCGCACGATAGCAGGCGGCCCTGCCACGACGAAACACCGCCATCACCAGTGGGTCGCGCCATGGACCATGCAGACTTGGCCCCGCGTGGCGCTTGCAGCCATCGCGGGCATGGGCGCGCTCCATACGGACCGTGCCGCGCGATCGACCTGCCGGTCTTGCGGGGCGCCCAGGCTCCCGCCGCTTGCCCACCGAAGGGCTTCACGCCCTTTCTGATGCTGGGTAGCCCAGAAGCGCATCCCACACACGCATCTGGGCGATTTTTGGCACCGTGCCAAACGCGATGGATGATGACGCCCCGGGTCCAATCAGTGCAGAGTTTGTGTTGCCACTGCCGTAGTTTTGCCAGACGGTGCCATCCGCAAAAGTCGCCGTCCCGCTTTGGGCGAAGGTGGCCACCGCGCTCATCAGATGCCGGCTGAGCTGCTGTTCTGCAGCGCCCGATCCGACTTTTTGGCGGTAGTAGTCCAGCCCATATGTGCCGAACAAGAACGGCAGCTCTGCGCAATGGGGAACACCCCGCCCCGGGGCCGGCAATTCATGCATGAAGGTTCCGTATCGCACGTTGGCGCCCTGCTTCACGAGACTGTCTGCATAACGAACGCAGAAGTTGCGCAGGTTCCGGTCACCATTGATTTCAACCCACAGGTTGCCCGGCGCTGGGGAACGGCCATCAGCCAGGGCCTCAGACTGATAGCTGCCGATCACCTGAGAAGCACGACTGGCAGAACCAGACAGTGGAGCAACGAGTGCTGTGAGCTCCTCCATCGAGGAAGGCAGTGGAGCGGTGAGCGAAGCCTGAGTCGCTGGATCGACCAGGTTCACAAAAAAGGACCCCTCGGTCAGCGTGTTCGTGATTAGCACCGGCACGCGCTGGGGCCATGCCACCCGGGTCCAATCGGCAAACACCGTCTTCCCATCCATGACGGGCGACGCCTTGACGCCAAAGCCGGACCGAAAAGCAGAGGGCAGTGGTTGGGCGTTCAGCGCCAACTCGGCCGCATGCAACGTGGCCGCAGGGATGCCCAACAACCCCTTGGGCGTGGTCTTGAGGCTCGTGGCCAGCAGCTCTGTGTAGCTGGCCGCGTCCTGCAGGGTGAACCCCGCAGGCGCGGCAATGCCGGCAGAACTGAACAACACAGCTTTGTGCAGCCACTGGTTCCAGACAGGGTGCTGCGCGATCAATGCCGTGTTGACAGCGCCCGCCGATTGCCCCGCAAGGCACACGTTGCCTGGGTCTCCGCCGAAGCGGGCAATGTTCTCGTGTACCCACCGCAACGCGGCTGCCTGATCCTGCAGGCCCCAGTTCGCAGCAAGTCCGGTTTCAGGATCCGTGAAATCTGGGTGGGCCAGACTCGACATTGCACCCAAGCGGTAGTTGACGGTCACGACGACCAACCCCTGTTCGGCCAGTCTCTGCCCGTCCATCAGGGGCATGCTGGTCGCGCCCGTGCGCCACGCGCCGCCATGGAGCCAGACCACCACTGGCGCCTTGCTCATGCCGCGAGGCGCCCAAATATTGAGAGTGAGACAGTCTTCGCTTTGTGCTGTGGGCTGGGTGTAGATCCACGTCACATTGGCTGGCAAGGCCTGCAAGCTGGCAGGACCAAACGCGGTAGCCGGGGTCACCTGGGCCGTGACAGGCACATAGGGTCTGGGCGACTGAAATCGCAGCGCACCAACCGGCGGCTGCGCGTAAGGGATACCCTTGTATATCGCAGTGCCGCCCAGCACTGTTCCGCTGAACTTGCCTGACGTGGTGTCCACCACGGGGTTGTCGTCACCTCCGCCGCCACACCCTATCAACGAACCGGCAAGCGCCCCGGAGGAAACCTGTAGAAAGATCCTTCGCGTTGTCATCATGTCTCCTGGAATAGTTGGTCTAGATATCAGTTGCTGACAAACTTATGCTAGATAACCAATCTTGTGGTGGCGAGACTCAGCGGTAGAACGCCCTGTTTCGAAAACAGGCCAGCTGAAGAGGGTCTGTGCCGCAGCAACTATGGCAAGCTGAAACATACAGAGCGGGAGAGCTTGAACCTCAGGCTCAATCCTCATTTGCACAACGACGATGACGGACGGGCCGAATGGACAACGTGTTGCTGGCTGTGGAAGACCTCGTGAGTTTTGTAGAGGTAGCCGATGCAGGAGGCTTCACTGCCGCCAGCAGGCGCACAGGCATACCGAAGTCGCGTTTGAGTCGTCGCGTGGCGGCTCTTGAATCATTCCTTGGGGTTGCACTACTGCACCGCAATGCACGCCGGTTTGAATTGACCGATGTAGGGCAACGCATTTTTCTACATGGCCAGGCGGTACGAGCTGAAACGCAAACCGCTATCTCCGTCGCACGGGAGAGCCTGGAGAGTCCCTGGGGGCAACTACGGGTGGCTTGCCCAGCGGCCATTGCGGCATCGCTTGTTGGCCGAATCGCACTGCAATTCAGCGCTCGCTATCCCCGCGTGACGCTGTCCCTTCAAACCACTGACGGGCGTTTGCGCCCTTTGGATGACACCGTGGACCTCGTGATTCAGCCGACCGCGCAGCCTCTGACGGACTCCAGCCTCGTCGCCAGAAGGCTGGCAACGGTCCCTTATGGCTTGTTTGCCAGTCCTGCGCTCGTTGTAGCTCTCAACACCCCGGAGACGCCCTTGGCACTATCCCGCTGCGCTGCTGTCGGCTGGAGCATCACTGCGTCACTGGCTCGCTGGACACTGATCGGCCCCCAAAACGAAAGTGCGGACGTTGAACTGGACGTGCGCTTCGTGAGTGACAACCTGCTGTTGAACCGGGAAGCGGCGCTTCAGGGCCTCGGGGTTGTGCAGCTTCCGAGGATCATGGCGGCCAGCTTTGTCGCGAGCGGGCAACTGCTTCAGGTAGCGCCCGACTGGGTACCCCCCGCGATGCACATCTACGCCCTTTATCCGTCGCGCCGCCACCTCACGCTGGCAGGTCGCTGCTTTCTGGATATGCTGGAAGAGGGAATGAAAGATGCAGCAATTACTCCGGCCTGAAGTGCCCTCGGGCGATGCGATCGTGTTGTATGACCAGCGCTTGAGACCCGACCTGATCGCCACGGCAGAAGTCGCGGAATTTGAAAGCCACCCAGCCGCATCCCCGATGCCTGCCGTAGATTCACCAATTGAAGAGCGCGAACTTTCGCACCCGGACTTCCATCTGCAATCTCACGCGAAACGCTCAGGTGTCGCCGGGCTTCAACAGTGCTTTTTGACCAGCAATCAATCCTTTGTTTCTGGGGTCGCGATGTGCAGCGCGACTGGCGGATTCCACTGAAGCAGGTTATTGGGGATTCTTTTTGGCACAGGCCATCGAGCCCATGACAACAAGTTGGTCCAACGCACCAAATGGCCCTGACATTCCGTCGGTGTGAAGCGCCGTAATGCGTATCCGCTCCCCAAAGTGCAGGAAGCCTGTTTGCGGCGCACCTTCGGCAATAACCTCCACCATGCGGCGTTCGGCGATGCAGGACGAACCAACGTTGACATCCGTGCTGGACACGGTGCCCGAGCCGATGATGGTGCCGGCCGATAACTTGCGCGTGCGCGCCGCATGAGCAATCAACTGGCCGAAGTGAAAATGCATTTCGCCGCCGTGTGGGTGGCCAAACCATTCGCCGTTGCGCTGGCTTTGCAGCCGCAGGTGCACACGTCCGCCTTGCCATGCGGGGCCCAATTCGTCGGGTGTCACTGCAATCGGGGCGAATGCAGTGGAGGGCTTGGCCTGCAAAAAGCCGAAACCGCTCTTTGCCTCGCGCGGCCCGAACGCGCGCAGGCTCCAGTCGTTGATGAGCACGATGAAGCGTACATACTCCAGCGCTGCCTCAGCGGTGACACCCATGGGAGTTTCGCTGAGCACGACGCCGAACTCCCCCTCAAAGTCGATCTGGTCGGCTTCGCAAGGTAGAAGCACGCTGTCGTGCGGCCCCAGAAAATCGTCGGCGGCGCCCTGGTACATCAGCGGGATGGTCTCGAAATCGGCCACAGGCGGCACCTTGAACGCGCGCTCCATGAGGCGGCCATGGTTCAGAAAGGCCGAGCCATCGAGCCATTGCCAGGTGCGTGGCAGCGGAGCCATGCACTGGTGCGTATCGAAGGGCATGGTCCCAAGGGCCGCAGGAGCGTTGACTGTCCGAGACAACTCTTGCAGCCCTGCCTCCACCGTGGTCCAGCGCTCAAGTGCGTCGAGTAGCGTGGCGGCCACGGAGCATGCGTCGATGCATCGCCGGGCGTCGTCGGAGACCACGACCATGCGGCCGTCGCGTTGGCCATTGCGCAGGGTTGCGAGTTTCATGAAGACACTCCTTGCATCGGTTGCAGCGGAAGCACTGGGTCAAAAATCGCCACAGCCCGCGTCCAGCCCGCCGATGCGCCGCGCACTTTGACAGGAAAGCACGAGATGTAGAAACCGCTGGCGGGCAGCGCCTCCAGGTTGTGCAGTTTTTCGAGGTGGCAGTAGCCGATATCGCGCCCGGCCTTGTGTCCCTCCCAGATCAGCGAGGCGTCACCGCTCTCGGCGTAGCGCTGTGCGGTGTAGGCAAAGGGGGCATCCCAGCTCCAGGCGTCGGTCCCAGTAAGGCGCACGCCGCGCTCCAGCAGGTACATGGTGGCCTCGTACCCCATGCCGCAGCCCGCACGCGTATAGCCGAGCGTGCCGTAGGCGCTGCCCGCACGGGTGTTGACCACCACGATCTCCAGCGGCTGCAGCGTGTGGCCGATGCGTGCCAGCTCGGCCTCCACGTCGGCAGCCTGCACCACATAGCCGTCGGGCAGGTGGCGAAAGTCCAGCTTCACTGCGGGCTGAAAGCACCAGTTCAAGTCCACTTCGTCGATGGACAGCGCGCGCTGTCCGCCGTCCATGGTGGAGGCGAAGTGGTACGGCGCGTCCAGGTGCGTGCCGTTGTGGGTGTTCAGATGCACGTCCTCTACCGCCCAGGACTCACCATCAGGCAAGTCTTCCTTTTTCAGGCCAGGGAAGAACTGCGCCAGATCCGCAAAGCTCATCTGGTGGTCGACGTAATTGATGCGCGGACCCAAGCCCGGCGGATCGGAGACGACATCGTTTTCAAGGTGCATCGAGATATCGACGATGCGGCGGGAAGGCGTGGCAGTCATGGGCAGTCTCGGATGAATGGGCAGAAACAAAACGATCAGGATTCGGCTGTGAAGCCGGTCTGTTTGATGAGGCCGCGCCACTGCTCGGCATCGGCCTTGAGCATCTGCGCCAGTTGCGCAGGGCTGGACGACTTGACCTCCAGGCCGTACTGCTTGCCATAGTCCACCACGTCGGGGTGGACCAGCGCTGCCTGCAGCGCCTGCGATGCCCGCTTGATGGTGTCCGGTGAGGCCTTGCCGGGCAGGAAGAAGCCGTACCACTCACTGACCTTTAGGGGGTGCCCCAGCTCCGTCAGGGTGGGCACCTGCGGCAGGAAGGGTGAGCGCTTCGCTCCAGCAATGGCCAAGACGCGCAACTTGCCACCTTTGCTGTGCTGCAGGTAGTCGCCAATCGGCCCCCAGAACGCTGGGATCTGCCCCCCCAGCAGGTCCTGCATGCCTGGCACCGTGCCACGGTAAGCGATGTGGCGCATGTCGATCTTGGCGAACTGCGCCAGCAACACGCCCAGCATGTGCGGCATGGACCCCGCACCCGGGCTGCCATAGTTGGCACTGTTGGGGTTGGCCTGCAGCCATGCCAGAAAGTCGGGCAACGTGCGGACGCTTTCGGGCACACCAGGACCGACAGCCAAGCCATGGTCGAACATCGCCCCCACCGAGACGGGCGCCACGTCGTCCAGCGTGTAGCGCAGCTTGGGGTAGGTATAGGGATAGATGGACAACATGGACGACGGGGTGATCAACAGGCTGGTGCCATCGGCTGGACTGTCGCGAAGGTTGAGGATGCCGATCTGCCCGCCCGCCCCCGGCTTGTTGTCCACCACCACGGCCCCGGCGTACTGGCCACGCATGCGGTCACCCACGCGGCGCGCCAGTGCATCGGCCGTGCCCCCGGCAGGAAAGCCCGAAATGATGCGCGCCATGTCCGGCATGCCCTCCTTGGAGGACTGCGCCCAGGCGGCAGGCGCGCCGCCCAGTGTGGGCAGCAGGGAGGCGGTGAGCTGGGTGAAGCAGCGGCGGGTAATCATGGTATCGGTCTCCTGTTGGTATGAATGGCATCGGCAGCAAAGCCCCGGCAAGCCTTGTGCGACAGGGCTCTCAGCGGGTCGCATGGAAAAAATTATACGAACGTACAAATTCAAAGCGACTGGGGTTTGTACGAGTGTTCAATAAATTTATACAACCGTATAAACCAGCCTATGCCCAAATCACGCCCCACCCCCAACAAGACAGCCGCCACGCCCGCAACCCGGGCTGCAAGAACATCGGCCCCGGCACGCAAGCGTGCGGCTGCCCGCAGCACCGCAAGCGAAGAAGACCTGGCACCCAACCGCCAAGCCAACATCCTGCAGGCGGCCGAGCGGCTGTTCGCCTCGCGCGGCTTTCATGGCGTGTCGATCCGCGACATCGCCGACGAGGCCGGTGTGCCGCTGGCGCTGGTGGGCTACTACTACGGACCCAAGCTGTCGCTGTACCACGCTATCTTCCGAGCGCATGCGGGCTACATCGACGTGCGGCTGCAGTCGCTGGCCCAGGCGCAGCAGAAGGCGCCGCCCGGCCAGCTGCTGGAAGAGATCGTTAAAGCCTTTGTGCTGCCCGTGCTGGAGGTGGCCAGCCAGCCCGCGGGCCACCACTTTCTGCGGTTGTTGTCGCGCGGCATGAGCGACCACCTGGAAGAAGACGAGCCCATCATCCGTGAGCTGTTCGACCCGTTGGCGCACGCCTTCATCGACGCCATTGCGGCCGCCTTGCCCCAGGCCACGCGCAGCCAAGCCGCCTGGTGCTACCAGTTTGCCCTGGGCGCCCTGCTGCACCACGTGAACGACCAGCGCATCGAGCGCCTGTCGCACGGACAGAACCTGCCCGGCGACGAAGCCATAGCCGGTCCGCTGCTGGTGCGCTTCATTGCACATGGCATGCGAGGCGCATGCGGAGGCGCGGTGCACTGACGCACCAACGCTTGCCCAACTGACTTCACACCAGCACTGCTGCGCGAGCGCCGCATGCAAAGCACAGTCACGCCCATCTTTTTGAGTTCAGTCCACCACCATCCGAGGTGGCTGGAGCCCTGCGCCGCCGCCCCACCCACAGCGTCGGCCCGGTAGACCGGTACACCCTCGCGGTCTCCATCCCAGCGCACGGATGCGCTGATGTCCTGCCCCGTATGAACTGACTCTTCGGACCAGCCTTGGCTGCGCCGTGAGCTCGTTCGCCCTTCACTTGCTCCTCATTCATCTAAAGACACCATGAAACCCCGTACCTCCTTCAAGATCTATCTCTCTCACACACAGGCCCGTCGGCCCTGGACACGGGCCGTGGGCGCCGCCGCAGTCCTGTCAACTGCGTCGTTCGTTATCCACGCTCAGCCAGCTGCTGTGCCTGGCCTGCAGCTTTATGGCCTGGTTGATGCCGCTGTAGGCCGCTTTGCCAGCCCTGCGGGGGGCGTAAACGCGCAGGACCGCGCTGTGACCAAGCTGGACGGCGGTGGGATGTCCACCAGCCATTGGGGTGTGCGCGGCACGGAAGACCTGGGTGATGGTCTATCGGCCCAGTTCGAGCTGTCGTCCTTCGTGCGCAATGACTCCGGCGCGACGGGCCGCAGCGACGCGCTGCCCGCACCGGTGAATGTGGGGGCCGACCCGGTGTTCTCCCGCGCTGCCTGGGTGGGCGTATCGCACCGCGACTGGGGCCGCGTGCGGCTGGGCAACGTCACGTCGTTGCTGTTCCTGAACTCCGTCACGTCCAACGCGTTCGGCGACTCGACCGTGCTAGGGCCGCTGAACCTGGTCACCTTCATTGGCAGCCCGCTCTCGGGAGGCACGGCGTGGGCCAACTCGGTGGTGTATGACAGCCCCAACTTTGCGGGATTGAATGCTTCGGTAGCCCATGCCATTTCAGAGGACCAGGGCGGTGGCAACAGTGCAGCGCGATTGGCCTACGCCCAAGGCCCCTTGGCCGCATCGCTGGTTTGGCAGAGCGTAAAGAAGAATCCCGGCACCTTTGCCGATGGCACTTCGCCCAACGACACCCGCGCCTGGCAGTTGGCGGCGTCTTACGACTTCGAGGTGGTCAAACTGTTCGCCCACCTGGGCCGCATCGACAACCGTGGCACTACGGCCGCGCCGGTCAACGTGTCGTACCGCGTGTGGGATCTGAGCGCCGCCGTGCCCGTGGGCGTGGGTCGTGTGCTGGCAGGGTACGCCGTGCGCCGCACCAGTGACACCGTGGGCCCGGTGCCCGCCACGGTGGCAGGCGGCAATGTGGAGCGCAAGGTGTTCACCCTGGGATACGACTACTTTTTGTCCAAGCGAACGGACCTGTACGCGATGGTGATGCGCGATAGCACCCAGACCCGTACGCTGCCCGCGCCGCCTACGCTGGTGAGCGCTCAGGGAACCAGCTTTGCGGTGGGGGTTCGCCATCGGTTCTGAAAGGTACCTTGCAACGGCTGTCTCCAAGTTTCAGAGCGCCTTCGGGCGCCCTTTTTTTCAGCAAAAAGCGCGTTCACAGCATGAAATTCAAAGGATCTACAAGCACAAAAAGCTCTTGATAGTACGTTCCGACCCGAGCCCGCTGATACTTGGGAGGACGAAAGCAGATGGCGGCTCTGCAGCGGTTGCTGCCGTTCGAATCTTGGTCACGAGTGGGTACTATTGCCCACAAGCAGCCGGTGTGGGCAGATGAAAGCGGACGTTAAACGTTGGGGTTCTAGGGCGGCCATAGTCCCTCACGTGGAACGACATTTCAGCCTGGATTACCAACGGTGTTGCCGCGGGTGCCTGATGGACCATATCCGTCCAGATGTGCCACTGGGGTGAACGCCCAGCGACGGCTTAGGACTCTCACCAGCGCTCCTTTTGGAGTAGGCAATCAATGGTCAATGCTGGATTGGCAATGATGGTCAGTTTTACGCTGGCGCCAACATTGCAAGGAGCGCTCATTCAATGAGCTGGCATGAATTCAGGGCGAGCGGGTCCCAAGCGCTGCACTATCTGTTGGGCTGTCAGGGCACCACGGCCGCGCGAGCCATCTGCGAAGACAAGCGTGGGCGTTCCGGCAATCCGGTGCTTTCGGCCGAACGCAACATTTCGGTCAACGGCAGTGCTGTCGCACGTGCTCGTCGACGGCACCTGGTCCTTGGTCATAGCACTGTCCCAAGCCATGGCTTTGTCTGCAGAGCACCAGATGTTGCGCGCCTTCTGGATGGAGTCCGCGCCAAGGATCGGATACAGAAACAGGTAGACGGTCACGTTGTCTACGCTCTTCAGATCCCGCTCGAGGCGCTTGCAGTAGCCGCAGTTTGGATCTGCAAAGACAGCCAATTTGCGCTGGCCGTCTCCGCGGACGAGCGTGATCGCATCTGAAAGTGGCAAGGTGGCGAAGTCCACGGCATTGATCTTGTCCAGTCTCTCCTTGGTCAAGCTTCGCTTGGACTTGGTATCGATCAGCTCGCCTTTGAGCAGATGGTTGCCAGTTGCATCGGCATAGAACACCTCAGCACCGATCCGCACCTCAAAGAGGCCCGGGACCGATGTAGGGTTGATTTCATCAATTTTGTTCATTCCTGGCAGCCGTTCCGCCAAGGTCTTGCGAATCTCAGCCTCCTGCGCTGCAGCAGGCAAAGACAAAGCTAGGGCAACGGCGGCCGCTACCACCATGGAAATGGGCCGAGTCATGTGGTCCCTCGATATGAGCTAAGCACTGCGATATGGAACGTGGAAGGGTCCAGGCCAAAAACTGGCGTGGACCCTTTTCAACATCAAGGACTGATAGTGACAGTCGACTCGCAGAGCTTCCATGTGATCGGGGCAGCTGCGGTGCCGCAACCAAAGGCAGCGTGTGCTTCTGGCAACGTATTAGCCAGGTTGCCATAGGAGTCGTTTTTCCAGCCGGGCTCTAGGAGATGCGTCTCGTTGCCCGAGTTCGGAACGATCTGACCGAGATATGTCCACGAGCCCGAGAACCGCTGCTCATACGGGATTTTGTAGATTTTCAGTGGACCGTCGTCCCCGCGGATCAAGTACAGGTGGTATGGCGCGGTTGGAGACAGCGCCAAGCCAACTGCCGCCATATTGGCCACGGCCATCCCCGCATTGGTGATGGGATCGGGCGCCAACGTAAAATTGATCCCGTCCAGCGATGTGCGCTCATAAATCCTGTTGACGTGCTCTGTCGGCGAATCCGTATGCCAGAGAGTTACTGCACTGCCCCCATTTGCATTGCGAACTTGAGCTTGGCCAGCTCCGTAGCCAAGGTAGGGAGTGCCGATGGTGGAAATGATGGGCGAGGCATGTTTTACCCAGTTAATCCCATCATTGGAAAACGCGACGCCAATCTTATTGTCTTTGTCGCAGGTGGGCGATGCTGTGTAATACATCGCATACGAGTAGTTAGACCCATTGAAAGGAAAAGCGCCTCGGATGACTGCTGGATCGCAGTTGCACTGGCCTTCCCAAGTGTTGTAGCCAGACCCATTGTTCACCGGCGTCAATACGGTGAGGGGAGTGGACCAACTACCGTTCGGATACCGCTCGCTGTAGCGAATCACGTCGCCTTCACCCGGTGGCTCAGGTTCGAAATCACCCCACCGGTCACTGCACCACCAAATTTTTTCCTTTCCGTCAAAACCGTCCAGCATCCAAGATGGGGTGTAGTCCCAAGAGGGTGAATCGATCATCGGCGATACGGGTGTCGCAGTTGCTTGAGCGCAGACCCCAGCGCTTCCGAAAGACAAGGTCAAAAATGCCGCAGAACAGATAACTCTAGATCGCAGGGATTTTAAAAAAATCATCTTCGTTCCTCAACTGGTAAAGCTCAGCCCAGAAATAAAAGGCCTCATTCGAATGAAGCCATGCCTATCGCAAAACTATAGATAATGCGGCAGCTACAACGGATGCAACATCAGCTTGAATAGGTCTCTCAAAAAGACCTCCCTCTCTAGTTATTTGCGATTGATTTGCATTAAACAGACTTCGCTGACTGACGGGAAGTGCACATTGTGAGCAAAAGTTTCGCAAAGTGATTACTCACTGCAGCTATGAGCTCGCTCCTGATGCAAGTCTTAGAGCCGCTCACATAACAGTAAAATTTACTTTATTGCAAAAGACATTAATTATTACAAGTTGGGGCTGCTGGTTTCTCATGTTTTTCTTGATAAAAACATGTTGAGGCAGATTTGCAGAGCAAAACAACGTTTCCGTGAATGCTGCCGATACTATTTTTGGCATTTGATTCCTACATGCATACGATTTAGTCGTGCCACTAGGTTTAATACCGGTGGTCATCACGGTCGGTGGTGAAACTTACTTTGACCACGGACCTATGTAGCGATCAGGCGTCGGGCATCAGCGGTGACCACGCTGCCGTGTCAGTTCTTCAGAGGCAGAAAGCGCCCGCGATGTTCTTCACCGTCTGCTCTTGATCGCAGCAGTCGTTCAACGACTGCGTATTAAGCGACAGCAACCAGCCTGAAGCAGCCATAGGGAAGTTGTTCAATCAGGCCAATAGGCAGCCAGAAGCTCAATCCCCTTCCTGCTAGAACACACACCAAGGCACTATCCAACACCTGCGCCCGTGACCGTGACCGTACACAGCGACAATGAGTCATGACACCAACGATCCGTACCAGTCCGCTCACCGGCGCTACTTGGCCAGTAAGGACGGCATTGAGCTTCACGCGGGCTGCAAAGTGCTGCCAGAGCGCAGCAACCCGAGACCACTGATGGCAAAGCCTCTTCCCCCCATCCTACGCACGCTCCCCAACGGCGTCCGCCTGCTAGCCCTCCCCATGCCGCACGTGCACAGCACAAGCGTAGGCGTCTTCCTGCGCGTTGGCTCCCGCGACGAGACACCTGCCAGCAACGGCATCAGCCATGTTCTTGAACACATGGCCTTCAAGGGCACCACTACGCGCTCAGTGCAGGCGATCAACCTCGACGCCGAGCGGCTGGGTGCAGATGTCAACGCCTACACAGGCAAGGACAGCACAGGCTACTTCATGACCGGCTTGGGGCAGCACGCAGAGCAATTGCTCCGCATGACGGCCGACATCGTTCTCAACAGTACTTTTCCCGAGGCTGAGTTGCAGCGAGAACTTGAGGTGATTCGCCAGGAAGCCATCGAGTACGACGAGGATCCGGAGGACAGTTCCAACGATTTACTGGACCGCGCTCTTTGGGGGGACGATCCCATGGGCATGCCAGTGATCGGCAAAGTCGACAACATCGAGGGCTTCACCCGCGACGATCTGGTCCGTCACGTGCAGCAACATTACGTGGCGAGCAAGACGGTCGTTGCGGCTGCCGGTAACTTCGACATCGAAGCCTGGATGCAACTCGCCGAAGACCTGTTCGCTGCGATGCCCGTATCTGCCGACAATTCTGGCGCACAACCACCCACGCCCGCCGCGCATGTCGGTCAGGCCGTCGCACGCCGGTTCACCCAGGTATCGCAGGTCTTTCTGAACATCGCCTACCCTTTGGCACCTCCAGAGCAAGAAGTCCCTTCACCACAGCGCTGGCGCCTGGCGGCGGCGCTTGCTGCCAATCTTTTCGGCGGAGGAATGTCATCGCCTCTGGTCGACACAGTGCGCGAACGGCTCGGCCTGGCCTACACGGCCGATGCCACCCTCGACAGCGGCGACGCCTGGCTCAATTTCTTGGTGCACGCGGTGACCACCCCGGACAAAATCGAGGCACTGGTCCGGGCCACGGGCGAACTGCTGCAGGCCCAGGCAACCACCATCGATCCGATCCATCTGGAACGGGCGAAGAACCAACTGACGGTCGCTCGCGTGCGCGCCAGCGAACGCCCCTTCGCCACAATGGAGCGAGCCGTCGAGGACCTGTTTGCGCACGGCACCGTGACGCCACTGACCGAGACGATCGCCCTGATCGACGACATCCGCTCGGAGGAAGTGCGAAGCATCTTTACGCAAATGCTCACCCAACCCCCAGCGCTGTCGATCACAGGCAAAGGCGTTAGCGCCAAGTCCGCACGGCAGCTTGCTGCAACGTTGGCAGCCAGCCCCCCTCCAGCATCGTGAGCGCACGCGGGAGCAAAAGATGGATTTTTGTCTCCGACAGGCCTGACAACAATGACCCCTTCAAAGGCTGCCCACCCACACAGCAGCCGTCTCAACCACCTCAACAAACCGCCCAGCGGAAAACCCATCCGGATACAGGGTTTCGTCTTTGCCTGGTTCCGCATATTCCTCCGCTCCCCGATCAGGAGTGGCATGTCCAGCAAACAGCCCATGCGGGTCACTTAGAAGCCGCCTGTCGTCTCGCAGTGCAATCAGCACCTCTTCCAGAGAGACCTTGAGGAAACCTCGGAACAGTTGGTGATCCCATTCGATCGAGGTATCAACGATCCAGGCCGTAAACGCAGTCCTGCCGTTCACAAGACCGAGCGAAGCCGTCAATTCCATGTCCCGTCCAAGCGCACGCTGGACAGCGGGGACCTTCCTGCTCAACTGCAGACCTGCCTTTCGCAGCGTAGCAGTTCGATGTGCCCAAGCCTCCTTCACTGAGCGGCGTTGGTAGGTTGATTTGAGCTCCAAGACAAACACATGACCGTCTCGGGCACATATCAAATCGATTTCCCCTGCGTTGACATCCTCTGTACCCAGTGCGGGGATCTCGTACCCGACCAGCACGTGGAATCCACGCTCTCTGAAAAGAGCTCCGAGCCGTTCTTCAATTCGACGGGTCTCTTCCTTGGCTTCATTTCGTCGGGCGCCCAACCGGCGAAGGTTATTGATGACTGCAGCAGAGTTGTTTTGCACAGCCATCATCCAGGGCAGTTGAATCGAGAGTCGCCCCATTTTGAAGAAAGGACGCTCTTGCCAGCGGGGACGCAACGTTGCATCACTGTCGCGCAACTGCTTCGCCATCACAGCCCAGTCACATGTCATGAAGTCCAGGATTGCCTCTGCAGATCGTGCGGAGCCACTTGGATGCTCTGCCGTGGCTGTCCAAGGCTTAATGCGATCAACTTTGGCCGCTCGATCCGACCAGGTGAGCGGGAAGCGCTTTTGCATGTCGGGCTGAAGCAAGCCGCCAAATGCCAACCGACCCAAGGCGAGAAAAGAATTTCCTGTCTCGGAAAGGTACTGCTGGTAGGGCCTGAGGTAGTCTTCAATGAAAAAGACCGTCATCAGTTCGGTCGCCATCAGCACATGAAAAAGCGCTGCAGATGAGCCAGCGTCTGTTCGCACCTGCTCAGCCATGCCATAAACCTCTTGCAAGCGAAGCCATGTGCCTTTCGCATTGGCCAGGGCCTGAAGATTGGCCTCAAGGTGCGCAGGACTTACGCGGGCCAGCAGGTCAGGATCGGCCATGATGGCATCCATTCCCCGGTACAACCAGTATTGGTGCAAAAGGTCGAACTTCTTGCCATCTCGACGCCACGCAGTCTGGGCGTCGGCATCCGCCTCGACGATCTCAAGGCGACCTCCATGTCGCTCAAATCGAATGGAGTCGTCGTAACTGAAGGCGTCTGCAGATCTATCTTCGAATGCGTTCAATTCCACCTGCGCGCCCAGCAATTCAAGAAATGCTTGATAGCAATCGTGTCGCGGCCTCTCCTCAGACGGGAATAAAAATGGAATCAGATGCTGCCTCAACGACGAGGCGATAGACATCTCGGTCAACTGCACATCGGACGGATCGCAGTTGGAGAGTTTCCAGGCCAATATGTCGTCGATGGCATCCCACGCTGTCTGAGCATCGGGCATCTCCGGTTGGGACCGACCATCGACCAAGTCTGGTATCTGGTGCTCAAAGGCGAAAAGGCTCGCATAAACCAGCAAATCCAGGGGAGCGAGCTCGGACAATGGCTTGCGAAGACGCTCCACTTCCTCTTGCCGCACTTGATGAGCTTCCCGGAATATGTGAAACACGCGCTTCAGCTCAGCTATCGCTTCATGCTGACTTGTATCAAGTCCGCTGATCTCCAACCAACGCGGAGAATCCTGTCGCATCACAAGGCCAGAGTGGCGGGCAGCCCACACAAGCACGTCGGGAGCGATTGTGGCTACCTGCGCCACGATCTCAGGGAATGCCAACCGGTCTTGGCTAAGGTAACGCGTTAAGGCCAAGCCAAGGGTCTCTTGGCGCCAAACATCTGCGGGTAGGTCCTTCAAAAACTCCGAGTTACAGAAGGCTGTTTGTCGATCTACGCTACTCCACTTGTGCTTACCTTGACCCGTCGGTTTTCCGCCTAGAAAGGCCATCGCCGCTTCGTCCGCTGCGGCTGAGATCGTCATGTCTTTTTCGCGAGCTGCTGAGAACAATGAGTCGTAGTAGTGCTCGTTCATCACCCCATGCTACCGAGAACTCAAGCCGAATTGCACGGATCGCCTCACTGTGAAACAACATGATGGTGGGACGCTGTTGCCCCTTGCAGCCACTAGAACAGCACCTTCTGCGCACTCGTCAATGCCACAAAGCTCTCGCCTGACGGTTGAAGAATCGCGTCGGCGATAAGCTGCAGTTGCTTGACGAGGTAATGCTCATAGTCAATGCGCGAATGCCGGGTCTCCAGAGGCTCGGGGCCGCTCTGCGTCACCACGTACTGGATCCAGCCACCACGCTGGTACTGCTGGGACGGTTCGACCTCGCGTTGTGTGCGTCCGCAGTGCGCGCTGCGCGCAGCTGGGGCGGCACGTTCGAAGAGCAACTGTGCCAGGGGGATGCCCAGGACACGGTGTGGCCACGCACCATGCGCCACGTCCGAAGTCGATTCCCGAGGACTTTGCGGAGCATCCGCTGACACCCTGCTATCCAAGTGACCTGGAGGCGCTTATGGGGCGGGCCAGTAGCTGGATCTATGGGCATATCCATATCCATGACAGCGTGGGCTACCAGGTGCGAGGGACTCGGGTCGTTTCTAACCCCGGGAGGTAGAAGCTCGGGGGTGGGCGCATGGAGAACTCCACGTTCAGGACTGATTTTTGCGTGGAGGTGGATGATCCAACTACGTTGCTTCTAACGAAATACGCAACTGATAGAGGCCCGAATTCTGCAAGCGGACTTGAAAAACAATCGAATCTCGCTTTCAGCGCTTGCACAGTGCGTATGAGTCACGCGCAGAGTAGTGGATGAGTTGCAGTGGCTTGTGGGCGGGTGCACCTGCGACCAATGCTTGAACTCACTTGAATTCGGCTCTGCAGCGATTGCTGTCCGTGATCGGATGCTTGTGTGTTCACGCGAACTAGTACAAAACAGTCACTGTCCATAGCAACTCCCAGGCACAGCTAGGCCAGCTATGCGAAGTTCGGCCGCCGTGGGATCGCTCAGTTTTATCCGCATTGCTCAGATGACGGTGCTAAGTCAAATCGAGAAATCTCGCGCCACCGACCAACTTCGCGACCATGACTAGCTCTTGGTCATCTCCCACCTTCATCCGAATCTGGTTACCCGATGGCGACAAGTAGAGCCCAGAGTCCCAGAGGATCCGCTCAGCATGAGTAGCCAGGAAATCCAGTTCGGCGAAACCGTCCAACTGTCACGGGAACGTGTCGGATTCGAGCGTCGTTGGCATCGCTGCAGGTGCAGCAAGAAAGGATTGAGCAGCAACTTTTGGAGGCAATCAACACCCAGTGCCTGCAAGATCCGATGACTGTCTTTACCCGTGTGCCGTGGGTGCCTTTTGCCACGTGCAAAGTTCAGGATAATTACACCACCAGCTGCAATAAATGCTGGCCGGGAGTGATGGGAATGCGCAGCGCGCCGTCATCGATGTCTAGAGGGGCATTGCCCAAAGTTGCCGATAGACCTCTGCGTCCTGGTGCATCAGTGGCGGTCACCTTGATGCAGTAGTGGGCGTCGCCGAGAACGATGTTGGCTTCGAAACCTGGCCAATGCGTAGGAATGCACGGGTCGATCACCAGCTCGTTCCCCTCGCGCCGTATCCCCAGGATGCTTTCTACCCCGGCCCGGTACATCCAGCCCGCAGCACCGGTGTACCAGGTCCAGCCGCCGCGCCCGGTGTGCGGTGCCACGGAATAGACGTCGGCGGCCACCACGTAAGGCTCCACGCGGTAGCGCGCCACCTCGTCGGGCGTGCGCGCATGGTGGATCGGGTTGACCAGCGCGAACAGCGCGTGCGCCCGGGTGCCGGCCTGCGGGTCGTTGCGCAACTGGGCCCGGGCCATGATGGCCCACATGGCGGCATGGCTGTACTGCCCGCCGTTCTCGCGCAGGCCGGGCGGGTAGCCCTTGATATAGCCTGGGTCGTGCGGCGTGGTGTTGAACGGCGGTGTGAACAGCAGCGCCAGGCCCTCCTGCGGCCGCAGCAGCTTCTCGCCCAGCGAGGCCATGGCGATCAGCGCCCGCGCCGGGTCGGCGGCGCCCGAGAGCACCGCCCACGATTGGGCGATGGAATCGATGCGGCACTCCTGTCCCTCGTGCGTGCCCAGCCAGGTGCCGTCGTCGAAGGTCGCACGCCGGTACCAGGCGCCGTCCCAGGCCTCGCGCTCCAGCGCGGCGCGCACCGATTCGGCATGCGCGCGCCAGCGCGCTGCGCGGCCTGGGTCGCGGGCGTCGGCCAGCGGCGCCATCAATGCCACCGTGCGCACCAGCAGCCAGCCCAGCCACACGCTTTGACCCCGGCCCTCCTGGCCCACGCGGTTCATGCCGTCGTTCCAGTCGCCCGTGCCCATGAGCGGCAGGCCCAGGTCACCGGTCAATACCATGGTCTGGTCCAGCGCCAGCGCGCAGTGCTCGAACAAGGTGGCCGATGCGTCGGCCAGCATGGGCTGAAAAAATGCGTCGTGCTCGCCCGGCTGCAGTGCAGGCCCTTCCAGGAAGGCAATGGATTCGTCCAGCACCGCCGCATCGCCCGACACCTGCACGTAGCTGGCGGTGGCAAACGCCAGCCACACCCGGTCGTCCGAGATGCGCGTGCGCACGCCCTGGCCCGAGTGCGGCAACCACCAGTGCTGCACGTCGCCTTCGGCAAACTGCCGGCCCGCAGCACGCAGCAGGTGGGCGCGCGTCTCATCGGGGCGTGCAAAAGCCAGCGCCATGCCGTCCTGCAATTGGTCGCGAAAGCCGTAGGCCCCGCTGGCCTGGTAGAAGGCCGAGCGCGCCCAGATGCGGCAGGCCTGCGTCTGGTACAGCAGCCAGCCGTTGAGCATGATGTCCATGGCCCGGTCGGGCGTGCGCACCTGCACGGCGCCCAGCAGGCTGCGCCAATGCCGCACCACCTCCTGCAGCAGTGCGTCTACGTCCAGCAGGCGGTAGCGGGCCACCAGGGCCAGGCTCTCAGTGGCCGATGCGCATTGCCCGATGAAGCCGGTCACCTCCCTGGTTTCCCCAGGCTGCAGCGTGAGCGTGCATTGCAGCGCCGCGCAGGGGTCGCGCCCCGCACCTCCGCCGCCAGACAGCGCAGAGTTGCCCCGCAGCGCCTCAGGCGCCGCCAGGCTGCCATGCCGCCCCAGAAACTCCGTCCGGTCGCTCGTCCACCCCGTCTGCTGGCCGCCCAGGTCGGCAAAGGCCACGCGGCCGGCAAACGCGGTGCTCCAGGGGTTGCGCGCCAGCAGCACGCCGCTGTCCGCATCGCGCTCAGTCAGCACGAATGGGGCCGATGCCCCGCGCGAGGTGCCCAGCACCCACTCGGCATACAGCGTCACGGTGATCTGCCGCACCTGCGCCGTGCGGTTGTGCAAAGTGAGGCGCGAGACCTTTACCGGGTCGGCAATCGGCACGAACTGCAGCAGCTCCAGCGCGATGCCGTGGGCATCGTGCAGAAAGCGGCTGTAGCCGTGCCCATGGCGCGCCGTGTAGGTGCCGTTGCCGCGCATGGGTTGCGCGGTGGGGCTCCACACGTGGCCGCTGGCGTCATCGCGCACGAAGAAGCCCTCGCCCGGCGGGTCGCTCACCGGGTCGTTGGACCAGGGCGTGAGCTGGTTCTCGCGGCTGTTGCCGGCCCAGGTGTAGCCGCTGCCATCGGCCGACACCTGGAAGCCGAAGGCCGGGTTGGCGATGACGTTGATCCACGGCGCGGGCGTGGTGGCACCGTCGCGCAGGATGGTCACGTACTCCGTGCCGTCCTTGTCGAAACCGCCCAGGCCGTTGAAGAACTCAAGCCCGGCGGCGTCCGGCTCGATGGCTGGACCGTACTGTGGGTGCGGTGCCGGCACAGGCGCTGGCCTGGCCACCGGTTCGGGCATCTGCGCGGGCATCAAAGCCAATTGCTGGGCAATGGGGCCGCGCCGCGCCAACAGGGCGACCCGGGCGATGGACTGCAGCAGTGCGCGCGAGGTCGCATCCATGAGGTCGGCACGCAGGGCGTGCACCACGCCCTGCGCCAGCGATTCGCCCAAGCGCGGCCTCGATTGGCTGCTGCGCACGGCGGTCTCGATGGCGATCTGCAGGTCCTGCACATACGACGACGCACGCTCGTTGATCACCACCAGGTCCACGCCAAGGCGCTTCATGCGCCAGTACTCATGCGCCTGCAGCAGTTGGTGCAGCTGGGCGATGTCCTCGATGTCGTCGATGCGCAGCAGCACGATGGGCAGGTCACCCGAGATGCCGTGCTGCCACAGGCCCGATTGCGGCCCCGCGCCGCGTGCGATGGCATCGGACGGGGCCCGAAAGCGAGCATCCGCATACAGGATGGGCGCAGCCAGGCGCTGAAAATCCGCCGCTGCCTCGGCGCCGATGCCGATGTGGCGCAGCTGCACCTGGGCCTGGGTCCAGGCCAGGGTGCGGGCGCGCTCGAAGGCGCTGCGGTCGTGGTGCTGGTCCACCAGGTCGAGCAGTGCCTCGCGCGTGGGCGCCAGCAGGGTCCAGAATGCCACGCGGGCCATCTGGCCGGGGGCGATGCGCACGCGCTGGCGCAGCGCGAACACCGGGTCCAGCACCGTGCCCACGGTGTTGGAGAGCGCGCCGCCGCCATGCACCGCCAGCGCATTGCGCGCCGTGCGGCCCCGGCCGAGGAACAGACCCCGGTCGGTCTCGTACTGCGCCGGGGCGATCACCGTGCCCTCTACCACCGCAAAATGCGCGGCCCACACCCCCGGCTCGCCCGGACTGCGCGCACGGCGCGTGGCCAGCAGCGCGCCGAACTCGGGCAGGTACTCGGTCTGCACGAACATCTTGGAGAACGCCGGGTGGGCGTTGTCGGCCGCAGGCGGGGCCAGCACCAGCTCGGCGTACGAGGTCAGGTCGATCTCGCGCGCACGCGGCCCGGTGTTGACCAGGGTGACCTGGCGCACCTCGCCATCGGCCTCCGCAGATACGATCACCTCGGTGGTGGTGGTCATGCCGCTGTCGTGGCGCGTGAAGGCCGCGTGGTCCTCGGCAAACGCCACCTCGTAGCTGTCAGCCGCGCGGCCCGAGGGTTCTGCCGCCGCGGACCAGGTGCGGCCGCTGTGCGCATCGCGCAGGTACACGTGCGTGCCCCAGTCCTCGCTGGTCCCATCCTCGCGCCAGCGGGTCACCGCCAGGTCGCGCCAGCGGCTGTAGCCGGTGCCGGCCGCGGTGAGCATGACGGCATAGCGCCCGTTGGACAGCAGGTGCGTGGCCGGTGCGCCCGCGTCCGGCGCGCCCATGCGCCGCACCGCATGCAGGTCGTCGCGCACGTCGGCGGGGCCGGTCTGCGTCTCTTCGGCGCGCGGGTGGGCCACGGCCACCAGGCGCGGCATGCGCTCCTGCAGCAGCAGCTCGCAGGCCTGCACCATGGGCTCGCGGTGAAAGCGCTCGCGCATCTGCCCGCCGTGCAAGGTGTTGGCAATGGCCACGATGGTCATGCCCTGGTGGTGGGCCATGTAGTTGCGCACGATGGCCACGGCCTGACCCTCGGGCAGGCGGCTGCGCGTGAAATCGAGCGCCTCATAAAAGCCGTGCTGTCCCAGGGCGCCGAGCTGCACCAGGCGCGAGAAGTTGCGCCCCGCTGCGGTGGCATCCACCATGCAGGCCAGGCCCGTGGCGTAGGGGGCGATCACCAGGTTCTCGGCCAGCCCGCGCTTGAGCCCCAGGCCCGGCACGCCGAAGTTGGAGTACTGGTAGGTGAACTCCAGGTCGCGCGCGTTGTAGGCCGACTCGGAGATACCCCAGGGGATGCCCTGCAGCGCCCCATAGGCCATCTGCCGCTGCACCACCAGGGTGTTGGTCTGCGCCAGCAGGCTGCCCGCGGGCGCGCGCATCACCAGCGACGGCATCAGGTACTCGAACATCGAGCCCGACCACGACACCAGCGCCGAGCCCTTGCCCACCGGGATCGCCGTGCGCCCCAGGCGGAACCAGTGGCGCGTCTCCACATCGCCCTTGGCAATGGCGAACAGGCTGGCCAGCCGCGCCTCGGACGCCAGCAGGTCATAGCAGTTGGCGTCCAGCCGGTTCTCCACCGCCGCGTAGCCGATGGACAGCAGCTTGCGCTCGGGGTCCAGCAGAAAGGCGAAGTCCATGCCCAGCGCCAGGGCGCGCGCCGTGCCGGCCAGCGCCTGCCAGCGGGCGTCGAGCGTGGCCGCATCCGCGCCGGCCACCTGCAGGTCGCGCCCCTGCTCGGCCACCCGTGCGCGCACGGCGCCGGCCCAGAACAGCAGGGCATCGCCCTCGCCACTGCCCGCAGGCACAACGATGTCCTGCGCCTCCTTCAGTGCCTTGTCGGCCAGGCGCTGCAGGGCGGGTACGCCCATCTCCACGGTGCCGCCGGCCACCGCGGTGTCGATCTCGGCCAGCAGGGCCAGCAGGCGCCGGCCCTGCGCGCCCTGCGCGGCGGGCACGCCGTGCACCGCCTCGCGCGCCAGCGCCACGGCATCGCCCAGCCCCGCCACCCAGGTCGCGGGCAGCGGCGCGCGCACCCAGCCCTCGCAGGCATTGGCCAGCGCGATCAGGTGGCCGGCCAGGTTGCCGCTGTCCACCGACGACACGTAGGCCGGCGCCAGCACCTGGGCCGTGCCGGTGTCGTACCAGTTGTAGAAGTGGCCCCGGTGGCGCGCCAGCGCGTCCATGCTGGCCAGCGTGGCCTCCAGCCGGTCGGCCGTCTGCACGGCGCCGGCCCAGCCGAAGTCGCGCGCCGCCACCGCCGACAGCAGGTACAGCCCCATGTTGGTGGGCGAGGTGCGGCGCGCCACCACGGGCTTGGGGTCTTCCTGGAAGTTGTCGGGCGGCAGGTGGTGCTCAGACG
>Ga0209023_10000748_pt1 | contig 46940 bp, 50 predicted proteins | sample LakOneMetagenome_FD_187468 | JGI IMG/M metagenome (GOLD analysis project Ga0209023, IMG submission 187468) | Freshwater and sediment microbial communities from Lake Erie, Canada (SPAdes) (version 2) | ecosystem: Environmental > Aquatic > Freshwater > Lentic | place: Lake Erie, Canada...
AATCGTCTGGTCGGACAAGGGAGGGTCTCTTCTCGGATGGGTGGGATCGGGCGCGCCGGATGGCTCGCAGGGAAGTACGAAGCTATCACCGAGGCCCAGGCTCGCTCCAAGAGGAGCGCGGCTCACGCCGGACGGTGCCCCACCAGCAGGAACTCCTCGTGGAGCAGGTCCGGAGGGTTGGGGCCGTACTCCCCCGGCCGCACCGCCCACAGGTGGTCGACCTCGAGCCCGGATCGGGCGGCGAGCAACCGGAGCTCGCGGGGCGTGAAGCAGGTGGTCCAGAGATCGACCTCGATCGCCGAGCCCTGTTCGTTCCGGATCTCGGTGCGCTCGTGGTTCACGCCCCGCTCGGCGTCGAAGGACCCGCGCTCGTCGTCGAGCCACTGGACCTGGAAGTAGGCGCTGAAGGCGGTGAGCCCGACCCGACCGCCAGGTCGGAGCGCTCGAGCGATGCCGTCGAGCACCGTTCCATCCGGGTCCAGCGGCGTGTCGGCGCCCACTCCCCCGTCGGCCAGGCCGAACCCGCCCTGGCAGAGCGAGATCACGGCGTCGAACACACCGTGGAACGGCAGGACGCGAGCATCCAGGCGCTCGAAGGTCACCCCTTCGGGTGCATCGCGGCGGGCCAGCTCCACGAATCGCTCGCTGATGTCGACCCCATGCACCGAGATGCCCCGGCGGCCCAGGGCGTGGGCGTGGCGACCTGGCCCGCAACCGACGTCGAGCACGCGCATGCCGGGTTCCAGGGCCAGCGCCTCCACCAGGTACCCCACCTCCTGCTCGGTCCCCTTGGTGAAGGAGTATCGGAGGTAGGCGTCGCCGAGGTGGTCGGCCAGATCCTCGAACCAGTGATCGCGCTGCGGCGTCGGGTCGCTCACGACCCGAGCATGCCAGGACGCTGGCGGTCAGTCGCAGGCGGCCTGGCGGGCGACGAGCAGGTCGCGCTGGGTGGACAGCACCTTCGGGTCGTGGGTGAACTGCAGCCACCCGAGCGATGCCCGATCCTCCTCGGCCGCGGTCTTGATCGCAGCGATGGTCTTGCTCTGCTTGTCCATCTGGGCGACGAGGGCGACGACGCCGCTGTGGAGCGGCCCGGCGGTGGAGGCCTGCAGGGCGGTGGTGGCGTTGGCCAGGCGCCCGGCGTTGCCCTTGGCCCAGCCCGCGATGTTCACCGATCCGGGAACGGCATAGCGGCGCTTCACGTACGACGTGAGGTCCTCGGTCCAGTCCCGGGTACCGGCGTAGGCCTCGCAGAACTGGTCGACGTTGGCCACGCCGAACGCGGCCGGGCTGTCGCCGGCCTTGGCTCCGCCCAGCGCCGATGAGGTGGCCAGCGCTCCGGAGCGGGTCTCCGCCTCGACCTTGGCGTTGTCGAGCGCCAGGGCCTGCTTCTTCTCCGCGACCGAGCCGATGTTCTTGCCCATGTAGCTCACCAGCCCGACCGCTCCCAGGAGCAGGACGGCGATGATCGCCACGTCGACCGGGATGTGGCGCTTGCGGTGCTTGCGCAGCTCCTCGATGTCGCCGACGACCGTGCCCGGGCGTGGCGGTGGCAGCCCGGTCTTGCCCTTCTTCGAGCTCTTGCCGCCATTGCCATCGGGTCCGCCGCCTTCGCCCCATGCCAGCGGCTGGGCCAGGGGCTGGCCGTCCTCGCCCACCTCGGGGATGGGCACGTTGCCGCGGATGGCGGCCACCTGGACCTTGGAGAGCTCCGTGCTCGGACCGGCACCGTGGAGGCCCAGTCCCGAGGCGCGTTCGGCCAGGTCCAGGGACTTCTCCTCCAATTCCAATGCCAGCTCGTAGAGGTACATGAGCCCTTTCGCCTCGTCGGCGTCCCGTCGGCATCTGGAGGCGAAGGTTGAGCCACCGGGTCCGATCAGGGGTGTTCGCGCAACACGATGGCCACGTGGGAACCGTCGACCGCGGTTGCGGCCGGATCCAGCACGTAGCCCTGGGGATGCTCGAACCCAGCCAGATCCATGGGATCCCGAGCCCCGGTCTCGGCCAGCCAGCGAACGATGGACCCCTTGAGCAGCTTGTTCCAGTGCGACACGGTGCGGCCGTTGCGGTCGAGGAACTGGACCGTCACCCGCTGCCGGGGCGAGAGGTCTGCCCAGCTCACCGCGGCGGCGTGCTCGGCCGGGAGCAGGTCCCACACCACGGCACGGTCCACCCTGGGCGCCAGTGCCGCGGTCACCTGCGGTCGCCACCAGGTGGACAGCTTCCCCAACGGGTCCAGGCGGGCGCCCATCTTGAGCCGGTACTCGGGGATCGGGTCGGTGGGGCTCACCAGGCCCCACAGCCCCGACACCACCAGGGCGTCGCGCTGGAAGCGCCGACGGGCGACCCCCCGGAGCGATCCGGGGTCCAGCTCGCGGTACAGCACGCCCGTGTAGCGAGCCATGGCGGCCATGGTGGGGGCGGTGGCCACTCCGGAGCGTCGGCCGAGGGCGCGTAGCACCCGGGCCCGGGCCGGATCGAGCTCCTGGACCGTCATGGTGCCCGGCGACCACGGCTCGCCCATGCCACCGGCCGCCTTGCCCTCCGACGGCGGAAGCAGGACGACGGTGCGGGCAGCCATGGGCGGCGACGCTAACGCCGTACGCTCGGCCCCCATGGCTCGCACCGACACCGAACCGCTCCCCACCGGCGACGACAAGGTCGTCGCCGTCCGGTCGATGTTCGACGCCATCGCGCCCCGCTACGACCTGGTCAACCGGGTGATGACGTTCCGGATGGACGTGGGTTGGCGCAAGCGCACCATCGCCAAGCTGGCCCTGCCCCAGGCCTCCACCATCTTGGACCTGGCGTGCGGCACCGGCGACCTCTGCAAGGGCCTGGCCGCCGCCGGCCTACGGCCGGTAGGCATGGACCTCTCCTTCGGCATGCTCGCCGCGGCGCGCACCACCGTCCCGCTCGCCCAGGCCGACGCCCTTCGCCTGCCCGTTGCCGACGGCTCGGTCGACGGCGTCACCTGCGGCTTCGCCCTTCGCAACTTCGTGGAGCTGGCCCCCTTCTTCGCCGAACTGGCCCGGGTGGTCCGGCCAGGCGGGCGCATCGCCCTGCTCGAGGTGGCGGAGCCGGCCAACCCGGTGCTGCGGTGGGGCCACAGCATCTACTTCGGCAAGGTCGTGCCGGTGATCGGTGGCCTCCTGTCGGACGCCGCGGCCTACCAGTACCTCCCCCGTTCCGTGGCCTACCTGCCCGAGCCCCAGACCATGCTCGACATGTTGGCCGATGTCGGCTTCGAGCAGGTCGACCGCCAGCTCCTGTCCACCGGCATCGCCCAGCTCATCACCGCCAGCCGCGCATGACGTCGGCCGGCCCGGAGGTGGCCCCCCACCCGCTGGTCGCCCGGACCACGCGCCTCGACCGCGACCTCGACCTGGTCACCGTGGCCGGGTCGCACGGCGTGGTGTTCAGCCGCAGTCGCACCGGGTTCGGTGGTCGTGGCGTGGCCGCCCGGCTCCCCCGAGCCGAGGCCCTCGCCGCCCTGGCATCGATCGCCGTCGAGCGTCCCAACGACCAGCCCGGCTCGGGTCCGGTCGCCTTCGGCGCGCTCCCCTTCCTCCCCGGGGCCGATGCCGACCTGATCGTGCCCGAGCTGCTCGTGCGACGCGACGCCGACGGCTCGCGTTGGGTCACCACCGTCACCCCGGCCCACGACCCCGCGCCGGACCCGCTCGCGCTCTTGGACCAGATCATCGAGGACACCCCCGCGCCCGGCACCGAGCCCGGGCCGAGTTCGTTCGAGGTCCGGTCCTCACGACCACCGTCGGCCTGGACCGACGCCGTCGCCGAGGCCACCGCCCGCATCCGGTCCGGCCGGCTCGACAAGGTGGTGCTGGCCCGTGAGGTGGTCATCACCGCCGACGAGCCCATCCCCGTGTCCACCGTGCTCACCCGGCTGGCCCAGGGCTATCCCGACTGCTTCTTGTACCTGGTCGACGGGTTCTGCGGTGCCAGCCCCGAGCTGCTCGTGGGTCGGTCGGGCGACGTGGTGCGAGCCCAGCCCATGGCTGGCACCGCGCCCCGCCGCGGCGATCCCGCGGCCGACGCCCGCCTCGCCGCCAACCTGCTGGCATCCCCCACCTACCGCCACGAGCACCAGGTCACCATCGACGCCGTGCACGACGGCCTGCTCGCCTTCTCCTCCTACGTCGACTACGAGCCCGAGCCGTCGGTGGTGGCCATGGCCAATGTCGCCCACCTGGCCACGTCGGTCGAGGGTCGGCTGTCGCACCCGCCGGCGTCGGTGCTCGAACTGGTCGAGGCCCTCCACCCCACCCCTGCGGTCTGCGGCCACCCCCGCGCCGCCGCGCTGGAGGTGATCGCCGAGCTCGAGGGGATGGATCGGGGCCGCTACGCCGGGGCGGTGGGCTGGGTGGACCGCGACGGCAACGGACAGTGGGCGGTGGCCATCCGCGGTGGCTCGATCCAGGGAAACGTCGCCCGCATCGTCGGAGGCAACGGCATCGTCGGCGACTCGCACCCCCCGACCGAGCTGATCGAGACCCGCGCCAAGCTCCAGGCCATGCTCACCGCCATCGTCCGCCCCTGACCCACCTCTCCAGCCCGCCCGACCCCAACCCCCCGAATGTGCGGCGGGAGAAGGCCGATTTTGGCCTCGTGGCGCGTGCAGATCCTCAGCCGGCGGAGCGGGTGGCCTCGATCGCGGCGGCCACCGCGGCGTTGAGCTCGTCGTGTCGGTCGACGTTGGCGGCGCGATCGGTGCGCACCCGCACCAGCACCACCCCGCCGGCGGCGAACGACGCCTCGAGCGCCTGCGCCAGGTCCTGCGGCCCCGCCGGCTCGATGGTCACTAACCCGTGCGCGGCGGCCAGCACGGGGAGCTGCACGCCGTGGGGCGTCCCGAACAACTGCTCGAACCGCTCGGCACCCAGCGCCCCAGCCTGCGGGAGGAACGAGAAGATCCCGCCGCCGTCGTTGTCCACCACCACGACCGTCAGGTCGACGCCGCGGTCCATGAGGCCGAGCAAGGCGTTGGTGTCGTGGAGGAAGGCGACGTCGCCCACGAGCACGGCGGTGTGGCGGCCGGTGCCGCGGGCGGCGAGTGCAGCCCCGACGGCGGTCGACACGACGCCGTCGATCCCGTTGGCGCCCCGGTTGGCCAGCACGTGCACACCCGGGACCTGTCCCCCGAACCACTCGAGATCTCGCACCGGCATCGACGACGAGACCACCAGCGTCGCCGGCGTTGCGGTGGCCTCCACCCGCTCCGCCAGCACGGCGGCCAGGGCGCGGACCACGCCCGGCTCGGTCAGCTCAGCGTGCTCCGCCAGCACCTCGTCCACCGCCGACGATGCCGCCGACTCCAGCGCGGACCACCGTCCCTCCCAGCCAGGCTGCGACGGCCGACCCACCAGGCGGGCCAGGGCGGTGACCGCTGCGGTGGGATCGGCGTGAAGGACGTGGTCGGCCGTCCGATCGGCGTCGAACCAGCGACCGTAGGGATCGATCGCCACCTGGCGGGCGCCGCTGGCCGCCAGCCATGCGCCCACCACCTTGGAGGCCGGCGGCGCGCCGAGCCGAAGCACCACCTCGGGACACAGCTCGGCGGCGAGCCCGGCGTCGCGCAGGAGCGCGTCGGCGTGGGCCACCACCAGCGGATGACCGATCCGACACCCCGACCGAGGGTCGGCGAGCACGGGCCAGCCCGTGGCCTCGGCCAACGCCACCACCGCCCGAGCCGATCCCCCGTCGGCACCGACCACGATCAGTCCGCGGTCGGCATCGAGCAGCTCGGTCAGACGTTCGGTTCCCGCTCGATCCACCGCCAGACGGCGGCCGCCGGCGGTGTGCCAGGCCCGTCCGCCATCGCGGCCCTCGGGTGGAGCTGCCGGGACGCCGACCAACGGTTCGCGGAAGGCCAGGTCGAGGTGGACGGGACCGGGTCCAGGGGGGGCATCCGTGGTCTCCACCACGGCACGAGCCGCCAGCGACCGCCACGACCATCGGGTGGCCTCGACCGGCGGGCCTGGAGCGCTGAACCACCTCACCGACCCGCCGAAGAGGTGGACCTGGTCGACGGTCTGCGGCGCCCCCACCGCCTGGAGCTCGGGCGGCCGGTTGGCCGTGACCACCAGCATCGGCACGCTCGCCTGGTGGGCCTCGACGATGGCCGGGTGCAGCTCCACCGCGGCGGTGCCACTGGTGGTGAGGACCACCGCCGGACGTCCTGAGGCCAGCCCGAGGCCGAGGGCCATGAACCCGGCCGAGCGTTCATCGATCTGGACGTGGATGGCAAGGTCGGATCGGGAGGCAAGCGCAAGGGCGAGCGGCGTGGACCGGGACCCAGGCGAGACCACGGCATCGGTGACCCCGCCGCGAACCCACTCGTCGACCAACGTGGCGCAGAAGGTGGCGGTCACCACGGCGCCGGCCTCCTCAGGTCCAGTGGGTCCGGCGGAGTCGACAGGCGAGGTCACCGGACCATCTGAGCAGCCCGCAGCCCCGGCGCGCACCCTGGCCGTGCGAGCATGCCGACGTGCAACCCCCTCCGAAGGCCCCGCCGCCCGCGCCCGGGCTGCATCGGGTGGTCGTCGGGTCGGGCCCGTCGATCGTGCTGGCCCACGGCTTCACCCAGACCCACGTGTCCTGGGAACCGGCGGCGATCGACCTGGGCGTCGACCACCGGGTGACCTCGGTCGATCTCCCCGGTCACGGAGCGTCTGGGCACGACGATGCCGACCTGGCCACGTCGGCCGCTCTGCTGGGCGAGGCCGCAGGCCCGGCGGTCTACGTCGGCTACTCGATGGGCGGGCGGGTGGCCCTGCGCCTGGCCATCGACCGGCCCGAGCTGGTCCGAGGCCTGGTGCTGATCGGGGCCACCGCCGGCATCGACGACGCCACCGAACGGGCCGCCCGGCGCGCGGCCGACGAGGTCCTGGCCAACCGGATCGAACAGGACGGCGTCGAGCGGTTCGTTGCGCGGTGGCTCCGCCAGCCCCTGTTCGCCGACCTCGAGATCTCGGCCGACGATCGGGCTGCCCGCCTCGCCAACCGGCCGGAGGGCCTGGCCCGGTCCCTTCGCCACGCCGGCACCGGGGCCATGGACCCGCCGTGGTGGGACGAGTTGCCCGGAGTGCACGCCCCCACCCTCGTGGTGGCCGGTGCCCTCGACGCCAAGTTCGCCACGCTCGGTCAGCGCCTGGTCGACGGCATCCGGCTCGGACCGGGCAAGGCCGAGCTGCGCCTGGTGGACGACGTCGGCCACGCCGCCCACCTGCAAGCCCCGGCGGCGATCGCTCGAATCGTCCGCGCCCACGTCGCGGGCCTGGGTCCCTGACATCGATCAGGCGGAGATGGCCAGGCCCAGGGCGAGGAGGACGCCGAAGGCCAACTGCACCCGGCCCGTGGCCGCGAGCACCGGGATCAGGTCTCGGCCCTTCGCTCCTGACAGCACGGCGATGACCGGCTTCTGGGCCAAGATCACCGAGGCCAGGGCCAGGGCGGCCGCCGGGCGGCTCCCAAGCCCGGCGATCAGCGGCACGCACACGTAGGGCAGCACCAGCAGCGCGGTGTAGAGGTATCGCGTCCGCAGGTCGCCGAGCCGCACGGCCAGGGTGTTCTTGCCCACCTCTGTATCGCCGGGGATGTCACGCAGGTTGTTCACCACGAGCAGCGCGGTGGCCAGCAGACCGACCGGGACCGACGAGGCCAGCGACAAGCGCGAGAGCTCACTGGTCTGCACGTACGCCGAACCGGCCGTGGCCACCACCCCGAAGAACACGAACACGAATGCCTCGCCCAGCCCTGCGTAGCCGTAGGGCCGGGGGCCTCCCGTGTAGAACCACCCGGCCGCGATGGCGGCGGCGCCGACCACGAACAGGATCGGCCCGACGGCGATGGCCAGGGCCGTGCCCACCAGGCCGGCGACCGCGAACGACCCAAGGGCAGCGAGCTTGACCGACTTGGGCGACGCGAGCCCTTGGCCCACCAGCCGGACCGGACCGACCCGCTTGTCGTCAGCGTCGGTCCCCCGCACGCCGTCGCTGTAGTCGTTGGCGTAGTTCGTGGCCACCTGCAGGGCGAGGGCCACGATCATGGCGGCACCCGCGCGCCACCAGATCAGTCCGCCTGGCACCCGTCCGACCGCGCACGCCGTACCCACCACCACGGGCACGACCGCGGCCGGCAGCGTCCGGGGCCGAGCACCGGCCACCCACACGTTCATCGGGCGTGCTCCATGGGCCGCGAGTTTGGTGCCACGCTGGTCCGGTGCGCGAACTGGTGGCGATCGACCTGGCCGCGGGGCCAGCGTTCATCACCGCTCTGCGCCAGATATGGGACCACGGTGACACGGCGTTCCCGTTGGATCAGCGCCTCCCCGTTCCGGCCCGCACCGCGCTCCTCGACGCGATCCGTCCCCATCGGCTGCTGGCCGATCCTGCGACCCCACCGACCGCACTGCACCTCGATGCTCCACCCCTGGCCGACGGGGATGCGCTCGTGGTGGCGTCGAGCGGGACGTCGGGGGCGCCGAAGGCGGTGGTGCACACCCATGCCGCCCTCGCGGCCCACGCCGCAGCGGTGCACGCCCGCCTCGGCGTGGATCCGGCGACCGACCGCTGGCTGGCCTGTCTCCCCCTGGCCCACGTCGGCGGGTTGGGCGTGGTGGTCCGTGCCCTGATCACCGACACCCCGCTGGATGTCTTGGACGGCTTCCATGCCGACGTGGTGGCGGACGCTCCAACCGAGCTCGGCACCACGCTGGTGTCGCTCGTCCCCACCGCGCTCGACCGCCTCGACCCCGCCCCCTTCCGCTGGGTGGTGCTGGGCGGCTCGGGCGACGATCGAGCTCGCCCGGCGAACGTGGTCCACACCTATGGACTCACCGAGACCGGCGGCGGCGTGGTGTACGACGGAACGCCGTTGCCGGGCTGCGAGGTGCACATCGACGGTTCCGACCACATCGCCCTCCGGGGGCCGATGCTGGCGAGGGGTGTGCGCCAGCCCGACCAGGAGTCGCTGACGGCCGTGGTCGACGAGCAGGGCTGGCTCCGCACCGGCGACCTCGGCTCCTGGGCCGACGATGGCCGGCTCGAGGTCCACGGTCGGGCCGATGACCTGATCGTCACCGGCGCCGAGAACGTGTGGCCCACCGCGGTGGAGGCCGCCATCGGTTCCATGGCCAGCGTCAGGGAGGTGGCGGTGATGGGACGTCCCGATCCCGAGTGGGGCGAGCGCGTGGTGGCCGTCGTGGTCCCCGTGGAGGCCGACCGCCCCCCGTCGCTCGACGAGGTGCGCGACCACGTCCGCGCCCACCTTCCGGCCTACGCCGCCCCCCGTGAGCTCGTGCTCACCGACGCGCTGCCCCGCTCCGCCTTGGGCAAGATCCGCCGCGCCGACCTGTCCTGATCTGGCCTGCTCGGCCACCGGTGTCGGTCGATGGCGTCGGGAGGATTGGTGCAGACGGGAGGATCAGTACGGGTGCGAGATGTAGTCGTTCAGCACCTGCTTCTCGGCCTCGAGACCCGAGATGCGGTCCTTGACCACGTCGCCGATGCTGATCAGCCCGCTGAGGCCGCCGTCGACCACCACGGGCACGTGACGGATCCGACGGTCGGTCATGGTGTTCATCAGCTCCTCGACGGTGGTGTCGGGCTGGCAGGTCACCACCTCGGCCGTCATCCAGCGGCGAGCCGGCTCATCGAGCGCCCCGGCCCCCTCGCGTGCGATGGCTCGCACGACATCTCGTTCGGACAGCACGCCGTCGATGTGGCGCCCGTCGGCCGAGACCACGACCGCACCGATGTGGTGCTCGGCCAGCACCGCCACCACCTCGGACGTGATGAGGTCGGGGGAGACGGTCACCACCCCCACACCCTTCGCCTGGAGCAGAACGCTCACCTGCATGGGAACCTCCGGAGCCGTGTCACGATCGGACACCATCCATCGAACCACATCTGCGCCTCTCGCGTGACGGGTGTCACCACCTCGTCACGCGCTTGGAACGGGCACCGCGATGGTGGGAGCGCCGACGGTGGGCCGCAGCCAGACCTCCAGGCCCTCGGTGATCCCCAACTGGACGGCGTCGGAGCGGGTGAGCACCGACTGGACCGAGTCATCGCCCACCTGCACGTCGAGCCGGACCTCGAACCCCACCCGAAGGGTGCGGGTGATGACGCCCCGCGAGGCGCCCCCGCCCGGGTCGTCGACGTAGACGTGGAGGTCGTGGGGCCGGATGAGCCGGCCGCCGAGGCTGGTGACCGGGCCGAGGAAGCTCATCACGAAGTCGTTGGCCGGCTCGTCGTAGAGCACGTCGGGCGAGCCGACCTGCTCGATGCGTCCCTGGTTGATCACCACGATCTCATCGGAGACCTCCAGGGCCTCCTCCTGGTCGTGGGTGACGAAGACAGTGGTCACGTGGACCTCGTCGTGCAGGCGCCGCAACCACTCGCGCAGCTCCTTGCGCACCTTGGCGTCGAGCGCGCCGAAGGGCTCGTCGAGCAAGAGCACGCTCGGTTCCACGGCCAGGGCTCGGGCCAGGGCCATGCGCTGACGCTGCCCACCGGAGAGCTGGGCCGGCAGGCGGTCGGCGAACTGGTCGAGGTGCACCAGCTCCAGGAGCTCCTTCACCCGGGCGGCGATCTCGTCCTTGGGCCGCTTGCGGATCTCCAACCCGAACGCCACGTTGCGGGCCACGCTCAGGTGCTTGAAGGCGGCGTAGTGCTGGAAGACGAAGCCCACGTTGCGCTTCTGCGGCGTGAGGTGGGTGGCGTCCTTGCCCTCGATCTCGACGGTGCCGGAATCGGCCGACTCGAGGCCGGCGATGATGCGCAACAACGTGGACTTGCCGCCGCCGCTCGGACCCAGCAGAGCGGTGAGCTGGCCGGTGGGCAGGTGGACCGACACGTCATCGAGCGCCACGAAGTCGCCGAAGCGCTTGGAGATCCCGGTGACCTCGATGCTCATTGGTCTGCTTCCTGCTTGGGACGGATCAACGACACCACCACGATGCAGGCGACGGACAACGAGGCGAGCAGGAACGCGGTGGCGTACGCACTCCCCTGTTGGAAGTCCTGGTACTTCTGCTCGACGACCATGGTGGCGGTCTGGGTCTGCCCGTCGAAGTTGCCCGACACGATCTTCACCGCGCCGAACTCGCCGATGCACCGAGCGAAGGTGAGGACGACGCCGTAGACCAGGGCCCACTTGATGGTGGGCAGGGTGATGCGGCGGAAGGTCGCCCACGAACCGGCACCCAGGCTTCGGGCCGCCTGCTCCTGCTCGGTGCCCACCTCCTGGAGGACCGGCACCAGTTCCCGGATCACCAGCGGCAGGGAGACGAACGCCGTGGCCATGACCATGCCCGGCGTGGCGAAGATGACCTGGAACCCGGCCCGGTTGAGCTCCGGCCCGAACCAGCCGTCCTTCCCGCCGTAGACCAAGATCAGCGCCAGGCCCACCACCACGGGCGACACGGCCAGGGGCAGGTCGATGAGGGCGCTCAGCGTTCGCTTGCCGGGGAACTCGTAGCGGACGAGGAGCAGGGACATCCCGACGCCGAACACGGTGTTGAGCGCCACCGCCTGGATGGACACGATGAACGTGAGCTTGAGGGCATGGGTGACCGACGGGTCGCTGAGGGCGATCCGCAACGAGTCGAGCCCGTTGGCGAACGTCTCCTTCACCACCAGGCTCACCGGCCAGGCCACGAGGAGCACGAGGTAGACGATCGTGATCACGCGGAAGACGTAGGTGAGCGGGCCCTTGGGGCGACGACGGTGCTCAGCCACGCCGGGCCACCCGGCGCTGGAGGAGGTCGAGGGCGACGATCACCGCGAGCGAGACGGCCAACAAGATGGTGGCCACTGCGGCTGCGGACCCGTCGTTGCCGTTCTCGAGGTAGGTCAGGATCCGCACCGACGAGACCTCGGTCTTCATGGGCAGGTTGCCCGACAGCAGCACCAGGGACCCGTACTCGCTGATGGCCCGGGCGAAGGACAGGGCGGCCCCGGCGGTGATGGCCGGGGTGAGGCTGGGCAGGATGATCCGCCGGAAGATGGTGAAGCGGCTGGCGCCCAGCGATGCCGCCGCTTCCTCCATGTCGCCGTCGAGCTCGGCCAGCACCGGTTGCACGGTGCGGACCACGAACGGCAGCGTCACGAACAAGAAGGCGAGGAACACCGCGACCCGGGTGTTGGCGATGTTCACCCCCATCGGGCTCTTGGGCCCGTAGAGGCTGAGCAGCACCAGGCCGGCAACGATGGTGGGCAGGGCGAACGGGATGTCGATGACCACCTCGAGGGCGCCCTTGCCCCAGAAGCGGTCGCGCACCAGGACCCAGGCGATCATGGTGCCCATCACCACGTCGACGAGCGTGACCACGAAGGCTTGGGTGATGGTGAGACGGATGGCCGCCGCGGTCTGGACGTTGGTCAACGTCCCCCAGAACTCGCTCCAGCCGCCGTCGGTCCCGCGGACCACCACCGCGATCAGCGGGATCAGGGCGAGGATGCTGAACCAGAGCACGGCGACGCCGAGCCCCAGTCCCGATGCAGGAGTGAGGGTGGTCACCCCCCGCGCCCGCCGCCGCGAGCGCGTGGGGGTGACCGCCTCCGTCAGGGTCACGACTTGCCGGTGGCCTGCTGGATCTTGGTGACGATGCCGTTGTCCTCGTCGAAGAACTTCTTTCCGGCGTCGGACCAACCACCGAAGTCACCGTCGATGGTGAGCAGCTTCTCGGGGGTGGGGAACGGATCGCTGGGATCGTTTGCGCCCTTGACGGTCACGTCGACGCCGTCGACCACGGGACGCCAGCCCTTCTCGGCGAAGACGGTCTGGCCGTCCTTGCTCTCGATGTAGTCGAGGTAGTCCTTGGCCTTGGCGCTGGCGCCTTCGGTGACCGCCGCGGGGTTCTCGATGAGGAGGGTCTCGTCGGGGACGATGTAGTCGAAGTCGGCGCCGCTCTGGCGGGCCAGGATCGCTTCGCTCTCGTAGGAGAGCAGCACGTCGCCGGTGCCGCCCTGGAAGGCGGTGGTGGCGTCACGGCCGCTGCCGGGGAGGGCCTTCACGTTCTTGAACAGCTTGGTGAGGAACGCTTCGGCCTCGGCCGGGGTGCCGCCCTTGGCGATGACGTGGCCGTAGGCGGCGAGGATGTTCCAGCGAGCCGAGCCCGACGATCCGGGGTTGGGCGACACGATGCCGATGCCCGGCTTCACCACGTCGTCCCAGCCCTTGATGTTCTTGGGGTTGCCCTTGCGGACCACCAGCACCACCACGGTGCTGCTGGCGATGCCCTTGGTGGGGCCGGTGTTCCAGTCCTTGGCGACCTGGCCGGAGTCGACCAGGCGGGTCACGTCGCTGCCCAGCGAGAAGTGGACCAGGTCGGCCTTGAGGCCACCGGCCACGGCCCGGCTCTGGTCGCCGGAGGGACCGTAGGAGCTCCGCCACGTCACGCCCTTGCCGTCGGGAGTCTCGCCCCAGGCCTTCTGTGCGGCGTCGTGGGCTGCCTTCGGGACCGAGAAGGCCACCAGGTTGAGGGTGGTCTTGGCCCCGCTCGAGCTGGAGTCCGAGCCGGATCCGCCTTCGCTGGCCGAGCTGCCCCCGCACGCCGCCAGCGCCAGGCTCCCGACCAGTGCCACCACGGCTGCCGCTCTCCAGGGGTTTCGCATCTCTCGTCCTCTCGCACCGGCCAGGCCGGGTTCTTTTCCTATGGGGATGGGGGACAATACTGGAAACCTGACCAAACTCGTCAACTTTCGGTCGTGTGACGTCGGCCACCACCCCACCCCGAAGCCCGTACCCACTGATCCCCGGGCGCGAAGCGACCCCCGCTCGGGAGCAGGGGTCGCTTCGTGGGGGACCGGGTGGAACTGGCGGGTCAGCGCAGGCCGAGCTTGCGGGAGCAGGCTGGCCAGGCGCCCCAGCCCTGGCGAGCACGGAGGCGCTCACCCATGGCGATCTGGGTCTCCCGGCTGGCCTGGTTGGGCAGACCGGAGCCGCCGACGGCATGCCACGAGCCGGCCGAGAACTGCAGGCCGCCGTAGTACCCGTTGCCGGTGTTGATGGCCCAGTTGCCGCCGGCCTCGCAGCGGGCGAGGGCGTCCCAGACGCTGCCATTGGACACGGCAGGGGCGGGCGCGGCCACCGGGGCTGGGGGCGCCGTCACCGGGGGTGCGGTGGTGGGCGGGGTCGTGGTGGTGGGCGGCATCGTGGTCGTGGTGACGGCGGCCAGCGGCACTCGCTGGTCTGCCCCGCTGACCGAGGTGTTGGCGGCCCAGGTGGCGGTGAAGCCGAGGGTGTGGATGCCGACGACCTTGGCCGGCTTGGGGACCCGCTGGGCGAGGGCATGAGCCGGGGTGGCGTCAGCCACCGTGCTGGCCGAGGGGCGCTCGACGGCGTGGGCGCCGCCCGATCCGTGGGCGGTGGTGACCGACTGACCCGAGTCGTCGGGCTGAGCGGCCACGGCGGTCACGGCCAGCAAGCTGGCGGCAACCATGAGTCCGGCCCAGAAGGGCCAGCGGAGGGCACGTCGGGTGGACGTGCCGTCGGTACTCGGGGGGTGGTCGGCGCCGGCAGCGCGCGACAGAGGTTTCTTCATGGGGATGGAGCTCCTTGTTGGAGAGGGAGGTGAGACGGGGGCGCACAGGCCCGCGCCGCTTCACCACTTACTTCGGACATTCTGTCATGGAATCGAGCGTTTCGTAACCTCACTGACACGTGAGAATCGTCACACCGCATGTGTGGGAACTGTGCAATCGATAGAACAGATACCCCTGCCGCCTCGAGCCGGTACCGTGCAGACCATGAACCGCCTTGGGTCCGAGCTGTCCCCCTACCTGCGCCAGCACGCCGACAACCCGGTGGATTGGTACCCCTGGGGACCCGACGCGTTCGACGAGGCCCGGCGCTCGGACCGGCCGATCTTCTTGTCCATCGGCTACAGCGCCTGCCACTGGTGCCACGTGATGGCCCACGAGTCGTTCGAAGATCCGGCCACGGCGGCCGTGCTCAACGACTGGTTCGTCTCGGTGAAGGTGGACCGGGAGGAACGGCCCGACGTCGACGCCGTCTACATGGAAGCGGTCCAGGCCATGACCGGCTCGGGCGGGTGGCCGCTGTCGGCATTCCTCACGCCCGACGGCGAGCCCTTCTTCACCGGCACGTACTTCCCCCCTCGCCCCAGCCACGGTCACCCTGCATTCGTGCAGGTCCTGCAGGGCGTGCACGAGGCCTGGACCGAGCGGCGGGGGGCGTTGCAGGAGCAGGCGGCATCGATCACCGCCCACCTCAACCAGTCGTCGCTGACCGGCGATGGCGTCCTGCCCACCCAGGCGTCGCTGGTCGGGGCCCGAGATGCGCTCGTCGCCCAGCACGATGCTGCCTTCGGCGGGTTCGGCGGCGCCCCCAAGTTCCCGCCGACCATGAGCCTGGAGCTGCTGCTCCGCCACCACGTCCGCACCGGCGGTGACCCGCAGGGCTTGGCCGTGGTCGTGCGGACGCTCGATGCCATGGCCGCCGGCGGGATCCACGATCACCTGGGCGGCGGGTTCTCGCGCTACTCCGTCGATCCCCGCTGGCTCGTCCCCCACTTCGAGAAGATGCTCTACGACGAGGCGCTCATCGCCCGGGTCTACCTCCACGCCTGGCAGGTCACCGGCACCGACCGCTACCGAGGGGTGCTCGACGACACCCTGGCCTATGTCCTGAGGGACCTGCGCCACCCCAGTGGTGGGTTCTTCGCCGCAGAGGACGCCGACAGCGAGGGTGTGGAGGGCAAGTTCTACGTGTGGGGTCCGGCCGAGGTGCGCGAGGTCCTGAGCGCGGACCCGAGCATCGATGTCGACGAGGTGCTGGCCTGGTGGGACATCACCGAGATCGGCAACTTCGAGGGCGCAACCATCCTCAACCGCATCGGCGCGCCGGTCGACGTGGCCGAGCCGGCCGCGGTGTCGGCAGCTCGACCGCTGCTGTTCGAGGCTCGTGAACAGCGCGTCCGACCGGGGCTGGACGACAAGGTGCTCACCGAGTGGAACGCCCTCATGTTGGCGACGCTGGCCGAAGCGGGCGCGACCACCGATACCCAGTCGTGGATCGACGCCGCGGTGGCCAATGCCGAGTTCCTGCTGGCCCACCTCCGGGCCGACGATGGCACCTGGCTGCGATCGTGGCAGGACGATGGTGACGGCGGGCGGGCCCAGCACCCGGCATTGGCTGCCGATCACGCCGCCCTGCTCGACGCCTTCGTCCGCCTGGCCGAGGCCACGGGACAGGCCCGATGGATCGCCGAGGCGGTCTCGGTGGCCGACGCGCTGCTGGACCGCTTCTGGGATCCGGACCAGGGCGGGCTGTTCACCACGGCGCACGACGGCGAGGTCCTGGTGGCGCGACCCAAGGACCTGCTCGACAACGCCACGCCCTCGGCCAACAGCCTGGCCGCCGTCGCCCTCCTCCGCCTCGGTGCCCTCACCGGCGAGGACCGCTACCGGGACCGGGCCATCGAGATCGTGGCCTTGCTCGGCTCCACCGCCACCCGCCATCCCACCGCCCTCGCCCACCTGCTCGGTGCGGTCGACCTGATGGTCAACGGCATCGCCGAGGTGGTGGTGATGGGCGAGGCCCGACCCATGGTGCACGCCGCCCAGGCCGCCTTCATCCCCCACGCCGTGCTGGCCTGGGGCGAGCCCTATCCCTCGCCGTTGTGGGAGGGACGTCAGCCCGGCATGGCCTACGTGTGCGAGAACTTCACCTGCCAGGCCCCGGTGGAGACGGTGGACGATCTCCTGGCCCAGCTCGCGGTCACCAGCGCGAGCGGTGGATGACGTCGTCCAGCGGTCGGCGGGGCCGGGCTGCCGATCGGCCGCTCACCTCGGGTTCGCCGGGCACCGGATGGCCAAGGGCGATGGTGCCCACCAGCCGATAGGTGGCCGGCACCTCGAACGCGGCAGCCACGGCAGCTTCGTGGTCGAACAGCCCGAACAGGCAGGCCCCGAGGCCGGCGTCGACCGCGCCCAGCAAGAGGTGCTCCACCGCGGCACCGGCATCCACCCACCAGTAGGGCACGGCCCAGTCGTCGGGACTGGAGCCGAGACCCGTGGAGGCCTTGTCGTCCTCGGCGTAGCGCTCGACGTAGGCGTCGGGTCGGGTGGCCACCACCACCAGCACGGGCGCCACGATCAGGCCGGGCCAGCGGAAGCCAGCGCGACGCGACTCCCGGAGGGTGGCGCCCCAGTACCGGCCCACCGCGGCGGGTTCGTCGAGCACCAGGAACTCGACGGCCTGGCTGTTGCCCGCCGACGGGGCGCGTCGGGCCAGGTCGATCAGGCGGTCGACGACGGACGAATCGACCGGATCAGGCGAGAACGCCCGCACCATGTGGCGGGCGAGGACGGCGCTGCGGAGCTCCATGGGGATGGCCTGCGACGGCCGACCCGGGGAAGGTCAGGCCAGCTTGAGCAGGTCGTCGGCCATGGCCCAGCCGAACGCGATGAGTGCATCGCCCCGCTTGGCGTTGATCGGCGTGAAGAACTGCTCGAACCCGGGGTCGATCTTCTCGGGCTTGAGCGACTCGTGATCGAGGACCTCGGGGTAGGCGTCGTCGCCCCGCACGATGAACGAGCGCTCGTCGTAGCGGCTGCTGCCGATGCCGAAGCGCTTGGCCAGACGGCGGCCCCAAGCCCGCTCCTCGCCCGTGGCTTGGTAGTCGGGCCGGGGCACGATCTCCTGCAGGGTCTTGAAGGCGTCGTAGCCCGACACGGTGGCGAAGCGGGTGCCGACCAGGACGTCCTCGTCGGGGAAGGCCAGCACGGCGCGACGCAGCTGGTCGTGCACGATGGCCCGCAGCACGGTGTCTCGCTTGGCCGTGCGCTTGATGGATGCCAGGCCGACGATCACGCTGGGCGTGCCACCGATGCGCTCGAGGGTGCTGAACGAGAAGCCCTTGAGCCGGCCGTTCTCGCGGGCGAGGGTGACCAGCACCCACGACTCAGCAGCCTTGGACAAGACGCCGACCTCGAACCGCGCCGGACCGTCGGCACACAGATCGGCCAGCTCAGCGAGCTCGGCGTCGCCCAGCGCTGTGCAATCCTTGGTCTCGATCTCGATTGCCATGGGACGGACTCGACCCCCGAAATGGGCGGATACGTGATCCACAAGTCCACTGCACCGGCGCCCACGACGCAAACTCAGGCGCCACCCGGTCATCCTCGGTGGTGCACGATCCCCACCGCCAGCCGCGCGAGGATGCCCGAAAGACCATGATCCGCCGCAACCGCACCACCCTCATCGTCCCCGCATCCGATCGATCCCACCGACGGCCCGTCGCGCCGGTGGTGGCCGTCGTGCTGGTCCTCGGACTGGCCCTCGGCGGCTGCAGCAGCGACAAGAAGGCATCGCCTGAGGAGACCGGCCGTCAGGCCAAGGCGGTGGCCGAGCTCCGCGACTACGGGCTCACCAAGGACCAGGCCACCTGCGTGGCCGACAAGCTCGGCGCCGAGACGGTGGTGGAAGCGTCGGGCATGGACGTTCTGGCCGCCGGCCAGCCCTACCAGGACGCGGCCAAGGCGTGCATCAAGTGAGGCCCACACCAGCCGGTGCGGTCGGCGTGGCCGTGGCCCTCGCCATCACGCTCGGGCTCGGCGCCTGCTCCGGGTCGGACAAGTCGCCGGCGGAAGCCCGCCGAGATCGGGTGCAGGCCCGCTTGCGCACCTCGTTCTCCGCACCGCAGGCCCGGTGCATCATCACCCGGGCGGACGACGATGTGATGAAGGCCCTGGACCGATCCACCGATCTGAGCGCAACGTCGAAGGTGATGACCGAGTACTCGGATCTGATCGTGGCCTGCGTGACCGATCCGAACGGCACCACCACCACGAGCCCGGCGTCCACCACCGCGCCCACCACCTCGTCCTCGTCGGGCGGGTCCGTCACGTCCACCACCGAGTCCTGATCGGGTCCAGGTGACCACTCCGCCGATCCCTCGCTACGAGTTCCCGGTGGCCGACCGGTTCCGCTACATCGACCACGCCACCATGGCCGCACCTCCCACCATGGTCGCCCACGCCATCGCACGGGAAGCGTCTGGCGCCACCATGCTCGGCTCCACCGCCGAGGATCGTCGGATCGAGCGTCTGGAGCGGGTGCGGGCCGACGCTGCCGCTGTCCTCGGCGTGCACGCCGACGATGTCACCTTCACCGGCAACACCACCCAGGGCATGTCCCTGGTGGCCACCGGCTTGGCCTGGAAGCCGGGCGATGTGGTGGTGGTGGCCGACCGCGACCATCCCCTCACCACTGCGCCGTGGCACGCCCTGGCCGACCGAGGGGTCGAGGTCCGCACCGTCCCGGTGGACGAACCCTCGTGGTCGGTCGAGCCGGCCCGGTTCGCCGATGCCCTGGAGGCAGCTGACGGACGCGCTCGGGCCGTGGTGGTCTCGTGGGTGAACGCCGCCCGCGGGTGGCGCCACGACCTCGCCGCCCTGGCCGACGTGGCCCACGCCCACGGCGCACTGCTGGTGGTCGACCTCATCCAGGGCCTGGGCGTGATCCCCGCCGATCTCACGGCATGGGGCGTCGACGCCGCCGTGGCGGGCGGACACAAGTGGCTGCTCGGACCGGAAGGTACGGGGCTCCTCCACACCTCGGCCGCACTTCGGGCCCACCTTCACGTGGCCGCTCCGAGCTGGAGCTCGCTCGCCGAGCAGGGCGAGCGGTGGCGGCTCGACCTGGACCTCGACCCCACCGGGCGACGCTTCGAGGGTGGCACCCGGAACAACATCGGCACCGCCGGGCTCGGTGCCACGATCGACATGCTGCTGGGCGTCGGCATCGAGGTGGTGTGGGACCACGTCAGCCGGTGGGGCGATCAGCTCGTCGCCGGCCTCGACCAGCTCGGCGCCACAGTCGTGTCGGACCGCTCGCCCGGTGGTCGTTCGGCCATCGTCACCGCCACGTTCGCGGACCACGACCCTGACGCTCTCGTGGAGCACCTCCTCGCCCGGGGGATCGCGGTGGCGGCCCGCGGCGGTGGCGTGCGCTTCGCTCCCCACGGCTGGAACGACGACGACGATCTGGCCGCCACCCTCGATGCGGTGGCGAACGCCTGGTCGAGGTGACCGACCGCCGCGACTAAGGTCCTCCGGCGCCTGGCGGCGTGGCCGAGTGGCTTAGGCAAGGGACTGCAAATCCCTGTACGGGGGTTCGATTCCCCCCGCCGCCTCCAGATCGACACCTCCGGTGTCGCACACATCCCGATCAGTCCGAAGGAATTCTCCGGCGCTCACAGAGTGATCACACTCGAGGCGCACAGTGGGGTTCGTACCAAGAACGACACCCCCTACAGGAGTCCCTCAATGAAGAAGTTCATCGCATCCACCATGCTGGCCGCCACCATCGTCGGCGGTGGCCTGACCGTCGCCGCCACGGCCGCAACCGCGGCGCCCGCTCCGGCCAAGGTCGAGCAGGCCGCCAAGCCCCACCGCCACGCCCGACGCCATGCCCTGCGCGTCGCCATCGAGACCTCGGCCGACACCCTGGGCATGAAGCCCAAGGACCTGGTCACCGAGCTCAAGGCCGGCAAGTCGGTGGCCGACGTGGCCAAGGAGAAGAACGTCGACATCGCCAAGGTCAAGGCCGCGCTGTCCGCCAAGGGCAACGCCGCCATCGACAAGGCCCTCGCCGCCCACAAGATCGATGCCGCCAAGGCGGCCAAGGCCAAGGCCCGGCTGCCCAAGGCCATCGACCGCTTCGTCAACTTCCACAAGGGTGCCCACAAGCCCGCCGGGAACTGATCTCCCTGCTCCGCACCGCGGAGCTTCCTGTCCAGCGATGCGGAGGGTCGACACCATGGGTGTCGGCCCTCCGGCGCGTCCTACGGTTCGGCGAGGTCGGCCTTGACCACCTTGCCCAGGGCATTGCGGGGCAGGGCATCCACGCGGTGGATTCGCTTCGGGCGCTTGTAGGGCGCGAGCCGCTCGACGCCGTAGGCCAGCAGTGCCAGGGGATCGACGTCGCCCTCGACGAAGGCGACGACCGCCTCGCCCCACTGCGGATCGGACATCCCCACCACGGCGATGTCGTGCACGCCGTCGGCACCACGCAAGACGTCCTCGACCTCGCGGGGATAGACGTTGTACCCGCCGCTGATGATCAGCTCCTTGCGCCGTCCGACGATGCGCAGGTAGCCGTCGTCGTCGAAGGCGCCGACGTCGCCCGACGCGAACCACCCATCTATGAAGGAGTCGGCGTTGGCCTCGGGCCGCTCCCAGTAGCCGGCGAACACGTTGGGTCCGCGCAGCAGGATCTCGTCGGTGCCGTCGGCCAAGCGCACCTGCACACCGGGCAGCGGCAGGCCCACCGTGCCGGCCCGACGGTCGCCGTCGTACGGGTTGGAGACGTTCATCACCGTCTCGGTCATGCCGTAGCGCTCGATGATGCGCTGACCCGAGCCCTCGATCACGGCGTGGTGGAGGTCGGCCGCCAGGGGTGCCGAGCCCGAGACGCAGAGCCGGAGGGGACGCAGACCGCTCAGCTGATCGGCGCCGGCCAGGCGGACGTACATGGTGGGAACGCCGAAGAACAGGCTGGCCCGGTGGTCCTCGATGGTGCGGGCCACGTCGGCCGGGTCGAACGATCGCCGAAGCACCACCGACGCGCCGGCGCACAGGGTGCCGTGCAGTCCGACTCCGAGCCCGTGGAGGTGGAACAGCGGGAGGGCGCAGACCAGTCGGTCCTCAGGCGTCCACCGCCACGCCATGGCCACGGCGTCGGCGCTGGCAAGGAGGTTGCCGTGGCTGAGCAGCGCACCCTTGGGCGCCCCGGTGGTGCCCGATGTGTAGAGCAGCAGGGCGGGATCGTCGTGCCGAGCCACATCCAAGACGGGGCGGTGGGTCGATGGCATCGACCCGGCGGGCAGCTCCACGGTCGGCCCGAACACCGTGATCGGTCGCTCGGCCGCGGCGGCGCGGACCCACGAACCTCGCTCGGCGACGTCGACCAGAGCTCCCGCCGGCCGGGCGTCTCTCACCACGTGGGCCACCTCCCGCTGGCGGTATGCGGTGTTCACCGGGACCACCACCAGCCCCAGGCGAAGGGCGCCGACATAGGACACAACCAGGTCCACCGAAGGCTCCGCGCTCACCAAGAAGCGATCTCCAGGCACAAGACCGACCGATGCCAGCCGCTCGGCCGCCCGGCGCGACCGGTCCTCGAGCTCCGCCGCTCCCAACCACCCCACCGCATCGTCGAACACGACCCGGCGAGTGCCCTGACCTGCCCAAAGAGCGCTCCAGCGAGCGGTGAGGCTGCCGGTGCCAAGGCCGTCCACCCACGTCGCGGGGGTGCTCGGCGCGAGGTGCCCATACCACCCCGGCGAGAGAAGATCGAACGAAGGTCTATCCACCACGCCCCATTCACGTTAGGGTTGTGGACCTTACGGGCCGGTCGAACGGATCAGCCCAACATAGAGAGAGAAATACATTGGCTACAGGCACTGTGAAGTTCTTCAACGCTGAGAAGGGCTTCGGCTTCATCACCCGGGCTGAGGGCGCTGACGTCTTCGTCCACTTCTCCAACATCCAGGGATCGGGCTACAAGACCCTCGAAGAGGGTCAGGCCGTCGAATTCGACGTCGCTCCCGGTCGCAAGGGCGAGGAAGCCCAGAACGTTCGCGTGGTCTGAGACTCCTCCTCGATCGTCATTGATCGAGACCTCGAACGAACCGCCGGCCCTCGGGTCGGCGGTTCGTTCCGTTTTCCAGCGATGACGACCGAACCACCGTCGCCATCAGGCACAATGGCGTCATGCCAAACCCCGCGCTGAACGACGCTCGCTTCGAGCAGGAATCCGCCGCCAACGGCCGGCCCGCCACCACCGGCTTCAGCCCGAACTGGGGCAGCCCCTCCGACGAGCTCCCACCCGGCGTGTTCGACCCCAACACCACCGCCGCCGGTTCGGCCGGGGCGTTCCAGACGCCCACCTACGCCGGTCCGGGCCAGGGCGAGACCATGCGCCTCAGCGGCACGCTGTCGGCCAGCGCCATCTTGTTCCTCATCTTGGTGGTGGCGGCCTGGTTCGGCTGGCAGGCCACCTCGGTGACCACCGCCACCAACAGCGCGGGCCAGGTCCGCATGACCGACTTCAGCATGCCGCCGTGGATCTTCATCGCCTGCATCGCCGCCTTCGGGCTGGCCATCGTCACCTGCTTCAAGCCGAAGCTGGCTCGAGTCACCGGCCCCATCTACGCCCTGGGCGAGGGGGTGTTCCTGGGGGCCATCTCCAAGCTCTACAACACCCAGTTCGATGGCATCGTGCTGCAGGCCGTCGGGCTGACGTTCGGTGTGTTCATCATGATGCTGGTGCTGTACTCCACCGGCACCATCAAGGTCACCGACCGGCTGCGCAAGGGCATCTTCGCCGCCATGGGCGCCATCATGTTGCTCTACCTGTTCAGCTTCATCGCCAGCCTGTTCGGGTCCTCGGTTCCGCTGGTCAACTCGGCCAGCCCGCTCGGCATCGGCATCAGCCTGGTGATCGTGGGGGTGGCCTCGATGAACCTGCTCACCGACTTCGACTTCATCGAGCGCCAGGTGGCTGCCGGTGCGCCCCGCTACATGGAGTGGTTCGGCGCCTTCGGCCTCATGCTCAGCCTGGTCTGGCTGTACCTCGAGATCCTCCGCCTCCTGAGCAAGCTCCGGAGCCGCTGAGGCAGCCTGGGGACGGCCAGATCGAGCCGACCGGCAACATCGTCCACGGGCGCGCGTTCCGCGAGGCACAATGTCCTGGTTCACCAGGCGAGGAGGCCCGATCCGTGAGTGACACCACCACCTGCCCGAGCTGCAGTGCGACGTTGCCGGCCGGCGCGGCGTTCTGCACCACGTGCGGCACCAAGATCGAAGCCCCGGCCGCTGCGGCGCCGGCGCCGCCCGCGCCGAGCGTCGACGACACGCGGGTGGACAACCCCGGTCTGGCCGACGCCACGCAGGTCTACAGCCCTCCCCCGCCGGAGCCCGTCGCCGCTCCACCGGCCCCCGCGCCTTGGCAGCCGGCCGACACCGGCACGCCACCTGCGGCCCCGGCATGGGAGCAGCCCGCCGCACCTGAACCGCCGGCATGGTCGCCACCTCCGGCCGCCGCACCCCCTCCCGCCTGGGAGCAGCCCGCCGCCCCCGCCGCCGCGCCCCCGCAGTGGGGAGCACCCGGCGCCCCGGGTCAGCTCGGCCAGCCTGCCGGCCTGGGTGGTGCCGGCGCCCCCGGCGCGCCCGGTGCTCCGCCTGTCGGTGGCGTGCCACCAACCTGGAACCAGCCTGCATCACCGCCCGCCTGGGGCGCGGTGCCGGCGGCGGCTCCCGCACCATCGTCGAGCTCGTCGGGCGCCGGCTCGCCCATCGGCGGGATCTTGGCCCTGCTCGGCGGGGTCCTCGCCCTGGTGGGCCTGTTCAGCGCCTGGATCGGCACCAACATCACCGACACCACGGTCACGGGCTGGAAGCTGGCGGCAAAGGACTCCGGCTTCAAGACCAACGACCCGTACATCCTGCTGGCGCTGGGCATCGTCGCCATCGTGTTGGGGGTCCTGCTCTTCACCGGCACGGCCCGCACGCCAGTGCGGGTCGTCGCCATCATCATCGGCCTGGCCATCATCGGCACCCACGTCCGCGACTGGATGGACATCGCCGACATCGCCAAGGCCCTGCCATCGTCGGTGAAGATCACCGCCAAGTACGGCTTCTACCTGGGCTTCATCGGCGCCGGATTGCTCATCGTCGGAGCCCTCATGCCGGGCAAGAAGTCCGCCGCCTGATCCCCGGATCCTCGCAACCGACCTCATGACCGACGCCACGTCCTCCTCCGCCGCGCCCCTTGCTGGGATCGGCGCCCTCGTCACCGGCGGCGGCAGCGGCATCGGCCTGGCCGTGGCCGAACGGCTGGCCGTCGATGGCGCGGTGGTGACCATCTGCGGTCGGTCCGAGGACCGCCTCCTGGCCGCGACGTCCGACTTCGCGGCGCGTCATCCCGGTCTGGAGCTCGGTCACCTGGTCGCCGACGTCACCGACGAATCGGCCGTCGTCCAAGCCGTGCGGGCCGCCACCGACCGGGCTGACGGCCGCCTCGGCGCCGTGGTGGCCAGCGCCGGCGGCAGCGAGTCCATCGGGCCGGTCACCCACCTCGAGGTGGAGCCGTGGGAGCGCACCCTCGCTCTCAACCTCACCGGCACCATGCTGGCCATCAAGCACGGCGCGGCCGCCATGATCCGCGGCGGGGGCGGCTCGTTCGTGGCCATCTCCTCCACCGCCGGCCACCTGACCCACCCCTGGTTCGGGGCCTACGGGCCCTCCAAGGCCGGCATCGACCAGCTCTGCCGCCAGGCGGCCGACGAGCTCGGCGCCAGCAACGTCCGGGTCAACAGCGTCTGCCCCGGACTGATCCGCACCGACCTGGTCTCGTTCATCACCGAAGGTGGCCCGGTGCTGGACAGCTACGCGGCCAACACCCCCATCGAACGGGTCGGTGAGCCCGAAGATGTCGCCTCGCTGGTGCGCTTCCTGGTCGGGCCCGAGTCCACGTGGATCACCGGGCAGTGCATCAGCGTCGACGGCGGCCAGGGCTTGCGTCGGGGTCCCGACCTGTCCAGCGCCATCGAGCCGCTGTTCGGAGCCGAGGGGCTTCGGGGCGTCGTACCCGACGCCTGATCGGCCCGCTGTCGTGGTCGGGTCAGCCGGCCACCACCGAGGCGGGAAGGCTCACCGACGGGGCATCGTCGGTGAGCGCCAGCAGCACCACCTGGGCCAGCGAGTCACGCAGGAGTCGGATGAGGGTGTCCTGATCCGGTGCCATGTCATCGGCCCAGGTCACGGTGATCTCCTCGGCAAGAGCCACCCAGCCCCGTACGCCGAGGAGCAAGAGCGGCGACGGTTCGTCGACCATGCCGAGGCGTTCCAGGATGCGAGCGACGAACCGCTGGCGGCTGGCATCGAACAGCCGGCGCATGGCTTCGTCCCCGCTGGACGTTCCCCGCACCAGGTTGACGTAGATGTCGCGGTGCTCGGCCACGTAGGCCACGAACGCCACGACGCTCTGCTGGAGCTGGGCGTCGAGGTCGAGGGTCGGATCGGGATCGGTGACCTGGAAGAACTGGTCCGTCGCGGCCTGGGCCACCGCGAGCTGGTAGTCGCGCTTGGACCCGAAGTAGTGGAACACCAGACCCTTGGAGATCGACGCCGCAGCGGCCACCTCGTCCATGGACAGGTCGTCGAGGGAGGTGCGGGTGGCGAGCAGCTCGAGGCCGAGCTCGATCAGCTGCGCCCGCCGCGCCTCGGGAGATCGGCGTGAGCGCACGGGTTCGGTCATGTCGACACCTTATTGACCCAGAGTCAAGGATGCCATACATTCTGTTGACCGGAGATCAACAACGCGTTCCAGGAGCCCCCTCGTCCCATGGCACGAACCTCGTCCCCCGCCGCCACCGCCACCCGCGCTCGGGTGCTCATCGTGGGCACCGGCTTCGCCGGCCTCGCCATGGCCGCCCGGCTCAAACGGTCCGGCATGAACGACTTCATCATCTTGGAACGAGGGTCCGAGGTCGGCGGCACCTGGCGCGACAACACCTACCCCGGGTGTGCCTGCGACGTGCCCAGCCTCCTGTACTCCTTCTCGTTCGCACCCAACCCCGACTGGTCCGACACCTTCTCGCCCCAGCCCGAGATCCAGCAGTACCTCCGCGACGTGGCGGCCGACGAGGGGGTGCTCCCCCACTGCCGATTCGGCCATGCCGTCCAGAGAGCTGAGTGGGACGACGAGGCCCGGGTGTGGCGGGTGCAGACGTCGGAGGGCGCCTTCGAGGGCGAGATGCTGGTGCTCGGCTCCGGCGGCCTGAGCGAACCGGCCCTGCCCGAGATCCCCGGTCTCTCGTCGTTCCAGGGCACGGTCTTCCACTCGGCGCGCTGGGACCACGAGCACTCGTTGGCCGGCGAACGGGTCGCGGTCATCGGAACCGGGGCCTCGGCCATCCAGATCGTGCCCGCCATCCAGCCCGACGTCGGCCACCTCACCTTGTTCCAGCGCACGCCGCCCTGGATCATGCCCCGACGATCGCGGCCCATCACCTCCACCGAACGGTTCCTGTTCCGCCGGGTGCCCGGAGCCCAGAAGGCCGTTCGATGGGCGATCTACTGGGCGCGCGAGCTCGCCGTGTTCGGGTTCGCCAAGTACCCCAAGATCCTCCGGCGAGGCGAGGGCATGGCCATGGGCCACCTTCGCTCGCAGGTCAAGGACCCCATGCTGCGCGAACAGCTCACGCCGACCTACCGCCTCGGCTGCAAGCGCGTCCTGCTCAGCAACGACTACTACCCGGCGCTCACCCAGCCCAACGTCACGGTGGAGACGTCGGGCATCGCCGAGGTGCGGGCCGACTCGATCGTGGCCGGCGACGGCAGCGAGCACACCGTCGACACCATCGTCTTGGCCACCGGGTTCCAGGCCACCGAGATGCCGGCGGCCCGGTCGGTGTTCGGTCGAGACGGGATCTGCCTGGCCGACCAGTGGTCCGAGTCCGCCACCGCCTACCTCGGCAGCACCGTCCACAACTTCCCGAACCTGTTCTTCATCGTCGGCCCCAACACCGGCCTGGGCCACTCGTCGATGGTGTTCATGATCGAGTCGCAGGTGGCCTACATCATGAGCGCCATCGCCGAGATGAGCCGATCCGGCGCCTCCACCGTCGAGGTCCGGCCCGAGATCGAGGCGGCCTACAACGAGCAGGTGCAGACCCAGATGGCCCACACGGTGTGGAGCACCGGCGGCTGCGCCAGCTGGTACGTCGATGCCCACGGGCGCAACACCTCGCTCTGGCCCGACTTCACCTTCGTGTTCCGCCGGAAGACCCATCACTTCGATGCCGGCGACTACGTCGTGACCCGGCCCGCTACCGTGCTCCGAGCCAACGTGCTCGAGGGGGCAGCGAGTGATTAGTTCCATCCGCTGCGGTGCCGCGCTGGCAATCGTCTTGGCGCTGGCCCTGGCCGCAGCGCTGCCGCCGGCGGTGGCATCGGCCGCAGCGGGCGGCACCACGGCGTGCCCGTCGAGCACCGAGCGGGTGCAGCTCACCACGTCCACCACCCTCCGGGCGTCGTGCAGCTACGGCGGGGTCGACATCACCCGCTCCAACGTCACGCTCGACTGCAACGGTGCCGCCATCGTCGGCGATCGCGCCAGCGCCCAGGTGGGCATCGTCGTCCGCGCCCCCGCCGACGTCACGCTGGCCCACGTCACGGTGCGCAACTGCCGGGTCCAGGGATTCCTCAACAGCCTCCGGGTCACCCGCGATGGCTTCCGAGACCTGCCCGTCGGCGGGGAGTACACCCACACGACCTCCGACATCGTGGTGGAGGGCAGTCGCTTCAGCGGATCCCGCGGCGTGGGCGTCTACGTCGACGGCTACGTGAGCGACGTGAGCATCCGCAACAACCAGGTCCGGGGCGCGGGCTCCAGCGGGATCTACCTGGAGGCCGGGTCGCGCCACAACACCGTGGCGGGGAACACCATCGCCGACAACGGCTACCTCGAGAACGGCCCGAGTGGCCAGCCCTTCAGCTTCGGCGGCGCCAACCTCTGGTTCTGGGGCGTTGGACGAGAGGGACTGTCGGTCGACGGCTCCTACGACAACACCATCGTGGGCAACCGCTTCTCGGGCAACTCGGCCGGCGGGTTGTTCCTGTACGAGAACTGCGGCGAGTACCCGAGCTCTGGCCACTACTTCGAGCGCCGCACGTCGGCCAGCCACAACCTCATCCAGGGGAACACCTTCACCGGCGGCCGCAACGGGGTGTGGGTGGGATCGCGCATGGGCGAGAACACGCTGCCCATGGCCTGCGCCAGCCCGGCCTACGTCAACGAGGGGTACGTGCGGGTGGTGCTGGACCACGCCGATCACAACGTGGTGGACCGCAACCGCTTCCTCGATGTCACCTACGGCGTGCGGGTGGAGGACGACGCAACGACGGTGTCGAACAACACCTTCGACGCGCAGACTCCCGACCACCACGCCGTCGTCGTCGGCACTCCCTACCGCACCAGTCGGCTCGGCCAGCCGGTGCGGGGCACGGTGCTGGTCGGCAACGTCTCACGCATCGCCGCCAACCCGAACCCCTATCGCTGGGTCGACGGCGAGACCCAGACCACGGTGCAGGCCAACTCGGCCGTCGGTCTCCCGGTCGGCATCTGCCAAGGGCCCGAGCTGCCCCGCCAGGCGTTCATCTTCGTGATCGCCCTGGCCTTCGCCAACCCCGACGGCACCCCGCCACCGACCCCGGACCTCGCCGTCCCCACCCTCGGCGCCCTGCCGGCGTGCCCGAACACCGAGGCGCCCCCGCCGGTCAGTCGGCGATAGCCAGCGCCCCGCTGACCTTGGTGGGCGTGACCGTCACCAGGAGCTCGCCGGGCACGCCGTTGCGCTTGCCGTACTCCTCGGCCCGCTCAGCCCCCATGTAGCGGCCGCCGATGATGGACGCCCAGCGCACCAGGGCTTCGGGGTCCTCGCTCAGCTCGGCCGTGCCCGAGATGATCACGAACGCGAACGGGGGCTCCTCGTCGTCGAAGCACAGGGCGACCCGCGGGTCACGGGCCAGTGCTCGACCCTTGAGGGTGCCGACACCGGTGTTGAAGACCAGCTTGTCGCCGTCGCGAGCCACCCAGACCGGTGCGACGTGCGGTGCGCCCGAGGCGGTGACGGTGGCCAGCTTGGCCGTGCGGGGCTTGGCGAAGATCCAGTCGAGCGACTGGGCGGTGGTCATGGAAGTAGCCATGGCCGCAGTGTGCCAGCTCGTCGGCCCGATCAGTCCCGAGGCGCAGCGGTGCAGGGCTTGGCGTGGCAGACGTCGACGACCTGGCCGGTGGACAAGAAGCGCACGATCTGGCGGATCGCCGCGGGGTCTGCTCGGGGATCGGAGTGTGGATCCTCGCCGGCGCGCGGCGGCACGTTGGCCACCGGAGGGCGCTCCGCCCCGCTGTCGAACATGACCAGGGCCGACCCGGCGTACGGGTACGACGGCACCGCCTCGATCCCCCAGAACGGCGGGGTCTCGGCCGACCGCCCCTTGGCCAGCGCGGGCTGGACCACACGGGCCCCGATGGAGCGGGCCTCGGCCTCGGTGCCGATGTTGGCCACCTGGTGGTCGCCGAACGCCATCTGCAGCAACACCCGATGCTTCGGCGTCTTCTCGTAGGGCTTCGTGGTGAGGTGCTGGATGTACCCGCTGGCCTCGCCGCGGTCCCACAGCATCTGGATGAGCTGCAGCCCGACCGCTCGGTCGGCGGCCTTGGGGTAGGACGGGTTGAGCACGGCGCGGAACTGGTCGAAGTCGACGCTGCGATCCAGCAGCAGGCCGTAGTTCATGGCCGGCACGCCGAGCACGGCGTAGGTCCAGTCCTGGGCGACCGCGGTGGTCGCCCCGCCCATGATCCCGCCCTGGCTGAGCCCGTAGTACACGAGGTGGTCGGTCACGATCGGGGTGCCGTGGTCCTGGAACGCCGGGTCCGATCCCAGGCCGTCGGGCCGGATCATGAGCCGACCGAGGACCAGCGTGTTCAGGTGCCCCTGCTGGAGCCGGTCGGCAAGGGTGTTGAAGTTCGAGAGCTCCGACACGATCTGCGCTGCGTTGGGGAGATCCTCCTCGGCCATGCCGATCAGGTCGGTGGCGCAGAACACCCGGTTGCCCTGGGCCGCCACCTCGGCCGCGGCCCCCACCTGCTCCGACGTGCCCAGCAGCCCGTGGCCGTACAGTCCCGCCGCAGCAGGCTCCGCCGCGGTGGCCGACGTGGGCACGAGGCAGCGGAAGGTGGCGGTGTAGGTGCCGGTGTGGGTGGGCAGGCCCTTGGCGTCGAGCACGAACGAGGAGCCGGGCTCACCCTTGCCCGACAGGTAGCTGGGCACCTGGTAGGTCCCGGTGACCTCGCGGGCGATGCCGGTGCGGTCCGACGGGACCGAGGAGGTCACCTCGAACGCCGGGGCCTTGCCGTCCAGCCGCCGGACCGCGTCATCGCGGATGTGGAGGAGCCGTCCGGAGAGGGCCTCCTCGCTGGCCACGGTGAAGTCCCACGCCATGGTGAGATCAGCACGGTCCACCTTGGCCGCCGCCAGGTCGGCGAAGACGCGCTCCATTGCGGGCCGCCGGGCCTCCACGGTCGCCACGTCGGACGCCAAGCGATCTCGGTAGGCCCGAAAGGTCGGGGTGGGCTTCACCGTGGCGCCGGCGGTGGTCTTCAGATCCCGCATGGCCACCACGATCCGGTGACCCTCGGGGAGGATCTGGGTCGGCCGCACGTACATGGTCGGCACCGCGCCCTGCTCCGCCGCGGCGTCGAGCTCGGTCCAGTAGGACAGCCGCTTGCCCGTGGTGGCGTCGAGCAGGATCACCGGCGCATCAGGGTCGAGGGAGGCCGCAGGGTCGGTGACCGGCGCCGCTCCGGAGGCGGTGAGGTCGATGTCGGGGATCTGCACGAGGACGGCGGCGGCCGGGCTGAACCCGTCGAGCTCGTTCCAGTGGGTGGGGTCGATGTGGACGCCGTCGACGTTGGCCGGCAGGGAGTCCTTCGCCAGGTGCACCCGCCGGCCGGTCGGCGTGGTCGGGTCGGCCACGGTGTAGAAGTCGCTCGGGAACGGGAGCAGGCATCCGTCGGCGATGGGGTCGCAACGATCGGGGTGATCGACGGTCAGGGCGATCGTGCCGGTGGTCTTGGGGACGGTGGCGCTCGACGTCTGCGTCGTCTCGGCCTCGGGCTTGGGTGCGCCCTGATCCGACGAGCTCGTGCACCCGACCAGCAGTGCGGCACCCAGCGCCATGCTGACCAGGACAGACGTGGTGGTCTTCACGATGGTCCTCCCGCGCCGCGTCCGACGAGCAGCGCCATCCCCTTCCAGTGCCACGTGCACGCCACGTCGACCAGGCCCGCCTGGGTCATCCACCCGAGTTGGTCGTCCACGTCGGCCAGTCGATCTTCGGGGTCATCGGCCGTGCGACCGATGGCGGCCAGGAAGTCGGCGTGGAGCTCGGGGGTGGGCGACGCCACGATCTCGAGGTTGGCGAACAGGCCACCCGGGGTCAGCACGTCGGCCACCTCCCCGAACAGTTCGCGCTTGCGAAGGTGCTCGACGTGGTGGATGGCGAACCCCGACACGACCAGGTCGAACCGGCCGAGCGGGCGCAGGTCGTCGTCCAGCTCACCCATCCGGATCTCGACGGAACGGGAGGTGTGGCTGGCGTGGGCGTCGGCCGCGAACCGTGCGCGGGCTCGTTCCAGCATCGGGGGCGAGGCATCGATGCCCACCACCCGGGTGATGCTCGGGCACGCCTCCACCACCAGCGCCGCCAGTCGGGCGTCGCCGCAACCGAGGTCGAGCACCGACGACGGTGCGGCGGGAAGCAGGGCGCGTAGGGCGTCCTCGCCTTCGAGCCGCGGTTCCAGCCTGCCCACCCGTTCGAGGTAGCCGTGCACCCGCTGCGGGTCGTCCCACCCCGGGTGCTGATCCGACGCTGGACCAACCGTGGAACTGACGCCTTCCTGAGCCATCGGCCAAACCTACCGGTGACCTTCGGGCCGGTCCGGCGCGATGATCGGAGGCGTCGTCCCGGGAGGAGCCCCCATGACCAGCTTTCAGGACCGTCCCAACACCGCGGTGCTCGTGATCGACGTGCAGAACGACGTGGTGGCCACCGCCCACCGTCGCGATGAGGTTCTGGCCAACATCGCCACGCTGGTCGACCGAGCCCGTGCCGAGCAGGTGCCGGTGATCTGGGTCCAGCACTCGTCAGATCAGCTGGTGTCGGGGACCGACGGTTGGCAGTACGTGCCCGAGCTGACCAGGGAGGAGTCCGAGCCGGTGATCCACAAGCGCTACGGCGATTCGTTCGAGGCCACCGACCTGGAGTCCGAGCTGGCTGCTCGAGGCGTGGGTCGCCTGGTGGTGATCGGGGCCCAGACCGACGCCTGCGTTCGCTCCACGCTGCACGGCGCCTTCACCCGCGGCTACGACACCGTGCTGGTCAGCGACGCTCACACCACCGAGGACTTCTCCGAGTACGGGATGCCGCCCGCCGACGAGGTCATCGCCCACACCAACATGTCCTGGACCTGGCAGGGCGCCCCCGACCGCACCGCCACCGTGGTCGAAGCAGCCGACGTGGCCTTCGCTGCGGACTGACGACCAGCCCGTCAGGCGAGGAGCACGGGAGGTGCGGCGAGGTCCTCCGCGCGGTACGTCGCCTGGATGAACGCCTCGTCGTCTGACGCTCCGGCCTGGGCCACCACGTCGATCAGGGCGTCGAACCCTTCGCCGGCCTCACCTCGGTACGACGCGGCCATCCGGCCCCATTCGTCCCACGGCAACGTCTCGACCTTGTTGAGCGACGCCAGATCGCGGATGGCGTTGCCCCGCACCTCGGCGATCCCCCAGGCGTGCGGCACGCCGTCGACCCCGAAGTCCATCGGGTCGGCACCCGACTCGGCCAGGTACCGCCAGGCCTCTCCCCCGGTGAGGAACTGCCCTGGTGCCAGGTCATCGGGGTGCTCCACGACCGAGAAGCCCAAGATCTCGGCGTCGACGCGGATCCACCGGTCGCCGTCGTGGTACTCGGTGATCCAGTGATCGACGTACCTGTCGGGCACGAAGTAGCCGGCGAACCCGCAGCGGGCTCGGGCCGGAATCGACCGGTACCGGAGGAACGCCGTGCTCAGCACGGCGAAGTGCCGGCAGGTGCCGACCACTCGTCGATCGGCAGCTCGGGGCTCCTCGATGGGGGCGGCGTCGAGCGCGATGAGGCGACGGAGGATGGCCGACGCCGGCCGGATGGACTGCTCCGGCTGGCGGTCTTCCCCGATGCCGAAGCCGGTCGCGAGACCGGGCAGCATGATCAGGCCCTGGGCCACTCGGCACAGCTCGATCGGATCCTCGGGCAGACCGGCCAGCGCCGACGCCACGTCGTCGTCGATCGCGGTGAGCGGTCCCGCTCGGTCCCAACTCAACGGCCCCTTCGCACCCACGGGCTGGTGCTAGCACGTGCGGCACACCGTTGGGAGGGGCCTGCAGTGCGTCACGTCGGGCGGAAGGCGGTGATGTCGACCTGGATCGCCTCGGCCACGCCGCTCGGGACGTCTGCTTCTTCGGCGAACTCCGACCACCGGTCGACGGTGGCGAACACCTCGCGCACGATCTCGCGGTAGCCGGGCACGTCGTGGCGGTCGCCGACGGCGTACAGATCGCCGATGGCGATCTGGTCGAACGTCCCGTTGACCGACATCAGGTGCTTCGAGGTCCAGCGGCTGTCAGCCCGATGCGCATGGGTGACGTCGAAGGCCGGCGCGAGCTGCCACGGTCCACCTCGTTCACGCAGGAACGAGAAGTTCTTGGTGTGGTCGTCGCGGTTCACCGCAACCACGTTGAACACCATGCGCCGGTAGGCCTCAGCCATGGCGTCGCGATCGAGTCCGAGCGCGGCGACGGTCTGCAGGTACTGGTCGTAGCTGTGGGTGCCCGCCAGGTTGAAGTCGAGGTGCGCGAGGGCGCACAGCGAGATGAGGTGGTGGCGCTCCCCGCCGGCGCCCCGGTCGAAGCGCCGGGTCATGAAGTGCCGACGCGGTCCTTCGGCGAGGAGCTGGCACGGCGCCATGTCGACTCCGGCCGCCACCGCCATCCGGTGGTAGGCGTACTCGATCCGGCCGTACGGCGCGGACGCGCCGAGGTCGCTGCCGTGTCCGTCGAGGCCCGCGGCGGTCACGCCGTCGAGCTTGATGAGCCAGTGCTCGAACCCGTCGGGGATGTCCCCCACCGCCGTGCGCACCTGGCTCGTCTCCGAGTTGAAGGCAACGACCGCCTTGGGACGGGCACCGCCAGCACTCGTGCCGACCTGGATCAGCTGTTGCAGCGCGGCCCGGGCCGCCTCGTCGCCCGCGAGCTCCCCCCGAACCGATGACCGAGCGACCTCGACCAGGTCGGCCAGTGCGATGGCGGTGGGACGGGCGTCATCGTCGCCCCGAGCGGGAGGACGGAACTCGAGCGCGCCCATGGCTCGCCCGGCGGCGTAGGCCAGCCGATCGAGCGGGGTGATCGAGGCTTCGGGGATGCCCTGGCCGGCCATCCACGCGTTGACGAGGGCGTTGCCGAAGGCATCGGGAAGGGAGTCGGCGAGCAGCGCCGGCAGTCGGTGGAACGTGTCGGGGTTGAGGTTCGGGAACTCGTAGGGCGCGGTCCGCAGCGGCATGTGGATCGGTGCCACCTCGACGCCACCGGCCACCCACTCGGGGGTGTAGGCGAAGGCGTACCAGTTCGACGCGGGGTCCAGGGCCACCGCCCCGAGGAGGCGGTCCCAGAGGTGGACCTCGACCACCCCGACCGGTTCGTAGGTCACGCGGTGCTCGGTTCCCGACGCGACAGACCGCGCCGCTTCACCCGAGGTGGGCCCTTCGGGCGTTCGACCGGCCGCGTGACGAGCAGGTCGAGCGGGTTGAACGCCTCCTCTGGAACGTCGAGGCTGAGGAGCCAGTCCTGGCGCCCGAGAGCGATCAGCACCTTGACTACCGTGGACAGCGACGACCCGTCACCCGATTCGAGGTTGCTCATCGCGCTGCGCGACACGTTGGCATGCCGGGCCAGATCAGCCTGGGTCACGCCCTGGGCGATCCGCACGGCACGCAGCCGTGCCCCGAACTGCGTCTCGACCCCCGCGACCTCTTGCGCTGTCATGCCTGGAATCATAGACATCCAGTGACAAGATCGGGGTACTCGACCGGCTGCAATGCCGATATTTCAGGTTTTTAGCTGCCAGACGACCATCGATGTCTGACTTTTCAGACACCAAAGGTGCGGGTCTCCTAGCCCCACAAGGCGTCACGCACTCGGCATGCCCGTCCGAAGCTTGTCCATGACCTGGTCGAGGCTGAAGCTCGCCGGCCTCTGGCGGGGAGGGAACTCGAACATCGTCTGCATCATCTCGAACACGAACGCCTGGCACGGGATGGCCAGGAAGGCGTGGTCCAGCAGCCAGTCGTAGTACGTGTTCGAGGTGAGCGGAGCCTGCTCGAACGGGTCGGTCCGCAGGTTGAAGATCAGCGGCACTCGCAGCTCGGTGAAGGGTTCGGCCCAGATCCGCAGCGTCCCCTCGCACCGCTGCTCGAGGAACACCAGCTTCCAGTTGTCGTAGCGCACGGCCGTGAGATCACCGTCGTCGGAGACGTAGAAGAAGAAGTTGCGGGCGCTCTCCGCCTCCTCGCCCAAGAGCCAGGGAAGCTGGTTCTGGCCGTCGAGGTGGACGTGGTAGCTGGTGCCGTTCAGCTCGGCGCCGGCCTTGAGCTGCTCGGCGATGTCGGGCACTCCCGCAGCGGCGAGGAGGGTGGGGAACCAGTCGTTGTGGCTCATCATGTCGTTCTTCACGACACCGGCCTCGAACCTCCCGGGCCAGCGAACCACGCACGGCACGCGGTAGGCACCCTCCCAGTTGGTGTTCTTCTCGCCGCGGAACGGGGTGGTCCCGCCATCGGGCCAGGTGTTGGAGTGCGGTCCGTTGTCGGTGGAGTACACGACGATGGTGTCCTCGGCCAGCCCGAGCTCGTCGAGCAGGGCCAGCAGATCGCCGACGAGATCGTCGTGATCCATCATCGTGTCGTGGTAGGTGGACTGCCACCGCCCAGCACGGCCCTTGCTCCCCGGCTTGACGTGGGTGCGGAAGTGCATGTGGGTGGCGTTGAACCACACGAAGAACGGCTGATCCGCTGCGGCCTTGTCGGCGATGAAGCCCTTGGCCGCCTCGAGGAACTCGTCGTCGACGGTCTGCATGCGCTCCTTGGTGAGCGGCCCGGTGTCGGTGATGCGCTGGGTGCCGTCGTCGTTCGCCCAGGAGTGGATGACGCCGCGAGGCCCGAAGCGCTCCTTGAAGTTCGGGAAGTCCTGGGGCATCGGGTAGTCGTCGAGCTCGGGCTCCTCTTCTGCGTTGAGGTGGTAGAGGTTGCCGAAGAACTCGTCGAAGCCGTGGGCGGTCGGCAGGAACTCGTCCTTGTCGCCCAGGTGGTTCTTGCCGAACTGGCCAGTGGCGTAGCCCTGGGCCTTGAGCGCGGTGGCGATCGTCGGGTCTTCGGGTCGCAACCCGAGGTCGGCGCCGGGCATGCCCACCTTGGTGAGCCCGGTGCGGATGGGGTTCTGTCCGCAGATGAACGCGGCTCGGCCGGCGGTGCAGCTCTGCTCGCCGTAGTAGTCGGTGAACCGGACACCCTCGTTCGCGATGCGATCGATGTTCGGGGTCCGGTAGCCCATCAACCCATCGGAGTAGCAGCTGAGGTTGCTGATCCCGATGTCGTCTCCCCAGATCACCAGGATGTTCGGCTTCGCTCCAGCAGGCATGGTCGTTCCTCCACAGTTGGGATCGCCGCCGAGCTGGCCCAGATGTCAGCGGGAGCAGCCTTGCAGACGAGTGCAGGCAGGGCGGAAGCCGGAGCGTGACCGGTGGTGAACCGGAAGCGAGCGAACCCGCTGCCCGCCTCACCCACGATCGGTGACCGATTGCCTCGGGTCAGTTCAGGTAGCTGAGCGTCGGCCAGAGATCGGCCCAGCTACCCCGTGGGCGACGACACAGGTAGATGGCAGCGTCGTTCTCGGTCTCCTGGTTGTCGAGACCCCCCGGCAAGCGGATGGGGGCGAGCTCGACCACATCCCCCCACGACTCGTGCAGCCACGAGGCCGAGAACTGGCCGACGGCGATCACCTCGGTAGGCCGACCATGCGGCGGACCCCAGAGCCCGTAGGCGTTCTGGCCGGCGACGACCGGTGGCCGCAGGCCAAGGTCAGGCCCGTAGGTGACGAGCGCTCCGACCTCGCCGTAGTTGCCCGCGTACACGGCCACTGCTCCGGGGTGGCGGCGAGCTTGGTAGGTCACCTGGGCGGCAACGCTCTGCCAGCCGTAGGTCTCCATGGGCTCGCGGTCGAGTGGACCGAGCGCGCCGACCATGGCAGGCGGCAAGACCGCGAGTCCCACCAGCGGAGCGACGAACGCAGAGGTCGCGACGAGGACCGAAGCGCGGCGGCGCGGCGTGGATCCCTCGCTCCAGCGTCGCTCGGTCGCCACTGCGCCGAGCGCGAACAAGGGCGCCAGCAGGGGCGCCGGGTAGTACGGCTTGCCGCCACCGATCACCACAGCCGCCGTGACCACGGCGGCTGCGACGAGCACCCACCGGTGCGCCGTGCCATCGCCGACGGTGACCCACTTCGCGCCGCGCAGCCACAGGTAGACGATCAGCGGTCCCGGCAGCACCAACACGAGCACGGGCACCTGCGAGAGCGCGCCCCCGATGCCACCTTGATCATCAGCCAGGGCTCGGGCCATGTCGAGCGTGATCCAGTGGTGCTGCGCATCCCACACCAGGTTCGGGAGCCACATCGCGGCCGCGATCAGCGCGGCCAGCCAGGGTCCAGCGCGTGCGAGCTCCTCTCGCCGGAAGACCGCAAGGCCCACGACGATGCCCAGGAGCAGGACGGCGACCGTGTGCTTGTCCTCGAGCCCGACCCCGGCCACCACCCCGCTGGCGAGCCACCATCGGACGCGCCCGGTGCGCATCGAGACCAGCACCAACAGCACGAGCACGGTCCAGAGCAGCTGGTCGATCGGCGTGGTGCCGAGGAACAGCGACGCGCCGACGAACACCGCGCACCCTGCCGCGCAGCCTGCCGCCAGAACCTGGGCGAACCGGGCGCCGCCGAACTCACGAGCCAGCAGCGAGGTCGTCATGATCACGCCCGCCTGGACGCCGACCACGATGATCCGCAACGGCAGGACCCCATGCCCGAACGCCGCGGCGAACCGAGCCACCAGCGGCGTCAGCGGTGGCTGGTCTGGGTAGCCCCAGGCCAACCGGCGGCCAGTGGCCACGTAGTAGAACTCGTCGCGATGCCACCCGTAGCGGGTGGCCACGACCAGGTGGACGCCAGCGGCCAACAGGGCGACCAGTCCGACGTCGCCGAACCACCATCGATCCAGGTCGGCCGCAAGAGCTCGGTCGCTCGCCCTTCGGGTCGCGGTGGCCTTCACCTCGCCATGGTCGCGCCGTCCATCCCTCCCGGGCGGACCCGAGGCGGCGATCGAGCGGAGACCGGTCAAACCGGCCCCAGGGTTGTCTGCTCGTGCAGGGAGGCGAGGGGCATCGGGTATCGACTGACGAGTCCGGGCAGGGTCTCGAACTCGCCCGACCACTGGAGTCCAGCGATCTCGGCACCCGTTCGACGCCCCCCGAGCGCGCGGAACAACTCGAAGCGCGACGCCGTGAGCCACGCCACGACGTTCCCCGGCCCAAGGACCCAGGACTCGCCACCCACGGACACGGCAACTGCACCGCAGCCGGCCTGCACCAGGGTCTCCTCGAAGGATCCCACGTAGAAGTCGAGCGCCACGGCGAGGGCGAGGTCGTCACGACCTGGGGGCCGGCCCAGGGCGGCCGTCACGTCGGCGACGTGCTGGAGCAGGTCTCCGAGGTAGTGCGCGCCGAAGTCGTAGCCGAACAGTCGAAGGCCCGCTTCAAACGTCGGCGCCTCACCATCCCACTCCGCAACGAGCTCGTCGATCGAGCAGCCTCGTCGAGCTTCGACCTGCGCCGCGGTCCACGCATCGGCGTCCCCGTCACCGAAGCGTCGGGCATTCAGATCCGCCGTGATGCCGGTGAGGTGGGCCGCGACATCGTGAACGGTCCACAAGGGCGTCGCTGGCACCGGAGCGTGCAACTGGTCGTCTGACAACGTGCGCAGCAAGGACGAGAACACGGTCCGTTCCCGTTCGTAGAGTGCCGCGGGATCGACGTTGCGTTCTGGTACCACGGCGCACTCCAGGAGAGCCGCGATGTCGAGTTGTTCGTCGACCCAGCTCGTTCGTTGCTTCGCCGCCCATCCTCCTGCGCCGCGCGGCCCGCTCGCTAGGGCCGATGGTCCCCGCATGGGCGACCACAGGGCCCGTGGGTGCAGGTCGACTCGACGTCCGAAGCAACCCTGTGCCTTCTTAGACCCGGCTCGCCGGGTGCGGCGACGTCTCGGACTTGGGTCCTCCGGCCCTACCGCTGGACGCGGGGCTTCCGTACGTTCAGATCAGCGGCGGCCATCCACTCAGAGGAGCAGGACCAATGCGCGCACTCGTGTACCACGGACCCGGACAGAAGGCCTGGGACGAGGTCCCCATGCCGGTCATCACCGACGACACCGATGCGATCGTGCGGGTCGATGCCACCACGATCTGCGGCACCGACCTCCACATCCTCAAAGGTGACGTTCCCGCGGTCACCGACGGCCGCATCCTCGGCCACGAGGCGGTCGGGACCGTCGAGTCGGTCGGAGCCGGGTGCAAGAACACCAAGGTCGGCGACCGCGTGCTGGTCTCGTGCGTCACCGCGTGTGGAGCCTGCGAGTACTGCCGGCAGGGCAGCTTCGGTCAGTGCCTCGGAGGCGGTGGCTGGATCCTCGGCCACAAGATCGACGGTACGCAGGCCGAATACGTCCGAGTCCCCTACGCCGACAACTCCACCTACCCGATCCCCGCCGGGGTGTCCGACGAGCAGGTGCTGATGCTCGCCGACATCCTCCCCACCGGCTACGAGGTCGGCGTGCTCAATGGCCAGGTCAAGCCGGGCGACGTCGTCGCCGTGGTCGGCGCCGGACCGATCGGCCTCTCCGCCATCATGGGCGCCCGGCTGTTCAGCCCTTCCCACGTGATCGCCATCGACCTCGCTGACACCCGCCTCGAGGCGGCCAAGCAGTTCGGCGCCGACATCACGATCAACAACAGCCGAGAAGACGCGCTCGCCATCGTCCAGGAGCTCACCGGCGGCCTCGGAGCCGACGTCGCCATCGAAGCCGTCGGCGTACCGCCCACCTTCGAGCTGGCCACCCAGCTCGCCCGACCCGGCGGCCACATCGCCAACATCGGCGTCCACGGCACCGCGGTCACCCTCCACCTCGAGGACCTGTGGATCCGCAACGTCACCATCACCACCGGCCTGGTGGACACGTACTCGACGCCGACGCTGCTGCGCCTGGCCCAGGGCCAGCAGGTGGATGCCCAGCGCTTCATCACCCACCACTTCCAGCTGGACGAGATCGATGAGGCCTACGACGTCTTCTCCCGCGCCGCCGACACCGGCGCCGTCAAGGTCGTCCTCACCCGATGAGCACACGCATCGTGAGCCTCGGCGGTGGCACCGGCGGAACGCCGACGGCCAAAGGGCTCGTGGCTGGGGCGACGATCCGGCAGCAGGTCGCACCCGACCTCTTCGCCGGGTTCGCTCCAGCTGCGTTCCCAGCCACCTCGCTTCCCGCCCTGGCTCTGGCAGCCGCCGCGTACGAGCGAGACCCTGCCACCGGCGAGCAGGTGAGCGCGCTCGATGTGCACCGAGGAGCTGGCGGGCACCTTCGCATCACCCCAGATCCCGCCGGATTCGAGCAGTTCGCGACCTCCTGCTTCGCCTGATGACGGCAACGTCGGACCTCCCACCAACGGTCACCGAGGAGACGGGCGAGGCGCCGGCATCCGGGGTCCGAGCGGCCATCGGCCGCCACCCGGTCGCAGCCTTCGGGCTCCTCGCCTACGGGCTCAGCTGGGCCTGGTGGCTGCCCATCGCACTCCGACACCAGGTCATCACCCGAGGCAGCGCGTGGCCGACGCACTTCCCCGGTCTCATCGGCCCGCTGATCGCCGCGGTCGCCGTGACCGCGATCACGGCCGGGCGCACCGGGGTCGGCGATCTCGTGAGCCGGATGTTCCGCTGGCGGATCGGCTGGAAGGGCTGGGCGCTGGCGCTCGGTACTCCCCTTGCCATGCTCGCAATCTCACTGCCGTTCGAGAAGCACCTCTCGTGGTCGTCGTTCGGTACGTTCAACGGCCTTCCCCGTGGAACCGCCCTCGTCTGGCTGGCCCTGGTGTTCGTCAATGGGCTTGGAGAAGAGACCGGGTGGCGGGGCTTCGTGCTCCCGCACCTGCGGGAACGGCACGGCCTCGTCGACTCCAGCCTCCGCCTGGCCGTGCTCTGGGGGTTCTGGCACATCCCGCTGTTCGCGATCGTGGAGACGTTCCGCGGGTTCACTGTCGGGAGCCTCATCGGGTTCGCCATAGGCCTCGCTTCAGGATCGCTGGTGCTGGCCTGGCTCTACGAGCGCACCGGTGCCAGCATCCTGGCCGTCGCCGTGTGGCACGGCACCTACAACCTCGCCGCTGCTGCCGGCAACGACGCCCCCGTTCGCAGCGCCATCGTCACCACCGTCGTCATCGCGTGGGCGGTGTTCATCGCGATCCATGCCCATCGACACGGCGACCCGCCCAGCGGCGGAACACGGCCCGTCTCGAGCCGCCGAAATCGGGGTCGCTACGTAGAAGCTACGCACAACCCCCCCGGCCCCAGTCCCCTGACCAGGGGAAACGTGGCATCGATAACCGCCTTGCCAAGGTGAGGGTCGGCGGTTCGAATCCGCTCGGAGCGAAACCCCCTGCTCAGGCAGGGGGCCATCGCCTACACCAGTGCGATCAGATCCAGGCGATAGAGCAGGACGAACGCAGCCGCTGTGAGCGCCGTGGTCGCTGTGGCGGAGGCCAGAGCTCGGGTCGACTCGAGCCGCCGAGCAGGGCGAGCAGGGACACCGAGCCCATGGCCACCGCAGACGCTCGATGGGCGGTAGCGAAAGCAAGCAGGAACGCCACGACGGCCCACGGGCCCACGGAGTTGGCGAGCGAACCGGCGCCGTCGGGGAGCCAACCCTGGCCGTAGGCGGTGAGGACGCCGAGCCCGAAGGACACCCCGGCGCCGGCGGCGAACACGGTGAGGGCCGAGACCGAGGAGCGACGCGGCGTGTCGGCTCCGATGGCGACTGCGGAGGCAGGGGATGGAGCAGCGGAAGGCATGTCTCCAGGGTGAGCGCTGGCGTCATGCGGCGCATCAGCCGTTGAGCGGGTCAAAACGACGAAACCCCCTGCGTAGCAGGGGGTTTCGCTCCGAGCGGACGACCGGATTCGAACCGGCGACCCTCACCTTGGCAAGCACAGTCATCCATATGCGCCAACCAGGGCCTCAAGGTTGTTCCATCGTCTGACCAGGCAAACTGCTGCGTTGCCGACGGGGCTACTGGGCGCTCGTTGTAGGTCTCGGGTTGCAAGGGGGTTGCAACCCGGATGAAACCCATCAATGCGAAGGTTGTTCGGCATCCGGCGGTTCATCTGGTGCAAAATGTCGGAGGAGGATCGGGAGCTCCATCAGGATTGAGAAATCCTGACGCGATATTCCCAGTTCCCTTGCCGGCGGGCCATGAACTACGGCTTCCGCAGCACGAAGAAAGTTGCTGACGGCCCTATGTTCAGGCGCACGATGCCGACCCAGCGAGGCGTCGTACGCCATCACGCCCATCTCGTGCAGCCAGGGCAACTCCTCTCGAAAGAACGAACCCACGATGAGGCATAGAAGGCCAGGCGCTGGTTCGCCACGCGAGACCCTGCCCACGATTTCCTCGATCATCATGGGGTTCGACGATCGACGCCGTCGCGATGGCGGGGCTCCAGCAGCGATCTCTACCCTGCTGGGTAGATCTTGGAACATCACCTTGATTTCTTCGAACATCTTGGTCGTGGAGCTGTCGTCGAATCCTCCACCTCCCTCGTCATCGCCGGGCCCATCTAGAGCGGGTTCAATCTTCGCTCGGAACTCCTCGACCTGCTGACGGACTAGTTCGTGATTGGGCGAGGCATGCTTGAGTCGCTTTACCAGCTGCACAACGAGCTTTGAAATCGAGTCGACATCGTCATCGCAATTCTGAAACTGCGCGAATGGTCCTGTGACGGCCTTATTTAGCGGAACGCCCAAGGCGAGACCGTGGACAGGAACCTCCAGCTTTCCCTTTGCAACCCCCGCCTCGTACAAAAGCCACGGCCGATTAAGGCTCTGTCTCGTCAGTAGACAAACAACATCGCAAGCCGCGTCGAGGCGCTTCATCAGCTCTGGGTACCACTCGGCCCCGTACTCAAATCCCTGGGAACCCTTCTTGTCCGATGATCTGAATGTTTGGAGCATTCCTGCACTTACGTTCGACAGTAGGGTGCAGAACGCCTCAGCAATCAGAGCGTCCCTAGAGTCGTGGCTGATGAACACCAGGGGTCCCTCGAGACCGCCTGTCTCCTGGCCCTGTGTTGATACTGGGTCATCGTCTGGCATCTGGGATCCTCCCCGCTCGAAATCAGCGGGACCATACCTGACTGGCGTGGTCACCTGCGGAGACGAGCGAGTGCCGGGAACTTTGCCTCGATCGTGTGGCTATCAAGTGACCTGTTCTCTCGCCGGCGTCCGGCCGTGTGATCGGTGGCTGGAGGGGGAAATTCGTCCGCGGTTACCGAATCAAGTCCGACCGACAGGTAGGGGTAGCGGTTGGCGACGTGGTTCACGATCTGCCCGAGGCGTTCGGTGTCGGCGGTGCCGTCGTCGTTGAGCCCGACGGCTCGGAGGTCATCGGCTGACAGCTTCCAGGCTGCGTCGATGTCGGTGAGGTTGGCTGCGGTGGCCTCGATGGTGAAGGCCAGTCGCAGCGTGAGGGTGCGGACCTGGTCGGTGAGGGCTTCGACCTTTCCTTCGGCTTCCTTGGCTCGGTGGCGGTAGCGGGCTGCCTCGTCTGAGATGCGTTTGGCCTCAGGGTTGCCTACGGGCTCTGGGTCGGCGGCAGGCGTCGGTGTGGGGGCCGTTGCGGGGTCGTCCTCGGGTGCTGACGCTGGGGTGGGGTCGGCTGGTTCGCCGTCGTCCATGAGCCGGACCAGGTGGAAGGCGTGGCGGAGGTCGTGGGTGGTGCGGTTCACAGGGTGTCTCCTGGGTCGGTGTCTTCGGTGGTGGCGAAGCGCACGGTTTCGCTTCGGGTGGGGTGCCCGGTCATGTAGATGGCGTCGGAGGCGAGTGCGTTGAGGGTGATGTGCTTGGCGCCGGAGCGGCTGCATTCCGATCCGAGCATGGCGGAGAGTTCTTCGATGAGGTCGTGCCAGGTTGGAAGGTCGCCGTCGTGGTCGTGGCTCCATGAACGGATGGCGCAGCGTGCGTGCCAGTCCTCGTCGGCCACGTGCGGATGGAAGACGTCGCTGCCCTGCTTGTGGAGGGCGTGGTAGTTGTGCCGACGCTCAATGCGTGCCTCGGTGACTGGGTCCAGCCACAGGCCGATCGTGAGGTCGTCGTTGATGGTGACACCGACCTCGCCGTCGGCCACGGCTTCCATGATGCGGTGTCGGGCCTGGTGTTCGGTGATGGACTCCCAGGCGCAGAGCTTGTTCACCAACGCCTCCGCCGTTCCGTCGTCCTCGGTGGCCCAGACCACGGCGAACAGGGCTTCTTGCACCATCCGTTCGGATGGGTCGCCAAGCACCAGGTGCTCTTCCTCGGTGAACTTCACGGCGCAGCCTCCAGGTCGGCGATGCGGGAGCCGAGTGCGGTGACCTGGTCCTGTAGGTGGCGGATGAGTACCCAGGCGTTGTCCGGAACTGGGGGCAACGCAAGGGCTACCTGATCCACTTGTTCGTCGGTGAGCGTGGGGCCGGTGGTCAACACTGCTGCTGGCATGCGGGGTTCTCCTTAGAACGAGAATGTGGGCTGGGTGAGCGGGAACTTGGCGTAGAGGGCGTCGCCGTAGGCGATCGGGTCGTCCTCGACGGGGCCGACGAAGGCGAGTGCTTCCTCGGTGCGGGTGATGGCCCGAGCGGCGTGACGTTGGCGGGCCTGCAACTCGTTGAAGCGGCGGGCGTACTCGGCTGAGGTGATGGGCGAGCGGTTGGCCTCTGCGGCCAGGGCGGCAAAGTCGTCACGGACCGAGCACAGGTCCCGCAAGGCATCGTCTCGCAGTGCGGCGATGCCTTGCACTCGTTCATCCATGAGCGACTCCGCTGCGGCGGTTGCTTGGCGTTCGGCTGCGGTGACCTCGGCTGCGTATGCCCGACGGTCGTTGTCGCTGATGCCAGAGGCTTGGTCCAGAACAGCCCGAGCGGCGGCGATCGTGCGGGGTGCCATCACAGCCGCCCTTCGTCACGAGCCATGACCGCCTGGGGTACGTGGGTGGGCCGGCGAGCGGCACGGCGGGCCTCTCGGTCCTCCAAGGCGAACAGGCCATCCTCGGCGGCCAGGGCGTTGCGCTGGGCCTCGCCGTTGACCCGAGCTAAGGCGTCTCGGGTGGTGGTCAGGTACTCGGTTCGGCGTTTCACGGCTCGACCTCCAGGTCATTCATTCGGTGGAACAGGGCTTGTGCCTCCACAGCGTCGGCGAACTCGTCAAGTGCGTACCGGACGACCTCGCTCTGATTCATGCCCAGGGCACTCCCGATCGCTGCGACACGATCCGCCTGGTCGGGGCGGATCTTTACGACCAATCTCTCGGTAAATATCGGAACAGGACCGGGTCTATTTCGGTGACAGGGGTTGGCGCTATTTGGTGGCACCCCCACACCCTGCAGAGTGCACGCCGAACCTGGCAAGTAAGGCACCGATCGGGCCTTCCGCTTCGCCGACGTCGACATTTCCCCTGGTAGTTCGAGACTCTCGGCATTGGCTGAACTTCTGTGGTCGAACTCTGTTGACTGCCTCCACCACCGACCAAGGAGGCCAACATGGCTGACTACCCCTTCACCGCCGAACAGCTCACCGACTTGCGAGACAACCAACTGCTCTCGTGGGCCAAGGTCGCTAACGAGCTCAACCTCGGAAGCCCAGGCGCCGCGCGACGGGCCTACAGCGCACTCGTACGACCCCACGCTGAGAGCACGCTGCCCGGCCGCAACCCCAGCGGCGCCCTCGCCCCCGTGCACCTGACCGACGCCGACCTCGCCACCATTGGGACTGCTGCACGATCCGGTGACATCTGATCTGTGGTGCCGAGAGGTGCCGCTGGAAGGATGTTCGCCATGCCCAAGCCCTATCCCCGTGAGTTCCGCGAGGACGTGATCCGCGTCGCGCGCAACC